>Ga0335084_10006588_pt1 | contig 11552 bp, 9 predicted proteins | sample Lox_Sample_44_FD_206721 | JGI IMG/M metagenome (GOLD analysis project Ga0335084, IMG submission 206721) | Soil microbial communities from Loxahatchee National Wildlife Refuge, Florida, United States - Lox_Sample_4.4 | ecosystem: Environmental > Terrestrial > Soil > Wetlands | place: USA: Florida...
TGTTCTCGAAGGACGCGGGCCGGAGCTGGCTGCGCCGCCCCACCCCCTTCGCGCGCCACGTGTTCGGCCTGTACGCGACCGACAAGGGCACCGTGCTCGCGGTCGGTGATTTCGGCCTGCAGCTGCGCACGGTCGACGGCGGCGCGCGCTGGACGTGCATTCCGCGCGTGCAGGACGTGATCCTGGGCCGGCTGGTGCGCGCAGGCGCGAGCGACGCGGTCGGCGTGGGCGAGTTCGGCACGATCGAGAGACTCCACGGCGCCAAGCCCCCCGCCACGCGCGGGTCACTCTCGGGCGTACCCGAAGACACCTACGTGTACGATGCGTGGCTCGACGCCGACGGCAAGACCGGGATCGCCGTCGGCCTGACGGGGACGATCCTGCGCTCGAGCGACGGCGGAGCGAGCTGGGCGCCGGTGAAGACGCAGTTCACCCAGGACCTGTTCGGAGTCGGCGGGAACGGTGACCACGTGGTGGTCTCCGGCGAGGGCGGGCTGCTCGCGCTCTCGACCGACGGCGGCCTGACCTTCCAGGCCGCCGAGAGCCCGTCCCTGCCCGTCCCGCTGCTCGACGTCGACTTCGGCGACGCGACCCACGCCTATGCGGTCGGGCCGCGCGGCATGGTGCTGCGCTCGAGCGACGGCGGCGCCCACTTCGCGCTGGTGCACCCCGGGAGTCACAAGTGACCGCCGCCGAACGCTTCTCGCGCTTCTTCGCCCTGCGCCGCAACTGGTTCGCGGCTGTGATCGCGGTGATCAGCGGCTTCTTCCTGTTCCAGATGCGGCACCTGGAGATCTACACCCAGTTCCTCGATCTCCTGCCGCGCAACCACCCGTTCATCCGCACCTACGAGACCTACCGCGACACGTACGGCAACGCCAACACCGTGGTGGCGGCGATCGTGGTGCGCGACGGCGACATCTACCGGCCCGAGATCCTGCGCGCGATCCAGAAGCTCACGGCCGAGCTCGACTCCTCGGTCGTGCCCGCCGAGGTGAACGCCTTCCCCGCGAGTCACTACGTGACCCCCAAGGGCATCGTGGCCACGACCGTGCACCACGTGGTCGCGCTCGCGGACCGCCTGTTCCATCCCGCGACCAACTACGAGGCCGAGACGGGCGTCGACCACAACCTGGTCACCAGCCTCACCGACCGCACGGCGCGCGACGCGCGCGTGCAGCTCGACGGCACGCTGATCTCGCCGCAGCTCGTGGAGACCATTCCCGAGGACGCGAAGGGCCTGGCCGACCTGCGCGAGAAGGTGCGCCGCAACCCGTCGGTGTTCGGCGTGCTGGTGTCACCCGACGAGAAGGCGGCGCTGGTGCGCGCGAGCTTCGTCGAGACCCGGCTCGACTACGGCGCGCTGTTCAAGAACCTGCAACAGGCCAAGAAAGACGTGGAGGCCGAGTTCCCGGTCGACGTGTACGTGACGGGTCAGCCGCTCCTGTTCGGCTGGGCCTACGCGTTCGCCACCGAGATCCTGCTGGTGTTCGCGTCCACGCTGGTCGTGTCGGTGCTCTTGCTCTGGGCCTACTTCCGGCGCTTCTACGGCGTGTTCCTGCCCATGTCCGGGGCCGCGGTGAACGTGATCTGGGGCCTCGGCTTCGCGGCCTGGCTCAACTACAACCTCGACCCGCTGGTCCTGGTCGTGCCCATGCTGATCACCGCGCGCGCGATCAGTCACTCGGTGCAGTTCGTCGAGCGCTTCTACGAGGAGTACGAGGTGCTCGGCGACAAGGACGAGGCCTGCATCCGCTCCATGGCGGAGCTCCTGTTGCCCGGCACGCTCGCGATCCTGACCGACGTGTTCGGCCTGCTCACGATCGGGCTCGCGACCATCCCGCTGATGTCGAAGCTCGGGCTTCTGTGCGCGTTCTGGGCCACCTCGATCCTGGTCACCGAGATGCTCCTGAACCGGCTCCTGATCCTCTATCTGCCCGCGCCGAGCGAGCGCGCGCACCGCATCTCGCCGCTCACCTCGCGCGTGCTGGCGCGCGCCGCCAACGTCGTGGTGTCGCGCCGCGGGGCGATCCTGGTGACCAGCGCGTTCGCCGTGCAGACGGCGGTCTGCTTCTGGCTCGCGCTCAAGGTGCCGGTGGGCGACAACCGGCCCGGCACGCCCATCCTGTACCCCGACTCGGAGTTCAACGTCGCCGCGCGCGAGATCGCGAGCCGCTTCTACGGGCTCGACGACCTGCTCGTGGTCGCGACCTCGCCCATTCCGGGCCGCGTGTACACGCCCGACTCGTTCAAGTTCGTCGAGTCACTGCAGCGCGCCATGGAGTCCGACGAGAACGCGGGCGGAAGTCTCTCGCTGGTCGATCTGCAGAAGCAGACCAGCCGGCTGTTCCACAACGGCGACCCGCGCTTCGCCATGTGGATGCAGACCACCTCCGAGATCGCGGGCATCTCGTATCTCATGGAGACGAGCGTGCCGGCGCCCGGCATCCTCGATCCCTACCGCTCGCGCGACAGCCTGTCGCTCGCGGTGCGCATCTTCTACCGCGACCACCGCGCCGACACGGTCTCGGCCGCGATCGCGCGCCTGGAGCAGTTCACGCGCGAGGTGCGCCTGGACGGCAGCCTGGCGGTGCGGCTCGTGCCCGGCGAGCGCAGCTTCTTCCGGCGCCAGCGCTGGACCGACGCGCTGCTCGGCCCGCCCGTGCCCACGCTCGAGGTGAGCGAGGCCGGCCCCGGCGGCATTCGCAAGCCGATCGAGGTGCCGCGCGGCCTCACTCACTACGAGACACCGGAGGGCTTCGGCGTCGAGGTGCGGCACCCGAGCTGGCGCGCGCCCTACGAGCTGTGGGTCAAGACCGGCGCGAACGCGGAGTACGAACGCCAGCCGAGCAGCGCCTGGCTCAAGGACGGCGTCGAGCTGCGCTGGGCGGCGGGCAGCATCGGCGTGCTCGCGGCCGCGAACCAGGAGATCGAAGTCAGTCACGGCCTCTCGCTGGCGATCGTGTTCGCCGCGACCTTCGGCGTGCTCCTGGTGTCGTACCGGTCGGTGATCCTGGCGCTGATCACGCTGGCGTCGCTCGCCAGCGGCTCGCTGGCCGCGCTCGCGCTGCAATCGGTGATGAACATCGGCATCGACGTGAACACCCTGCCCGTCCAGGCGATCGGCGTCGGGCTGGGCGTGGACTACGCGATCTATCTCGTCGACCGCATCCTGCAGGAGCGCACGCGCATGCCGACGCGCGACGCGGCGATCCAGCACGCGATCCGCACCACGGGCATGGCCATCACCTTCACCGCCTCGACGCTGGTCGTGGGCATCGCGTTCTGGATCCCGATCTCGAGCCTGCGCTTCTCGGCCGAGATGAGTCTGCTCTTATCGGTGCTCATGATCGTGGACGCGCTGGGCGCGATCCTGCTCGTGCCCGCCATCATCCACCTGCTTCCCGCACGTCTCTTGGGCCGGGTGGCGTAAGCTCTCGGAGTGCAGCCGCAGACTCGCTTCACCCAGGCGGGTGGGGTCCGGATCGCCTATCAGGTGGTCGGGAGCGGCCCGCTCGACGTGGTGTTCGTGCCGGGCATCGTCGGCCACGTCGACTTCTGGTGGGAGGACCCGCGCGCGGCGCGTCTGTTCCGCCGGCTCGCCTCCTTCGCGCGCCTGATCCTGTTCGACAAGCGCGGGATCGGGGCGTCGGACCGCAGCAGTGACTGGGCCCCGCTCGAGGAGCGCATCGACGACCTGCGCGCCGTGATGGACGCGACCGCCGCGTACAGGCCCGCGATCGTGGGCGTGTCGGAGGGCGCGCCGATGTCGCTCTTGTTCGCGGCGACTCACCCGAGCCGCTGCCGCGCGCTGTGCCTGGTGGGCGGCTTCGCGAAGCTGGTCCGGACGCCCGACTACCCGCACGGCTTCGAGTCCGAGCAGATCGAGCAGGCCTTCGAGGGGGTCGTGGCTCACTGGGGCGAGCCCGGCCTGATGGACGTGCTCGCGCCGTCCCTGGCGTCCGATGCCGAGGAGCGCGCGCGCTGGGCGCGCTTCGAGCGTGTGGGCTCGAACCCGGCGGCGATCCGCGCCGCGGGACGAGTCATGCGCGAGATCGACCTGCGCCCGGTGCTGCCGCAGATCCGGACGCCGACGCTGATCATCCACGCGCGCGGTGATCTCGTGGTTCCGATCGGCGCAGGCCGCTATCTCGCCGAGCACATCCCCGGCGCCAAGATTGTCGAGTACGACTCGCGCGACCACGCCTTCTGGATCCACCCGGAACAAGTCGTCGACCCGATCCAGGAGTTCCTGACCGGCACGCGCACAGCGGCGGAGCCGAGCTCGGTGCTCGCCACGATCGTGTTCGTGGACATCGCGAAGTCGACCGAGCGCGCGGCCGAGCTGGGTGACTCGCGCTGGGCGGAGCTCCTGTCGCGCTACCACGCGCTCCTGCGGCACGAGCTCGTGGAGTTCCGCGGCGCCGAGCTCGACGAGGCGGGCGACGGTCTGCTCGCCGCCTTCGACGGGCCCGCGCGCGCCGTGCGCTTCGCGGAGCGCGTGCGCGACCGCGCGCGCGAGCTCGAGCTCGAGCTGCGGGCCAGCGTGCACACCGGTGAGTGCGAGCGGCTCGGCGGCAAGCTGGTCGGAATCGCGGTGCACGTCGGCGCCCGGCTGGCCGAGCTGGCCGCGCCGGGCGAAGTGGTCGTGTCGGGCACCGTGCGCGACCTGGTCGCGGGCTCGGGCCTGTGCTTCACCGACCGCGGCAGCCGCGCGCTGCGCGGCGTGCCCGGTGAGTGGCGCCTGTTCACAGCGGCGTGAGCTTCTGGTACACGCCGCGCCAGTAGACCAGCGGCTCCTGCTCCGCGTCGATGGTCGAGGCCTCGACCGAGCCGACGTACACGATGTGGTCGCCGGCGTCGATCTCCTCGCGCACGCTGCAGTCGATGCAGGCGAGCACGCCGGGCAGGCGCGGCGCCCCGGTCGCGCCGGTCTTGCAGTCGAGCCCGTCGAAGCGCACGGATTCGCGCTTCTTGTCCGCGAACAGGTTGGAGAGCGCACTGTGCGCGCGCCCCAGCACGTTCACCGTGAAGGCCTGCGACTTCTGGATCAGCACGTTGGTGTTCGACGCCTTGTCGGCGCACACCAGCACCAGCGGAGGGTCGAGGCTGACCGAGGAGAAGGCAGACACGGTCATGCCCAGGCGCGCCCCGCCGTGCTGCGCGGTCACGATCGTGACTCCGCTCGCCCAGCTGCCCAGCGAGCGCTTGAAGGTGTCTCGGTCTACGGGCACGGCCGGCTCACTGCACCGAGATCTTCAGCACGTCGCTGAACTTGATGCGGCCCGAGCTGCCCGTGAACTCGCCGAGCGGGCTCTTGCCGTAGGGCGTGTCGACTGCGCCGTGGGCGGCCGAGACCTCGGTGCCGTAGAACATGACCGCCGCGAGCGGGACCGAGCCGGCCTGGGCCGGCGCGCGCAGCTTCCAGGTCACCTTGCTGCTGGAGAACTTGCCCGCACCGGGATCCGCAGTGACTCCGTACACGTTCACGTAGGTGATGCCGGGCGGCAGCGCCGGGTTGCGGCCGTCGGTGAACTTGGTCTGCGCCTGACCGTCGGGCCCGATCACCTTGGGTTTGTCGAGCACGAGCCAGCCGCGCGCGGTGGCCGGAGCCGCCTGCCAGCGCTGGTTCGAGTCGACCAGCGCGACGCCCAGCACCGGTGCCGAGCCGCCCTGCGTCTCGACCGTGACCTCGAGCTCCTGTCCGGCCTTCACCGTCGCGGGCGCGCTCAGCTTCACGCTGGTGGAGGCGTCGATCTTCTGGATGCTGGCCACGAGCTCCTTGCGCTCGGCGTCGGACAGCTTGGCGTAGGGTGAGTCCTTGCCCGGCGACTGGATCTTGGCCAGGTGCTTGTTGGCGGCGAGCTCCGCCGACGCCCGCGTGGGCGGCACTCCCTCGAACTGGTTGTCGGAGACCGACGAGTGACAGCCCGCGCAGTAGGGCGCGACGTCGGTCACGTACGAGGGCGTCCCGCCCGGATAGGCCGACGCGGTCGCCGCGGCGGCGGCGAGCGCGAACGCGACGGGCAGCGCGAGTCTCTTCATCTCAGAACTCCTCATGGCAGTTGCGGCACGACGCGACGAGCGGCTCGCGCGCCAGGAACACCTGCTCGGCGGCGCGGCCGGTCGGGTGAGCCTCGTGGCACTGTACACAGTTCAGCGCGAACTTGGGCAGGTTGTGGACCTCGATCGCGTGGAACGCGTCGCCGCGTTTCGGCTCGTAGGTCTCGTGACACTGCACGCAGTCCTCGCGCCACAGAGGGTGCGCCATGACCGTGGGCTCGTCGAAGCGTCCGGTCAAGTAGACCAGCGCATCGCGCGCGGCCAGCAGCTTCACGCGCACGCGGTTCGCAAAGCTCGCGCCGCGGTGACACGAGATGCAGCGGAACTCGCGATCGTGCGCGAAGTGCGCCGACGCCAGGTTGACCGCCGGCGCGGTCTCGAACTCGCGGCGCTTCGCGTCGTGGAGCGGCGCCTGGCCCAGGTGGCACGAGGTGCAGAAGGCGTTGTGTGACTCGAGGAAGTCGGTGAGCAGCCAGCCGCCCGGCGCGCCCACGAGCGCCGCGAGCACCAGGCCGAGCAGGAGCCGGCGCCGCATCAAGCCGTCACCTGCACGAAGGCGAGGTCGGTCACGTTGGTGTCGGTGGGTCCGGTGACGCACAGGTCGCCCAGCGCCTTCAGCAGGCCGTGCGAGTCACTCTGCGCGAGCGCGGCCGCGACCGGCCGGCCGAGCGCCGCGGCCCGGCGCAGCGTGCTCGAGTCACTGAAGCCGCCCGCGGCGGGCGTCGCGCCGTCGCTGCCGTCGCTGCCGGCGCACAGCGCCACGAACTCGCTGCCGGTGAGCTCGAGCGCGAGCCGCAGCGCGAGCTCCTGTGCGCGGCCGCCCTGTCCCGCGCCGCGCACGCGCACCGTGGGCTCGCCGCCGGCGATCACGAGCGCACCCGCGTGCGCGCGCGCCTGGGCCGCGAGCCCGCGCGCCACCGCCTCGACCTCGCCGTAGAGCCCCTCCCGCAGCACGCACACGCGCAGTCCGTGAGCCTCGGCCGCGCGCCGCGCAGCCTCGAGCGCGGCGTCGAGCGAGGCCACGACCTCGAAGGAGACGGACGAGAGCTCTGCGCCGCCGGCAGGCCCGCCTTGCGTGAGGAGCCGTCTGCGCACCGCGTCCGGCACGCGCACGGAGTGACGGTCGAGCACGGCGAGCGCCTGGCGTGCGCTGCTCGGGTCGGCACTCACCGGCCCCGAGCCGATCTCGTGCGGGGCGTCGCCGCGCACGTCGGACACCGCGTACGCGTGGATCCGGCGCCCGTGCGCGGCGCGCGCGAGACCGCCGCCCTTCAGCGCCGACAGGTGGCGCCGCACGGTGTTGAGCTCGTGGATGTCGGCCGGGCTGCGCAGCAGCGCCTCGCTCGCCGCGCGTTTGTCGGCGAGCGAGAGACCTTCGGCCGGCACGCACCACAAGGCCGACGCCCCGCCCGAGATCAGCACGAGCAGCTCCTCCGCGCCCGCGAGTGACCCGGCCAGCGCCAGCGCCTCGCGCCCGGCGGACTCACTGCGCGCGTCGGGCAGCGGATGCGCCGCTTCGCGCACGACCAGACCCGAGAGCGCCCGCGCGTGGCCGTCCTTGGTGGTCACCCTGCCGCGCGCGATGCGCGGGCCGAGCCGGCGCAGCGCGGCCTCGGCCATGGCGCACGCCGCCTTGCCCGCGGCGAGCAGCACGAACGGACCGGGGCCCGGGTCTCGTGCGGCCAGCGCGCGCTCGAGCGCCCGGCCGGCGTGCACGGCGTCGAGCGCCGCGCGGTGGAAGTCTCGGAGCGCGTCGCGCGCGCTCAATCCGCCCGCGGCGGCTCGAGGCTGATCTCGATCCGCCGGTTGCGCTGCCGGCCCTGGGCGTCGGCGTTGCTCGCGATCGGCTCGTGATCGCCGTAGCCCGCCGCGGCGAGCAGCTTCTCGGGCGCGCCGTTCGCCGCGAGATACTTCGCCACCGCGACCGCGCGCGCCGCCGACAGGTCGAGGTTGGTCGCGAAGCGCGAGCTCTTGATCGGCACGTTGTCGGTGTGGCCCTCGACCTGGATCTGGCCGTCGCTGACTCCCTTGAGCCCGGCCGCCACCTTGGCCAGCACCTTCTTCCCGTCGGCCTTGAGCTCGGTCGAGCCGGGGTTGAACAGGGTCTTCTCGAACGCCCGCACCGCCACGCGGCTGCGCAGCCGCTCGATCTCGACCTGACCGCTCTTCTGCTCGGCCGACAGCGCCTCGCTCAGCGCCTGGTAGGCCGAGGTGAGCCGGTCGATCTCCTCGTCCTTGAGCATGCGCGCGACGCGCTCCTTCTCCAGCGCGTCGCGCAGCACGGTGACTCCCGCGCGCTCGGACTCGATCTGCTTCACGAGCTCGCCGCGCTCGGCGTCGACCGCGTTCTTCTCCATCAGGAGCTTCTCGCGGCCCTTGCTCGCGTCGAGCATGCCGCGCTTGCAGGCGAGCAGGTCGAACGACAGCGCGCGCTGGCGCGCGACCTCGGCCTGCCACGCGCCGGGCGTCCTGCAACCTGCGGCGCACAGCGCCGCGCAGGCCAGAGCCAGCCGGGCATTCGCGCCGGGGCTCAAGCCAGGACGTCTTTTCCGAACGCGATCCGCGCCACTTGCTCGATCCTCTCTACCGGCTCGATCTTCAGGTTCGAGATTCGGTCGGCCGGAATCTCGACCAGGTCCTTCTCGTTGGCCGCGGGGATCAGCACGTGCGTCACCCCCGCGCGCCGCGCCGCGAGGATCTTCTCTTTGATTCCGCCCACGGGCAAGACCTTGCCGCGCAGGGTGATCTCGCCGGTCATCGCCAGGTCGGGCGGCACCGGCTTGTCGAGCAAGAGACTGAGCAGAGCGGTCACGATCGCGATGCCCGCGCTCGGGCCGTCCTTCGGGATCGCGCCCGCCGGGATGTGGATGTGGATGTCGCTCTCGCTGAACAGCTTGGGATCGAGTCCGAGCTGGCGCGCGGACGTGCGCACCAGTGACACGGCGGTCATCGCCGATTCGCGCATCACGTCGCGGATCGAGCCGGTGATCTTGACCTCGCCCTTGCCGCGCATGCGCGTGGCCTCGATGAACAAGATCTCGCCGCCCGCCTCGGTGACGGCCAGCCCGACCGACACGCCGGGAATCTGCACGCGGCCCGCGACCTCGGGCTCGAAGTGCGCCGGACCGAGCAGCGCGTGCAGGTCGGCCGCGTCGACGCTCGACGCCTGGTCGTCGCCCTCGACGGCGCGGCGCGCGAGCTTGCGCGCGATCTTGCCCAGCTCGCGCTCGAGATTGCGCAGGCCGGCCTCGCGCGTGTAGTTGCGGATGATCGCGCGCACCGCGTCGTCGGTGAACACCGGCGCACGGTCGCTGAGTCCGTGCTCGGCGAGCTGGCGCGGCAGGAGGTGCCGGCGCGCGATCTCGAGCTTGTCCTCTTCCGTGTAGCCCGGCAGCTCGATCACCTCCATGCGGTCGCGCAGCGCGGGCGGGACGTTCTCGAGCACGTTCGCCGTGGCGATGAACAGCACCTTCGACAGGTCGAACGGAACCTCGAGATAGTGGTCGCTGAAGCTCGAGTTCTGCTCCGGGTCGAGCACCTCGAGCATGGCCGACGACGGGTCACCGCGGAAATCGGCGCCGAGCTTGTCGATCTCGTCCAGGATGAACACCGGGTTGTTCGTGCCCGCGCGCCGCAGCGTCTGCAGGATGCGCCCGGGCAGCGAGCCCACGTAGGTGCGCCGGTGACCGCGGATCTCGGCCTCGTCGCGCACGCCGCCCAGGGAGAGGCGCGCGTATTTGCGCCCGAGCGCGCGGGCGATCGAGCGCCCGAGCGACGTCTTGCCCGTGCCCGGCGGACCCACGAAGCACAGGATCGGACCGCGCAGATCGCGCTTCAGCTTCAGCACCGCGATGAACTCGAGGATCCGGTCCTTCACCTTCTCGATGTCGTAGTGGTCCTCGTTCAGGATCTCGCGCGCGCGGGCCACGTCGATGTGGTCCTCGGTCGACTTCGACCACGGCAGCTCGGCGATCCACTCGAGATAGTTGCGAATCGTGCCGGCCTCCATCGCGCCGGGCGGCTGCGCCGCGAGTCTCTGGAGCTCGCGCTCGGCGACCTCCATCACGGCCTCGGGGACCTTGGCCTCTTCGATGCGCCGGCGCAGGTCGTCGACCTGCTCGCTGGGTGACTCGTACTCGCCGAGCTGGCGGCGGATGGCGCGCGCCTGCTCGCGCAGCACGTACTCGCGCTGGCTGCGGGACAGCTCCTCCTGCACCTGCGAGCGGATCTCCTGCTCGAGCGAGCGCACCTCTTGCTCGCGCGCCAGGTGCTCGGAGAGTCTCTCGAGCCGCTTCTGGACGTCGAGCATCTCGAGCAGGTGCTGGCGCTCGTCGACCGAGAGGCCGAGGTTCGACGCCACCACGTCGGCGAGTGCCGACGAGTCGGTGAGCTGCGCGACCATGGTGCGCACGGGCTCGGACACGTTCTGGGAGCCCTCGGCCACCACGGCGAACTGGCGACTCACGTTGCGGTGCAGCGCCTCGAGCTCGAGGCCGCTCACCACCGTCTCTTCGAGCGGGCGGATGCGGCCGCGCAGGTAGGGCGCGGTCTCGACCCAGCCCTCGATCGCCACGCGCCGCACACCCTGGACCCAGAGGCGCTGCGCGCCGTCTTCGCTCTTGGACATGCGCAGCACGCGCACGGCCGTGCCGACCCGGTACAGGTCGTCGGGGCCGGGCTCGGTCTTCTCCGGGTCGCGCGCGGCCACGGTCACGATCAGGCGGTCGCCGGCCAGCGCGTCGTCGACCAGGCGCTTCGCGCGCTCGGTGGTCGCCACCATGGGCGCGACCAGCGTGGGGAACAGCACGGTGTTGCGCAGCGGCAGCACCGGCAGGACTTCGGGCAGGGGCTCGTCGGCCGGGACGCGCACGCGCTCCGGCGGCGTCTCCGTCTCTTCCGCGCGCAGCTCTTCGCTGGTCACTGCGACTTCACCGCGATCACGCGGGCTCCCTTCTCCTGCTTGGGCAGCTCGATCGTGAGCAGCCCGTTCTCGAGCCGCGCGCTCACCCCTTCGGGATCGTACTCCGCGCGCGTGCGCAGCACGCGCTCGAAGGAGCCCTGGGCGATCTCGATCAAGAGATGCCGGCGCCCCTCGCCCGGGCGTCCGAGCGCGCGCCGGCCGGTGATCTGGAGATACTCGCCATCGACGACCACGCGCACGTCGTCGCTGGACACGCCCGCGAGCTCGACGCGGACCACGATCGCGCGCTCGGTCTCGTAGACGTCGAGCGCCGGGCGCCAGGCGTCCGCGGCGGGCAGGCGGACCGCGCCCGCGAGCGCGCGCTCGAAGGCGTGGTCCATCTGCTCCTCGAGCTCCGCGAGCTCGCGCGCGATCCTGCCGCGTTGGACCTGCATCTCGCCCCGCTGACTCACTTCTCCTCGGTGAAGTCGGCGTCGACCACCTGGTCGCCGTTGCCCGCGCTCGCGCCGCCCGGCGGCGGGCTCTGCGCAGCGCCGGGCTGCCCGGCGGCCTCGGCCTTGTACAGCAC
>Ga0335084_10006589_pt1 | contig 11552 bp, 11 predicted proteins | sample Lox_Sample_44_FD_206721 | JGI IMG/M metagenome (GOLD analysis project Ga0335084, IMG submission 206721) | Soil microbial communities from Loxahatchee National Wildlife Refuge, Florida, United States - Lox_Sample_4.4 | ecosystem: Environmental > Terrestrial > Soil > Wetlands | place: USA...
TCGGTGCGCCGGCGGCGATCGTGTCGCTGCAGGCAAACCGGCTCGACGACGTGTTCGACGACTTCGCGCGGGTCGCGGAGGCAACGGGAACGGGCGACGCCGGCGCGCAGCTGATCGCGCGCGGCCGCGAGCGCCTCGAGCGCATCGGCCGCCGCCTCGGCCGGGCGCGCAGCCGGCCACGCGTCGCCTGCATCGAGTGGCTCGATCCCCTGATGGTGGCGGGAAACTGGGTCCCGGAGCTCGTCCAGCTGGCTGGCGGGACGTATGGGTTGGTCGCCCCGGGGGAGCACAGTCGCGCTCTGGACTGGGACGACCTGGTCGAGTACGCACCCGACGTCGTCATCCTCATGCCCTGCGGCTTCGCGCTCGAGCAGACGCGGCGCGAGCTCCCCCGACTGACGGCGCGCGCGGAGTGGCTCAAGTTGCCGGCCGTGCGCAATCGCCGCGCCTACAGCGTCGACGGCAATGCGTACCTCAATCGACCCGGTCCTCGCATCGTCGACAGCGCCGAGCTGCTCGCCGGGCTCATTCAGCCCGGCCACGCGGCGTCATTGATCCCGCCGGGGAGCTGGGAGCCGGTCGAGACGGACTGGCGCCGAGCGGCCTACGACACCGAGCGAAGCGTCGCGGAGCGGCGGTGACGGGCGCGCGCGCTCGGCCCTTGTTGCACGGGCTCAGCGCGGACCGCGTCGTGGACGGGCAGGACAATGATGTCCGGGTGGTGTTGGTCGGTGGCGCCGGCGGCCCGAATCGCCTCGAGGCAGGCCGGAACCAAGCTGTCGGCGACGAGCATGTCCAGCTTGAGGCGCGGCACGAACCACACCACATACTCGGCACCTCGATACCACGCCGCGCGCCGGAGCGGGTCGAGGTCTCTGACCTCGGTGTAGCTCATGGTATCGACGCCCACCGCGAGCAACGCGTCACGCACTGCATCCAGGTGCGTGGACGCGATCAGGGCCTCGATCTTCTTCATCGTGCCGCCCGCCCCAGGTGGCCAGTGCGGAACAGCTCCCGCATGGCCAGACGGTGGTCGTGGCGCTGCTGCGCGGCTCGCTCGTCGAAGTGCTCCTGGCGCTTCAGCGACCAGACGCTCCATGCGTAGCCAACCACGAGGAGAATCATCAATAGGACGGCCATGCGAAGGTTAAGCAGCCACCGCTGTGCCAACCCCAAGGGTCTCGGTTCACGGAGAGCCCAGCCCCCGCGGTGATCGAGCGTCCTGCAGAATGCAGGAAGGCCCATGCGGGGGGCGGCAGAACGCACGGTTCAGACTCGCCACGCCGGCCGGCGCGCGTTGCCGGGGGCCCGGTCTTCGCTCTAAGGTACCGGCCGATGAACGGCCCGCTCGCAGGCATCCGTGTGGTCGAGATCGGCTTCTGGGTAGCCGGACCCGCCGCGGCGGGGATCATGGCGGACTGGGGAGCGGAGGTCATCAAGATCGAGCCGCCGACCGGCGACCCGATGCGCGGCCTGTTCACCAACGCCGCCGGGATCGACGTTCCGATCAACCCGCCCTTCGAGCTCGACAACCGGGGCAAGCGAAGCCTGGCTCTCAATCTGCTGCACGACGACGGCCGCGCGGTGGCGCTGGCGCTGCTCGACCGCGCCGACGTGCTGGTTTCGAACCTGCGTCTGAGCGCGCTGGCGCGCGCCGGCCTCGACTTCGCCACGCTGCACGCGCGCAACCCGCGCCTGGTGTACTGCAGCGTCAGCGGCTACGGCCCGCACGGACCCGAGCGTGATCGGCCCGCCTATGACGTCGGCGCCTTCTGGGCTCGCGCCGGTGTCGCCGCATCGTTGACGCCCAAGGGCGCCGACCCACCGCAGCAGCGCGGCGGCATGGGCGACCACACCACGGCCATCGCGGCGGTGAGCGCCGTCTGCGCCGCGCTCGTCGCACGCCAGCGCAGCGGGGAGGGACAGTTCATCGCGGCCTCGTTGCTGCGCACGGGCGTGTACGTGATGGGGTGGGACGTCAACACGCGGCTGCGACTGGGTCGTGTCGAGTCGGCGTACGATCGCCATCGCATCCCCAACCCGCTGGTCAACTGCTATCGCAGCCGGGACGGCCGGTGGTTCTGGCTGCTCGGCCTGCAGGGCGACCGCCACTGGCCGGATCTGGTGCGTGCGGTGGCGCGGCCCGAGCTTCTGAACGATCCGCGCTTCGCGAACATCCGCATCAGACGCGAGAACAACGAAGCCTGTGTGGCCATCCTCGACGAGATCTTCGCCACCCAGTCGATGACGCACTGGGCCGCGGCGCTCGACGGCGCCGGCATGTGGTGGGCGCCGGTACAAACCGTCTCCGAAATGATCGACGATCCACAAGCACGCGCCAGCGGCGCCTTCGTGGCGACCCAAGTGGCGGACGGCACCGCCGACATGGTTGCCAGCCCGGCCGATTTCGCCGCCACGCCGGGTCCGCCGCCGACAATGGCCCCGGAGCTCGGCCAGCACACCGAGGAGATCCTCCTCGAGCTCGGTTACGACTGGGAGCGGATCGCCGCCCTGCGCGAGGCCGGCGCGATCGCCTGAGCGGGGCGCGTCGGCACGGGTACGCGGCGCAGTTGCCTGGGCGATCGTCCCGGTTGCCGGCGTGGTGGCCGCAGCGGCGGGCGAGGTGCTGATCGGAAGCTCGCCGGATCGTGCTCGAGGTAACGGAAGAACTCGCTGTTCGGGGACAGAGCACGTCCCGCGCTCGGAATCGCCGGGCGTCCTTTTACAGCCGCCGCCCCACGATCATCCACCAGCGGTCCGGCTCACCAGCCCGATCGATGAACGCGTTCTCGCGCTCGACGATCTCGAAGCCCGCGGCGCGGAGGCCCGCCTCGGCCTCCGACGGCGCCAGCTCGTGCTCGCCGAGCGGGGGCGGACCCGCGGAGCGCGGGCCGCGATCCACCACGACGAGGCGGCCACCGGCGCGGAGCGCACGGTGGACGTGCGCTAGCACCGCGGAAGCGTGTTCGAGCTCGTGGTACGTGTTGAGCACGAGCACCGCGTCGACGGCGTGGTTCGGGAGGCGGGGATCATCCGCGCGCCCGGTGATCACGCGCACGTTGTCGATCCCGCGCCCCCATCCCCGCACGCGCAAGACGAACAGCGGCAGCCATCGCACGTCGACGGCGAGGACGCGCCCGCGCGGGCCGACGCTCGACGCGAGCTTCAGCGTGAAGTAACCCGAGCCGCAGCCGAGGTCAGCGACGATGCTGCCGTCGTGGACGTCGAGCGCGCGCAGGATCTCCGCCGGGCGCTGCCATTCGTCACGCTCGCGCTCTACGATGTCGAGACGCTGCAACGTCGCGAGCAAGTCCTGCCCCACATACAGCAGCCCCACGGACGCGAAGGTCGCGACGAGGAACCCCACGATCCGCAACCTGTACCCTCGCGGGAGCGGTACCTCCGACCCGGGTCTCACGCGCGTCTCACCCGCAACGCCGGTGCGACATGGCGACCCGACACGCTTCGGCTATTGTGCGCCCACAACACCTCGTGCCGGGCGCGCGGTGAGCGCACTATGACGCCCGAGTGACCGCCACGGGTCGTCGAATGAGGGCCTCGATCTTCTTCATCGCGTCTTCGCCTCGCTGGGCAGCGCCCGCCCCGTGCAGGAGCTCGAAGCGACCGTGGGGCCGTCGGCCCGGGGCTTCGCCGAAGTGCTCCTGACGCTCCAGCGACCATACACTCAGCGTGTACCCAACCACGAGCCGGGTCATCAACAGACTGGCCATGCCTTGGATGCTGCGACCGACGTGCCAGCCGGTTGGGGGCGTGAGGTGGAAGCCTACGGGCCGCACCGCGCGGGTGCGGCTTGCAGAATGCAGGATACCCTGCGGCGGCAGCAGAACGCACGAACTGGCGCCGGTGCAGCCGTCTCCGAGATGGTCAACGACCCGCAGGCGCCCGCCAGCGGCGCCTGCGTGCCGACACCGGTGGCGGAAGGCACCGCCGACATGGTGGCGAGACCGGCCGACTTCGCCGCCACGCCCGGCCCGGGTTTTCCGGCCATGGCACCCGAGTTCGGCCAGCATACGGAGGAGGTTCGCCTCGAGCTCGGCTACGACTGGGAGGCATCGCCGCGCTGCGCGAGGCGGGCGTGAGCGGGTGACTCCGCCGAGGGCCCAGGCGGTGGAGGCGGGCGCCCCGCCCGCGCGGCGCGCTCCGCGCGCCTGACCGGCCAGAGGCCTCCCACTGGCTCAGTGTCCGTCCGCAACGAAGGCGTGATTCAGAAAATCGAGCACGCGCAGCTCGTACTCCGCCGGCGTGATGCGGTGGAAGTCTTCGTGCGCCGCGGCGGGCACGATCCAGAGCTGCTTGGGCTCGGCGGCAGCTGCGAAGAGCCGTGCTGCGTCGGCCGGCGTGGTGCGCGGATCGTCCGCGCCAGCGACCAGCAACAGCGGCACGCGCACTCGCCGGATCGCATCGACGGGTCGTAGATCGCGCCGATCGATGCCCCAGCGTGCCTCGAGCTGCCAGGTGAGCAGTGGCGTGAGCAACGGTCCGAGCCGTCCCAGTCGCACACGCAAGCGGTTCCCCACCGCCGTTTCGATGTCCGGGTAAACCGCCTCCAGCACCAGCGCGTCCACCGGCAGCGGCGGCGCGCCGAGCACGCACGCCGCGCCGCCGAGCGAGAAGCCGATGGCCGCCACCGGCTCACCCGGTCGGGCGGCGCGCACGAACTCGACGGCGGCGCGCACATCGTCCGCTTCCGTCAGGCCGAAGCCGACCCGATCCCCGTCGCTCTCCCCGTGCGCCGACAGGTCGAACAGCAACACGGAATAGCCGGCGCGATGCAGAAAGCGGGCGCGGTCGAGCATGCTGCGCCGCGTCTCCCGAACCCCATGCACCAGCACCACGCTGCCCGTGCCGGCACCGGGTGCGAACCAGCCCCGCAAGCGCCGTCCCGACCGACCGGCGAACTCGACCGTGCGCGCGCCGAGATCGGGCGGTGGCGCGCCTACCCGGCGCGGCGTCGGCGCGCTCCACTGGCTGCCGGCCCACAGAGCGCCCGCGAGCAACGCGGCCGCGCAGGTAAGTACAATGACCAATCCGCGCGTGCGCACGCTCCACAGAATTGCCCCGACCGCCTCGGCCGGCAAGGGCGCGGGAGATCGCCCGTCGACCGCACCCGGCCGCTCCTGCCTCTGCAGCTCAGATCTTGATGACGACGCGATGGCGATACAGCAGGGCCGTGACCCCGAGCCAGAAGACCACATACGCCAGCGCATAGAGCGCCGGTCGGGCCGCTTGGGCGCGATCGGGGCGCCGCCGGAGACGGAGGACCCGCGCGTCATCTCGAGCCGCCGGCAGGCTGGCGCGCAGTGGGAAGACCCATGGCATCGCTCGAGCGATCACCAGCCGGACTTGATCGCCGCTCTCACCCTCCGTGCCCCGAGCGCGGCGCCCGCGGTGGCGAGATTTGCTTACGCGTGACTCAGCAGGACGCCGACGGCCTCGAAGGCGAGGATGGCCATCCAGAACGTCCAGTTCCACGTTCTCTCCAACCGCTCGGCTGGCCCATCTGCACGGATCAGTCGCATCAGTATCCCCTCCGGATGTCAGAGAACTGTTCATCTCTCGTGCCAGCCCGTCTCGCTCGACAAATCACCGGTCGGGGCCCGGGATCGACCCGCTTGGTCGGGCGGCCGCTGCAAAACGCATCATCAGGATGCCTCACTGGGTGAGCGCGGCTCTGCTGAAAGCAGCGTCACCTCGTCGAGATGGAGCCCCTCTTTAGGTGAGCGGGCCACCGTGCGGGAACGAGGGTATCGGTGAGGCCGCTCGCAGCGCATCTGTGGGTCGCGTGGGACCCCACCGGCCAACGCAGTATGCGAAACCGCGGAACTTGCAACGTGCAGGGACGCTGCGGGCGTCGTCACGGGAACGCAACGGGGGAGCGCCTTGGTACGCGTGCTGCACCCTGGATGAGCGGATGGACCCTGCGCCCCAGCCTCTCGCTTACCTCAGACGGCACGCTTGCTTGGCAAGAACCAGTTGCCCTGACTCGACCCGCCGGACGACGCGCGGCGAGTGAGTGGCGTCCCCACCGAACGAGGCCATTAATAGCCCGACATCGCGTCGGTCGGCCGGGCGTACGCCGCCACGCACGGAGTTCGACCACGCGTTGGAGGTAGGCATCCCATGCAACAGAACGATCTCTTCTTCGTCATCCCCACCTATCGGCTCCGCGAAGTGGGCGAGACGGTCGAGCATTACGACGAGCACTTCTGGCGCAACGGCCATTCGGTGCAGATCATCGTCTTCGATGATTCCAGCCCGGCCAATCAGGAGAAATACTACCCGTTGCTCGAGCGGACCAAAACGCACAACGAGCTCTACTACGTCGGGCCGCGAGAGAAGGACCAGTTCCTCGCCCACCTCTATCAGCGCCTGCGGGACAAGCGCCTGGAGGGGCTGGTCAAGAATCTGTTCCGGCCGAGTTACGGGGGCAACCGCAACTACACGCTGATGTACACCCTCGGCGGCCTGATGATCAGTGCCGACGACGACATGCGGCCGTACACCCTGATGGAACACAGCCCCGAGTCGCTCGACCAGGACGAGGTGTGCCGCGGCCGACTCCACAAGGTCGGCCAGAACGGGTACAGCCGCAAGTCGTTCGACATCATCGCCTCCTTCCTCGACGTCCTCGGCAAGTCCGCAGCCAATGTGCCGGACAACTACGAACACGGCGAGCTGCTGCTCGACAGCGCCATGGATCTGGAGACCAACGCGACGTTGGGGTTCACCCGCGAGAACTCGCTCGTACTTCGGCGCGGGGCGTTGCCGGAGAACGCGGTGGTGAAGATCGCCCAAACGTTCCGCTCGGGTACCAACGACGTCGACGCCATGGACTATGTGGAGATGTTCCTCGGCGACGAGCAGCAGGTCAGAGCCGACGACCTCAACGATGTCTACGTGCTGGTGAACTTCCGCCCGGTGGTGACGAAGAAGAACTGGCGGATGGACTGCGGCGTCGCCGGCTACGACAACACTTTCGGCCTGCCGCCGTTCTTCCCCACGCGGCTGCGCTTCGAGGACTACGTGTTCCGCCTCTGGGTGCAGCAGGACGGCGTCGCCGCGGCGCACGTCGATGCCGCCCAGAACCACACCCGCAGCGCCTACATGCGCAACCCACCGGCCGGGGAGATCTTCAACGAGGAGGTCTGCAACCTGCTGAAGCGGAAGATCAAGGACTCGCTGTCGCGCCTCGACGACCTCAGCATCGCGTTCGACTACGAGGGTGAGGTGACGGCGCAGGACGCCGAGGAGATCCTCGACAAGACCGTGCGGCTGTATGGGCGAGCCCTGGAAGCCGCCGAGGCCGCCACCAATCCGGAGCGGGTGACGGCGCTGCGGATGCTCGCCGCCAACTTGCACAAGGCGTTTTACGGGTTCGAGCCGGACTTCTTCCAGCAGAACCTGTTGCGCATCGTCGACGACGTCGTCAGCGTCATCAAGGGCTCGATCGAGCTGTGGCCGACGTTGGTCGAGGCTTGCTACTTCCAGAAGGCCCGCAATGGGCTGCCGCAGGTCCGCGTCGACAATCAAAAGAAATGACGCGGCACATGCCCCTGCACATCCGCGACGGCTGCATTGTTCACGTGACCGGCCATCCGATCGTGCATGTTGCGCGTCCGGATAAGGGTGCGGCGCGGAATTGCCCGGATCTGTCCGTCAGATTTGCGGCAATCCCCCGTGCGGTCAAAGAGGCATGACATCCGCTAAGACCCCCCGACGGGGGGAGAGACGCTGATGGGTTCGATTCTGATCGTCGATCACGACACCTGCGCACAGACCGATCTGGCGGAGTACCTCCGCAGCCGCGGTCACCACGTCGAGGGCATCGCCGTTGGCAGCGACCTGGCCGCGGCCCTGGCCCACGAGGACTTCGACGTCGTCTTGGCAGACAGTGCGCTGGCGGGCGGCGAGGGATCGGCGCTGCGTGAGGTCCTGCGCCGCTACCCCGAAACGGTTGTCGCGGTAACGACCCCCCGGCCTTCGGTCGCAGAGGCTGTCGAGTTGATGCGGGCCGGAGCGTACGACTACCTTGGCAAACCGGTCTCACCCGATCACATCGAGCTGCTGCTGCGCCGCGTCGTCGCTCTGCGCTCGCCGCGTCGCGGCTTCACTGCGACCCCACCGATTCGAGAACCGGTTCTGGAGTCAGCGAACTCACAGATGGTACAAGCGATCAGCACGGCACACCGGGTGGCGGCGGCGGCGGATCTGCCCATCCTCATCACCGGCGAGAGTGGAACGGGGAAGAGCTTGCTCGCCACCCTGATCCACCGCTGCAGCCCGCGCCGTGCCGCTCCATTCGTCACCGTCTGCTGCGCCGCTCTGATCGAGCATCGGCTGGAAGGCACGCTCCTCGAGCACCTCGACGGCGCCATCGTGCAGACGCATGTCGGGTGCGCGCGAGCTGACATCAGCGGCACGCTGTTTTTCGACGAGATCGGCAATGTGCCCGCGAACTGTCAGACGAAGCTGAGCCACTATCTCGAGGCTCGCTCCGGAAGCCTCGTCGGCGACGGGAGACGAGAGCTCAGCGCGCGCGTCATCGCCGCCACTCGCCACGACCCGAAGGGGGAGGTCGAAAGTGGACGCTTGCGCGGCGATCTTTTCCACCAACTCGCGGTCGTCACCATCGCGCTGCCGCCGCTCCGAGAACGCAAAGAGGACCTGCCGAAGCTGTCCGAACACTTCCTCGCACAGATGGCCGCCCGCTACGGCCGTGACACGATCGAATTGACGGCCGAGGCCGAGCAGGTGCTGGCGCGCTACGATTGGCCGGGGAACGTGCGCGAGTTGCAGAGCGTTCTCGAGCGCGCCGTCGTGCTGACGGACGGCAGCCGCATCGGCGCCGAAGACCTCTTCGCGGGTCCGCTTGACCCTGTCCCGCAGAGCCAGGAACGCCCCGCTCGTCCCGCCCTCCGTTGACCGAGACCCCGGGGGGGGCGCGTGGACCGCGCGCTCGAGCACATCGCGCCGTGGCGGACGGAGCATCAAAGCGGACAACCATATGCCGGCGATGACGACGTGGGGTGAGGTGATCGCGGTGTCCGCGGTGGGCCTGGCGACGACGTCGTCGGTCCCGCTCGGAGTTGCCGTCGGCCTCTATGTCCCGATCTCGAAGCGAGTGCTCGCGTGCATCCTCGCCTTCGCCGCGGGAGCCCTGATCAGCGCGCTGGCCATCGAGCTCGCGTTTCAAGGGGCGCAACACCTCCACCATCTCGGCTTCAACGCCCGCGCGGCCTGGGCGTTCGTGGGTGGCGGCTTCGTCGCTGGAGCGATCATCTACTATTCGGCGGCGCTGTTTCTCGAAGGGAAGGGCGCTGCCGTCCGCTACCCGTCGCGATTTCGCGAATACGCGCTCGGACGCAAGCAGGAAGAAACGAAGGCGCTCATCGGGCTCTTGTCGAAATGCGATCTCCTGCGGCACCTGCCAGCCGAAGAGATCCAGGAGCTCCTTCCCAGCGTGCGCACCCGCCGCGTCGAGCCCGGAGAGACCGTGTTCCGCGCCGGGGATCCTGGCGACGCGTTGTTCATCGTCGCGCACGGAGAAGTCGACGTCATGGCAGAATCCCCAGGCAGCGGACCGGTGGCCGGGACGACCATCGCCCAGCTCGTCGCGGGACACGCATTCGGGGAGATGGCGCTGCTCAGCGGCGGGCCGCGGACGGCGACCGTTCGATCGGTCCTCGGAGCGGACCTGCTGGAAATCGGCAAGGCGGACTTTGAGCGGGTCATCGCGTCGAACCCCGAGGTGTCCAGAGCGGTCCGCCGGCTCAGCCATGAGCGGGCGATCAGCAACCTGAGTTCCGGGGGATCCAACCCGTCAACGTGGGCGCGAGTGGCCGGTGACAGTCTCGATCACGTGAGCCGCGCGGAAGCGAACAAGATGCTGACGGAGGCCGGCCATGGAGCCGGTATGGCGATCGTGTTCGGCAACATCCTCGACACGATTCCCGCCTGCTTGGTGATCGGCGCGACGTTCCACGGGCTGGCGAGCCTGTCGCTCACCTTGATGCTGGGAATGTTCCTGGGTGGCATCCCCGAGGCGGCGGCCAGCGCCGCCATGCTGCGCAAGGCCGGGTACCGTCCGAAAGTCATCTTTGCCCTCTGGTCGACCGTCCTGGTCGCGGGCGTGGTGGCCGCGGCCGCGGGCAAGGTGCTGATCGGTAGTTCCGAGTCGCTGGCAGCGATTTTTTTCCAAGCGCTGGCCGGAGGGGCGGTCCTGGCGCTGGTCTCCCACGCCATGATTCCGGAATCGATTCACCAAGGCGGATCCCTGGTCGTGCTCCCGACCGTCGCGGGCTTCCTCGCGGCGCTCTACCTGCCGCTCGTCGAGGCGTTCGTTTGATCGGTCAGCGGCCCCCAACCACGCTGCTCGACCCAATCCCAAGCGGCTGCCACCAACTCCCACGGGAGGCCCTTCGCGTTCACCGAGGTTGGTACACCAGCCGCGGTCCGGCGATTTAGCGCAGCCAGGTCATCGCTGCGTGGGCCGATCGAGCTGCTTGAGGTAGCGGAAGAACTCGCTGTTGGGCGAGAGGACCACCGTCGTGCCCTCGGTGATCGACTTGCGGTACGCCTCCAGCGTGCGCACGAGCTGATAGAAATCGGGGTCGCGCCCGTATGCGTCGGCAAAGATCTTCACCGCCTGCGCGTCGCCTGCCCCGCGGGTGATCTCGGCCTGCTTGCGCGCCTCAGCCATGAGGATCTGCACGTCCTTGTCGGACTCCGAGCGGATCTTGCGCGCCTCCTCGTCGCCCTCGGCGCGGAACTTCTTGGCCTGGCGTTCGCGCTCGGCACGCATCCGATCGAACACGTTGAGCTCGTTCTTCTCCGGCAGGTCGGCGCGTTTGATGCGCACATCGGTGACCTCGATGCCGTAGTCGCGCGCCTTGGCGTCGCTCTCCTTGGTCACCTCGGCCATGACCTCGGTGCGCTTCTCGTTCATGATCTCGCGCAGGGTATGGCGTCCGAGGTTCTCGCGCACGATCGAATAGATCACGTCGTCGAGACGCGACTGCGCGCCGGCTTCGTCACGCACGGTGCGATAGAACTGCAGCGGGTCGCGGATGCGCCAGCGCGAGAAGTTGTCGACCACCAACTGCTGCTTGTCCTTGGTCAGAATGCCCTTCGGCGCCGCGTCGTAGGCGAGCAGCCGCTTGTCGAAGTACAACACGTCCTGAACCAGCGGCAGCTTGAAATAGAGGCCGGGCTCCTGCACGGTCCGCACCGGCTCACCGAGCTGCACCACGATGGCCTGCTGCCACTGCGTCACCGTGTACGCCATGAGGTTCCAGCCGGCGACGACCACCAGGGTGAGGAGCAGGATGGGGATCCAGCGCCGATCCATCATTGCGCCGGTGCCTCCGCCGGCTTCGCCTTGATGATCTGATCGAGCGGCAGGTAGGGCACGACCTGCTTGCCCGCGACGTCGTCGAGGATGATCTTGTTCACGCGCGGCAGCACCTGCTCCATCGTCTCGAGATACAGACGGAGCCGGGTCACGTCCTTGGCCTTCTCGTATTCTTCCTGCA
>Ga0335084_10006590_pt1 | contig 11552 bp, 9 predicted proteins | sample Lox_Sample_44_FD_206721 | JGI IMG/M metagenome (GOLD analysis project Ga0335084, IMG submission 206721) | Soil microbial communities from Loxahatchee National Wildlife Refuge, Florida, United States - Lox_Sample_4.4 | ecosystem: Environmental > Terrestrial > Soil > Wetlands | place: USA: Florida...
GGATCGTACCGGCCATCGTCTCGGTGAGGTGCCCCGCGGCGCCGGACGCCGAGGCGGCGCGCGCCCAGGCGGGAGCGCTGGGGCGGCTGGTCGAGGCGGTCGGGGGGGTGCCGCTCATGCGGCGTGACCGCTCGGCGATGCACTCTGCGCCGCGCTGGCCGGCGGTCCCCTGCGCCTCGTCGAGGACGGTGGGGCGGCCGAGGAGGCCGCCCTGGCGGCGCTGCCGTCCGGCGCCGAGGCCGAGGCCCCGCCGGGCGCCGCGCACCGGGGGGAGAGCCGGCTCGCGCACGCGGTCGAGGCGCTGGGCGGGGAGGGCGTGGACCGGATCGAGGCCCGCGCCTACCTCGAGACCACCGCGCTCCTCGAGCGGCTCGGCCTCGCCGGCTCGGCCCCGCGCATCGCGCGCGCCCTGCTGCGCCGCCTCGAGAGGCCAGGCCAGCGATGACCCGCATCATCGCCGGCGCCCTGCGCGGGCGCCGGCTGGAGGCCCCGCGCGGAACCGGCACGAGACCCACCTCGGACAAGGTCCGCCAGGCGCTCTTCGACGTTCTCGGCCAGTTCTTCGAGGGCGGCGCCGTGCTCGACCTCTACGCCGGCTCGGGAGCGCTCGCGCTCGAGGCGCTGTCCCGGGGGTGCGATCGCGCGGTCTGCGTGGAGTCGGACCGCGACGCGGCGGAGATCATCCGGAGGAACGCGGCCGCCCTGGGCCTGGGTGACCGCGTGCACGTGCTCGGCGGACGGGTGGAGGACGTCCTGCCCGGCCTGCCGCGCGGAGCCTTCGCGCTCGTGTTCGTGGATCCCCCGTACGCCGAGGGCCCCGATGCCGCGCTCCCGATGCTCGCGGGCTGCCTCGCTCCGGGCGGCCGGGCCGCGGCGGAGCACGACGCAAGGCGTCCACCGCCGGACGCGCCCCGAGGGCTCCGGCTCGTGGACCGGCGCCGGTTCGGAAGCACCGGAGTCTCGATCTACGCCTGCGACTGAGGGATACTCCGCGCCACCCGATGGCCCGGACCGCGATCTACCCCGGCTCGTTCGACCCGCTCACCAACGGTCACCTCGCGATCATCCAGCGCGGGCTGAAGGTGTTCGACCGGATGATCGTGGCAGTGGCCAACAACCCGGCGAAGAAGCCGCTCTTCCGCGTGGACGAGCGCCGCGAGCTCATCTCCGGCGCCGTGAACGGAGACGCGCGCGTCGAGGTGGACGACTTCGAGGGCCTGCTCGTGGACTACTGCCGCCGCAAGAACGTCCACACCGTCATCCGCGGCCTCCGCGCCATGTCGGACTTCGAGTACGAGTTCCAGCTCGCCAACATGAACCGGAAGCTCCTGCCCGACTTCGAGGCGGTCTTCGTCATGACCGGCGAGGACTATTTCTACGTGTCGGCGCGGCTCGTGCGGGAGATCGCGGAGTTCGGCGGCGAGGTCTCCGGCCTCGTTCCCCCGAACGTGGCGGCGGCGCTGCGCAAGAAGCTCGGCGGCCGCTGAGGCCGGCGCGGCGCCCGCGCCCGTTCTGCTAGACTCCCCGCCTCGCGCGGAAGCTCCCGTGCCGATCGCCCTCGGATGAGGACCATGAAGCTCGCCCAGCGCCTGGATGCCGTGAAGCCGTCGCCCACCCTCGCCATCACCGCACGCGCGCGGGAGATGAAGGCGAAGGGCATCGACGTCGTGGGGTTCGGCGCGGGAGAGCCCGACTTCGACACGCCGGCGATCATCAAGGACGCCGCGAAGACGGCCATCGACCAGGGCTTCACGAAGTACACGCCGACGGCCGGCATCGTGGAGCTGCGTGAGGCCATCGCCGCCTCGATCAGGAAGGACCACCGCATCGGATACGACCCGGGCGAGGTGCTCGTGTCGTGCGGCGGCAAGCATGCGCTCTTCAACCTCTTCCAGGCGCTGGTGAACCCGGGCGACGAGGTGGTCATCCTCGCGCCTTACTGGGTCTCGTACGCCGACATGGTCCGGGTGTCGGGGGGTGTGCCGGTCGTCGTGGACTCGCGGGCGGAGGAGGGGTTCGACCCGCCGCCCGATCGGATCCGCGCCGCGTTCACCGTTCGTACGCGGGCCGTCGTGCTCAACAGCCCGTCGAACCCGACCGGCGCGATGCTCTCGCGGCGGACGCTCGAGACGGTCGTGGGGCTCGCGAAGGGTCGCGAGATCCTCGTCGTCTCGGACGACATCTACGACAAGCTCGTGTACCGCGGGAAGTTCGAGAACGTGCTCGACCTCGACCCCTCGCTGCGCGAGCAGGTGGCGCTCGTCAACGGCGCCTCGAAGACGTTCTCGATGACCGGCTGGCGCATCGGCTGGACGGCGGGCCCGAAGGCGCTCATCGCGGCCATGCAGAAGCTGCAGGACAACTCGACCTCGAACGCCACTTCGATCGCCCAGAAGGCGGCGCTCGCCGCCCTGACGCTCCCGGGCGTGGACGAGGAGGTCGAGCGGATGAGGACGACGTTCGACGGGCGGCGGAAGCACATCGTCGAGCGCCTGAACGCGATCCCCGGCCTGCGCTGCTTCGACCCCGCCGGCGCGTTCTACGCGTTCCCCGACCTCTCGCAGCTCCTCTCGCGCAGGGCGCCCGGAGCCTCCGCGCCGCTCGGGACCGACACCGCCCTCGTGGACCTCCTCCTCGAGAAGCACCTCGTCGCCGCAGTGCCCGGCAGCGCGTTCGGAGCCCCCGGCCACATGCGGCTCTCGTTCGCGACCTCGATGGAGCAGATCGACAAGGGCTGCGACCGGATCGCGGATCTGGCGAGGAGCCTCGCCTAGCCCTGCATCCCGACCACGGCGAAGCGGCCACCCTCGCGCGCGACGAAGAGCACGATCGGCCGGCCCGACACGTTTGCAACGGCCACCCAGCCGCGCGCGAGCGGCGCCAGGCGCGGGGGCGGCGGGCCGAAGCGGGTCGCCGCATCTGCGGCGCTGAGCACCTCGAGGTCGAGCAGACGTGCTGGACCGGGACGGCGCGCGAGCACCTCGCGCCAGCCGGAGCGCACGGAGGAGCCCGAGCGCACGTCGCCGTCGAAGCTGAACCGCTCGCCGCAGGCCGCGGCGAGGGCGTCGGCGTCGCCGCGAACGAGGGCGTCGAGGAACGCGAGCGCGGCGCGGGCGACCTGCTCGCGCTCGGAGGTGGGCGGGGTCTTCACGGCCGTCGAGGCCGCCGCCGGCGAAGGCGGGGCCCTCGGGGGCGACGGGGACGGTGAGGCCGGGCCGGGGACGGTCGGAGCCTGGCCGGGCGAGGGGCTCGCCCTCTCCGTCCGGCGAGCGGGCGGTGCCGCCGGTGCGACCGGTTCCGGTGCCGCCTCCGCATCCGGGGCGGGCGCCGGCTCCAGCGCCGGCTCCTTCGGCTCCGCCGGAGGCTCGGCGAGGGGCTTGGCGGGCTCCGCGACTGGCCTTGCGGACGGCTCGGCAGCCGGTGCCGCGACGTCGGGTTCCGGGTTCGTCTGTCCGATCGCGAGCGCGGCCGCGAGGGCGAGCGCCTGGGTCAGGGAATTCATGGGTCGTGGGAGCCTATGCTAGCCTCGAAGCTCATGGCCAGCGCACCACAGGAGGTGTGGGGCGACCTCGCCACGAGCGCATTCGTGGAGGCGAGCCTGCTCTTCCGCTCGCTCGACCCGGAGGCGCGCGCGGACCTGCTCCGGCTGGCGCGCATCTCCACCTGGCAGGCCGGCGAGCTCGTCTCCGAGGAGGGCGGCGACGACTTCGTGCTCGTCGTGGACGGCGCGGCTGCGGTCCGGGTCGCCGGCCCGAACGGGCCCGTGGAGGTCGGCCACCTCGAGCGCGGCGGCTTCTTCGGTGCGGAGCACGTGCTGGGCTCGCGGCGGGGCTGGTCGCTCGAGGCCCGCACGGAGGTCGCCGCGGTGGTGTTCCCGCTCGCCATGATCACCGCCCTCGACGAGCGGTTCCCGAAGGTGAAGCGGCTCCTCGAGGCCGTGCTGGCGGCCCGAGAGAAGGAGGCCGCCGAGAAGGCCGGCGGCTGAGCCTGGCGGGCGGGAAGGAAGGCCCCCGGCCGCGATGTCGGGGTCGTGGGGCCGTGCTAGATTCCCGCCCCCCATGCCTCGCCGCACCGACATCAGGAAGATCATGCTGGTCGGCTCCGGGCCCATCGTCATCGGCCAGGCCTGCGAGTTCGACTACTCCGGCACCCAGGCGTGCAAGGCGCTGAAGGAGGAGGGGTACGAGATCGTGCTCCTCAACTCCAACCCGGCGACCATCATGACGGACCCGGGCTTCGCCGACCGCACCTACATCGAGCCGATCACCCCGGCGGTGGCCGAGCAGATCATCGCGCGCGAGAAGCCCGACGTCCTCCTCCCCACCCTCGGCGGCCAGACCGCGCTCAACCTGGCCGTGGCCCTCGCCAGGAACGGCGCGCTGGAGCGCCACGGCGTCCAGCTCATCGGCGCCCAGCTCGAGGCCATCGAGAAGGCCGAGGACCGCCAGCTCTTCAAGGACGCCATGCGCCGGGTGGGCGTGGACATGCCGCGCTCCGGCTACGCCGCCTCCTGGGAGGAGGCGCGCGCCGTCGCCCGCGACATCGGCTTCCCCATCATCATCCGGCCGTCGTTCACGCTCGGTGGAGAGGGCGGCGGGGTCGCCTACAACCTCGAGGAGTTCGAGCCGCTGGCTCGCCGCGCCCTGACCCTCTCACCCACGCACACCATCCTCTGCGAGGAGTCGATCATCGGGTGGAAGGAGTACGAACTCGAGGTGATGCGCGACCGGAACGACAACGTCGTCATCATCTGCTCGATCGAGAACGTGGACCCGATGGGCGTGCACACCGGCGACTCCATCACGGTCGCTCCCGCCCAGACGCTGACCGACAAGGAGTACCAGCGGATGCGGGACGCCTCGATCCGCATCATCCGCGAGATCGGCGTCGAGACCGGCGGGTCCAACATCCAGTTCGGGGTGGATCCGCGCAACGGGCGCATGGTGGTCATCGAGATGAACCCGCGCGTGTCGCGCTCCTCCGCGCTCGCCTCCAAGGCCACCGGGTTCCCCATCGCCAAGATCGCCGCCAAGCTCGCGGTCGGCTACACGCTCGACGAGATCAAGAACGACATCACCCGCTACACGCCGGCTTCCTTCGAGCCGACCATCGACTACGTGGTCACCAAGGTCCCGCGCTTCGCCTTCGAGAAGTTCCGCGGCGCGAACGACGTCCTCACCACCCAGATGAAGTCGGTGGGCGAGGTGATGGCCATCGGCCGGACCTTCCAGGAGAGCTTGCAGAAGGCCATCCGGGGCCTCGAGATCGACCGCGCGGGCCTCGAGTCGCCGCTCGGCAAGCGTCCGGGCGACGCGTACGCCAACCACGAGTTGGACCGCATCCGCGCCGAGGCCCGGGTGCCCCGCGCCCACCGGCTGTTCTGGGTGGCGGAGGGCTTCCGCGCCGGTCTCACCGCGGACGAACTCTTCGTCCTCACCGCAATCGACCCGTGGTTCCTCCGCGAGATCGAGGACATCGTCCGCGCCGAGTCGGACCTCGCGAGGGGCGTGCCCGGCGACGCCGCCGGCCTGCGCGCCGCGAAGCGGATGGGCTTCTCGGACAGGCGTATCGCCCAGCTCGCCGGGACCACCGAGAACGCCGTGCGCGAGGCGCGCTGGAAGGCCGGGGTGCGTCCGGTCTTCAAGCGCGTGGATACCTGCGCCGCAGAGTTCGAGGCCTACACTCCGTACCTCTACTCGACCTACGAGGAGGAGGACGAGGCCGCGCCGACCGACCGCAAGAAGATCATGATCCTGGGGGGCGGGCCGAACCGCATCGGCCAGGGCATCGAGTTCGACTACTGCTGCGTCCACGCCTCCTTTGCGCTCCGCAAGGCGGGCTACGAGACGCTCATGGTGAACTGCAACCCGGAGACCGTCTCCACCGACTACGACACCTCCGACCGCCTCTACTTCGAGCCGCTCACGCTCGAGGACGTGCTCGAGATCGTGCACGTGGAGAAGCCGCAGGGGCTCATCGTCCAGTACGGCGGGCAGACCCCGCTGAAGCTCGCCGTGCCCCTCCACGAGCTGGGCGTGCCCATCTGCGGCACGAGCCCGGACGCGATCGACCGGGCCGAGGACCGCGAGCGCTTCGCGGAGCTCATCGTCAAGCTCGGGCTCCGCCAGCCGGAGAACGGCGTGGCCCGCAGCGCGGAGGAGGCCTTCGCGGTGGCGCGCCGCATCGGCTACCCGGTCATGGTGCGCCCCTCCTACGTGCTGGGCGGGCGGGCCATGGAGGTGGTGTACGACGACGCCGACCTCCAGACCTACCTGCGCGACGCGGTGCAGGCCTCGAACGAGCGGCCGGTCCTCATCGACCGCTTCCTGCGCGACGCGGCCGAGGTGGACGTGGACGTCGTCTCGGACGGCGAGCGCGTCGTGGTGGGCGGGGTCATGGAGCACATCGAGGAGGCCGGCATCCACTCCGGCGACTCGGCTTGCGCCCTGCCTCCGTACTCGCTGTCCGCCGGGGTGATCGCCCAGATCGAGTCCCAGGCCGTCGCGATGGCGAGGGAGCTGGGCGTGGTCGGCCTCATGAACGCGCAGTTCGCCATCCAGGGCAAGGACGTCTACGTGCTCGAGGTGAACCCGCGCGCGAGCCGCACCGTGCCCTTCGTCGGCAAGGCCACCGGGTTGCCGCTCGCCCGGGCGGGCGCTCTCTGCATGGTGGGGAAGAAGCTCGCCGAGGCCGGCGTCCCGGGTCCGATGAGGCCCGCGCACGTCTCGGTGAAGGAGGCGGTCTTCCCGTTCTCGCGCTTCCCGGGCGTGGACACGATGCTCGGCCCGGAGATGCGCTCCACCGGCGAGGTGATGGGCATCGCCAGCGACTTCGAGCAGGCGTTCTTCAAGGCGCAGACCGCGGCGTTCAACACGCTGCCGGTGGCGGGGGAGGGCAAGCGGGCCTTCCTCTCGGTGAAGGACTCGGACAAGCCGGCCGCCGCCGACGTGGCGAGGAGGCTCGTGGCGCTCGGCTTCGAGGTGCTCGCCACCTCGGGAACCGCGGCGTTCCTGGGCCAACAGGGCATCCCCGCCACCCCGGTGCGCAAGGTGCAGGAGGGCAGGCCGTCCATCGTGGACCGCATCAAGGACGGCGACGTGGACCTCGTCTTCAACACCACCGCGGGGAAGCAGGAGATCGCCGACAGCTACTCCATCCGCCGCGAGACCCTCATGAAGGGGCTGCCGTACTTCACCACCCTCACGGGCGCGCGCACGGCCGTCGGGGCCATGGAGGCCGCCCGGGGTGGGCGCTCCGAGGTGCGCTCGCTGCAGGAGTACCACCGGATGGTCTAGCCCGTCGTTGACAGACCACCCCGGGTTCCTTTACTCCTTGTCCCAGCAGCGGCCGCTCCGGGTGAGCCCCGGACCGGCCGCAATCCTTTTGGAAGGTGCAGCGATGGCAGAACGGGTCCCGATGACGAAGGGCGGGCTTCTCCGGCTCAAGGAGGAGCTGAAGCGCCTGAAGAACGTGGAGCGCCCCAAGATCGTGAAGGAGATCGCGGAGGCGCGATCCCACGGCGACCTCTCGGAGAACGCCGAGTACCACGCCGCCAAGGAGAAGCAGTCCCACGTCGAGGGACGGATCATCCAGGTGGAGCACTGGATCGCGAGCGCGGAGGTCATCGACGTCACGAGGCACGCCGGCGACAAGGTGGTGTTCGGCGCCACGGTGACGCTCGAGGACGCCGATTCCGGCGACGAGGTGACCTACCGCATCGTGGGCGAGCTCGAGGCCGACCTGAAGCTCGGGCGCATCTCGGTCACGAGCCCGATCGCCCGGGCCCTCATCGGCCGCGAGGAGGGTGACTCCGTGACCGTGCAGACCCCCGGCCGGAAACGCGAGTACGAGATCCGGTCGGTCGCGTTCGTCGACGACGAGCTTCCCGCGGAGTCGGACTAGCGCGCTAGGCTGCGGCGAATGCCGCGCGATTCCGAAGGGCGGGCCTCGTCCCGGGGCGAGGTGTCCGGGCTGCCCGGGTCCGCTGCGGCGCGCGCGCTCGAGGCCGCCATCCCCCCCCTGAGATTCGCGGTGAAGGACCGGTTCGCGGGCGCGTCCCGGCTGAAGGGCTTCGGGAGGCTGCTCGCGGGAGCGGTGGATAGGGCCCGGAAGGCCGGGGCGGCGGAGACGCCGGCGCTCGCGAGGCTCGCGGCCGAGGCGGAGGGATTCGACGGGCTCCCCGCGGCCGGGAGGCCGGCGGCGCTCGCGACGATCGCGGCGGCGCTGGCGGCGCTCCTTCCGGTGCCGGCGGAGATCCGGGAGGCTGCGAGGACGGGGAGGATCGAGGGGGCTACGCGGGCATTGCCCTCTCACCCCGGCCCTCTCCCCCACGGCTCCGCCGCGGGGGAGAGGGGGAGCGATCTCACGAAGGAGCCCCGAGCTGCGGGGAAGGCCGACCGCGCGGGTGGCCCAGGGACCCCCTCACCCCGGCAACCGTCGGGAGAGGTGGAGGGAGCCTTCCATGCGGGACTGGCCGGGCAACCGGCAGGGGCACGACCGGCGGGAAGGCCTGGCCGCGCGGGTGGTCCAGGGACCCCCTCTCCCCCGCCCACCGCGGAGGAGAGGGCCGGGGTGAGGGGGCCCCCGGACGTGGAGCCGCCCGGCCAGCCCCTCGCCATTTCCGAGCGCCCCTGGTCACCCGCACCCGAGCCCCTCGACGCCGCCGAGCGCGAGTCGCGGCGGCGAAGGCTCGCCACGCGCCTCGACGCCCTCCCGCGCGTCCACCCCTCGACGAGTGCCCAGCTCACCGAACGCGGGCGCGAGACGGTGGCCGACGCGCTCGAGTTCTGGCCGCGCGCCTACCAGGACCGCACTCGCCTGCGCAGGGTGGCAGACCTCCGCACCGGCGAGGAGGGCATCGTCCACGTCACCGTCCGTCACGTTCGCACGCGCTACATGCGGAACGGCCGGCCCCTCCTCGAGGTGGGCGTCTCCGACGCGAGCGGCAGCCAGAAGCTCGTGTTCTTCAACCCGCCCTCCTGGCGCCAGAAGGAGTTCCGGGCGGGCGACGCGCTCCTCTGCTGGGGCAAGGTCACCGAGGGCTTCGGCGGGCGCCCCCAGATGAGCCAACCCGACGTGGAGAAGGTGCAGGCCGGCGACTCGGCCAGCTTCGGCCGCATCGTCCCGATCTACCCGGGACCGGCCGACCACCAGCACCCGGCCCTGCGCCGGCTCATGAAGCGGCTCGCCGACGACTTCGCCCCGATCGCGGTGGACGACATCCCCGCCGCGATCCGCACGCGCCGCCAGCTCGTCGGCCGCGCCGAGGCGCTGCACGAGGCGCACTTCCCGTCGCCCGGGACCGACCTCGTCCGGGCGGCGGAGCGGGCCACACCCGCGTTTCGTCGCCTCGTCTACGAGGAGCTCTTCTTCCTCCAGCTCGCCCTCGCGAGGCGGCGCCGCGGCGTCCGGGCCCAGGCCGGGATCGCGTTCGACGCCGGGCCGGAGGCGCTCGGCCGGGCGACGGCGCGCCTTCCCTTCGAGCTCACGCGCGCGCAGCGGCGGGCCCTCGGCGAGATCGCCCGCGACATGTCCCGGCCCGAGCCGATGAGCCGGCTCCTCCAGGGAGACGTGGGGAGCGGGAAGACCGCGGTGGCCTTCGCGGCCCTGATGCTGGCGGTGCAATCGGGGTGGCAGGCGGCGCTCATGGTGCCGACGGAGATCCTCGCCGAGCAGCACGCCCGCACGCTCGGTGGCTGGCTCCGGAACGCGGGCGTCGAGGTGGCGCTGGTGGGCGCGGCCTCCCGCGGCAAGGCGCAGAAGGAGGCGCGGGCCGCCGTCGCGGAGGGTCGCGCGCGCATCGCAGTGGGCACGCACGCGCTCCTCGAGGACGTGGTCGGCTTCGAGCGGCTCGGCCTCGTGGTGGTGGACGAGCAGCACCGCTTCGGCGTCATGCAGCGGGCACGCCTCATCTCGAAGGGCCGGCGACCGGACGTGCTCGTCATGACCGCGACGCCCATTCCCCGCACGCTCGCGCTCGCCTTCTACGGTGACCTCGACCAGTCGAAGATCGACGAGCTGCCCCCCGGGCGGACGCCGGTGGAGACCGTGCTCTACCCGGACTCCCGCCGCAAGGCCGCGCTCGAGGTGGCGCGGAAGGAGCTCGCCGCGGGCCGCCAGGTGTACGTCGTGTACCCGCTCGTCGAGGAGTCGGAGAAGACCGACCTCGCCGACGCCACGAGCGGCGCCGAGGCGCTGCGCCGGGCGTTCCCGGGCCAGGAGGTGGGCCTCCTGCACGGGAGGATGAAGGCCGAGCAGAAGGCCGCGGTCATGGACCGGTTCCGGTCGGGGGAGACGCGGGTGCTGGTCGCCACGACCGTCATCGAGGTGGGCGTGGACGTGCCGAACGCGAGCGTCATGATCGTCGAGCACGCCGAGCGCTTCGGCCTCTCGCAGCTGCACCAGCTGAGGGGCAGGGTGGGGCGCGGTGCCGCGAAGAGCCACTGCCTGCTCGTGGCGCGGTACGGCGGGACCGGCGAGGAAGGGCGAGAGCGCCTCCGGGCCATGGAGCGGACCCAGGACGGCTTCGAGATCGCCCGCATCGACCTCAAGATCCGCGGATACGGCGAGCTGCTCGGCACGAGGCAGTCGGGCCAGAGGATGCTGGACGTCGCCGACCTCTACCGGGACGACGCCATCCTGGAAGAGGCGCGGGAGGACGCGTTCGCGCTCGTCGAGCGCGACCCCGACCTCGCGCGACCCGAACACCGCCCTGCGGCCGAGGCGCTCGCGGCCCGGTGGGCGGCGCGGCTCTCGCTGGCGCAGGTGGGGTGAGGACCCTCGCCGCACCCGGACCCCGCGCGCGGGAGCTATCATCCGACCGTGAGCACGGCGCTCGCACGCCGGGTGGAGGCGCAGGGCATCCGGGACCCCGAGGTCCTCCGCGCCATGGCCGAGGTCCCACGCGAGAAGTTCCTGCCGGAGCGCCTGCAGGCGAGCGCGGACGAGGATCGGCCGTTGCCCATCGGCTTCGGCCAGACGATCTCGCAACCGTTCATCGTGGCCTACATGACCGAGCGGCTGGGCCTCACTGGACGGGAGCGCGTGCTCGAGGTGGGGACCGGGTCCGGCTACCAGACGGCCGTGCTCGCCCGGCTCGCCGGGCGCGTGTACTCGATCGAGATGGTCGCGCCGCTGGCCGACCGCGCGCGGGCGCTCCTCCTCGACGAGTTGGGCCTCGGGAACGTCGAGCTCCGGGTGGGCGACGGGTCGCTCGGCTGGCCGGAGGCGGCGCCGTTCGACCGGATCCTCGTCGCGGCCGCCACCGCGGACGTTCCCGATCCGCTCCTCGACCAGCTGGCACCCGGAGGTCGGCTCATCGTGCCGGTCGGCGACGAGCCGGAGGTCCAGGTGCTGCGCCTCCTCGAGAAGGGCCCCGGGGGCGACGTCGTCGCCACCGACCTCCTGCCGGTGCGATTCGTGCCCCTCCTGTGAGATCCCGCCCTGGCTCGAGCGCGCCCATCCGCCTAGACTGTCGCGGTGATCTGCCCCCTCTGCGAGCACGAGCAGCAGGCCGGCGACGCCTGCGAGAGCTGTGGTCGCGCGTTCCTGCC
>Ga0335084_10006591_pt1 | contig 11552 bp, 9 predicted proteins | sample Lox_Sample_44_FD_206721 | JGI IMG/M metagenome (GOLD analysis project Ga0335084, IMG submission 206721) | Soil microbial communities from Loxahatchee National Wildlife Refuge, Florida, United States - Lox_Sample_4.4 | ecosystem: Environmental > Terrestrial > Soil > Wetlands | place: USA: Florida...
GTCGGCGGTGTTCCAGCGCCTCGACATCTGATGGACGCGCTGCTCGCCCCCGAGCGGCTCGAGCGCGTCTGGGCGTGGGGACGCGCCGCCAGCGTGATGAGCTACGTCTGGCGACCGTCGACCGCCGAGGGCGTGGCCGACGTGTTCGCACAGGCGCGCGCCCGCGGGCTCACGGTCGGGCTCAGGGGCGGCGGGCAGTCGTACGGCGACGCCGCGCTCAACGCCGAGGCCGTCTCCCTCGATCTGTCCCGGATGACGCGCATCCTCGACTGGAACCCGACCACCGGCGTGATCCGCGTCGAGCCCGGCGTCACCATCCGCCAGCTCTGGCAGTACACGATCGAGGACGGCTGGTGGCCGCCGGTCGTGTCGGGGACGATGTTCGCGTCGCTCGGCGGCGGCGCCGCCATGAACATCCACGGCAAGAACAACTGGAAGGTCGGGCCGATCGGCGACCACATCCAGGCCTTCGAGCTGCTGCTCCCGACCGGCGAGGTGCGGCGCTGCACGCGCGACGCCGACCCGGAGCTGTTCCACGCCGCGATCGGCGGCTTCGGGATGCTCGGCTGCTTCCTGTCGATCACGCTCCAGATGAAGCGCGTCCACTCGGGACTGCTCGACGTCGAGCCCCTCTCCGCCCGCAACCTGGACGACATGATCCGGCTCTTCGAGGAGCGCCTCGACGTCGCCGACTACCTGGTCGGCTGGGTCGACGGCTTCGCCGGGGGCGACGCGATCGGACGCGGCCTGATCCACCAGGCCCGCTACCTGCACGAGGGCGAGGACCGCGCGCCGGCCCAGACGCTCCGTGTCTCGAACCAGGAGCTCCCCGACACGCTCTTCGGCGTGGTGCCGAAGTCCATCATGTGGCGCCTGGTGCGCCCGGCGATGCACAACCCGGGCGTGCAGCTCGTCAACGCGGTCAAGTTTCATCTGGGGCGTCGCGACCACGGTCATCGTTACCGGCAGTCGCACGCCGCGTTCGCGTTCCTGTTCGACTACATCCCCGACTGGAAGCGTGCCTACGGCCCGGGCGGCATGATCGAGTACCAGAGCTTCCTCCCCGCCGACACCGCGGCGGGCGTCTTCAAGGCCCAGCTCGCGCTCGGACGGGCGCGCGGGATCGTGCCCTACATCGCCGTCTTCAAGCGCCACCGCCCCGACCCGTTCCTGATGACGCACGCGCTCGACGGCTACTCGCTCGCCATGCACTACAAGGTGCCCGCGCGCGATCGGCGACGGCTGTGGGCGCTCGCCGCCGACTTCGATCGCCTCGTGGTCGAGGGGGGCGGTCGCTTCTATTTCGCCAAGGACCTGACGCTCGGCCGCGATCGGCTCGAGCGCTTCCTCGCCGAGGAACGCGTGCAGCGGTTCCTCGCGCTCAAACGGCGCTGCGATCCCGACGAGACGCTCCAGACCGAGCTCTACCGGCGTCTGATCCGCCCGGTGCCTGCGCCGCGCCTACACGGCGCCTGACGGGCGCCCCGCTCCGTACCAGCGGGCGAGCCGGGGCGCGGGAACGCCGAGGAAGAACAGCAGCCGGAGCGTCCACATCAGGAGGATCGTCCGCACGACGCCGCCCTGCTGCCAGCGCCGCGACGACGTCGTCACCTGCCCCCGCAGGCAGGCGATGCGCCCCGCCCGCTTGAGCGCCCGCGAGAACGCGACGTCCTCCATGAGCGGCAGGTCGGGGAAGCCGCCGAGCGCCGCGAACACCGCGCGCCGGACGAAGATCGCCTGATCCCCGGTCGCGATGCCGGTGAGCCGCGAGCGCGCGTTCATCAGGCCGCCCACTGCGCGCAGGAGCGGGGTCGACGGCTCGAGCCGCACGTCGAAGCGACCGCCGGCCACCGCGGGATCGGCGAGCGCCGCCGCCACCGCGCTCGCGGCGTCCGGCGGCAGCCGCGTGTCGGCGTGCAGGAACAGCAGCGCGTCGCCGGTCGCGAGCGCCGCGCCGGCGTTCATCTGCCGCGCCCGGCCGCGCGGCGCCTCGACGACCCGATCCGCGAGCGGCCGCGCCGCTTCCCGGGTGCGGTCGCGGCTCCCGCCGTCGACGACGATCACCTCGCCGACGCCGGGCTGGCGTGCGCTCGCCAGGGTGGCGGCGATCTGCCGCTCCTCGTCGAGCGCCGGCACGATGACCGACAGCCGCACGCGTCCCGTCTCAGTGCAGCCAGCGCGCGAGCTGCGCGCGCCCGAGCGTCCCGGTGACGAGCAGGCCCGCGAGATAGACGCCGGCGAGGAGCGCCACGCCCGCGAGCGGGGGCACGGGGACCGTCGCCGCCGCCGCGACCGCCACGGCCCCGGCGGCGAGCGGCGCCACCACCGCGCGCAGCACGGCCGCCACGCGCGCACGCGTCGCGGGCACGAGCAGCAGCGCCGCCTGCCCGACGAACATCGCCACCGCGACCGCGGCCGCCGCCCCCACCGACCCGCCGGCCGGCACCAGGACGGCACCCAGCACGACCATCGTCACCGCGCCCAGCGCGGTGGTGAGGAAGAGCGGGCGCTGGAGCCCGGCGGCGATCAGCAGGTTCGTGATGACGAGACCGGTGGCGCCCAGCAACACGAACGCGGCCCCGACCTGGAGGACGCCGCTCGCCGGCACCAGCCGCTCCCCCATCCCCAGCCGCAGCACCTCGGCCGGCCACCACACCAGCAGCAGGCAGACCGGCATCAGCAGGACGACGAGAAGCTTCGCGGCGTCGGCGGCGCGAGCGGTGGCGAGGCCGTCGGTGGCGCGCTCGGCGCGCGAGAGCGCCGGCAGCACGGTCACCATGACCGCGGTCGGCAGGAGCCCGACCGCCTCGACGATCTTCGTCGCGCCGCCGAAGAACGCCATCGCCTCCTCGCCGTGGGCGCGCAGCAGGACGACCAGCAGCACCTGCTGCGCGGCCGCCAGCACCAGCGAACCGCCGGCGAGCGGCCAGGCACCGGCAAACAGCGCCCGGGCCATCGGTCGATCCATGCCGAGGCGCGCCCCGCGTCCCGCGAGCAGCCGGCCCAGCACGACGCCCCACAACGCGGCGGTCGCGAGTCCGCCCACCACCCCCACCAGACCGCCGCCGGCGAGGATCGCGAGCGCGACCAGCGTGATCGCGACCACGCCCTGCCCCGTGAGCAGCACCAGGTAGCGTCGCATGCGCAGTCGCCCGCGCAGGAGCACCTTGTACGGGTTCGAGGCGTAGAGGACGAGGCCCAGCGCGTAGATCGCGGCGGGGGGCAGCATGCCGCGCCCACGCGCGGTCGCGAGCAGGAAGGCCATCGTCAGCGCCGCTCCGACGAGCGCGACGACGAGCCGCACCGTCGCGCCCTGCCCCGCCAGTCGCCCCGGCTCGCGGTCGGTCCCCGCGATCCGCGCGACCAGCACCGCTTCGAGCGCCGTGTCGGGCAGCACCTGGAAGAAGTTGGCGCACGCCATCACGAACGCGTAGCGCCCGTAGTCGGCGAGCTCCAGGTGACGCGGCAGATAGAGCGCGATGCCCAGCGACACCAGCTTCTCGATCGCGGTCGCCGTCACCGCCAGCGCGGCGCGCACGCCGAGGCCGCTCGCCGGACGCGTGCTCACCGCCGCACCTCGCGGACCGCGAACGGCGGCGCGGAGTCGGTGACGCGGTAGCGCGTGTCGAGGAACGTCACCATCGCGGGGTAGTAGTCCCACGCGCGTGCGAGCCCGGTCCCCTCGGCAGTGCACGTGACCGCGGCGGCGGGCGGCGCGGGTGCGAGCGTCGCCAGCAGGGCGTCGACCTGGGCGCGGTCGGGACGGCCCGGGAAGAAGTAGTCGTACACGCCCGCCGGGCGCCGATCGGCGAAGAACGACACCACCGTACAGGCCGGAAACGCGAGCACGGTCGCGTCCGGCGGCGTGTGTGCGGCGAGCGCCTGGACGGCCCCGCCGAGCGCGCGCAGCCGCGCCGCTCCCGCGGGCGCGATCGCGAGCGACTCCCGGCCGACCGACACCGTCTCGACCCGCCCGAGCAACAGCGCACCGAGCGCGAGCGCGGTCGGGGCCACACGCGCCGTCGCCGCGACCGCACCGAGGCCGAAGCCCCAGCGCCGCGCCGAGTCCGTGCGCGGCAGCACCACCAGCAGCGGCAGCAGCACCGGTCCGAGCGGGAGGAGGTGCGCAAAGTCCGGCCGGGGATAGAGCTGGAGCAGCGCCGTCGCCGCGACCGCCGCCGGGGCCACGATCTCCGGGGTCGCGAACGAGATGGCGAGCGCCGCCCAGACGACCAGCGGCGCCAGCACGAGGAGCCCGGTCTCGACGTCCTCGCGCAGCCAGCGCGCGATCGCGCCCGGGTCGATCGCCACGGCCCAGAGGTAGAGCAACGCGGCGAAGACGACGATCCCGAGCAGCGCCCCGAGCTGCCGCCGGTCGCGCGGCGGCCCGAGGGCGACCAGCAGCAGCACCAGGAGCATCGGCACCACCGCGCGGGTCGGGAACGGCAGCTCGTAGACGTCGGCGACGCCGGCTCCCAGCAGCAGGACGTCGTGCGCGAAGCCGGCCGGCCCGAGGGTCGCGAACGACGGGGCATACGCCGGCACGACCACGACCAGGAACCCGATCCCGAGCACCACCAGGCGCGGCAGTGCGGTGCGATCGTCGGTCACGCGGGCCGCCGCGCGCAGCGCCACCGCGATGACCACCGGCACCAGCACCACCCCGGTCGACGACAGGCCCGAGGGTGCGACCAGCACGATCGCCGTCAGGGCGACCAGCGCCGGAATCGCCGCGCCGAGGAGCCCGCGTCGTCCCTCGCCGACGACGGCCGCCAGCGCCGCCCCCGCGACGAGCAGCACGCCGCTGTTGGGCTTGATGGCCGCCACCGCTCCGGCGATCACGCCGGCCGCCAGGAGCCGGCGCGCCGTCGGCGCGGTCACCAGCCACGCGATCGCGACGCCCGCAACGCCGCCGTACCAGGCCGGGTACGGAATGTTGATGGGCGTGCCGAGCCGCGCCGACACCGGCAGGAAGAGCGCCACCTGGAGCGCGACCGCGATCCACGCCGCGGCGGTGCCCGCGAGGCGACGCGCGAGCGCGAAGCACAGCCCGGCGGCCGCGCCGTGGACGGCAGCCAGCACCAGCCGCATCCCGACCAGCCCGCCCGCCCTGAGCACCGTGCCCTGGAGCAGGAAGAAGAGCGGCCCGTACCCGGTCTCGAAGTCGACGTGCGGGACCTGTCCGTGCGCCGCGCGCCAGGCCTGCGAGAGCAGCAGCCCTTCGTCCGCGAAGTCGAACACGCCGTAGCGCCGCCACGCCGCCGCGAACGCCGTCACCCCCAGCGCCACCGCCAGCGGCGCACCGATCCCCGCGCGGCGATTCACCTGAGCCCCAGCGCCTCGAACGGCGGGCGCCGGCCGGCGAGCGCGTCGCGGATGCCGCGGACCTTCAGCCAGACGTCCCCCGCGGTCCCGCGCGGCAGGTGCCAGAGGAACTGGAGCGGCAGCGTCGCGACCAGGCACGCCCACAGCAGCGCGCGCTGCGCGCCGCTGCCGTGCTTCCGCGCGTAGAGAATCGAGTTGCGCGCCCCGAAGTACTTGCGGATGCGGATCGACGCCCGGCTCCCCGCCGTCCCGCGGCCGGTGTGCGTCACGACCACCGATGGCGCGTAGACCACGCGCCAGCCCGCTTCGCGGGCGCGCGCGCACCAGTCGACCTCCTCGTGGTACGCGAAGAACTCCTCGTCGAGGAGCCCGATCGCGGCCAGCGCGCCGGCGCGGAACCAGATCGCGCAGCCGGCGATCCAGTCGACGTCGCGCTCGTCCGCGAACGCGGGACCGTCGGGCGCGTCGGCGCCGACCAGCCCCACCAGGCTCTGCCGCCACGTGACGCGCCCCCACGCCAGCCAGAGGCGCTGCGGGTCCTCGCGCGTCAGGACCTTGGCGCCGACCGCGGCGACGCGCGGGTCGTCGTCGAGGACCGCGAGCGCGGCCGCGGTGGCGCCCGGCGCGACGCGGGCGTCGTCGTTCAGGAGCAGCACCACGTCCGCCCCCTGCTCGAGCGCCACGCGGATGCCGGTGTTGGCGCCGCCCGCATAGCCCAGGTTCTCGGCGTTGCGGACGCAGGTCGCGGCGGGCGCGGCCGCCGCCAGCCGCGCCGCGATCGGCTCGTGCGAGCCGTTGTCGACCACCACGACGCCGACGCCCGGCTCGTGCCGGAGCGCCGCCACGCAGCCGAGCGTGTCCTCGGCGCGCGACCAGTGCACGATCACCGCGACGACGCGGGGCCCGCTCATCGACCCAGCACCTCGGCGTAGACCGCGCGCGTCCGCGACGCGGTCTCGGCCCAGGTGAAGCCGGCCGCGCGCGCACGCGCCGCGGTGCCGAGCGCGATCCGGGTCGCGGGCTCGGCCAGCAGCCGGGCGAGCGCGTTGCCCAACAGGGCGGGATCCGAGCGCGGCACGAGCAGCCCGGCAGTGCCGACGACCTCCGGAATCGACGTCACCGCGACGGCGATCACCGCGCAGCGGCTGGCCATCGCCTCGGCAATGGTGAGGCCGAAGCCCTCGTAGTCGGACGCGCTGATCGCGATGTCCGCCGCCGCGTAGAGCGCCCGCAGCGCGTCGTCGGCGAGCGGGCCGAGAAAGTGCGCGCCCTTCGGCAGCGCGGTGAGCCACGCCGGGGCGTATCCCGGCCGGAGGCGTCCGGCGATCGCCAGCTCCCAGCCCTGCTCCGCCGCCCCCGCCCGCACGAACGCGTCGATCACGCGCTCGACGTGCTTGCGCGGCTGGATCGTGCCGACGCACGCGATCAGCCGCTCGCCGAGCCCATACGCGGTGCGGAGCGCGTCGACCGCGCCGGCGCGCGGGGCGCCGAGGAACGCCGGCGCCACGCCCTGCGGGACCACCCGAATCCGTTCCGGGTCGAGGCCGAAGCGCGCCACCAGGTCGCCGCGCGCGTGCGCCGAGACCGCGATCACGCGGGCGGCGCGCCGCACGCTGGACGGCGTCGTCAGCCGGAAGTGCCAGCGCTGCGGCCACGCGAACGTCTCCGGGCAGGCGTAGACCGCGAGGTCGTGCACCGTGACGACGCCCGGCACCGGCAGCCGCCAGGGCAGCACGTTCTTGGTGCCATGGTAGAGCTCCACGCGGTGCGCCGACAGCAGCCCCGGCAGCGCCAGGTGATCCCACGTCACCTGATGCAGCGTGCTCCGGAGCGGGACGTGCACGGGGGTGACGGCGAGACCCGCGAACGCGTCGGGCCGGTCGGTGAAGACGACGTACTCGTCGCTGCCCAGGGCTGCGAGCGCCGCCACCAGCTCGCGCGCGTACGTCGCCGGCCCGCCCAGCGTCCCGACCAGGGCCCCGATGCCGACCCGCATCCGTCAGCTCCCCGCGCGCGGCGCGCCGACCGGCACCGCGGCGCCACCGAGCGCGTGGCGTACGCCCGCGAGCGCGCCACGCCCGAGCGCGCGCGCGATGTCGCCGCGTCCCCGGAGCGCGTAGAGCAGCGCGCTGCTTCCCAGCATCGCCCCGTACGCCGGCACGAACGGCAGCCACGTCGCCGCGTGCCCGCGACGGCGGAGCAGCAGCCACGGGTTGCGCGCCTTCAGGAACGCGGCCCAGGGCGTCAGCCCGGCCGCGAAGCCGCGCAGGCCGTCGTGCCGGACCACCGCCCGCGGCTCGAGGACGATGTCGAATCCCGCGGCGCGCGCCCCGACGCAGAAGTCGACGTCCTCGTAGTAGACCTGGATGGCCTCGCAGAACCCGCCCACGGCCGTGAAGCAGGCGCGGGTCACGAGCAGCGCGCAGCCCATGACGCCGGTCACCGGATACGGCGCGTCGGGGCGCCGGCGATAGCGGAGCAGCGTGCGCGGGACGCACAGCAGCGCCAGCGAGTGGCGCTCGCCGGCCGACAGCACGTGCGACGGCGCCGCCAGGTCGACGACCCGCGGCCCGGCGATGCCAGCCCGCGGCGCCGCGTCGAGCGCCGCGCCGAGGAGCCGGAGCGCGTCGGGCGCGAGCACGGTGTCGTTGTTCAGGAACAGCAGCCGCTCCGCGCCGGCCGCGAGCGCGGCCGCGGCGCCCGCGTTCATGCCGCCCGCGAACTGCCGGTTGTCGTCGAGCAGCAGGAGGCGGACGCCGGGACTCGACCCGAACGCGGCCCGCAGCGCCTCCCGCTCGACCGCTCCCGACGCGTTGTCGACGACCACGATCTCGTCGGGCGGCGCATCCTGCGCGCCCAGCGAGGCGACGCAGCGACGCGTCGCCTCGCCCCCTTCCCAGGTGACGACGATCGCGGCGGTGCGCACGTCAGGCATCCGCCGCCCGGCGCGGCGCCGCCGATGGGACGACGCCGAGGCGCGCCTCGAGCACCGCCGCGAGCCGCGCCGCCTGCCGCGCGGGCGAGAACGCGTCGAGGACGTGGGCGCGCGCCGCCCGTCCGAGCCGCGTCGCTAGCGCCGGATCGTCGAGCAGCGTGCGGATCTGGGCGGCGAGCGCCGGCGGATCGGCGGGGGGACAGACCAGGCAGTGGCGGCCCGGCTCCAGCACCTCGCGCAGCGCCGGGCCGTCGCGCGTCACCAGCGGCCGGCCGGCGGCCGCCGCCTGCCAGACCTTGTTCGGAACGACCATCGCGGCCTTCGGCCCGGCGTCGAACACGCCCAGCACCACCGCCGCGGACGCCAGCTCCGCCGGCGTCGCGGCGAGCGGCACCTCGTCGCGGAACGTGATCGGCGCGCGCTCGGCGCGCGCCAGCGCCTCGATGCGCGGGCGCTCCGGTCCGCCGCCGATCAGCACCACCTCGGCCCGATCGCCGAGCAGCGCCGCCGCGCGCACGATGGTCTCGATGCCGTGCAGCGGAAGATACCGGCCGTAGAAGAGCACACGGCGCGGCGCCGGGGTCGCGTCGCAGGGGGCAGCGAACTCGGGCTCGGCGCCCAGCGGCCACACGTCGACGCGCGGGGCGCCGAGCGCGCGCAGGTAGTCGGCGTGAGCGGCGGTGTCGGCGAGCACCAGGTCGGCGGCACGGAACGTCAGCCGGTCGAGCGCCGACGTCGCACGTGCCCGTGCACCGCCCTCGGGAAACACGCGGCGGTCCTCCACCAGCGTCTCGGTGATGCTCACCAGCGGCGCGAACACCAGCGCGGCGCGCGGCCGGCAGACGCGCCGCGCGAGCAGCACGTCGAGCGGCCCGCCGAAGCCGACGACGACCAGCGGCGGCGGGCCGGTGCGCGCCCGCCACGCCCGGGCGAGGCGCCGTGCGGTCGCGAGCCAGCGGGCGCCGAGGCGCGCCAGCGACGTCGGGGCGAAGTAGCCGCGCGTCTTGTAGCGGGTCTCCTCCCAGAGCGGCGCGTGCAGCTCCTCGACCGGGAAGCCGGCGCCGGCGAGAGCGAGCGCCAGCAGGCGATTGGCGCTGTGGCGACGGTCGTACGTGCCGAAGAGGCACGCGGTCATGCGGGGCTGCGTCGCCCCTCGGCGCGCGGGGGTGGAAGCCCGTCGAGGCGGATGACGTCGGGGCCCTCGCCGAGGCGCAGCTCGAGCTCGCGCACCCGGAACAGCGTGTCCTCGAGCAACGACCGGTTGCCGCCGATCAGGTCGGCCACCAGCCCGATCAGCATGGTCTGGAAGCCGACGATCAGCAGCACGGCGGCGAGGATCAGGCTCTGGATGTGCCCGGCCCCTTCGCCGGCGAGATACTGGAACAGGAAGCGGGCGCCGATCGCGAGGCCGCCGAGGATGCCGAGCGCCCCCAGCCCCCAGAAGACGCGCAGCGGCTCGTAGAGCGCGTAGATGCGCACCAGCGTCGAGCCCGAGCGCCGGAGATACATCCAGATGCTCTGGAACAGCCGCGACGGCCGCGTGTCGGGGTTGGTCGCGACCGGCACGTGGCCGATGGCGATGTGCTTCTTGCCGGCCTGGATGATGGTCTCGAGCGTGTAGGTGAAGCGCGTGAAGACGTTCAGCTTGAGCGCGGCGCGGCGCGAGAAGGCACGGAAGCCGCTCGCCGCGTCGGGCACGGTGGTGCCGGAGAGCTGGCGCACGACCCAGCTTCCGACCCACTGGAGCACGCGCTTGAGCGGGCCGAAGTGCTGGAGCTGATGGGGCGCGCGATCGCCGATCACCATCTCCGCCTCGCCGCGCAGGATCGGGGCGACCAGCGCCGGGATCGCGCTCCCCGGGTACTGGTTGTCGGCGTCGGTGTTGACGATCACGTCGGCACCGAGCTTGAGCGCGGCGTCGAGGCCGGCGGAGAAGGCGCGCGCGAGCCCCAGATGGACGGGGAAGCGCAGCAGATAGGTGGCGCCGCCCCGGCGCGCGGCCTCGGCGGTGCCGTCGGCCGACCCGTCGTCGATCACCAGCGTCTCGATCACGTCGATGCCGGGGACGCGTGACGGCAGCGCCGCCAGCGTGCCTTCCAGCACGGCTTCCTCGTTGAAGCACGGGATCTGGATGATCAGCTTCACGGCCCCTCGGGCGCTACCTTTACCGGGCCTCCGCCCGGGTTCCAACCTGACGGCCGGGCGTCATTCCGGGGCCGGTGCGACCAGGACGTCCACCCACATCCGTCGTCCCACGGGCGAGACGTTCCGGATGACGACGCGGCCGGGCTCGCCGCCGTAGGGGGCCATGCCCGGCGTGGCCGGACCGCACACCGGCGCCTCGTGCAGCCAGGCGGCGAGCGCCAGCAGCACGCCGCCCAGCAGCAGCCGGGGCAGCACCCGCCCGAGCGCGCCCGGGCCGCGGCCGGCCAGGATCGCGAGCGCCAGCATCAGGGCGCCGAGCAGCGCGCCGGCGGCGACCGCGCCGCGGCGCCAGCGTGGCGGCCCGCGCCACGGATCGGTCGCGTCGCCGCGGTTGCCGCCGGCGGCATGCCCGCGATCGAGGTCGCCCCGACCGTCGGCCTCGACCAGGTGCAGGAGCTTGTGCGCGGGATCGTTCTGCGCGTCGCGGAAGCTCATGACCCGCTCGTCGACGTGCCAGATCAGCAGCCCCTCGCCGGGGAGCTTCGCGTCCGCGCCCACCTGGGCGCGGTTCTCGAGCAGGTAGTACTCCTGCGGCCGACCAGGCACGGCCGGGATCTTGATCGCGCGCGGCACCTCCTCCACCGCCGGCAGCTCGACGCGACGGGTGGTGCGGTCGATGACCTCGACGTCGATCCAGCCGAGCCGCGCCTTCGACCAGGCATCCATGTGCGGGGGCAGGTTGCCGTGTCCGAGCCAGGTGCCCTGCCCCATCAACCCCCAGACGCCGATGCCCTCCTGCGGCCGGCCGCCCGGCGCATACAGCTCGGGAAGCCCGAGCTGATGGCCGAACTCGTGGCACAGGACGCCGAAGGAGCTGAGCTCCTCCCGCTCGTCCTCGGCGATGATGCACGCGTCGCTGAAGCCGCCCGCGGGCGGAAGCACGACGGTGAAGTTCGACCACGGGTCGCTCGGGTCGCCGGGCGTGAGATGCGATTCGCGTCCGGTGCCGGCGAAGAACACGATCACCGCGCGCGCGCTCGTGAGCGCGGCGAGGTCGTCGGGCGCAGTCGCGGCGGCGGCGAAGGCGGTGATCGCGTCGTGCGCGAGCGAGCTCGGGCGCTGGACGTAGCGCGCGCGCGGCTCCGGA
>Ga0335084_10006592_pt1 | contig 11552 bp, 10 predicted proteins | sample Lox_Sample_44_FD_206721 | JGI IMG/M metagenome (GOLD analysis project Ga0335084, IMG submission 206721) | Soil microbial communities from Loxahatchee National Wildlife Refuge, Florida, United States - Lox_Sample_4.4 | ecosystem: Environmental > Terrestrial > Soil > Wetlands | place: USA...
GGAAAGTTGCCGGCAGAGGAACTCTATCGCCACTGGTCCGCGAAACTGGACCAGAGGCTGATCGCAGAACAGTCGTTTGGCCTCGAGGGGGAGACACTCGCGGCCAAACGCTGGGGCGCCATCCAGGGCCACGAAGGCACGTTGATTTTCGGCCAGGACGCGATCGCCTGGGCTGCCCCTAAGGAGAACCGGCGAAGGCGATATCTGGACATCATCAACATCAGCAGTTCCAGCCCCTTTCAACTCACCCTGACGACTTTTGAAAAGCAGTTCGACTTTCAACTCAAACAACCCCTGAGCGAGGACCGGTACAACCGGATCTGGCTCGATCTCGAAAGAAAGAACGGAAGACTTCAATGAAACGACTCATACTACTCTCGGCAGCCACGGCCGCCCTCTCCTTCGCTGCCACTTTCACGGGCGTGATCACGGACAACATGTGCGCCAACCCCGACCACAAAGACATGAAGATGGGAGCCGACGCGAAGTGCGTCACCGAATGCGTCAAGGGCATGAACGCCAAGTACGCGCTCTACGACGCCTCGAAGAAGACGTCCTACGTGCTCAGCGACCAGACGGCACCCGCGCAGTTCGCGGCCAAGAAGGTCACGGTTACCGGCACGCTTGACGAGAAGACCAAGACCATCAAAGTCGACTCCATCGCCCCGGTGAAGTAGCCGAATCCCCTCTACAGCGCGGAGCTGCGCCGCGACCGAGCCCTCTCCTGTCTTGCCGCAGGGCCCGTAGAGGTGTGTTCTGGGTAGGAAACGCGTCGACCGTCTAAACCGCGGTAATATAGTTCGCTCAGACAACAATAGGAGGTCGGGATGCGGAGAGTCGTCCTCGTCATGTTCGCCGCCGCGGTTGTGTCCTCGCAGCAAAAGGCGCTGTACCAGGATCCATCGGCGCCGCTGGATCAGCGAGTGGATGACCTGATCTCGCGGATGACGCTGGAAGAGAAGGCCGGCCAGATGATGAACGACGCGCCGGCAATCGACCGCCTGGGCGTGCCGGCCTACAACTGGTGGAACGAATGCCTCCACGGTGTCGGCCGGGCAGGACGTGCCACCGTGTTTCCACAAGCGATCGGGCTGGCGGCGACCTGGGACACCGACCAGATCTACAAAGTCGCCATGGCCATCTCCGACGAGGCGCGCGCGAAGCATCATGAGGCCCTTCGGCGCGGACAACACAACATTTACCAGGGCCTGACCTTCTGGACGCCGAACATCAATCTGTTTCGCGACCCTCGCTGGGGCCGCGGAATGGAGACCTACGGTGAGGATCCCTACCTGACCGGCGCGCTGGCCGTGCAATTCATACGGGGGATTCAGGGCGACGACCCCAAGTATCTCAAGGCCGTCGCCACTGCAAAGCATTACGCCGTGCATAGTGGCCCGGAGTCCATCCGTCACACCTTCGATGCCGTCATCAGCGAGCAGGACCTCCGCCAGACCTACCTCCCGCAGTTTGAGATGGCGGTCAAGCAGGGCCACGCCGCCTCGGTCATGTGCGCCTACAATCGGGTCGATGGCTCGCCTGCCTGTGCCAGCCCGATGCTGCTGGAGGATATTCTCCGCAAGGAGTGGGGATTCAACGGCTATGTAGTGAGTGATTGCGGGGCCGTCAGCGATATTTACCTGCGGCACAAGACGGCGCCGAACGCGAACGAAGGCGTCGCACAGGCCGTCAAGGCCGGCACCGATTTGTCTTGCGGCACCGAATACACTCACCTCGTTCCCGCGGTTCAGGCGGGACTGCTCGCGGAGGCCGACCTGAACCGGTCGCTTCACCGGCTTTTCCGCGCGAGGTTTCAACTCGGCATGTTCGACCCTCCGGCGATGGTCAAATATGCGCAGATTCCATACTCGGTGAATGACAGTGCCGCGCACCGGGCGCTGGCCCTGGAGACCGCCAGGAAATCGATGGTGCTGCTCAAGAACGACAATCACGCCCTCCCCTTGAGCAAATCGCTGAAGACCATCGCGGTGATCGGGCCGAATGCCGACGATCCCGAGACCCTACTCGGCAACTACAACGGCGAACCTTCGGCACCCGTGACGCCGCTTGCCGGACTGCGCCACAAATTGGGTTCGAACCGCGTCATCTATGCGCGAGGTAGCGCCCTTGCGGAGAATGCGCCCACCCTGGAGGCGATTCCCGCGACTGCGCTGTTTACCACCGATGGCGCCGACCGTCGTCCAGGCCTCAAAGCGGAATACTTCGACAGCGCGGACTTCGATGGCCAGCGCCACCGGCCTCGGCAGCCGGCCCCTCCTGCTTCGGGACAGGCCGCCGGACAGCCGGCGGAGATGAAACCCATAGCGACGCGGGTGGATGCGCAGGTGGACTTCAATTGGTGGGACCAGGCGCCGCTCCCAGGACTGAAGGAACTCGATTACGGCGTGCGATGGAGCGGCTACCTCACTCCCAAGGTTAGCGGCAAATATCAGATCGGCGCGTTCGGCATGAGCGCGTTTGAGGTCTACATCAATGGACAGCGGATCGCGCGGCAAAACAATATTCACGAATCCACCCATCAGTACGGCGCGGTTGATCTGGAAGCCGGCAAGTTGTATGCGGTGCGGTTCGATTTCCACCATTTCATCGGCAACGCGAAGATCCGGCTGGAATGGGCGCTTCCTCCAACGGACGGCACCGCGGAAGCAGTCGAAGCCGCCCGGCGAGCCGACGCCACGGTGCTAGTGCTCGGGCTTTCGCCACGGCTGGAAGGCGAGGAGATGAGGGTCCCGGTCGAGGGATTCGCCGGCGGCGATCGAGTGTCCCTCGACCTGCCGCGCGCACAGGAAGAGCTGATGGAGAAGGTGGTCGCTGTGGGTAAGCCCACTGTTGTGGTTTTGCTGAACGGCAGCGCGCTGGCGGTCAAGTGGGCGCGCGATCATGTTCCCGCGATCCTGGAGGCATGGTATCCCGGGCAGGCGGGCGGCGACGCAATTGCCGACGTTCTGTTCGGTGACTACAATCCCGGGGGGCGATTACCGGTGACGTTCTATAAGTCGGCCGACCAGCTTCCTCCGTTTACCGACTATTCGATGAAGGGCCGCACGTACCGGTTCTTTGAGGGCGAGCCCTTGTTCCGGTTCGGGCACGGTCTCAGCTACACGACGTTCGCGTACCACAGTCCCCGCCTCGCGCCGGACAAGTTGACGGTTGAGATCGAGAATACGGGTGCCCTGGCGGGCGATGAGGTCGTACAGGTGTACGCGAAGGGGTCGCTCGTGGGCTTCCGGCGTGTGTTGCTGAAGGCGCATGAGAAGCGTCCGGTCGAAGTCGCGCTCCCCTCTTCGCCTACCTCGGTCACGGTTGCGGGACGGACCGTTTCCCGCTAATGCGTGTGTTTGACCTTACAGCCGCGAGGCGGTTGAGGATGAGACAATCGGCTCGTGCCGTGTCTTTTCCTGATCATTCTGCTTGCGTTCCCGCGGCTCATGCTCGTGCTGATGTTCCTGTTCTCGGACTATCTCCAGCGAGCTTACGCGGGATTGATCATCCCGATCCTCGGGTTCCTCTTCCTGCCGCTGACGACCATCGTCTATGCGTGGCTGGTGAACAGTCATCTGCCCCTCGAGGGGATCAACGTTCTTTTCCTCATCCTGGCGGTCGTGATCGACGTGGGTGGACTGGGCGGCGGAGAGGTCCATCGCCGCAGACGCCTGTAATCGCTTACCATAGCTGGTTGATGAATCACCTCCGCTGGACCACGTGCGCTCTGCTGGGTGCACTCGCCATCGCCTGCTTCGCGCAGGCTCCTGCCAAGAAGGGAAGACCCTCAGTGACCAAGAAAGACTTCGGCAAAACCGCCGACGGACACGCCGTCGAGCTCTACACACTGACTAACTCCAAGGGCATGCGCGCCGACATTATGACCTATGGCGGCGCGTTGGTTTCGCTCACCGCGCCGGACCGGTCCGGTAAGTTCGGCGACGTCATCCTCGGGTTGGACGATGTCGCCGCCTATGAAAAGCACACGGCCTTCTTCGGCGCCCTGATTGGCCGTTATGGCAATCGGATTGGCCACGCGCAGTTCCCGCTGGACGGGAAGACGTACAAGTTGCCTGCCAACGACAACGGCAACACGCTCCACGGGGGCCCCAAGGGATTCGACAAGCGCGTCTGGACGGCAAAGCCGGGAACGGGCGCCGAACTCGAACTGACCTACGTAAGCAAGGACGGAGAAGAGGGCTTCCCCGGAAACCTGAGCGCCAAGGTCGTCTACTCCCTGACCGACAACAATGAGTTGAAGATCGAGTACACGGCCACGACGGACAAGACCACGGTGGTGAATCTGACGAACCACACGTATTTCAATCTGGCCGGTCCGGGAGAGGGAAACATCTTGAGTCACGAGGTCGCGATCAATGCCAGCCGCTTCACGCCCGTGGACTCCGGGCTGATTCCGACCGGTGAATTACGGGTGGTGAAAGGCACCCCGTTCGACTTTCACAATCCCACCGCGATCGGCGCCCGCATTGACGCCAACGACGAACAACTCAAGTTCGGGAAAGGCTACGACCACAACTGGGTACTCGACCGGACCGGGTCTGGATTGAGCGGAGCCGCCGTGGTTCATGAACCGAAGTCGGGTCGCGTCATGGAAGTGTGGACCACCGAGCCTGCCCTGCAGTTCTACACCGGCAATTTCCTGGACGGATCGTTGAAGGGTAAAGGCAAGACCTTCCCGCACCGGGGAGCGTTCTGCATGGAAACCCAGCATTATCCCGATTCGCCCAACAAGCCGAGTTTCCCGAGCACTACGCTGAAGCCGGGCGAGACGTACCACACCACGACCCTCTATCGCTTTTCGGCAAAGTAGGACCAGGCATCAGGTCGAGGCGATATCCAGAAGCCCGAGCCAGTATTGGACGGATTGCAGGAGAAATCCGCAGAGGACCAAGACGATTCCGAACACGCCGAGGCGGCGTTCCGGAAGCCGGTCTGCATGGTATTCGATCAACGGATTCACCATGGTGCCCATCGCGGTAACCAGGCCGGTAACTACGCCAATCCGGATCGCAAACTCCCAGGCATGATCGATGTGCCGGACCAACAGGCTGCATAGCATCGCGGAGCCGATATATCCGAAGGTCCGCAGGATCGCGCCTCGCAGCTGACGCCGGGTGATGCGTGCGCGCGGAGAAGTCGAATAGTCCATGCCGGGCCGCATTCCGAGATAATAGCCGCCAATCTGGCCTACAGTGATCAGCACGCCGAAAGCAACGGCGAAGGGCAATCCAACCCAGCGATAGAGACCATAGGCAAATGCAGCTGCCCGGATCACACTAAACAACGCCTCCCACGGCAACGGATAGTGGTCCAGCCTGCGGGCGGTCCGCTGCAGTTCGATCGCGACGGTCACACCGTTGGCGGCACCCGAGACAGTACCGAACAGCAGCCCCAATCCCAGTCCGTAACCGATACCGAAGACGACCGAATATGTGACAGCTCTCGTCAAAAGGCGCAGAGGGCCGTGCTGTCCGCCCAGAAGGTCGTAAGCGAGATAGAGCGTCCCCAGAACGTCGAGGCCGGTGCCGGTGAGGCTAAGGGCTGCGACGGTATGGTGATCCATCGGACGATTTTATAGCGCCAGCCCGCCGTCGATCAGCAGTTCGCTCCCTACCGTGAACGCCGATTCGTCCGATGCGAGAAAAACTACCGCGGAGGCGATTTCGCTGGCGTGGCCGAAGCGCTTCGCCGGGACCTGGCTCCGGATCGATTCCGCCACCGTTTTCAGATCAGGCTCTTTCAGGCCGAGTTTCCCGTAGAGCGGAGTCTCGATCGGTCCGGGACTGACGGCGTTCACACGAATTCCGCGGCCGATCAGTTCCCCGGAGAGCGTCCGGGTCAGCGATAGAATGGCGGCTTTGCTCGCGCCGTATACGCTCGTGTTCGGCATGCCGACGTGCGCGTTCACCGAAGCGTTGATCACGATCGATGCGGGGTTGGCAAACAGAGGCAGCAGGGATTGGATGAGGAAGAATGGCCCTTTCAGGTTGATGCCGACGGTCCTGTCGAATGCGGCTTCGTCCCATTGCCCGACGGGCCGGAGTTCGGCAATGCCCGCGTTGACAAACAGGATGTCGAGACCACCCAGTTTTTCGGAAATCGTCTGTGCGACCGCACGTTGAGCAGCCACATCGCCGGCGTCCGATGGAATCACCAGCACGCCGTCTCCCAGCTCCCGTTGCGCGGAAGCGAGTGTTGCCGGATCCCTTCCCGTAATGGCCAGCCGCGCCCCCTCCGCCAGAAAATGTCGCGACGTCTCCAGACCGATTCCGGTGGTTCCTCCGGTTATCAGGGCGCGCTTGCCCCGCAATCTGTCCATTCAAACCCTCCGTTCTAAGGCAATAGAGAGCCGGAACGTACGGAAGGATGCGGATTTCTGCGTGTATACTGAATTTCCAATGAAAAAACTGATTCTGATGGTTAGCGTCGCCGGGGCACTTTGCTCCGGCGCCACCTTCACAGGCGTAATCACGGACAACATGTGTGACGACGCCGATCACAAGGACATGAAGATGGGGTCGGACGCGAAGTGCGTGGTCGAGTGCGTCAAAGGCATGAACGGAAAATACGTGCTGTACGATGCCTCCACAAAGACCGCATACGTGCTCAGCGATCAGAAGACGCCCGAGAAGTTCGCGGCCAGAAAAGTCACCGTGACCGGCACGTTGGACGAGAAGACGAAGACAATCAAGGTCGATTCGATCGCGGCTGCGAAGTAAGTGGAAACGCCCGAATTCTACTGCCCGAAATGCGAGAAGGCGGTTGCGGACCCGCTGGTCTGCGGCGATTGCAGTGCTGTGATCTGCCGCGTCTGCGGGACTCCGCTGGAGCGAATCGACGACCTGGGGGTAGGGTAGGGAGCGCGGCCCTGCGATATACTCCCCCTCATGAGCACTTCGAGGCGGAAGTTCCTGCAAACGGCCGGCGCCCTGGCGCCCGCGATCTTGAAAGCCACGGACAAGGCGGATTCCAAATTGCCTGTGCTCGGCACTGGCAAGCACACCTACGAGGCGATTCACGATTGGGGTGAACTGCCCGCTGGCATCAAATACGGCAATACTCACGGCGTCGTCGAGGACTCACAGGGCCGCATCTACGTGCACCACACGGTCCATGCGACCAGTGAGATCCCGGATTCGATGGTGGTCTTCGACGAGAAGGGCAAGTTCATCAAGAGCTGGGGCAAAGAGTTCAAAGGCGGCGCTCACGGCTTGCACATCCGCAAGGAAGGCTCCACCGAGTTCCTCTACATGTGCGACACCGCCCGCGGCCTGGTGGTGAAGGCGACGCTCGATGGCGAGACCGTCTACACGCTCGGCTACCCCGACCAGAGCGATGCTTACAAGCCCGGGCCTGACGGCAAGAAGCCCAAATATAGCCCCACCAATCTCGCGATCGCCCCCAACGGCGATCTGTACGTCGGCGACGGCTACGGGTCAAGCTTCATCAACCAGTACAACAGCAAGGGCGAGTACATCCGAACGTTTGGCGGGAAGGGTAAAGAGGCCGGCAAACTGGATTGCCCGCACGGCATCATTGTGGACTTGCGCGGAAGCACGCCGATTCTCACCGTGGCCGATCGCGGTAACGCGCGCATTCAGCGCTTCACCCTGGACGGCAAGCACATCGATTTCGTCGACGGCACCAAGATGCCGTGCCACTTCAATTACTTCAAGAACGGCGATACCGTGGTGCCCGACCTGGGCGCCCGCGTAACCTTGCTGGATGCCAAGAACCAGGTGATCGAGCATCTGGGTGACGATTCCCAGAGCCTGTGGCGCGAGACCCGCAAGATGTCGCGCGATCACTTCACCCCCGGCAAGTTCGTTTGCCCGCACGGGGCCTGCTTCGATCACAAGGGCAATATTTTCGTGGTCGAGTGGGTCGAGATCGGGCGCGTTACGAAGCTGCGGAAGGTTTAGGCATTCCCAAAGCTGCCTCAATCAGGTCGGCGGCCCGGTTCAGACCGTCGGCCTGACGAATCGCGGTCTGAAGCTTCAGCGCATTCGAACGATACTGTGCATCCTCCAGCACGCGCGTCACTGCACGGCGCAGCCTGCCGGCAGTAAGTTTCTTGTATGGCACCACCAGCCCCGTTTCCGTGTAGCGGATCCGCGCGGCGACTCCGGGCTGGTCGTTGGTGACCGGGATGGCCACCATGGGAATGCCGGCGGACAGCGATTCGAGCGCCGTATTCATACCGGCGTGCGTAATACATAGCGTCGCGCGCTGGAGCAATTCCAGTTGGGGCGCGTAGTTGACCGCAACGACATTCCCTGCCAGTGCTCCGATGCCTCCAGGTGCGACGTGCTCGCCCAGCGACATCGCCACCTGGCATCCCAGACCGGCGCATGCTTTGGCAATGGTCCGGAAGACCTGCTCCGACCCATTCTGTACAGTGCCCATGGAGGCGTAGATCAGCGGTTCGCCGGTCAATCGGTTCCAGGGAAAGTCCGCCTCCGCGCGAGCACCTCGATCGTGAAACGGACCGGCATGATGGAACCACGGCGGCAGCTGCGGATTGGGGAAATCGAACACAGCGGGGATCTGCGCGATCCGCGCCAGAGTGGAGAAGGCGCTATTCGGGTCGGCTGCGTCGATCGCCACGCCAGCCTTGTGATAGGCGTCCAGGACGGCGTTGCGGAAGCGGCGCAGCAGGAACCGAAGCACGGCGTACCCGAATCGGTTCCGGAGGCGTCCGAATACGCCTGGCCAGTGAGACCAACCGAATACGCCTGGAGGCACGCAGTCGTATTGGCCGACCGGAAGCGCGTTGGCCACATGGATGAAAGGAATTCCCGCCAGGGTCGCGGCCAGACCGGAGCCGGCCAGGACTTCATCGGCGACAAACGCCTCCGCCTTTGCCGACCGCAACAGCGGCGGAGCCTCCCGCAGAACGGCTTCGAAGCCTTCCACCAGCCTCTCGAGAGTGAATCGCAGGCCCTCCATGCCGTGCAGCTTGGACAGTCGGGCTTCGATCTTGCGGCGGGTGCCGGGCGGAAACCGGGTCGCCGCGACCGGCCGGAACTCGAATCCCGCAAGCCGTATCCCCGGTTCGCAGTCCGGCACGCCCATGAAAAACACGTCGTGCCCGCGCGACCTCAACTTACGAGCCAGCGCGAGGCTGGGATTCAGGTGGCCTGAAGCCGGGAGTGTGGAAAACGCAATTCGCACAACTGCGCGTAGTTCATTCTACCCGCAGTTTCGCGAGTGTCCCACTCAGCCGCATTTCCCGTCCGCCGCCGCTCAGCGATGCGGCAAACTTGCCGTCCTCTAGTGTTGCGGTGCGCGCGGTGAAGGTGTCGTCTTCGGTGCGAACGGTCACGTTTGTCAGCTTGAGCCTCGGACCGGCCTGTCCCCACGCCATCGTGTATGCTCCGCTCACGTTGCGTGCGATCCCGAAGCTGCCCAGATCCACCGCCGTGCCGCTGAACGTTCCCTCGCCCGAGAGGTTCCCAAGCAACTGGAATCCCGTGCCGAAACTCGCGATGGCCCCTTCGGCGTCAATCTTGCCTCCCTGCCAGTCGATGCCCTTCAGCCTGGCGGTCAGGTTGTAGGTCGGACGGGAGCCTCGGAGATTCACGTCCAGCCTGCCGGTCAGCGCGGCGTCGTCGAGCGCGGCCTGGAGATTCTCCAGTTGAACACGGCCCACATCCCAGAGCAGTCGCGCGCGGAGGTTGTGAATTTCCTGTCCGGCAAGCAGGAGTTTGTCCACCTGTACGGTGCCGTCGACGTTGCGCTGCCGCAGCCAGTCCGTCAACATCGGCCGGCCCAGCGTCCGCGCCAGCAGGTTGGTGCTGCGGCGCAGCGTGGGAAGGAACAGCGCCTCCAGTTGCGCACAGTCCCACGCGCCCCCATGCAAGTGGATGCGATGCGGTCGCGCCGCTGCAGGCTCGTACCGGTAATCGCCGGTGAAGTCCAGGGGACCCGCATGGCCACGGAGGTGATCCACTGTGAGGTGCGAGCCGTCGATCTGCAACTGCGCCTTCGAAATCTCGAGGGGTTGCGCCAGTCCCGCCAGAGGGATCGCGGCGTCCGTCAGAGCGATCCGGCCTGTCCAGACGGCCTGCTTCGCGTCGCGATGGTATCGCAAACCTCCGCTCCACGAGCCGTCGGTCACCTGGTCCAGTCCGGGCACGTTGGCCAGCGCCACCTGAGCCCGGAGTGAAGGCACCTTCATCCCGTCGGTCGAAATCTGCAGGTCCAGGACGGCGTCATCGAGCCCCCAATCGGCCTCCAGACGGGCCTCGTCGTGATCGCCGCCCCGTACGAGCGCCGGCGATAGCCGGGCATGACCGTGATCGAAGATCACGTGCGCCTGTTCGAAGCGCACCGGAGGCGAATCGGGCACGGTCAGCACGGTATCGTGGAATGCGAACCCACCCTGCAGACTGCCAGCGCCGGAGTATCCGATCGCGCCATCCACTGTGCCTTCGATCTGCAGCTTGGCGGGCACTGGAGCGCCCATGTGCCGCGCCAGCTCCGAGACCGCGGTGACTGGAAATCGATTCCAGTTCAACGCTACCGCCCAATGCGGCTGCGAAAGATACTCGGTTGCCCGGAAGTGGACACTCAGAGGAAGCGGGGCATTGCCCGCACTTGTGGAGTGCAGTTCGATCTGCTGCCCGATCAGGTCCAGACGCCCGCTGAGATTCAGCGGCCATCCCCGTCCGTTGCCGGGCAGCATGTCCCACCGGTGGATGTCGCTCACATCCAACCGGCCTGTGATACCAAGATTGTTGAGCGGACCAGCCAGGTGGATGCGGGAAGTGAGGGTGCCGTGCACGCCGGCATCTTCCCCGCTCCACAATGCGGTGACTTCCCCTAAGCCACTGCGATCGATTGCCAGGTCCATCTCCGCGCGGCCCAGGGCGCCGTACCAGCGGCCGTCGAGACGGAAGGAACCGAGGCCCTGCGCGGGCCGGTCCGACCGCGCTGGCCGTCCCTCGAGAGAGAGCTTCCAATCGCCGCCCCGGGCCGGCGTCACGTCGAGGTCCGTCTCGGTCAGGTAGAACACGCTCTTCACGTCGCCGAACTTGAAATGGATCCGGCCATTGCGAACATGAATCGCCGGGGCCGTGCGTATCACCGAAGGGCTGATCAGCGACGCGAAGTTCCAACGGCCCCACTCCGAGGCGGGTCCCGATTTGACCAGGTTGATGCTGGCCTCGTCCAGCGAGATGGAGGCGATCTCGAATCGCCCGCCGAGCAGCGACCAGATGCTTGGCCGCACGATGACCGAGCCCGGCTCCTCGATATACGCCGCCGGCTCGATGCCTATCGAGGGGTCCTCATGGATTACCACCCGGCCGATGGAAAAGCCCGGGCCGTTGAACAGGCTGAAGTGCACACCGCCGAGTTCGACTTTTCGGCCGAGCGATCGTTCGAGCGAACCCTGCAGGCGATAGGCGTACTGCTCCACGGAGAAGTACGGCGCGGCCAGTCCCAGGATCAGGAGGACCAGGACACACCAACCCAGAACCTTGACGACGCGACGCCGGTTCATGGCGCCGCCTCCATCAATCGAC
>Ga0335084_10006594_pt1 | contig 11548 bp, 9 predicted proteins | sample Lox_Sample_44_FD_206721 | JGI IMG/M metagenome (GOLD analysis project Ga0335084, IMG submission 206721) | Soil microbial communities from Loxahatchee National Wildlife Refuge, Florida, United States - Lox_Sample_4.4 | ecosystem: Environmental > Terrestrial > Soil > Wetlands | place: USA: Florida...
CACGAAGGCGTGCCGGTCCATGGCGAGGCTGAACGCGCGACGCACCGCCGGATTGTCGAAGGGCGGGCGCTTGTGATTGAGAACGACGTTGTCGCTGCCGTTCTGTCCCACCTCCTGGATCACGAGAGACGGCACGGCCTGTTTCACCGAGTCCGCCATGGTCTTGGTCATCTCGAGGGGAACGAAGGCGTCGATCCGGCCGGTCTGGAGCGCGGCAAGCCGCGTGCCGCGCTCGCCGATGATCGTGTAGCGGATCCCGTCGAGATAGGGCCGGCCGGGCACGAAGTAGTCGGGGTTCCGCTCGAGCTCGATGAGCTGGCCGCGAGCGTACTGCTTCTGCCGGAAGGGGCCCGTGCCCACGCAGCGCTGCCGCAGGTCGGCGAGCGGGACATGGGCCGGGTACACCGGCGAGTAGCCGGAGGCGAGCATGAGCAGGAAGGACGGCTGGGGTCGCTTGAGCTTGAACACGACGGTATGCGGATCGGGCGCTTCGATGGCCTCGACGTTGGCGTACCAGTCTTTGCGGGCGCTGAGTCTGAGCTTGGCCGGCGCGTCCGGCGCCTCGCGCACGACGTCGAAGGTGTACTTGACGTCTCGAGACGTGAAGGGCTGGCCGTCGTGCCAGCGCACGTTCTTCTTCAGGAAGAAGACGAGGTTACGGTAATTGTCCTGCCACGACCATTTGTCGGCGAGCTCGAGGATGACCGTGTCCACACTCTCCAGCGCCTTCGCGGGGTCGAAGTACACGAGGTTCGAGTAGCAGGGTGACATCGGCCAGACGTTCGAGACCGTCGCGGACTCGTGAATCAGGAGTCCAGGCGGCTCCTCGATGAGCAGGGTATTGAGGATGCCGCCGCGCTTGGGCGTCTGGCCCTGGGCGTGCACGCCGGCGGCGACCGCGACGCCGGCGATGATGGTGACCGCGAGCAAGAGCGACAGTATCGGGGGACGTGTCATGGTGTCCTCTCGGTGAGTGAGCTTCGCGGACCTCGATCGTTCAGCATGGCGGCGATGGCGGCACCACCTTACTACAAGAGAGCTCTCAGAGGGGCCTCGACGCGGAGCCCGCGGGGCAGTATCCTTGGCGGGCGCGAGCCCACAACGACAAGGAGGTCATACGCATGCCGGATGCAAAGGGAAAGTTCAAGGTCGTGGTCCAGCGGCCCTCGGGAGGGATCAGCTTCGATCTCGCCGAGGGCGCCTATGCCATCGAGAGAGAGGCGCTCGATCCCATCGGCGCCGAGATCGTCGAGCTGCCGGCGAAGACGGAAGAGGAGTTCATCGCGATGGCGCAGGACGCCGACGCCGTCATCGCTCGCAACCGTCGCATCACCGCCGCCATCATCAAGGGCCTGAAGAACTGCAAGGTCATCGGGCTGGGCAGCGTGGGTGCCGATACGGTGGACGTGGACGCGGCCACCGAGGCCGGCATCGTCGTCACCAATGTGCCCGACGTCTTCATCGACGAGGTGGCGGACCACACCATGGCCATGTTCCTGGCCGCCCACCGGCGTCTGCGCCTCATGCACCAGCTCACCGTCGACGCCAAGTGGAGCGAGGGGCGGCCCTACTTCAAGGACATCCCGCGGCTCTACGGCCAGACCATCGGCCTCATCTCTTTCGGTAATGTCGCGAAGGCGGTGGCGCGGCGCTGCCACGCCTTCGGCCTGCACGTCATCGCCTATGATCCGTTTCTCGCTGAGCTCGAGATGACGGCAGTCGGCGTCGAGCCGGTCACGAGCCTCATCGAGCTGTGCCAGCGCTCGGATTTCCTGTCCATGCACGCGCCGCTCAACTCCGAGACGCATCACATGATGAGCGACAAGCAGTTCAAGGCCATGAAGAAGTCGGCGATCTTCATCAACAACGGCCGCGGCCCGACGGTGGACGAGCGGGCGCTGATCGAGGCGCTGAAGCAGCGTGACATTGCCGGCGCGGCGCTGGACGTCTTCGAGCAGGAGCCCGTGGATCCGATGAACCCGCTGCTCCACATGGACCACGTGATCGTGACGCCGCACATCGCCTCGGCGACGGCGCGCATGGCGCCCGAAACGCGGCGCCGTCTCGGCCGCGAGATCGCCACGGTGCTCCAGGGCAAGTGGCCGCGGTCGGCCGTCAATCCCGGCGTCCTTCCGCGGACGAACCTCATTCGCTGGCAGCCTTATCCGATGGGGCGCGGCCCCAACCGGTAACTGGACGCGATTACATCACCACCCTCACCCTACCCTCTCCCTCTCTGAGGGAGAGGGATGCTCGAGTCCCTCGCCCCCGGAGGGGGAGAGGGTCGCAGTTCGAGCTGAGCCGCTCGCCTCGAGCGGGGAGGCGAGGGCTGAGATGATCAGGGGGCGGCCTGGACGTCAGGGATCAGCAGAGCGCGGAGAGGACGAAGTCGATCTGCGCGGGCTCGAGCTGCGGCGGGAGGAGCAGGATCGGCAGCTCCGCGCCCGCGTCGCGCCAGCGCGCGATGCGTTCCCGCGCCTCGTCCGGCGTGCCGTAGACCGTGAGCTCATCGAGCAGGACGTCGGCTTCCGGCGGCACCACTGCCGACCCGCGCGTGGAATTGGCCGCGATGACGGCCTGCACCTCGCGCTCGAAGCCGAGGCGCGAGATGGTCCGCGGATAGAAGGGCCCCATCGAGGTGAGGTAGAAGGCCACGAACCACGCCGCGCCCTTCCGTGCCTCGGCGCCGTCCGCGGCGATCACGGTGGGCAGGCTCGGCACGATGCGCGGCAGGTCGCGGGACGTGGTCGCGCGCGCACGGCCCTCGCGCAGGAGCGCCATCCCGTCACGCAGCCGGGAGCGCGGATAGAGGAAGGGAATCCAGCCGTCCGCCAGCTCGCCGGCCAGTCGCACTGTCTCCGCCGAGAGCCCGGCGAGGTAGAGTGGCACGCGGGGCGCCGGCGGCAGATTCAACCGGAGAGGGCGGGCGCCCGCACCCGGGGCGAGGGGGACACGCTCCCCCTTGAGGAGCGCACGCACCTGCGTGAGCACCCGGCGCATGCGATCGATGGGCGCCGCGTAGGGCACGTCGTGGAGCCCCTCGACGAGCTGAGCGGTGCTGGCTCCGAGCCCGAGGGTGAAGCGGCCGCCCGAGACCGCGTCGAGAGTGCTGGCGGCCATCGCGATTGTCGCCGCGCTCCGGTTCCACACGCCGAGGACACCTGTGCCGATCTCGATGCGCCCCGTGCGCGCCGCCACTTCGCCGAGGAGCACCGTGGTGTCGTGTGCCCAGGTCTCGGGGAGGTAAAAGGCCGCGTGGCCTGCCCGCTCCGCCTCGATCGCGAGGCGCACGAGCACGTCGTGCCGGTTCTCGAGCGGCATCATGGAGAAGCCGAGCGGGGCGCTCACGACGATGGCCTCACGGCGCGAGGATGCGGTCCCAGCGCCCGTATTCGCGCGCGGCGTCCATGAACCACTGGACGCAGTCCGGGTTCGCGCGCGGCGGCAGCTCGCACGACGTGGACAGGACGAAGCGGGAGCGGTGGCCGACCGTGTCGATGCAGCGCCTGACTTCGGCTTCGATCTCCTCGCGGGTGGCCCGCTCGAAGATGGTCACGTCCACGTTGCCGATGCCCACCACGCCGCGCTGATTGCCGAGCGTCACGAGCCGGTCGAGCTGGTCGACCTGCAGCTTGGGATCCGACTGCTGGTCCAGATCGATGGTGACGGCCACGAATCCCACGTCCATCAGGTCCTCGTGGATCTGGTGCGTGGTACCGCAGATGTGCACGGTGGTGCCGACCTTCTTCGCCTTGAAGTAGTCCACCAGCGACTTGTGATACGGCTTGATGAACTCGCGGTAGGTGTCGGGCCCGACCAGCGAGCAGGAGGCGGTGGGGTCCGAGTAGCTCAGGCCGATGCGAGTCTCGAGCACGGCATCGCCCATGCGCTTGGCGAACTCCGTGGCGAATCGCATCAGCTCGTGGACGAACTCCGGGTCATCGATCGTATCGAGGCACATCAGCTCCGGATTGCGCATGAGCATGGCGATGGTCCATGGCCCCACCAGCACGGCGCCGAGCGCGCTCGGCAGCTTGGCGCTCGACAGGGCGGCGCACTGCTCGAGGAAGGCGGGGAGCCGGGCATCGCGCTTCGGGTCGGGGATCTCCATGCGGGCGAGCCGGCCCTTGTCGTCCTGGAGCACGTGCTGGTCGATGGAGGGGACGACGTAGTCGGAGTACTTGACGCGGCAGCCCGTGGCCTCCGCCTCTTTGGCCAGATCGTTGAAGGCGATCATGATGTCGGGCTGGTAGCGGTCGTAGTAGTTGAGCATGGCCCGGGCGGCCTTGGCCGGGTTGGTGCAATACTCCTCGATGGACAGGCCGTCGAGGCAGCCGGCGAAGCAGCCCGCGATGGGATAGGCGGGCACGCGATCGGCGAACTCGCCCTTGTAGGCGGCGACCACGCGCTCGCGCGGGGAGTAGTCGGTCTTGCGCGCTTGGTCCATGGCTAGTCCGCCAGATCGGCGAAGAGCGGTGTGCTGAGATAGCGCTCGCCGAATGATGGAATGATGACCACGATGAGCTTGCCGGCGCTCTCCGGCCGGCGCGCGACCTCGACGGCGGCCCAGAGCGCCGCGCCGGAGGAGATGCCCACGAGCAGGCCCTCCTCGCGCGCGGAGCGGCGCGCGGTGGCGAGCGCGTCGTCGTTCTTCACGCGAATGATCTCGTCGTAGATCTTGGTGTTGAGCACGTCCGGGATGAAGCCCGCGCCGATGCCCTGGATGGGATGCGGGCCCCTCTGGCCGCCCGAGAGCACGGGAGAGGCATCGGGCTCCACGGCCACGCAGCGGAAGCTGGGCTTGCGCGCCTTGAGAACCTCGCCCACGCCGGTGATCGTGCCCCCGGTGCCGATGCCCGACACCAGAATGTCCGCCTTGCCGTCGGTATCACGCCAGATCTCCTCGGCCGTCGTCTTCCGATGGATCTCCGGATTGGCGGCATTCTGGAACTGCTGGGGGATGAAGTAGCGCGGGTCGCTCGCCGCCAGCTCCTCGGTCCGCTTGATGCACCCCGGCATGCCTTCGCTTCCCGGCGTCAGGATGAGCTCGGCGCCATAGGCGCGCAGCAGCATCCGTCGTTCCTTGCTCATGGTGTCCGGCATGGTCAGCACCAGCTTGTAGCCCCGGGCGGCGCAGACGAAGGCGAGCCCGATGCCGGTATTGCCGCTGGTCGGCTCGAGGATGATGGTGTCGGGCTTGATCTTGCCCGCCTTCTCGGCGGCATCGATCATGGACACGCCGATCCGGTCTTTCACGCTGTGAGCGGGACTGTAGAACTCGAGCTTCGCGACCACGTCGGCCTTGGCGCCTTGGGTCAGGCGGCGGATCCGCACCAGCGGCGTGTTGCCGACCAGCTCGGTGACATCGTTGGCGATTCGCATATGGTTCTCCTTGGTCTACCTTGTGGTAGCCAGCCCGGCCCAGAGGGCGCGAAGGCGATCCATGGCGGGGGCGGGAAGCGGGCCCTTGGCAGCGGCGGCCGCCGCGAACTCGAGCTGGGCCAGGTCCGAGGTGCCGATGAGGACGGTGGACATGGCGTCGGTGCTCAGCGCAAAGCGGAAGGCGGCCTCGACCACGCTCGCCGCATAGCCATCGGCGACCAGCGGCGCGAAGGCGCGGGCGCGGGCGGCATCGGTGGCGTAGTCGGGCCCCGAGGCAATCGGATCGACGGCGGGGATGGCGATGGGATGCCGCGCGGTCTCTCCGCTGAGCGCGCCGCCGGCGAGCACGCGGATGCCGATGGTGCCCACGCCCTGCTCGCGCGCCAGCACCGCGAGCTGATCGAAGTCCTGCGCCGGGTAGCCCAGCGGCACCACATGCGCCGCGCTCGGGCTCAACAGGTTCAGGCACACCTGCGCGGTGTCGATGGCCCCGCTCGCGAGCGCGCGATGCAGCGCGCCCGTCTCCCCGAGCGCCGTCACCCCGAAGAAGCGGATCTTGCCCTGCTCCTGGAGGCGGCGGGCCGCGGGCACCACGGCGTCCAGCACATCACGGATGCCGAGGCGGCGCTCGCTCCTGATTCTCCCGATCGGGTTGTGGAGATGGAAGAGATCGAGGCGCGGGATTCCCAGCAGGCCGAGGCTGGTCTCGACGGACCGCGTAAGGGCGCCCGGGACGTCGGTGAGGTCGGATGCGCTCAGCCGGCACTTGCTGCCCACGATCACGGGGGGCTTGAGCGCACGCAGGACAGCGCCCAGGTTGCGCTCCGACTGCCCGCTGCCGTAAGACGGCGCCGTGTCGAGATAGTTGATGCCGAGCTCGACCGCCCGCGCCACCGCGCGCTCGCGATCGGCGGGGGCCCCGCGCACCATCAGGCCGCCGACGTCGCCGCAGCCGAAGGCCAGCGCCGACACCTTGAGCCCCGTCCTGCCCAGCGTCCGGTATTCCATGGATGTGATCATGGCCGCTAAGCTACACCAAGTCGCTCACTTCCCGCCGGGGTCGACCGGCGGAGGCCTGGTGGCCGCCCGCTCCTGCTCCGCCTCGAAGCGGGCCAGCGTGCGCCTGAGCTCCTCGCCGCGCACGGTCGCGCCGTAGCGGGTAATGGCGTCGCGGATCGTGCCCATGGCCTGCGAGTGCTCGCCCTTGTGCCAGTAGGCCCAGGCCATCTGGTTCCAGGTTTCCGCGAGCTTGTAGGAGCTCACCTCGGCACCGCGCTCGTCGATCAACCTGCGGCACACGGCGATCGCCTCGTCGAAGCGGCCGGAGGCCGTGTAGATCTGGCTCAGGTTCTGCACCAGCGCCTGCGCGGTGTCGCCGACCATGCAGTTGGCGCAGTTGTCGGTACGCGCGCGGTGCTGGAAGTAGTGGTCGTAGCCGAATTGCGCGAGCTCGAGGCGGTGGGGGTAGTCGCGTATCACCGCGTGCAGGAGGTTGATGCTGGTCGCCACCACGTGCGGGTCGTCGAAATGGTCGAGGATGCCCTGGTAGGCAGCCTTGAAGAATTGCCGCTCGCCTCGGCCGTCATCGCCGCGCGGGAAGCCCTGCCATGCGGAGAGCAGGTCGCCGAGGCTGTCGACCCGGTAGGGGGTCTCGACACTCTCCCACCAGTCGGGGCGGGGCGCGGCCGAGACGAAGGCGGCGATGAACTCGCGCTGCCTGGCCTGCCGCTCGGTCTGGAGCCGCGTCTGCTCTGTCTCCGCGCGCCGTTGCTGGCGATCCTGATAGTAGTGGTAACCCCCGCCCGCCACGGCGCCGATGGCGACCAGCGCCATCGCGCAGCGCGCGAGCACGTGCACGCGACGTCGGCGGAGCTCCGGATCGGCGCCGCCCAGAATCCTGCGCGCACCGAGCAGGAGGAGCACCAGCCCCGCGCCGGCCGTCGCATAGGCCCATCGGGGAAGGCTCGCGTTCCGTACGCGGAAGCGGTAGTTCCACGAATGCGCTCCGCTGTCGTGCGTGTAGAGGTCGCCGACGAGGCGGTCATGCTTCCAGGCCTCGACGCGAAACACGTAGTATTCGTTGTCGCCGCTCGGCGGCAGCGTCAGCGCGGCCACGGTCCCGTCGGTCTGGCCGCTCGCGATCTCGCGCTCCGAGGCGGCCCGTTCGCACGACCTGGCGGAGAGGGTGTAGCGATACTCGGTGCCGGCGGCGATCGGGTCCCAGGCGAAGTCGATCTTCGCCACCGGGCCCCAGGAGAATCTCGGCGTGTCGAACCGGGGCTGCGTCGCGCAGCTCGTGAGCATGCCCTCGAGTGAGCGGGCATTGTCGCCCGGCCGCGTCAGGTGGATGAGGCGAGCCAGATCCACGATCACCCGCTCCGGGCCGGTGGGCGTGATCTCGAACGAGACTTGCGCCTCGTAGTCACCCGGGTAGCGGCGGGGATTGGCCGGGTTCTCGTCGACGCTGACATGCATCCGGTACTTGCCGGGCTCCGGCGTGGCGAGTACGTAGGCGCCGGGAGCGTCGGCCTTCTGCACCCGGCAGTTGACCCAGCGATCGAGCGTGTAGTTGTAGCAGCTGAAGTCCGGCTTCGCCTTCGAATCGATGGCCTGGCCATCGAAGCGCAGCTCGAGCGGAATGTCCGCCCGCGCACCGCACGCCACAATGAGCACCGCAAGCGCGGCGAGGGCCGCGCCCCAGCGCGGTGCCAATGCCATCCGCGGCGCTACGAGCCGAGGCCGAGCTTGCGTCGAAGCTCGCGTGCCGTCAGAGCCGATGGTTCGGGATGGCCGAGAACGCGTGGGCCTGCCGCGGCGGCGACGGTCTGGAAGAATTCACGGCGACCATCGTTGACGGGCGGACTCGGCTTCATCCGAAATCTCCTCGCGTGATTGGGCGCGATCCTGCTACTCTCCGTGATCGACAGGAATACTCCTTGCCCACCGAAAAGTCCAGCGTCCCCGTCCTAGCCCGGCTCTTGCGCGTCCTGGTCGACGTGAAGCCGGGTGAGGCGGCGGCGCTGGCATGGTCCTGGCTCTACTTCTTCTCGATACTCTCGGCGTACTACGTCATCCGTCCCATCCGCGACGAGATCGGCGCCGCGGGCGGCATCGAGAATCTCCCGTGGCTCTTCACCGGCACGCTGGCCGGCATGCTCGTCGTGAATCCGCCCTTCTCCGCGCTGGTGACGCGCCTGGCGCCGGTGCGCTTCATCGCATGGACCTACCGGTTCTTCATGGCCAACCTGGTGCTGTTCCTGATCCTCTTCGGGACGACGAGCGGCGGCGCCAACGTGTGGGCGGGCCGGGTGTTCTATGTCTGGGGGGCGATCTTCAACCTCTTCATCGTGTCGGTGTTCTGGGGGTTCCTCGCCGACGTCTTCAGCACCGAGCAGAGCCGCCGGCTGTTCGGCTTCATCGCCGCCGGGGGCACCATCGGCGGCATCGTGGGCTCCGCGGTGACGTCGACGCTGGTTGCGCATCTCGGCAGCGGCCGGCTCCTGCTCGTGTCGGTCGTGCTGCTGGAGGTGGCGGTATTCGGCGTGCGCCGCCTCGCCCGGATCTCGCGAGGGCTGCGCGAGCGGTCCGGCCCGCGCGACGAGGACGCCGCCGTGGGCGGCAGCGTGCTCTCGGGATTCGCCCACGCCACGCGGTCGCCCTATCTGCTGCACCTGACCTTCTACATGCTGCTCTTCACGATTCTCTCGACGTTTCTCTACTTCCAGCAGGCCGACATCGCGAAGCGGAGCTTCACGAACCGCGCTGCGCGCACGGCCTTCTTCGCCAACATCGACCTCGCGGTCAATGTCCTGACCCTGGTGATCCAGATCCTGCTGACCGGCCGGATCATCCGGATGCTCGGCGTGGCGGTGACGCTCACGCTCCTGCCAGCATTGAGCGTCGCGGGCTTCTTCGTCCTCGGGTTCGCGCCGACCTTGTGGGCGGTGGTGATCTTCCAGGTCCTGCGGCGGGCGGGGAACTTTGCGGTGGCGCGGCCCACGCGCGAGACGTGCTTCACGGTGGTCCCGCGCGAGGACAAGTACAAGGCCAAGAGCTTCATCGACACGTTCGTGTACCGCGCCGGCGATCAGCTCGGAGCGTGGTCGTACGCCGGCATGGCCTTTCTCGGCCTCGGGCTGGCGGGCATCAGCCTCGCCGCCGTGCCGATCTCGCTGGTGTGGCTGGTCAACGGGCTCTGGCTGGGCCGCCGCAACGAAGCGCTCGCGCGCGAGGCGGCGCACGACTCTTCCGTGGCGACGGGGCGAGAAGGCCACTTGACGGCGCCGTGAGGCTCGTCGAGTATCCTGACCCAGATACCCACAGAGGTTGTCGAAGGTTCCAGTCCCGGACGGGGCAAGGAGGAGTGAGTTATGCAAAGACGCCGATTCCTCGTCGCCATGGGCGCAGCCGCCGCGGGCCTGGCGCGGAAGCCGGGGCTCGGGTGGACGGCCGACAAGGGCCCCATCCGGATCGGATACTTCGGCCCGCTCACCGGCAACTTTTCCCAGATCGGGAAGGACATGACGGACGGTTTCACCCTCTTCTGGGAAGAAGTCGGCAACAAGGTCGCCGGCCGCGAGGTCAAGATCATCGTCGAGGATTCGGACCCGGAGCCGACGGGCGCCTTGACCAAGGTGCGTCGGCTCATTGAGCAGGAACAGGTGCACACCGTCGCCGGCGGGCTCCTGGCCGCCACGGGGTATGCCATCGCTCCGTATCTCGAGCAGAACAAGATCCCGACCATCTATCCCGTGATGGCACCGGACGACATCACCCAGCGCAAGCCGATGCGGTGGGTGGTGCGCACGTCGGCCTCGAGCAGCCAGCTGACGCATCCGCTCGGGGACTACGCGGCCAAGCAGCTCAAGCTCAAGCGCGTGGCCACCATCAGCATGGACTACGCCTTCGGCTGGGAATCCAACGCGGGCTTCCAGCGCGTGTTCGAGGACTCCGGCGGCAAGGTGGTGCAGCGTATCTGGACGCCATTGAACGTCCAGGATTACGCGCCCTACCTCGCCTCGCTGAAGAAGGACATCGACGGCGTGTACGCGTGCCACACGGGGGGCCTCTCTCCCCGCTTCATCAAGGCGTGGAACGACTTCGGCCTCCGGGGCAAGGTCGCGCTCGTCGGGGTGGGGACGCTGACGGACGAGAACGTCCTCAAGACCATGGGGGACGAGGCGGTGGGCGTCATCACGTCCCTCATCTACAGCGCAGTGCTGGACACGCCGGCCAACAAGAAATTCTCCGCCGCCTACGAGAAGCGCTTCAACCGCGGCACCTCCCTCTACTCCGCGGAGGGATACACGGGCGCGCGCTTCTACTACGATGCGCTCAAGGCCATCAACGGCGAGGTCGAGGACAAGGAGAGGCTCCTCGCCGCGCTCCGCAAGGTGGAGGTGAGCGACGACCCCCGCGGACCCATGAAGATGGACGACCTGGGCAACCCGATCGAGAACATCTACATCCGCAAGGTGGAGCGGGTGGGCGGCAAGCTCCAGAACACCGTGATCCACACCTATCCGAACGTGTCGCAGTTCTGGACGTACAACCGGGAGGAGTACCTGAAGGCGCCGGTCTACGACCGCAACTACCCGCCCTGCAAGTTCTGCGAGTGATCCTGAGAGATCCTCGAACTTGCATTCGAAGGCTGGGTGCGGCGGACGCGGCCGCCTTCATCGCGCTCCGTCGGGTGGCCCTCGAGACAGAGCCGCTGGCCTTCGGGGCCTCGGCCGAGGACGATGTGGGTCTCGTGCTCGAATCCGTTCGAGCCTTCCTCGGCGACCATGAGGCGCAGGCCGTTTTCGGGCTGTTCGACGGAGCCGGCCTCGTTGGCTCGGTCGGCCTGATCCGCGCGTCCAAAGTGAAACAGCGTCACAAGGGCATCGTGTGGGGAATGTACGTGCTCCCCCGTGCGCGAAACGCGGGCGTCGGGCGTGCGCTCCTCGAGGCAGCCATTCAGCACGCTGGCGGATGGGGACTCGATCGGGTGCAATTGAGCGTCACGGAGGCGGCACCCGCGGCGAAGCGATTGTACGAAGCGACGGGATTCCGGTCGTGGGGGCGGGAGCGGCGCGCGCTGCAGTGGCAGGGACGCTTCGTCGACGAGGATCACATGGTTCTCGATCTCCACGAAGCCCGGATGCCTTCACGGGAGCGATGAATG
>Ga0335084_10006598_pt1 | contig 11547 bp, 12 predicted proteins | sample Lox_Sample_44_FD_206721 | JGI IMG/M metagenome (GOLD analysis project Ga0335084, IMG submission 206721) | Soil microbial communities from Loxahatchee National Wildlife Refuge, Florida, United States - Lox_Sample_4.4 | ecosystem: Environmental > Terrestrial > Soil > Wetlands | place: USA...
CGAAGCTCTTCGTGCCCTTGGGTGCGTTGGACCACTTGAGCGCGGGCGAAACGTTCTTGCCGGAGCAGCCGAAGCCGTTGAATACCTGCTCCTCGGCGATCTTGCCGCCAGGCTTGATGTCCGGGCTGCCGAGGCTGAATTTCTGGGCGTGGGCGGCGCCAGCCACGGCAAAAGCGGCGGCCAGCGCTGCCATGCGGATCGTGTTCATCAGGGGTCTCCTTGCGAGGGGAAGCAAATTCTACAACCAGCGCGCAAGGCCGCCAGCCGCCTACATGCTGCGCCGGTACTGCCCGCCCACTTCGAACAGCGCGTGGGTGATCTGGCCGAGCGAGCACACGCGCACCGCGTCCATCAGCACCGCGAAGACGTTCTCGTCGTGCATCACTGCCTGGCGCAGGCGCTCGAGCATCGCCGGCGACTCCTTGGCGTGGCGCGCGTGGAACGCGCGCAGGCGCTTGAGCTGGCTTTGCTTTTCCTCCTCGGTGGAGCGAATGAGCTCCAGCTTCGCCGGCACCGGGTCGCCGTGCGGGTTGCGGAAGGTGTTCACGCCGATGATGGGGTACGAGCCGTCGTGCTTCTGGTGCTCGTAATACATCGATTCATCCTGGATCTTGCCGCGCTGGTAGCCGGTCTCCATCGCGCCCAGCACGCCGCCGCGCGAGCTGATCGCCTCGAACTCCGTCAGCACTGCCTCTTCCACCAGGTCGGTGAGCTCCTCGATGATGAAGCTGCCCTGGTTGGGATTCTCGTTCTTCGCCAGGCCCCACTCCTTGTTGATGATCAGCTGGATCGCCATGGCGCGGCGCACCGAATCCTCGGTGGGCGTGGTGATCGCCTCGTCGTAGGCGTTGGTGTGCAGCGAGTTGGTGTTGTCGTAGCTGGAGATGAGCGCCTGCAGCGTGGTGCGGATGTCGTTGAATGCGATCTCCTGCGCGTGCAGGCTGCGGCCCGAGGTCTGCGAGTGGAACTTGAGCTTCTGGCTCCTCTCGTTCGCGCCGTAGCGCTCGCGCATCGCCACCGCCCAGATGCGCCGCGCCACGCGCCCGAGCACCGCGTACTCGGGATCCATGCCATAGGAAAAGAAGAACGACAGGTTGGGCGCGAAATCATCGATGTGCATGCCGCGCGCGAGGTACGCCTCGACGAAGGTGAAGCCGTTGGCCAGTGTGAACGCGAGCTGGCTGATGGGGTTCGCGCCGGCTTCTGCAATGTGGTAGCCCGAGATCGACACCGAGTAGAAGTTCTTTACCTCGTGGTGGATGAAGTGCTCCTGGATGTCACCCATCACCTTGAGCGAGAACTCGGTGGAGAAGATGCAGGTGTTCTGCCCCTGGTCTTCCTTCAGGATGTCGGCCTGCACCGTGCCGCGCACCGCGGAGAGCGTCCAGGCGCGGATCTTCGCGGCCTCGTCCTCGGTGGGCTCGCGGCCGTTGTCCTTGCGGAACTGGTCGAGCTGCTGGTCGATGGCCGTGTTGAAGAACATCGCCAGGATCGTCGGCGCGGGTCCGTTGATGGTCATGGACACCGAGGTGTTGGGCGCGCACAGGTCGAAGCCCGAATACAGGACCTTCATGTCTTCCAGCGTCGCGATCGACACGCCCGAATTGCCCACCTTGCCGTAGATGTCGGGGCGCTCGTCCGGCTCGAAGCCGTAGAGCGTCACCGAGTCGAACGCGGTCGACAGGCGCTTCGCCGGCATGTCCTTGGAGAGCAGGTGGAAGCGCTTGTTGGTACGGAAGGCATCGCCTTCGCCCGCGAACATGCGCGTCGGATCCTCGTTCTCGCGCTTGAAGGCGAACACGCCCGCCGTGTAGGGGAAGGACCCCGGCACGTTCTCGCGCAGCTGCCAGCGCAGGATCTCGCCCGCGTCCTCGAACCTGGGCAGCGCCACCTTGGGCACCCTGGTGCCCGAGAGCGACATGCTGGTCAGGCGCGTGCGCACTTCCCTGCCGCGGATCTTCACCACGTATTCGTCGCCCGAGTACGCCTTCACCGTCTGCGGCCACATGTCGAGCAGCTTCTTCGCGCGCGCATCGAGCGCGGCGTCCTTTTCCGCGATCAGGGGATCGAGTGCCGCGAGCCCGCTCATGCGCTTTGCCTCGACGAGGCTCTGGCGCTCGCGCGCCAGGCGCGCTTGCACCGCTGCGTGCCCGTGATAGCCGCGCAGCATCTCGGCGATCTCGGCGAGGTAGCGCGCGCGCTTGGCCGGCACGATGGCGTGCACGTTCGAGGAGACGCGGCCCGCGGGGCGCGGCAGCTTGCCCACCTTGAGCTCGAGCCCCTTTTCCTTCAGCCGCGCCGCCACCGCGTGATAGAGCGCCGTCACGCCATCGTCGTTGAAGCGTGCCGCGATGGTGCCGAACACCGGCATCGACTCGGAGGCGGCGTTGAAGGTGGCGCGATTGCGTTGCACCTGTTTCCTCACGTCGCGCAGGGCGTCCTCCGCGCCGCGCCGGTCGAACTTGTTGATGGCGACGAAATCGGCGTAGTCCAGCATGTCGATCTTCTCGAGCTGGCTCGCTGCACCGAACTCCGGCGTCATCACGTAGAGCGTGGCATCCGCCAACGGCACGATCGCCGCGTTGCCCTGGCCGATGCCGGAAGTCTCCGCGATGACCAGGTCGTAGCCCGCGGCGCGGCAGGCAGCGATGGCGTCGGGGAGGCACTTCGCGATTTCGGCGCCGGAGTCGCGCGTGGCAAGCGAGCGCATGAAGATCTTTGCGCCGCCGATCGAATTCATGCGGATGCGGTCGCCGAGCAGCGCGCCGCCGGTCTTCTTGCGCGTCGGGTCCACCGACAGGATGGCGATGCGCAGGCTGTCGTCCTGGTCCAGGCGGAAGCGCCGCACCAGCTCGTCGGTGAGCGAGCTCTTGCCCGCCCCGCCGGTGCCGGTGATGCCGAGCACGGGCGCCGGATTGGCCTTTGCTGCGGCGAGCAGCCCGGCACGGTCGGCGTACTGGCCCAACTCCAGCGCGCTGATTACCTGGGCCAGCGCCCGTGCATCTCCCGATCGCAGAGATTTCGGCGCGTGGCGCGCAAGGTCGAAATCGCAGCGCGCCAGCATGTCGTTGATCATTCCCTGCAGGCCCATCTTCTGCCCGTCCTCCGGCGAATAGATGCGCGCCACGCCGTAGTCGTGCAGTTCCTGCATCTCGGCGGCGACGATCACGCCGCCGCCGCCGCCGAACACCTGGATGTGCGCCCCCCCGCGCTCGCGCAGCAGGTCCACCATGTACTTGAAGTACTCGAGATGCCCGCCCTGGTAGGAGGAGACGGCAACCCCCTGCACGTCCTCCTGCAGGGCCGCGCTGACCACGTCCTCCACCGAGCGGTTGTGGCCAAGATGGATCACCTCCGCGCCCGAGGCCTGCAGGATCCGGCGCATGATGTTGATCGAGGCGTCGTGCCCGTCGAACAGGCTCGCCGCGGTGACGAAGCGGATCTTGTGCTTCGCCTTGTAGACGAGGCTCTTCGACTCGGACAGGTCGGTCATGGAGCGCGAGCCTAGTTGACGTTTACGTAAACGTCAATTCCGCGGCGCCCGGGCTTCGGCCGAGGTACCGAGCGGCAGGGAGAAGCCGATGGTCGCCCCCTTGCCCGGCTCGCCGTCGGCCCACACCACGCCGCCGTGTCGCTCTACGACCCGCTTCACGATGGCGAGGCCGATGCCCACGCCCGGGAATTCCTCCTCGCCGTGCAGGCGCTCGAAGAGATCGAAGAGCTTGCCGACCTGCGCAGGGTCGAAGCCGACGCCTCGATCGCTGATGCGAAATTCCGCGACGCCGTGGCGCACGGCCCCCTCGATGCGCACCTTGCGGTCGCGCGATTCGCCGGAGAACTTGAGCGCATTGTCGATCAGCTGGCGCCATGCCAATGCGAACAACCCCGCATCCGCCGGCACGGTGGGCAGCCGCTCGACCGTGATGCGCTCCTCGTCCAGCAGGCCGAGGCGCATGTCGTCGATCGCTGCCTTGACGATGTCAGTCATGTCGAGCGACTGCACGACCAGGCGCCGCCGCGCGAGCTTCGCGAAATCGATCAAGCCTTCGATCATGGCGCCCATACGCTGCGCGTTGGCGCGCATGCGCTCGAAAAGTGCGCTGCCTTCCGCGTCCAGCCGCGCGTGATGATGGCGCGCGATCAGCGTGGCGCAGGCGGCGATGGCGTTCAGCGGCGTGCGCAGGTTGTGCGAGATGACGTGGGTATAGGACTCGAGCTCGCGGATCGAGCGCTCCAGCTCCCGCGTGCGCGCTTCCACGCGACGCTCGAGCAGCGTGTTCAGCGCCCGCAGGTCCCGCGGCGCGGCGTCGCGCCGCGTCTCGCCGCGCACGGGCAGCATGCGGTACAGGATCAGCGCGGCGAGCAGTCCCGAGACGAGCAGTGCGATCGCCAGCCCGCCGATGCGCACCTCGATGACGTCGGGTCGGCCGGCGGAGAACACCGAACCATGCGTGGTCTGCAAGGCGAACCAGATATCGTAGGCGCCGCCGGCCACGAACGGCAGGGCGGTCACGCAGGCAAGGGCGGCGAACTGCATCCGCAGGTCGCGCATGGCGGGAAAACGATCAAGGACGGCAGCGAGCATGGTCGTTGGCCTCTCGGATCGGGAACGGGCAATTCACTGGCGATAAGATGGGTCCGCGGCTTCGACGCGCCGTACCATCGCAGCGAACACGTCGTCGCAGGTGCGCTTCTCGCCCGGGCCGGACTCACGCACCGTCTGCGCGAAGACTTCTTCGCGGATTGGATTGAGTGCGCCTGCGGCAGCGGAGGCGATCTGCACATCGCAGGCGCGCTGCAGGGTCCACAGCATCATGAAGGCTTCCGCTACCGTGGGCCCCCAGGCGAGCAGGCCGTGGTTGCGCAGGATCACTGCGCGCTTGCTGCCGACGCTCTTCACCAGGCGCTTCTTTTCGTCCTCCTCGACCGTGATGCCTTCGAAGTCGTGGTAGGCGACCTGGTCGTGAAGCTGCGCGGCGTAGAAGTTCGTCGGCGAGAGGCCCTCCTTGAGGCTGGCCACCGCCATGCCCGCAGTAGTGTGCGTATGCATGACGCAATGCGCCTGCTCGATGTGGCCGTGAATTGCGCTGTGGATCACGAAGCCCGCGCGGTTGACGGGCCACTGCGACTCGCGCACCGGGTTGCCCTCGATGTCGATCAGCACCAGGCTCGAGGCGGTGATCTCGCGGTAGTGCAGGCCGAAGGGATTGATGAGGAACAGTCGCTCCGGCCCGGGCACGCGCAGCGTGATGTGGTTGAAGATCATCTCGGTCCAGCCGAGTTGATCGAAGACGCGGTAGCAGGCGGCAAGCTGCACGCGCGCGGCGCGCTCGGCTTCCGACACCGGGAAGTCGCGCAGCTTGCGCGCGGCGCTGTCGAAGTAGATGGTCATCCCGCCTCCCCAGGCAAGACAGGAAGTCTAAACCTGCGCTGGGGATTGCGCCGTGCTGCGCCGCAGATGGACGCCCGGGGCGGGCCGGCATAGGGTGGGCCCATGCGGATCTTTGTCCTGGCCGCAGTTGCCGCCTGGTCCCTGGCTGCTGCAGCGCAACCGCACAGCGCGGGCGAATGCCGCGAGGGGGGCGATTTCATCCGCAACGCGGCGCTCTCGCGCGATGCAGGAGCCACGCGAGAATTCTTCATCGGGCGGCTGGAGGACGACCTGGTGGCAATCCGGGCCTATCCGCCCGCGTTGCGCTGGTTCGCCCATTCCTCGGCCGACGAGGCGTTCCTGCGTGCCGAGGTGTACGAGGTGTTCGACGCGCCGGCGCCAAGCGAGCTGCACCGCGACGCATTTCTGGAGCGCTGCGCCCGGCGCGCCGAGCGCCTCGCCGCGCACGGGAACTAGCGGAAGTCGAAGATCCGCTGCGCGTTCTCGCCGCGCACGCGGCTGCGCGCGCCGTCCGGCAACCGGTCCACGCGCGCCAGACAGCCGATCGGGTCGCCGATGGTGTGCGGATAGTCCGAGCCGTACAGCACGTTGCCGGTGCCGAAGACGCGCAACGCCATCGCCAGCACATCGTCGGTGAACACCACGGAATCGGCGTAAATGCGCCGCGCATGCAGACTGGGCTTCTCCCTCGTCTTCGTGCGGCAGGCGGGAATTTGCTCGTAGCACTGGTCCAGGCGCCCGATCAGGTAGGGCAGCGTTCCGCCGGCGTGGCCACCGATGATCTTGAGGCCCTGGTAGCGGTCGAAGAAGCCGTCGTAGATCATGCGCGCCAACGCGAGCGTGGTGTCGGTGGTGAAGCCCACAGAGGCGGTGAGCTGGAAATGCGCCATCTCCATCTCTTTCACGCCGGGGGGCGCGGTCGGGTGCACCAGCACCGGGAGCTTCGCGTCGTCGATCGCTTTCCAGATCCTGGCGAAGACCGGGTCGGTAAGCGCCTTCCCGCCGACGTTGGCGAGCACCATCACGCCGCAGGCGCCGGACTCGAGGCAGCGTTTCAACTCCGCGAGCGCAGATTTTTCGTGCTGCCAGGGCAGCGAGCAGAACCACTGGATGCGGTCGGGCCAGGCCCTGCGCGCCTTCGCCATCTCGTCGTTCATCACCTGCGCGGCCTGCAGGCTCGCCTTCTCGCCGCCCCAGTACACATTCGGGCAGGTGAGCGAGACCACCGAGACGTCGATGCCCACGCGGTCCATGTTCTTGATGCGCAGGTCCCAGTCGAACATCTCCGGCACCGGCGTCATGAATGGCGCGCCGTCCAGATGAATGGCGCGCAAGCCCCCGGGAACCGTCTTCAGCGTATAGCGCGGCCGCCCATGCTGCTCGAGCAGCTTCAGCCACGCCTGGTTGAGCATGTGGGTGTGAACGTCGATGACCGGTGCCATATGCGCTTGTCCCCCTGCGCTAGGCTAACTCAAGGCGAGTAGCATCGGCGTTCGCGTTTCACAGCCCAACATGGCCGGCACCCGATACGCAGGAGTTGCAAGCGCGCTCGGCGCAGCGGCTCTGTTCGGCGCCAGCACGCCGTTCGCCAAGCTGCTGCTCGGCGCGGTGTCCCCGCTCGTTCTGGCGGCACTGCTGTATCTGGGCAGCGGCATCGGACTGGCCGCGTGGATCGCACTGCGCCCCGCAAGCACGCAGCCGGCGCGCTTCGAGCGTCGCGACTGGCCATGGATCGCATCGGCCATCCTGGCAGGCGGCGTAGCGGCCCCCCCTGCTGCTCATGTACGGCCTGCGTCTCACCGGCGCGGCGAGTGCGTCATTGCCACTCAACCTCGAGGCCGTGCTCACCGCGGCGATCGCGTGGACTGTGTTCCGCGAATACGTGGATCGACGGGTGTTCACTGGCATGGCCGCGATCATCGCGGGCGGACTCGTGCTCTCCGTGGGCGGGGCGCCGCGCGCCGGCGGCCTGCTGGGCGCTGGGTTGGTCGCCGCCGCGTGTCTCGCCTGGGCGATCGACAACAACCTCACGCGCCGCGTCTCGGGCGGCGATGCCGCCACGCTCGCCTGCTTGAAGGGTTTGGCCGCTGGAGCGGTGAATCTTGCGCTCGCCCACATGACGGGCGAGCAGTTGCCCGCGGCAGCGAGCTGGCTCGCCGCCGGCCTGCTCGGCTTTCTCGGTTACGGGGTAAGTCTGGCGCTGTTTATCGTCGCGCTGCGCCATCTCGGCACGGCGCGTACCGGGGCGTATTTTTCCGTCGCGCCGTTCTTCGGCGCTGCGCTCGCGCTCGCGCTGCTAGGCGAGCGGCCGGGCATCGAGTTCTGGGCTGCCGCGGCGCTGATGGCGCTCGGCGTATGGCTGCATCTCTCGGAGCGCCACGAGCACGCACACGTGCACGAGGCGATGGAACATACGCATGAGCACGTGCATGACACGCACCACCAGCACGCGCACGACTTCGCCTGGGATGGCCGCGAGCCGCACGTGCACGCTCACCGCCATGAGCGGCTGGCGCATTCGCATCCACACTACCCGGACCTGCACCACCGTCACGGGCACTAGCGTCAGTGCCCGCGGAAGTCCGCGTTACTTGCGCGGCGCCGTGCCGCGCCCGCCGCCGCGCAGCTGCTCTCGTTGCTCGGGAGTCAGGAGCGCGTCAATGCGCTTCTGCGCCTGCAGCGATGCCTCGAACATCTGCTTGCGCAATTCGGACATCACGTCAAAAGCCTTGCGCGCCGCCTTCTCGTCGAATTTCCCCGAAGCGTATGCCTCTTGCATCGGCCCGCCCTGCTGTTGCATCTTGCCCATCAGTTCCCACTGCTTGCCGAACTGCTCGCGCTGGATCTCCGAGATCTTGGCGCGCTGCTCGGCGCTGAGATCGAGCCCATAGAGCCCGCCGTAGCCACCCATCATGCCGGGGCCCATCCAATAGCCCCCGCCGTAGCCGCCCATCATCCCGGGGCCCATACCGTAGCCGGGACCGTAGCCGCCACCGGGCCCGTAAGGCTGTGCAGATGCCGCCGCGGCGACAACGAGCGAGGCGACGCCTGCAGCTAATAGTGCGCGTTTCATGACTGACTCCTGTCTCGACATCGACAATTGTCAGACTACGGGTAAGGGACATCCGCCACTTGATCGCAGTCAACCCGCGCCCATTTCGTCGTGCGGCGACCCGCGACATGTACTCAGCCGTGGCCTGCGTCCTACCCCCGTTTCATGGCTGCCTCGCCTGCCGGCTCATTTCGGCTCGCGCCGCAAGCGCTTCGCGCGACGTCCAATGCGACTTGATGTAGGCCACCGCAGCCCAGATTTCCTCGTCCTTCAGCACGCCGCCGTAGGCTGGAATGTCCGACGCGTAACCCGCAGGCGCGTAGGGCGGGACCAAGCCGTTCCTCGTGATGGCGAACAGCACGTTGTCCAGTTTTTGCGTGGCGTGGCCGCTCTCGTCGTGCGGCGGCGCGGGCAAGCGGCCGTTCGGCAAGCGCCTGCGCCACTCGGGCTGGCCTTCGAGCCTCGCACCGTGGCACGCCGCGCAATGCTGCGCGTAGACCTTCGCCCCGAGCACGACTCGCGCCGCATCGCGCGGGTCCTCGCGCGGATCCTCAGCCTGCGGGCCTTCGCCGCACGCCGCAGCGCCCAGAGCGAGCAGCGCCACCACGAGCCGCCGCAACGCGTCGCCCTCGCCTATAGCGCCGCGAGCACGCGCTTCAGCCGCGAGCGCACTTCGCCCGCAACCTGCGCGATCTCGGATCGCCCCACGAGCTGCAGCACCGCATGCGGGTCTAATATCTCCACGAGCGTCGTGGCGCCCTCCACGCGCACCACTACGTTGCAGGGCAGCAGCACGCCGATGTGCGGCTCGAAGCCGATCGCCTGTGCGAATGCGAGATTAACCACCTTGCCGAAGACGTACTTCGCCTTCCTGTCGCCCTGCATGGCATCTCGTCAGAACAAGGCGCGATGCCGATAGCGACAATCTGCCCAACGTTCCGCAGGTCGCCGCGCAACCGTTTCCCCATCAATGCCGCTCGAATATGCGGGTGCCGCGCTCGTCGAACGCGATCGTCGCGTACCGCTGGGGCGGGCCCTGCTCCATCCCGGGCGAGCCCGGCACCATGCCCGGCACCGCAAGGCCTCTCACCTTGGGGCGCTCGCGCACCAGCCGCCAGACGTCCGCCGCCGGGACATGTCCCTCAATGGCGTAGGTGTCGAGCACTGCCGTGTGGCACGACACGGCGGAATCGGGAACCGCGTAGCGTCTGCGTATCGGCATCACATCGGAGACTTCGATCGTGTCGACGCGAAAACCATTCGCGCGCATGTGCTTGACCCACTCGCCGCAGCAGCCGCAAGAAGGATTCTTGTCGATTGCGCCATTGCCTACGCACTATCGCTCTGGGTGATCATCCCTGCTCCCATGGGGAAGCATTTCACCAGTGTCAAACCGTGGCATTGCCAGCGCGCCGGCCCGGTCTTCGCGACCGCCTGCTTGCCACCGACCTGCTCTGCGTTGACCCCACTTTGTCGGGGCGCTTTGCCTGCCTGACAGGCAGCGGAAAGAGTCGCCTCATGCATTCGCCAAGTCCTCCAGGATCGGGCAGTCCGGGCGGTGGTCGCCGTGGCAGTGGAGGGTGAGGTGCTCCAGCGTCGCCACCATGGACTGCATTTCGGCTATGCGCCGCCTGAGGTCCTCGGTATGGCCGCTCGCAATCCGCTTCACGGCCGCGCTGGACCGCGACTTGTTCTGCCAGAGCGACAACAGCTCGCGGATGTCCTCGATGGAAAAGCCGAGCGAGCGAGCGCGCCAAATGAAGCGCAGCGTGTGCACGTCATTTGCGCTATAGACGCGGTAATTCGCGTAGGTGCGCGCCACCTTCTTCAACAGCCCGATCGCCTCGTAGTGGCGGATCATCTTCACCGACACGCGGCTCGCCTTGGAGGCGTGCCCGATGTCGACGAGGCCACGCCCGATGGCGTCGGCATGCTCGAGAAATGGCTCGGCTTTCCCCATGTCAGACTCCCGCTCGGTTTTCAGGCCGCCAGCGTTTGAGTAGCAGCGCATTGGTGACGACGCTCACGCTGGAGAGCGCCATGGCGGCCCCCGCCACGACGGGACTGAGCAGCCCGAGCGCCGCGAGCGGGATGCCGACCACGTTGTAGATGAACGCCCAGAACAGGTTCTGGCGGATCTTGGCGTAGGTGCGGCGCGAGATATCGATTGCCGCCGCCACGAGGCGCGGGTCGCCGCGCATCAGTGTGACGCCGGAGGCGTGCATCGCCGCGTCCGTACCCGAACCCATGGCGAAGCCGATGTCCGCCGCCGCAAGCGCCGGCGCGTCGTTGATGCCGTCGCCCACCATCGCGACCGTGCCATGCAACGCGCGCAGCGACTGCATCTCGCGCGCCTTGTCCTCGGGCAGGATCTCGGCGCGCACGCTCCTGATGCCGGCGCGCGCTGCGATCGCCAGCGCAACGGTACGACTGTCGCCGGTGAGCATGACGGAGGCGATTTGCCGGCGCGCGAGCTCTGCAATCGCCTGCGGCGCCTCGGGCTTGAGCTCGTCGCCGATGCCGAGCAGCGCGAGAGGCCTGGGCGAAGCGCCCAGCTCCGCAAGCCAGGAGACGGTCAAGCCCTGGCTCTCCAGGGCCGCGAGGCGATTCGCGAGGGGCGAAAGATCCACGCCCAGCTCGCGCATCCAGCGGCTCGAGCCGACCGCGAGCCGGCGGCCTTCCACCCGGGCTTCGATCCCGCGTCCCGGCGCCACGCGCGCACCCTCGGCTGCGGGGATGACAGCCGACGCCTTTTTCGCTGCCGCAATGACGGCCTTGGCGAGCGGATGCTCACTGCCGGATTGCACCGCGGCGGCGAGCGCGAGCGCTGCCGAACGCTCCCCGCTGACAGGCTCGAGTGCGACGAGCGAGGGCTTTCCCACTGTCAGCGTCCCGGTCTTGTCGAAGGCGACGACGCGCACCTTGTGTGCGACTTCGAGCGCTTCCGCATCCTTGATCAGCACGCCGTGCTTCGCGGCGACGCCGGTCCCGGCGATCACGGCAGCGGGCGTCGCGAGGCCCAACGCACAGGGGCAGGCGATCACGAGCACCGCCACCGCGTCCAGTACCGCGCGCTCCCAGTCGCCTGTGGCGAGTCCCCAGG
>Ga0335084_10006599_pt1 | contig 11545 bp, 6 predicted proteins | sample Lox_Sample_44_FD_206721 | JGI IMG/M metagenome (GOLD analysis project Ga0335084, IMG submission 206721) | Soil microbial communities from Loxahatchee National Wildlife Refuge, Florida, United States - Lox_Sample_4.4 | ecosystem: Environmental > Terrestrial > Soil > Wetlands | place: USA: Florida...
GGCTCGGTAGCGGCAGCCGTCATTCCCATTGAAAATTCTCTGGCCGGTTCGGTGGCTGAACACTTCGATCTGCTGCTGGCGCGGAAGGTCTTCATCCAGCGGGAATTCCGCCTGCGGATTGTTCATGATCTGATCGCGGCACCCGGGGTCAGGAAGAGCGACGTCCGTCGGGTGCTTTCGCACCCCGTCGCGCTGGATCAATGCCGGGACTTCTTCCGGGCCAACCCGCGCATCGAGCCGGTTCCTTTTTACGACACCGCTGGCAGCGTGAAGCACGTGATCGAGGGCCACCTGCGGGATGCGGCTGCCATCGCCGGGCGCCAGGCGGCGGCAGTGTACAAGGGCAGGATTCTTAAGGCCGGTATCGAGGATGACAAACAGAATTTCACCCGCTTCGTTCTGATTCGGCGTAGGCGCCAGATTCTTCCTGGAGCCAACAAAACCTCCATCGCGTTTATCGTAAAGAACGTGCCCGGCGCTCTGCATCGCGCGCTCGGCATTTTTGCGCTGCGCGGAATCAGTCTCAGCAAGATCGAGTCGCGGCCGATGCGTGGCCGGCCCTGGGAGTACGTGTTCTTTGCAGATTTTCTCCGCGGCGATGACAAGGTGTCACGGGGTGCGCTACAGGAACTGGCCGAGGTGACGGATTTGGTTAAGGTGCTTGGGGTATACAAGGCTGCCTGAGAAGGCACACTCCGCGCAGCCAAGACATCGAGCATTTCGGAAGCTAAGGAGCCTCGCATGGACCGTAACATTCGCGACAACCGAAGGAACTTCCTCGCTAAGACTGGTCTCGTTTCCGGTGCATTGCTCGTTGCGGGAACTGGATTGGCAACCCCCGTTGTTGGGCAAGCGGAGAAGGATCAGGGCGATAAGGATCGCGGAGTTTCGCCGGCCGAAGACCTGATGCGGGAGCACGGCGCGCTCAATCGCTTGCTGCTGATCTACGACGAGGAATTGCGGCGCATCGAGAACAAGCAGCATGTCGAAATTGCCGTTCTGGCGGGCGCCGCGGACATCATTCGGCGTTTTGTTGAGGACTACCACGAGAAGCTGGAGGAGGATTACCTTTTCCCGCGCTTTCGCAAGGCCGACAAGCTGGTCCCATTGGTGGACACGCTGCTGCAGCAGCATCAGGCGGGACGTCGGCTCACCGAGCAAATCCGCACACTCGCTGTCGAGGCCACGCTTAAGGACGAAACAAAACGCCGGCAGCTCTCCGCCGCCCTTCGCTGGTTTCTTCGCATGTACCGTCCCCACGAAGCCCGGGAAGATACGGTTCTTTTCCCTGCATTCCGGGAAATTGTCTCGCCCCATGAATATGATGCCCTGGGGGAACAGTTCGAAAAGAAGGAAGACGAGTTGTTCGGAGAAGATGGCTTCTTCAAGGTCGTAGACCAGATCGCCGGCCTGGAGAAGCGGCTGGGCATTTACGATCTTTCCCAATTTAGCCCGCGCTAGTTACGATTCCGCTATCACAGCCGGACGTGAGGTGGCGCACGGAAAATTCTCGGGTTTGCTACTAAGCTGACGGCAGTGTTCTCGCAGGGAAGGAGAATCATTCTATGCGTTACTGGAAGCTTCTGACTGTGGTCGTGGTATGTATGCTCACGGTGGCCGCGTTTGCGGGCACCACCCAGAACAAGTTCGGAGTCGCGGACACTCGTTATCTCACTTTTACAGAGCCGATGCGCGTGGGTGACGTCCTGCTGCCCAAGGGCGACTACCAAGTGCTGCATACCATGCAGGGCATGGATCACATCATGGTGTTCAAGCAATTGGACGCCCGCAAGCCAGCCGAAGCGCGCGTCAAGTGCCAGTTGATTCCGCTGCCGAAGAGAGCGGAACAGTCCGAGCAGCAGTTTGTGCTCAACACAGCGAAGGAGCGTGTGCTTCACGTTCTGGTTTTCCAGGGAGATACAGCGCAACACGTCTTTTGAGAGGGTGTATCGCTAGAGAAATTCGCTATCAGGTTCCCGCCGCAAGGACTCAGAACGGCTGGGACGAGGGAGATAGATTGCCCCAAACCCCAGCCGGGAGCCCCGAAACCCGGGGATGACCTTCCTTCCTGTACTTTGGATTGGTGCAATCTGGGGTAAGAAGGTTTAGAATCCAGCAGCTTAATCAAAGACACTTGTGAGGGGCGGTTGCATCCTTCGAGGCAATTGCCTCATCAAAACTTGAGCAGACAACACTCAAGGTGAAATATGGCACAGCGCACTGAGCGCAATACTAAAGAAAACACTAGGAATAGTGAGCAGGAGCGGGCCCTTCCCATTCTCCCGGTGAGGGACACGGTTTTGTTTCCCCATGCAGTTCTGCCGCTTACAGTCGGACGGGAGAGCTCTGTCCAGTTGATCAATTCCCTGGGCGAGGATAAGACCATCGTGGTGGTGGCACAGCGGGAGGCGCGCGTGGATACCCCCCAGCCTGCCGACCTCTACACCGTCGGGACGCTTGCCATCGTCCACAAAGTGGTGAAGATGCCTAACCAGAGCCTGTTTGTCTTTGCGGAAGGCCTGGAGCGGGTAAGGTTGGGCGAGTTCGCCCAACTGGCGCCTTTCATGCGGGCACAAGTAGACACGGTTCCGGAGGCGATTCCGCCCAAGAGTTCCGAAGTGGAAGCATTGCAGCGGAACGTTCTGACGTTGTTTCAGCAAATCGTTGCCGGGTCCCCCACGTTGTCCGACGAACTCTCCACCGTGGCCATGAACATCGAGGAGCCGGGAAGGCTGGTGGATTTCATTGCTTCCTCACTCCCTTCTCTTTCCACGGCAGACAAACAGGACACGCTGGAGACCACTGACGTCCGCGTGCGTCTGGAGAAGATCAACCAGCACCTGGCCAAGGAACTGGAAGTCCAGCAATTGCGCAACAAGATCCAGTCCGAAGTCCAGGACCGGGTGCAGCAGACCCAGCGTGAGTACTACCTGCGCGAGCAGATGAAGGCCATCCAGAAAGAACTGGGTGAGCAAGACGAAGGGCAGCGGGACACGGACGAGCTCCGGCAAAAAATCGAAGCGGCAGGTATGCCGGATGATGTGAAGAAAGAAGCTCTGAAGGAGCTTGGCCGGCTCTCTCGCATGTCACCGATGGCGGCCGACTACGGAGTGACGCGCAACTACATCGAGTGGCTGGCGGTGCTTCCATGGGCCAAGACCTCGGGCGGCGACGTAGATATCGTCAAGGCGAAAGAAGTCCTGGACACCGACCACTACGATCTCAAGAAAGTCAAAGATCGGATTCTGGACTACCTCTCCGTGCGGCGATTGAAGCCGACGATGAAGGGCCCGATCTTGTGCTTTGTGGGGCCTCCGGGCGTGGGCAAGACTTCGTTGGGCAAATCCATCGCCCGCGCTTTGGGACGCAAGTTCGTCCGTATTTCGCTGGGTGGCGTGCATGACGAGGCGGAAATCCGCGGCCATCGCCGTACCTACATTGGCGCGTTGCCGGGCCAGATCATCCAGGGAATTCGCCGCGCCGAGACCAAGGACCCGGTCTTCATGCTGGATGAGATTGATAAGGTGGGCCGCGACTTCCGCGGGGACCCGGGATCAGCGTTGCTCGAAGCCCTGGATCCGGAGCAGAACTCGACCTTCCGTGACAACTACCTGGATGTACCGTTTGATCTTTCCAAGGTACTGTTCATCACGACTGCGAACATGCTCGATCCGGTAGCCGAGCCCTTGCGGGACCGCATGGAGATCATCGAACTGCAAGGCTACACCGAGGAAGAAAAGGTCCACATCGCATTTCAGTACCTGATTCCCCGGCAGATTGAAGAGAATGGCATCACTACGGAGCAGATCGAGTGTCCACAAGACGCGGTCAGCAACATCATCCGGCATTACACGCGCGAAGCCGGGGTGCGCAATCTGGAGCGCAACATTGGCACCATCTGCCGAAAACAGGCGCGCCGCTTGGCAGAGGGAAAGTCTGAGAAGCTGGTAGTGACGCCGGAAATCGTCCAGGAGTTTCTTGGCGGCATCAAAATCCGCAGCGAAGGCGAGATCGCCGAACGCACGCAGCGGGCCGGAGTTGTGGTGGGCCTGGCGTGGACGCCGTCCGGTGGCGACATTCTGTTTGTGGAAGCCAACGTGATGAAAGGCAAGGGTGGCTTCACCATGACCGGACAAATCGGCCAAGTGATGCAGGAATCCATGCAGGCGGCGCTGACCTGGGTGCGCTCCAACGCCCTCCAGCTCGGGATTGCGGAAAGTTTCTTTGCGGAGCACGACATCCACATTCATGTGCCGGCGGGAGCGATTCCCAAGGATGGCCCGTCAGCCGGAGTCACCATGACCACCGCGTTGGTGTCGTTACTGACGGGGCGCCCGGTGCGTCCCCTGACTGCCATGACCGGCGAAATCACGCTCAGCGGTAACGTGCTGCCCATCGGCGGAGTGAAGGAGAAAGTCCTGGCCGCCAAGCGTGCCGGCGTGCATGACGTGATTTTACCCGCAGAGAACAAGATGAATGTTGACGAAGACCTGACCCCCGAGCAACTCGAAAACCTCAGCATTCACTACGTCAAGACGATTGGCGAAGTCCTGGAACTGGCACTGCCTTCCAGCCCGAGGGAAGAAAGGCAGGATGCCGATGAGCGGGAGCACGTCCTCAGCGCACAGCCCGTCATTTGAGCTACGACCCGATTACCCAATAGGTGCCAGTGCTCAGGAATGGGCACTGGCAATTTTTTCTTTGGGTTACAGTGGGGGGACGGAAGCCGCTGGCAGGGAACTTATTTGGACGCCGGGTGTTTAATTCCAGTGAGGACAATTGGTGTACTTTCGGCGGTGCAGTCGCGAATCGCAGCGAGGAATGAGACCATGAAAACGAATAAGATCTTGGCAGTCATACTGATTTTGGCCGGGATAATGCTGGCGCTACAAGCGCCGGTGAGAACGCTGGCCCAAGACCAGCCCCCGGAGGCGCAGGGGCCACCCCAAGGAGAGCAGGAACCGGCTCAGGATCCCCCGGGCCGCGCGGCGCGGCTGAGCTATTCCATAGGGTCGGTTTCCTTCCAACCTGGAGGCGAAGGCGACTGGGTACAGGCAGTCGTGAACCGGCCACTCACCACGGGCGACAATCTATGGGCGGACAAGGATTCCCGCGCTGAATTTCAAATCGGTTCGACTTCGGTTCGCATGGATTCGGAAACCAGCCTGACCTTCCTGCAACTCGACGATCGCACAACACAGCTACGGTTGTCGCAAGGTTCCCTGATCGTCAGAGTCCGGCACCTCGACGACGAGGACCATTTCGAAATTGACACGCCAAACTCCGCCTTCGAGATACGGCGCACCGGGGAGTATCGCGTCGATGTGAAGGACAACGGCAACGAAACCGATACCACAGTCTGGCGGGGCCGCGGCGAGGTCACAGGAGGCGGGGCGTCTTATGTGGTCGTTGCCGGTCAACGCGCCCGTTTCACCGGGAGCGATGACCTCGATCACGAGATTGGCCAGATTCCTGCCCACGACGATTTTGATGAGTTTGCGTTCCAGCGCGATAAGCGCGAGGACCGCGCCGAATCGGCCAACTACATTTCCACCGAGGTGACGGGGTACGAGGACCTGGACGAATATGGCCGCTGGCACTACGTGGCGGACTACGGCCCGGTCTGGACGCCGGTCAGAGTTGTACCCGGCTGGGCTCCGTACCGCTTCGGCCACTGGGTCTGGATCGCGCCGTGGGGCTGGACCTGGGTGGAAGATGAGCCTTGGGGTTTCGCCCCCTTCCACTACGGGCGCTGGGCCTTCGTCGCGGGCGGGTGGTGCTGGGTGCCGGGACCGGTTGTGGTCCGGCCAGTATACGCGCCCGCTTTGGTGGTCTTCGTCGGTACCGGTCCGCACGTAGGCTGGTTCCCTCTCGCGCCACGTGAGGTGTACGTTCCCTGGTATCGCACCAGCCGTGGATACGTCAACAATGTGAACATCACCAACACTCGGGTGAATGTCACCAACATCACCAACGTGTACAACGTCTACAACACGAACACGACCACGGTCACAAGAGTCACGTACGTGAATCAGCGTGTAACCAATGGGGTCACGGTAGTTTCACGGGACACATTCGCCGGCGGGCGCCCCATCGCGCGCAACCTGGCGAGGGTGGACGCCCGGGAGATGGCAGAAGCGCCGGTGACCCGGACGGTCGCGGTGCAGCCCGTTCGCCAGAGCGTGCTGGGTGCGGGGCGGCCGGCGGCGGCACGGCCCTCGGCAACCATCGTCAACCGGCAAGTCGTGGCAACACGGGTGCCCTCAGTGCGGGGCAATGCCTTCGAGCAGCCACAAAGCATCATGAATATACGGACGGAGACGCCAGGAACGCCGCAGCCTGCCGTCCGGACGGACAATCAGCCTGCGCGGCCACCGGTGAGTCCGCGGCTGGAGACGCAGGGACCCGCGTCGCGGCCCGAGGAACCCGCGGCCGGCAATCGTGGGGAAGAGCCTCGGAACGTTCCTCGTCCAGAACCTCCGCGGGTTGGTGTCACCCACCCGCAGGAGCCTTTGCGCAGCCAAGAGCCTTCTCCGACGCAAACACGGCCAGCGCCTCGGCCGCCCTCCTTCGAAAACGGCCGCCCGATGGTCCGGACGGCTCCGCCGGTGCAGGAGAGACCGGAGCGTCAGCAGAGCGAAGAGCGAAAGTTCCAGACCTGGGAACGGCAGCGCCAGAGTGCTTCCGAGCCGCGTCCGGTCCCAAGGACTTCCGAGCGGGCTCCACAGCCCCAGCGCCAGAGTGCTCCCGAACCTCGCTCAGCTCCCAAGACTTCAGAGCGGGCTCCGCAGCCGCCCCGTGAAGACAGGCCGCACAAATAGGCTTGGAGATAGGTTCCACATGCCAGTTCTCTCCCGAGAACTGGCATTTTTCTTAGAAATACCCCAACATACAGTATTGAGCACTACGGAACTAGCAGCCAGCTTTTATGAAAGTTCGTGTCCTATTCTTCGGCATGCTGCGGGACCTTGCTGGACTTAGCAGCGAATCCCTTAGTCTTCCCGAGCCTGCCAGGCTGGCCGACCTCCTGCATCATTACGAAGAGCGAATCCCGAAATTGAAGGCCATGTCAGCTTCGATCGCCATGTCCATCAACCAGGAGTATGCCGCGCCGGAGTCCGAGTTGAAGCCGGGAGATGAAGTCGCGCTGCTCCCTCCGGTGAGCGGCGGAGTCGGGCCCACCGCGGCCGACGCGACCGCCGAACGCAGGCGTTACAGCGCGATCATCCGTGATGCCATCAACACCCATGAGCTCTTGGAAAGAATCAAGCAGCCGGAAGATGGCGCCGCGGTTCTGTTCGAAGGAGTGGTACGCAACCACAGCCGCGGGCGTCGAACTCTGTTTCTGGAGTACGAAGCCTATGAAGACATGGCGATAAGACAGATGGACGCCTTGGCAGAACAGGCGCTCACACAGTTCTCGGTCCGGGATGTTATCCTCGTGCACCGTCTGGGACGGCTGCAGGTAGGCGAGACCAGCGTGGCGATCGTAGTGGCCTCGGCCCATCGGGCAGCGGCCTTTGACGCTTGTCGCTGGCTGATCGACACGCTCAAGCGTACCGTGCCCATCTGGAAGAAAGAGTACTTTGAAGATGGCGCAGTCTGGGGGGACGGTGAGCCATTCCCGGCTGAGGTTGTCCGGGCTGGAGGCAGCCATCCGGGAAAGCCCGCATCTAAGTGAGCAGATTTTTCTTCGTAACGCGAACGCGCCTTTTCATGCGACATCTTCTTCTCTTTCTGACCGCGACCGCCGCACTGTGCTCCGCCCAGGTCCCGAAACCGCCTTGGGCGGGCGGCTCGCCGGCCAAAGCTACCGCGGGAAGTGCGAGCTCACAAGCCGCCGGGCAGAAGCCGGAGACCACCTTCAAGGTCGATGTCAAGCTGGTGAACGTGTTCATCACCGTTACTGATGATCATGGCGCCCCCGTCAGCGGACTAACAAAAGACAACTTCCAGTTGCTGGAAGATGGCCAGCCGCAGGCCATCTCTGTGTTCGACAAGGAATCGCTCCTGCCGCTCTCCATCGTGCTGAGCATCGATACCAGTCTGAGCACGCGCAAGGACTTACCCTTGGAATTGACTTCCGCCCGGCGCTTCACCCACGCCATCCTGCGGCCGGTGGATGCGCTGTCGGTGTATCAGTTCAGCGAGGTCGTCGATGAGGTAGTCCCCTTCACCTCGAACCTCAAGACCATCGACCGCGGCATTGATCGCATTCACAGCGGTTCCGCCACGGCGGTCTACGATGCCCTCTATCTGGGGGCGCGGGCTCTGGATCCGCGACAGGGAAGGAAGGTGATGGTGGTCATTACCGACGGTGGCGATACCGTTAGCCAAGTCGATTACAAAGCTGCCGTGCGCGCCGCCCAGGAGGCCGAGGCCATCGTTTATAGCATCATCGTAGTCCCGATCGAGGCCAGCGCCGGACGCGACACGGGCGGGGAGCACGCTCTCATCCAAATGTCCGAGGACACCGGCGGCAAATATTTCTATGCAACTTCCGTGCCCCAACTCGACGACGCCTTCCGTCAGATCAGCGATGAACTGCGGACCCAATATCTACTCGCCTACTATCCGACGCGGCGGCTGTCGGATTCCAATTTTCGACGAATTGAGGTGAAGGTCAGCGGAGTTCCCGCCGGCCCGGCTTTGGTGGTACGGCACCGGACCGGGTACTACACCAGCAAGTCGCCGTTTTAGTGCTTTGCGTGCCGAGACTTGAAACACGGCTAGAGGAGTGTTGAGGGTTTGAGCGGTGTCCGCATTAACCAAGGACACAAAGGAGCACGAGGAAATTCTGGGATCCGCGCCTTAGTGTCCTTTGTGGTTGATGAATTAGCCGATTCAGATTTCGTGGGCCATAAGGGCATCTGTTCCCCGTGCTATAAGTATTGGACACGTAAACTCACTGGGAATCTCGAAAGGAAAGTGGATGGTTTCTTCTGGGCGTAACCGTCAGCTGATCTCAGTCGTGCTAGGAATGATAATTCTTGTCGCGGTGTCAGCGATTCTGCGCGCACAGACCACTGTCTCCACCGGGAGCATTCAGGGTATTGTGACGGACCAGACCGGCGCGGTGGTCAGCGGAGCCAAGGTCAGCATGACCAACCAGGCGACCGGTCGCGTGGTGAACGCAAGCACCACTTCCGCTGGTGTTTACACTTCAGGTGCTCTCACCCCGGGCAATTATGTGGTGCGAGTTGAGTCTGGGGGTTTCAAGTCCTCGGAATTGCCGTTGGTCGTGCAGGTCGGAGTGACCACGGCCGGCAGCGTCAAGCTACAGGTGGGACAGGCCAATCAGGTGGTCGAGGTGCAAGCTTCCGACATCCAGGTAAACACCGAGCAGGCCACCGTGCAAGGAGTTCTGACGGCCCAGCAGATCGATAACCTGCCGATCAACGGGCGCAACTTCCTCGACCTGGCACAACTGGAACCCGGGGTCCAGATTCAGGACGGGGGGAATTTCGATCCCACCAAGAACGGATTCTCGTCCATCTCCTTCGGAGGACGTTTCGGACGAACTGCCCGCATAGAAGTCGACGGTCTCGACATCAGCGATGAAACCGTGGGCACGACCACGCAAAACATTCCCGAAGGTGCGATCCAGGAATTTCAGTTGCAGCAATCATCCCTGGACCTCTCGACTGAGCTAACCTCGTCAGGCTCGGTCAACGTCACCACCAAGTCCGGGACCAACTCGTATCACGGCGATGGCTACTACTACTTCCGGGACCAGAGCCTCAATGCGAACCTTCCCGGCGCCAGTGACAATCCTTTCCAAAGAAACCAATTCGGCGGGAGCTTTGGCGGCCCAATCATTAAAGGCAAGCTGTTCTTTTTCATCGACGCGGAACGGACCAAGCAGGACTTGTTGAATCCGGTCCTGTCGGGCGGGCCCTTCCAGGCCATTACCGGGAATTTCAACGCGCCCTTCCGGGAAGCGGTGGGGATCGGCCGACTGGATTGGCAAATCAATAACAACTACAAGCTCTTTTATCGGTTTTCCTACGACCAGAACCGAAGCGTGCTGGCCTATATTCCGAACTCCTTTCAACCGTTTGCCAACACCAACCACACTCCCGTTCACGCTGTGGGCCTGGATTTCAATACCGGAGGTTTTACCCACAGCATCCGTTTTGGATACACCAAGTTCCGCAATCAGATTGTGGACGCGGTCGCGGGATCCGGCATCTTCAACCCTGCGCCGGGCCTGGAATTGGCCATCGGTGACGATCCCGATTGCCTGACGCCGGGGGCCGATTTCTTTTGCTCCGGACCAAACTTCCTCGCGCCCCAGCAGACTTATCAGTCGAACCACCAGATCAAGTATGACGGCAGCAAGGCCTGGGGCTCACACATCTTCCGCTACGGCGCCGGGTTCAACCACATCTGGAGCGGAGGTTTTGCCAGCTTCCTGAAGCTCGGCCCGGCGGTCGGGTCGGGAGTCAATGACTGCAATGCCGCCTGTCTGGCGCTTCCGGGTGGGGCAGGCAATCCCCTGAACTACCCTGCAAACAACGTCCAACTCGGCAACGGACAGGGCTTCGGATCCGAGAAACCCGCGTTTGGTTTTCCCGCGGGTGGAATCGGACCCGACAATCGCCTGTCTCTCTACGTGGGTGATTCCTGGAAGATGAAACCGAACTTCACGCTCAGCTACGGAGTTCGCTACGTGAGAGATACCGGGCGGACTGACAGCGATTTGGGGCCGGTTGCGGCGCTGGAGCAGTTCGGCGCTGGGCTTGGCAAGCGGGTCCACCAGCCTAATCTGAACTTTGCGCCACAGGTGGGGATTGCCTGGGACCCGGGCAAAGCCGGGAAGACTGTTTTTCGCGCGGGCCTCGGGCTTTTCTACGAGAATGCCGTTTGGAACAACGTGTTGTATGACCGGCCCGCGAGGTTGCCATCGGGTTTGTTCCTGGCGAATCCCTCGGTTTGCTCAAACGGCGGTGGTGGCATTTTCACCTTGCCCGATGGTCAGACGCAGGACTGGAGCACAGTCTGCGGGCAACCTATCGGCAGCGTGGCCGGGCAGATCGCGGCTTTCCAGGCACAATATCAGGCTGCTACGCTCGCCGCAGGTCCCGCGGTCAATCCTTCGTTTATCGGCAACGCACTTTCGGCTGGACTCGATGCTACCGGCACGACCATGTTTGCCCCCGACTACGTCAGCCCCCGTTCCGTGCAGATGAATTTTGGCATGCAGCACGAGTTCCGCAATGGCATGGTCTTTACCGCCGACTATCTGCGCAACATTGGGACGCACACCTTGCTCGCCGTCGATACCAATCACGTGGGAGATTCCCGCTACTTCAGCCGGGCCAACGCCCTCGGCGCCATTGACGTCACCAACGCTGCCTTCGGTTGCGCCTCGGGCATTGCCGGGATCAACTGCGCAATCGCTGCAGGCGCGCACATCAGCGATTATGCCGGCAACGGCCTCGACTCGGGCTACTCTCTGTGCAGCGGCGGCCCGTGTCCCGGTGCCGCCTTCCCCGGCATCAACCCAAACCTGGGAACCAACCAGATGCTGTTTCCCATCGGC
>Ga0335084_10006600_pt1 | contig 11545 bp, 11 predicted proteins | sample Lox_Sample_44_FD_206721 | JGI IMG/M metagenome (GOLD analysis project Ga0335084, IMG submission 206721) | Soil microbial communities from Loxahatchee National Wildlife Refuge, Florida, United States - Lox_Sample_4.4 | ecosystem: Environmental > Terrestrial > Soil > Wetlands | place: USA...
CCTGTGGCTCGTGGCGACGGGCACCGGCATCGCGCCGTTCCTGTCGATCCTGCGCAGCGCCGCGGCCTGGCAGCGCTACCGGCGCGTGATCCTGGTGCACGGCGTGCGGCATGCGCGTGAGCTCGTGTACGGGGACATGATCGGGGATCTGCTGCGGAAACATCCTGGCGTTCTTTCGTACGTCCGGTTCGTCAGCCGCGAAGAGGCGCCGGGCGCGCTCGGCGGACGGATTCCGGCGGCGATCCGCGACGGGCGGCTGGAGGCCGCCGCGGTCGCCATCGCGCCAGAGCGCTCGCAGTTCATGCTCTGCGGCAATCCGGACATGCTGAAGGATGCGAGCGCGGCGCTCATGGAGCGGGGCCTGCGCAAGAACCGGCGCCGCACGCCCGGCCAGATCACGGTGGAGAGCTTCTGGTGAGGCCGTTTTTCCTTTTTGTCCTTGCCTGCCTTGCGCTGCTGCAAGGCTGCAGCCCCACGCGCATCGCCTACGACAACGCGGACGTCTACCTGCGCTGGCAGGCCAACTACTACTTCGATCTGCAGGGCGAGCAGTCGGAGGAGCTGGACCGCGGCCTGGCCGACCTGCTCGCCTGGCACCGCGCCAAGGCCCTGCCGCAATACGCGCGCCTCGTCGAGGAGGCGGCCGCGCGCATGCAGCGCGGCGTCAGGCTGGAGGACCTCGAATGGAGTTACGATGCGATGCAGGCCCAGGTCCGCGAGACGCTGGGCGCGGCCGCGGGCGAGACGGCCGGGCTGCTCGACCGGCTCAGCCCCGGGCAGATCGGCCACCTCGAGCGGCGGCTGGCCGACGAGAACCGCAAGTTCGCGAAGGAGTACCTGCAGGGGGACATGGAAGAACGCCACCAGCGCCGCGTCCGGCGCAACGTCGAGCGGCTCGAGGAGTGGTTCGGGCCGCTCAGCGAGGCCCAGGTCGAGCGCGTGAACCTGTACAGCGCGCGCGCGCCGTTCAGCGCCGAGCTGCGCGATCGCGACCGCAAGCGCCGCCAGGCGGAGTTCCTGGCGATGCTGCGCGCGCGCGAGGCGAAGCGGCGCTTCGCGGCGTGGCTGCTCGCCTGGGAAGCGGACCGCGAGCCGGCCTACGCGGAGGCCATGCGCGCGACGCGCGCCGAGTACCTGCGGCTGCTGGTCGACCTGGATCGCACGCTCGACGCCGAGCAGCGCACGCACGCCGTGGAGCGGCTGCGCCGCTACGCGGGCCTGTTCGATTCTCTCGCGCGCACGCCATGAGCGACCGCGGCGCGCTCGAGAACCCGGCCCGCGAGGCGGGCTTCGCCGGAGACCCGCCGGCCGATCGCGCGGAAAGCCCGCCGGCGGGCTATGCCGGCCGGCCGCGCGACGCGCAGCTCGAGTACAAGGCGATCCTCGCCAACGCCTCGATCGGCATCGCCTTCACGCGCGACCGCAAGTTCACGCTCTGCAACCCGAAATTCGCCGAGATGCTCGGCTGGAAGGCCGAGGACCTGATCGGGCAGTCCGGCGACGTGATCTATCCGTCGCGCGAGAGCTACGAGGCCATGGGCGCGATCGCGAGGCCGGCGCTCGGCGCCGGCCGCCAGCTCGACGTCGAGTGGGAGGTGCGCCGGCGCGACGGCTCGACCTTCCTCGCGCGCATGATCGCAAAGGCGCTCAGCGCGGCCGACACGCAGAAGGGGACCGTCTGGATCCTCGAGGACATCACGCAGCGCAAGCGCCACGCCGACGAAGCGGCGCGCCTGCTCCGCGAGCAGGAGGCGATCCTCGACACGGCCTCGATCGGCATCGTCTTCGTGCGCGACCGGCGCATCGTGCGCTGCAACCGGCGCACCGAGGAGATGTACGGCTACGGCGCGGGCGAACTGAACGGCAAGCCCGCTTCGATCACCTACGCCGGCGACGCCGACCACGCAGTGGCGGACAAGGCCTACGCTGAGATCGCGCGCGGGCAGGCGCATACGCAGGTCCTGCAGGCGAAGCGCCGCGACGGCACGCTGTTCTGGGAGCGTGCCACCGGCCGCCCGGTCGACGCGTCCGACGTGTCGCGCGGCTCGGTCTGGCTGCTGGAGGACATCACCGAGCAGAAGCGCGCCGAAGAAGAGCTGCAGCGCGTGCTGACGGAGCAGCAGGCGCTCGCCAACAACGTGGTGGTCGGCATCAGCTACGTGCGCGACCGCAAGACGCTGCGCTGCAACCGGCGCTTCGAGGAGATGTTCGGCTTCGAGCCCGGCGAGGCGCTCGGCGCCTCGACGCGGCAGAACTATTTCACCGAGGAGGATTTCCTTTCGATGCGCTCCGCCTACGCGGAGCTGGATGCGGGGCGCACATCGACCTCGGAGCACTGGCTGCGGCGCAAGGACGGCTCCGGGTTCTGGTGCCGGCAGTCCGGCCGCGCGATCGAGCCGGGCCGCCCGGAGCGCGGCTACGTCTGGCTGTTCGAGGACATCACCGAGCGAAAGCGCGCCGACAGCGAGCTGCAGCGCGTGCTGCGCGAGCAGGAGCTGATCCTGGACAACGCGACCGTCGGCATCGCCTTCGTGCGCAACCACGTCCTGCAGCGCTGCAACCGCTTCCTCGAGAACATGGTCGGCGCCTCGCCCGGCGCGCTGCTCGGGCAGAATTCGTCGGTGCTCTTCGCGAGCGAGCAGGAGTGGCGCAAGGCCACCGGCGCCGCCTACGAGCGGACCGAGCCCGGCGGAACCTTCGACATGGAGTGCTACTACAAGCGCGCGGACGGCAGCGCCTTCCTCGGCCGCACGCGCGGCCGGCGCATTGACCCGGGCGGCGGCGACCAGGAGTGGATCTGGAGCCTGGAGGACGTGACCACCGAACGCGAGGCCGAGGCGCGCATCGGCCGCGCGCTCATCGAGCAGGAGCTGATTCTCGCCAACGCCACGGTGGGCATCGCCTTCGTGCGCCAGCGCGTGTTCCAGCGCTGCAACCCGCGCTTCGAGGAGATGTTCGGCTACGACACCGGCGAGGCCATTGGCAAGGACACCGAGATCATTTTCGTCAGCCGCGACGAATACCGCAGCGCCGGCGAACGCATGTACGCCCGCGTGGCGACCGGCGAGACCTACATCGACGAACGGGAGGTGCGCCGCAAGGACGACAGCCACTTCTGGTGCAAGGTCGTGATCAAGGCGGTCAACCCGAAGCGGCCCGAGGAAGGCACGATCGTGATCTACGAGGACATCACGGCGGAGCGCGCCGCGCGCGCCTCGCTGGTCGCCTCGCGGGATGCCGCCGAGGCCTCGCGCGAGCTGCTCGAGCGCGCCGTGGCCGAGCGCACCGTCGAGCTGCAGGCCGCCAACGCGCGCCTGCAGGCCGAGATCGCCGACCGGCGCCAGGCGGAGTCGCGCGCGCAGCACCTCGCCGACCATGACGCGCTGACCGGGCTGCCCAACCGCCGGCTGCTGGAAGACCGCCTCACGCAGGCGCTCGCCTCGAGCCAGCGCCACCGCCGGCAGACGGCCGTCATGTTCGTAGACCTGGACCGCTTCAAGAACATCAACGACTCGCTCGGCCACGCGGCGGGCGACCTCGTGCTGAAGGAGGTGGCCGAGCGGCTGGTGAAGCAACTGCGCGTGGTGGACACCACCTGCCGCATCGGCGGCGACGAATTCGTCGTCGTGCTGCCGGAGATCAAGCGCGCGGCGGACGCCGCCGGCGTCGCCGCCAAGATCATCGAGACCGTGGCGCAGCCCTACGCGGTCGAGGAACGCGAGATCCACATTACGCCCTCGATCGGCATCAGCGTGTTCCCGGACGACGGCCGCGACGCCGAGAGCCTGATCCGCAACGCCGACGCCGCGATGTACCACGCCAAGGAGACCGGGCGCGCCAACTACCAGTTCTTCACCGAGCAGATGAACCAGGCCGCCTCGCGGCGCCTCGCGCTGGAGAGCGACCTGCGCCAGGCCGTGCTGAAGGGCGAGATGCGCGCCTGGTACCAGCCGGTTGCGGAGGCGGCGAGCGGGCGCATCGCCGCGCACGAGGCGCTGCTGCGCTGGCAGCACCCCTCGCGCGGCGTGATCGAGCCCGCCGAATTCATCCATATCGCCGAGGACACCGGCCTCATCCAGCGCATGGGCGAGTGGCTGCTGGTCGAGGCCTGCCGCGCGACGGCGCTCGCCGGCGCCGAGCGCGGCCTGCCGGTCAGCGTCAACCTGTCGGCGCGCCAGTTCCACGACCCGAAGCTCGCCGAGACCGTCGCGCGCGCGCTGAAGGAGTCCGGCCTGCCGCCGCAGCTGCTCGAGCTGGAGGTCGCCGAGCCCACGGTAATGCAGAACACCGACGTCGCGCTCTCCGTGCTGCGCAAGCTGCGCGCTCTCGGCGTGGGGGTCGCGATCGACGGCTTCGGCGCGGCCTACTCGAGCCTGGTCGGCCTGCGCCAGCTGCCGGTCGGCAAGCTGAAGATCGACCGGTCGCTCGTCGCCGAGGTGCAGAAGGACGGCAAGGGCATCATCGCCGGCATCGTCGGCCTCGCGCACGCGCTGGAGCTCAAGGTCACCGCCGTAGGCGTGGAATCCGCGGCGCAGCGCGAGGCGCTCAAGGACTGCGGCTGCGATTACCTGCAGGGCTTCCTCATCGGCGGCCCGGCGGCTCCCGAGCCCGCGCCGAAGGATGGCACCTAGCCGGCCAGGCTAGATCGAGCGGGCCCGCTGTTCCTTCAGCCGTTGCTGCGCGTTCTCGATATTCTCTTGGACGCCTTCCAGATTGGGGTTCACCCTGAGCGCGCGCCGCCAGTACTCGATGGCCCTGCCGTACTGCTCCAGGCGGAAATAGATCTGCCCATAGCCCGAGAGCGCGCCGAAGTGCTGAGGGTTCCGCTTCATCACCTCGGCGCAGTCGGCGAGCGAGCGCTGGTAGTCGCCGGCGAGGAACCAGGCGGTCGCGCGCTTGTTCCAGCCCTCGGCGAAGGCGGGCCTGCGGCGGATGATCTCGCTGAAGATGGCGATTGCTTCCGGGATGTTTCCGGCTTGCATCAGCTCGGTGCCCGCGGCGAGCGCGCGGTCGATGACCGGGTCGCCCGAGCGCATCCACAGCAGCCAGAGGCCCTGCTCGGCATATTCGCGCACGTCCCCGTCCTCGTCGCGCAGGCGCTTGAGCAGCAGCGGCTGGTCCTGCGCGCGGCCGTTCTCGGCGATCCAGGCCACGGCCTCGGCGCGCCGCGCCGCATCCGGATGTAACAGATCGGCGACAGCTTGGGCGCGATCGGCGGGCGCCGGGAATACGGGCGGGGCGGCGCATGTTAACGTAGCAGCCAGCAACAACCCACGGAGAACCCGATGAAGAACGCACTGACGCATGTCCTCATGATAGCGCTGCTCGCGAGCGCGCCCGCCTGGGCGATGGATACGCCCAAGCCCGATCCGAAGGATCCGGAGAAAAAGGACGCGCAGATGGAGCAGGCGAGGGCCGCGATCAGCAGGCAGGACTGGACCGGCGCGCAGGCGATCCTGCGCGAGGCGGTGGCGAGCAACCCGCAGAGCGCCGACGCGCACAACCTCTACGCCTACTCGATCCGCAAGGGGCCGCATCCCGAGATGGACCTCGTCTTCCGCCACTACAACGAGGCGCTTCGCATCGACCCGCAGCACCGCGCCGCGCGCGAGTACCTCGGCGAGGCCTACCTGATGACGGGCAACGTCGCCAAGGCGAAGGAGCTGCTCGCCGATCTGGATCGCCTGTGCAAGGCGGGTTGCGCCGAGCAGGCCGGGCTGAAGAGCGCCATCTCGACCTTCGAGCGCCAGCACGCCGCGAAGTAGGCCGGCGCCCCGCGCGCGCCGCGGGAGAGCAGAACGGCGCCGAGCTCGCTCGCGAGCCGCCGCAGGCTCCTGGTCAGCGCGGGCTGGCTGAGTGCCAGCCGGCGCGGTATCTTCCGGGCGAGGGGGAGCCATGAACGTCTGTACGAGATCGATCGCCCGCCTGGGCCTGCTGTCGATGCTGTTGTGCGCTTGCCTGCCGGGCGGAGCGCTCGCGCAGAATTGGCCTGCCAAGCCGATCCGCGTGGTCATCAATTTCCCGCCCGGCGGGCCCTCGGAGATTCTGATGCGGCTGGTGGGCGAGCGGCTCCTGCCGGTGCTCGGGCAGTCGCTGGTGCTGGAGAACCGGCCGGGCGCGAGCGGGAACATCGGCGCCGACGCGGTCGCCAAGGCGGAGGCGGACGGCTACACCTTCGGCGTCACACCCGACACGCTGTATACGGTCAACCCGCTCGTGTACCGGAAGATGAACTTCGATCCCTGGGCCGATCTGGCCCCGGTGATCCTGCTCGGCAGCTTCTCGCAGATGATGGTGTGCAATCCGTCGGTCCCGGTGAAGACCCTGGGCGACCTGGTCGAGCTTGCGAGGCGGAGCAAGCTTGCCTACGCTTCGGGCGGCGCCGGCGTTCCGGGCCATCTCGCCACCGAGCTGCTGCTTTCCATGACGGGGGTGACCATGCTGCACGTGCCGTACAAGGGACCCGCCCCCGCGACCATGGATGTGATCGCCGGCCAGGTTCCCTGCGGATTCCTCGCGACACCGACCGTGCTGCCGCACGTCAAGGCCGGCAAGCTGCGCGCCCTCGCGGTATCGACTCGGACGCGCTCGCCGCTGGCGCCGGACGTGCCGACCGCCGAGGAGGCCGGCGTCCCGGGATTCGACGCGCCGTTCTATCTGGCCCTGTTCGCGCCGAAAGGCACGCCGCCGGCAATCGTCGCGCGCATGAACGCCGAAGTCGCGAAGGCGCTTGCGGATCCCGAAGTCAAGCAGCGCGCCGGCGCGCTGGACATCGTCACGCTCGGCGGCTCGCCCCAGGACGCGCGCACGACGCTCGAGGCGACGGCGCGCAAATGGGCGCCGGTCGTGCAGCGCATCGGCCTCAAGCTGGATTGATGCGGCCGAACTTCCTCTTCATCCTGGCGGACGACCTCGGCTACGCCGATCTCGGCTGCTACGGGGGGAGGACGAAGTGCTCGCCCTCGCTCGACCGCCTCGCGCGCGAGGGCCTGCGCTTCACGCAGGGCTACGCCAACTCCTCGGTCTGCTCGCCTACGCGCTTCGCGCTGATGACGGGGCGCTGGCAGCACCGGCTGCGCGGCGGCGCCGACGAGCCGATCCGCAGCGGCCCGGCGCGCGGCGACCCGCGCCTCGGCCTGCCGCCCGCGCACCCTACGCTGCCATCCTTGCTGCGCGACGCGGGCTACGCGACCGCGCTCGTCGGCAAGTGGCACCTCGGCTTCCCGCCGCACTTCGGGCCGCTGAAGAGCGGCTACGAGGAATTCTTCGGCATGCTCTCGGGCGGCATGGACTACCACACGCACCGCGACACCGCGGGCATCCATGACCTCTGGGAAGGCGAGAAGGAGGCGCATTGCAAGGGCTACCTGACGGACCTGATTTCGGATCGGGCGGTCGAATTCATCGGCAAGGCGGGAGAGAAGCCGTTTCTCCTCTCGGTGCACTACAACGCGCCGCACTGGCCGTGGGTGACGCGCTCGGACGCGGCCGAGTCGAAGCGCATCGCGCAGGTTCCGGGCAAGATCTTCCACTTCGACGGCGGCTCGCTCGCGACCTACCTCACCATGATCCGCCAGATGGACGAAGGCATCGGCCGGATCCTGGCGGCACTCAAGAAGTCGGGTCTGGAGAAGAATACCGTCGTCGTCTTCACGAGCGACAACGGCGGCGAACGCTTCTCGGATACCTGGCCGCTGGTCGGCAAGAAGATGGACCTGCTCGAAGGCGGCATCCGCGTGCCCTACATCGTGCGCTGGCCCGCGGTGGTGAAGGCGGGCGGCGTCACCGCGCAGCAGGCGATCACGATGGACTGGGTTGCGACTATTCTGGCCATTGCAAAGGTTTCACCCGACAGGAATTACCCGTTGGACGGGAGAAGCCTGCTGAACGTATTGCGAGACCCCGGGAAAACCTTCAAGCGGGATCTCTACTGGAAGATGCTCTACCGCAACCAGAAGGCGCTGCGCGCGGGCGACTGGAAGTACCTCTCGGTCGAGGGCGAGGAGTTCCTCTTCAACCTCGCGAAGGACGAGCGCGAGCGCGCGAACTACGCCAGGCGCGAGCCGAAGATTCTTGCTTTTCTCAAGGAAAAATATTTGGCATGGGAGGCGCAGCTGCCGACGCATCCCGACGCGACCTACTCGGTGCCGGCCACCAGGGCCGATCTCGCCACGCCGTCCAGCTAGCGGCCGGCGGCGTTGCCGCGCAGCCAGCCGATCGCTTCCTGGCGGTCGGCGAACATCTGCACGCTCCAGCCGCGGTTGACGCAGGCGACCTGGTAGAAGTGGGTGGCCTCGCGCGCCTTTTCGTCCCTGGGTGACAGGATCGCAATGCGGCTGCGCCGATCGACCTGCTCGGATTCATATCGGCTCGCGGGAAACAGGTAGAGGTCCGCGAGGCTCGCCGCGAAAATCAGCTCGCTCGAGTCGATGAGGTGCCGCGTGGTGCCCGTCTGCTTCGCCAGGGCGAGGGCGGCAGTCGTTTGTTCCGTGAATTCGGCGCCAGTCGTCGGCCCGCGGAACGCCGATTCGACGATCCCGAGCTCAGCATTGAATTTCGAGGACCATGCCATGGCCGTGCGTGCCTCCCTGATGGGCGGAGTCACTGCGTCTGTTGCCGCACCTAGTATCGGCCTTTGCTACCCGTGAAGACCAGCCGCGGCGCCGGCTTTTTACGCATGTTTACGTTGTTGCGTCCCGAGCGGGGCGGGAATTCAGGGGGATTGCAGCCAGGCGAGTGCTTTCTCCCGGTCGAAGAAGCACTTGATGCCGAGGCCGGCGTTGTTGGCGGCCATCTCGAGGAAGGTCGCGAACTTGGCCTCTTCTTCGGTCTCGAGGATGGCCGTCCTGATCCCCACCGGCGTCGGCTTGATCGGCAGGTCGCGCAGCAGGAAGTAGGTCTCGCCCGTGGAAATGCGCCCTTTCAGCAGCCTCAGGTCCGCGAGCACCTTCTTCTTGCCGGACGCGAGCACGACTTCGAAATACTTGCGCGCCATCGCGCGGGCATTGTCCCCGGTCGAGCGGCCGGTGAATTCCACGACCAGGATGTCCCGGTCGTGCGAGCCGGCGATGTCAAAGTCGGAACGCTTGGCCATCTGAGGGTTAACACCGTGTTGGGACGCTCATTCCGCCAGTTTCGCACGCCGCAGCGCGCGCTATCCACGGCGGCGGCGCAATTCCTCGAATAAACCGCCAAATACTTCCGCAAGACTGACTTCCGCATTGCGAAGAATGCGCTTCGCCATCCGCATCTCCGGCGGCACCAGCGGATCCTCGGATAAATCGATCGGCCGCCCCTCGCCCGGCAATCCCTGCAGCTCGCCGCGGGCAACCGCCTCTTCGATCTTGCGTTCGGCAATCAGGTCTAGGGCCAGCATGAAGAATGTCTATCTGTTCGGCCTAATCGCGGATCTGCTCATCTGAAGACGAAGAGCTGAAAGAAGATGTAGAGGATTGTCATCGAGAATGTGCTTACGACCCCCATTGCGACGACCGAAATCATATACAGCACAAGCCCGTCGGGCAGCAACGGATGGACAGCCCACCATAGCGTGGGAAGGAAGGGAATGAAAAAGGCTGTCAGAGTCGCATCGTCGCCGCCCACTTTCGCGTAGGTAAGCACAGCCAGATACGCTATTCCGGCCAGAACGGCGGCCGCGACCCTGTAGCCTGCATCCTTCCGGCGCTTGTCCGCGATCGAAGCGTCTCGTTGGTCTTGTTCCCGCTCCTGTACCTGTGCCTGAGAACTCGTTCTTGCGCTGAGCAACGCGAGCGCATTGCGTTCCTCACGCGACTCGGGGCGCGGCATCCATGAAGAGCCCGATGCGAAGCTTGCCTTGCAACTCCGGCATTCCGCGGCATCGATCGGAATTGACGCTTCGCAGTTAGGGCAGTGGGCCAAGTTATTTCCTTAGCGAGTGCGCCATCAACGCCTATCGAGCAATAGACCCCGCGTTGTTAGCTTCGACAACTCCGATTTCAACACGTGACTTCGATTCGCAAGCTACCCGGGGCGTCCGCGATTGGCAACTCAAAAGCTGTCGCGGGACTAGATTGAGCCGTTGTCCTTATCTGTGCGTCTCATCGGACGCATTGGCAGGCCGCCGCGGGGGCGGAGGGTGATGCGGGGTTCGGTGCGGACTTCGTGGCCGGGGATGCTTTCGATGCGCCAGTGGCGCATGGCGGTGGCGAGGACGATGGCGTGCTCCATCATCGCGAAGGAGTTGCCGATGCAGATGCGCGGGCCGCCGCCGAAGGGGATGTAGGCGAGCTTCGGGCGGTCGGTGCGCGCGCCGGGGGCGAAGCGCTCGGGCCAGAAGGCGTCGGGCTCGGGCCAGTAGTCGGGGCGGCGGTGCAGGGCGTAGGGGCTGATGATGATGTGCGCGCCGGCCGGGATGTGCCACGGGCCGAGCTGGTCGTCGCCGGCGGCGCGACGGCTGAAGACGTAGGCGGGCGGGTAGAGGCGCATGGCCTCCTCCGCGACCATGCGCGCGTAGGGAATTTTTTCCAGGTCCTCGAAGGAGGGCGCGGGCTTGTCGCCGAGCGCGGCGTCGATTTCGGCCCGCAGCACGTTCTCTGCGCGCGGCGTCTGGCCGAGCAGGTGGAAAGTCCAGGTGAGCGCGATCGCGGTGGTCTCGTGGCCGGCGAGGAAGAGCGTCACCAGCTCGTCGCGCAGCTGCTTGTCGGTCATGCATTCGCCGGTTTCCTCGTCGCGCGCTTCGAGCAGCATCGAGAGCAGGTCGTCCCTCGTTTCACCCGAGGCGCGCCGCGCGGCGACGATGCGGTTGACGATGCGATCCAGCGTAGCGACCGCAGCGTTGAAGCGGCTGCCGCGCGGACGCACGATGAATTCGGGCAGCTCGAAGAACGCGGTGGCGCGTACGCGCCCGGTTTCCTCCTGCAACACCGACATCGCTGCGGCGACTTCGGCGATATCGCCGCTTACGTCGGCGCCGAACAGGGTGCTCGCGACGATCTCCATGGTGACGGCGTTCATCGCCGCCATGACGTCGATAACCCTGCCGTGCTCCCAGCCCTGCGCCATGCGCACGGCGGCCGCGGCCATCGTTGCCGCGAGCGCCTTCAGGCGGCGCAGGTGGAAGGCGGGCTGCGCGAGACGCCGCTGGCGCTTCCAGAACTCGCCCTCCGAGATGAGCAGCCCGTCGCCGAGGAAGGGCCGCAGGTTGTTGCGGTAGGTGACCGATTTCGGGTAGTTCGCGACGTTGTCGAGAAGGATGCGCTTCACGAACTCCGCGTCGTTGACGAAATAGATGCGCTTGCCGAGCACGCTCGTGTAGCAGAGCGGGCCCTTCGCCAGCGCGGCCATGACGTCGAATCGCGGCGCGAGGCCGAGCGTGCGCGCGAGGAATGACGCGCCTTCCATCGGCGGGAAGGCGATGCGCGGCGCTTCGGCGAGGGCTTCAGCGGCCAAGCTAGGGCTTGCCGTAGCCGCCGCCGCCGGGCATCTCGGCGATCAGGCAGTCGCCCGCCGGCACGACGTAGGTTTCCTTGCCCGGCAGCACGCGGCCGCTCGCCAGTTCGACGCG
>Ga0335084_10006601_pt1 | contig 11544 bp, 12 predicted proteins | sample Lox_Sample_44_FD_206721 | JGI IMG/M metagenome (GOLD analysis project Ga0335084, IMG submission 206721) | Soil microbial communities from Loxahatchee National Wildlife Refuge, Florida, United States - Lox_Sample_4.4 | ecosystem: Environmental > Terrestrial > Soil > Wetlands | place: USA...
CCCCAGCAGGCCGCACCGCAGGGCTATGCCCCGCAGCAGGCCCCCCCACAGGGCTATGCCCCGCAGCAGGCGCCGCCACAGCAGACCTACGCGCCCCAGCAGGCCGCGCCACAGGGCTATGCCCCGCAGCAGGCGCCGCCACAGCAGACCTACGCGCCCCAGCAGGCCGCACCGCAGGGCTACGCCCCGCAGCAGGCCCCGCCACAGGGCTATGCCCCGCAGCAGGCGCCACCCCAGCAGACCTACGCCCCGGTGTACGCGCCGCCCGCCGCGGCTGGCGCGGCCGCCGGCGCCGCGGTGGGAGCACAGGGTCCACAGGGCCCGGCCGGAGCCTCGCAGCAGACCCCTGCGCCGGCAGCTCAGGCCGCGCCTCCGCCGCCGGCCTATGCGCCCCCTCCCCCCGCCTACGCCCCCCCGGCGGGCGCGGGTGCTGCCGCAGGCGCTGCAGTCGCGGCGCCCGGCGCCGCTCCGCAGGGTGTGGGCCAGCAGTCCGCCCCGGCCGCCGGAGCCGCTGGCGCTGCGGCATTGGGCGCCGGGACCACCGCCCCCGCGCCCACGGTGCAGGACGTTCCTTCGGCTGGCCCACGGCTGCCGCCTGGCGCCGTGCCGGTCCCGCAGAGCGCGGCCCCTGCGCCCGCACCCACCCGCTCGGGTGAGGCAGACATCGGCTCGGCGCCGCCACCTCCCGTGCCGCCCGGCCATGCGTCGAGCGTCCAGAAGTCTGCTCCGGTGGATGACCGGTTGATTCGCCTCGAGTGGCGCCCGGCCCACGTCGAGGGGAGCCGGGGCTGGGGCCCGATGGTCCAGGTCCCGGTGATGGGGCCCGAGAAGCGCCCGCTCAAGGGCCGCTCGCTCTACACCGCCCTGGATCGGAACGACCTGGCCGAGGAGTACGAGCGCCGCCTCGCCGCCAAGCGCATCATGGGCACGGGCAGCGCGCTCCTGCTCATCTCCGGCATCGCGGTCGGGATCAGCGCCTTCGCCATTCACGGCTGCAACCCCGGTGACGTGAAGTGCTGGAACGACCGTGACGCGCAACTGCGGGAGCGCTTCTACTGGTCGGGCGGCCTGGTGCTCGGTGGCGCGGTCCTCGGCATCGCCTCGAGCGCGTACAGCGCCCACCCGGTCTCGCGCGACGAGCTGGTCGGCCTCATCCGCCAGCACAACGACCAGATTCGCAGCCAGGCCGGCGTCCGGGTTGGCGCCATGGCGCTCCCGGGCGGCGGGGGCCTCAGCCTCGCCGGAGCCTTCTAAGCGGGCCGGGGCGCCACCCGGTCCAGCGCCGCGACGAGGGCGTCCAGGTCGAAGGGCTTGCTGAGCACGCCCGCCACCTGGTCGCCCACCGCAGCGTAGGTGGCCGACGGGTCCGCGGTGGAGAGGATGACCGGGAACTCCCTGCCCCGTGGCAGCTCGCGCAGCCGCACGAGGAACGCCGGGCCATCCAGCACCGGCATCCTCCAGTCGAGCAGGATGGGGCACGGCTCCTGCTGCTCGGCCGCCAGACTGAGGCCCTCGAGCCCATCGGAGGCGGCCAGCACACGGAATCCCATCTCGACCAGCACCTCGGCCAGCGCCTCCCGGATGGCGCTGTCGTCCTCCACCAGGAGTACCCGGCGGGCGGACGGGGTCTCGGAGTTCATACCCCGACCAGGTGAAGCGCGAGCCGGAGCACGCCGCCGGCGGCGACAATCCAGGCGGGGTTGAGGTCGTAGCGCACCAGGGTCAGCGCGGCGGCCCCGGCGATGGCCAGGCTCACCGGGCCATGAAAGCTGCCGCCGAGCACCACCGCCGCCGAGCCCATGAGCCCCACCACCGCGGGGAGCAGACCGTTCGCCGCAGCCTGCACCACCGGGTGCTCGCGGACACGCGCGAGCCAGCCACCCGCCAGCTGGACCAGGGCCCAGGGTGAGGCGAGCAGCGCGAGCGTGGAGGCCGCGGCCCCGGACCAGCCGTGGTGCACGTACCCGGCGAAGGTGGCGAGCAGCAGCACCGGCCCCGGGGTGAGCAGGGCGACCGACACCCCGTCGGCGAGCTGCCGCCGGGTCAGCCAGTCGAGTGCGTCCAGCCGCTCGCTGAGGTGCGGGATGATGGCCACCCCGCCCCCGTACGCTCCGAGCCCGGTGCGGAAGTACAGCACCAGGGCCTGCGCCACCTGCCCATCGAGGCCGGTCAGGTGCACCGCGGCCAGGACGGGGAGTGCGGCGATGAGCACCGAGCGCACCGTGCTCGCGCCCTCCGCCGGGGGAGGCGGAACGGAAGGGTCCTTGGCGCGACGCCGCCGGAGCCCGAGCTCGACGAAGAGACCGGTGGCGGCCCCGAGGAGCACCACCTCCGTGGGCGAGGCCTTCCCGGCGACGGTGAGGAGCAGCGCCGCGCCTGCCACCAGCATCTGCCAGCGCGCGTGGACCGCGCCCCTGACCCGGCGCAAGGTGAGCGCGAGGATGGCGCCCACCGCTGCCCCGCCGAATCCACGGAAGAGAGGCTCGAGCCGAGTGCCGAGGTCGAAGCGGACGTACAGCCAGGCGACGGCCATGGTGACCAGGACGCCGGGCAGGACGAAGCCGAGGTAGCCGAGCAGCGACCAGGTCCAGCCCCCGAGCCGCTGACCGACGAGCGCCAGGGTGTTGGCCGAGGGCGCGCCCGGGAACAAGTCCAGCGTGCGGAGCAGCGCGGCGTGCTCCTCCTCGGTCACCCAGCGCCGGTCTCGGACCAGCGCCGCCTCGAGCGGCGCCTGCATCCGCTGGCTGCTTCCGAACGCGACCATCCCCAGCCCGAGCGAGGCGCGGAAGAACGCGAGCCGACCCCGCTCCGGCCGGGTGGACTGTGCAGGCTGCTCCACGGCTCCGTCTCTAAGCCAAAGAGCGTCCGGAGCCCACCCCCCGCGGGGAGGGGACGCCGTGCGCCAACAGCCCCCGGAGCCCCCGGAGGCGGGGGAGGACCGCGAAAGCCGCTCACCCGAGCGCGTGGACCTCGGCGTCCACCGCGGCGTGCAGGCGCTCGGGGGGACAGGGCTTGTTGAGCGCCGCCGTCACGTGGTCGTGCCCCTCGCGCCGCTCCACATCGAGGTTCGCCGAGAGCACGATGATCCGGAACGGCCGGGCCGGCGGATGGCGCGACACCTCGTCGAGCAGCTCGTCGCCGTTCATCACTGGCATCTGGAGATCGAGCAGCATCAGCACCGGTTCCTGCCCGACCCTCAGCCGCTCGAGCGCCTCGCGGCCGTCGCAGGCCGTGCTGACCCGGTACCCCCAGATCGAGAGCAATTCGACCAGGGCAGTCCGGAGATCTGCCTCGTCCTCCACCACCAGCACCAGCGCGCCCACGGCCCGTCCGCCTCCCGACACTTCCTCGCCGCCTGGGCGGCAGGGTTTGCACGGGGACAAACATGCGGAACCCGTGTGCCGCCATGTGCGCAACCCGGGCTCTCTCGCCTGGCCGGTCGGCGGCGTGGCCGAGCACGTTGGCTGCATCTTCTGCACCGCCGAGCGCGTGGGTGAGGCAGACTACGAGCCGAGGGGGGACCTGGCGCCGGGGCGGGGCATCCCGGGCGAAGGTGTTCTCGCTTGCTGCGTCTTGGTCGTGCGCTGGAGGTCGCGCAGAGCGCGCACCCGGCGCTGCACGTGGACCCGAGTGCATTCCTCCGCTTCCTGTCTCGCCGCCGTCCCCCGCTCGACGTGGAGGGGGTGCCGCTCCACGTGGAGGACCTCTACTTGGTCGCCGCGGCGCTAGAGGGCGAGGTCACGGCGCTCGAGCTGCTCGACGCCCGGCTGCGGGCGCTGCTGCCTCGGGCGCTACGGCGGCTGCGTGCCGACGACGAGCTCCGGGGCGAGGTGCTGCAGCGCACGCGCGAGCGGCTCCTGGTGGGGCCACGCGTCCCGAAGCTCGCCGAGTACCAGGGGCGCGGAGGCCTCGATCCATTTCTCCGCTCGGTGATGGTGCGGGTCGCGCTGAACCTCCTCGAGGCCCGTCCGCAGGGGGAAGAGGAGCTCCGGGCACTGGCCGAGCTCGCCGCGCCGGGTCCCGACCCGGAGGTGTCTCTGCTCCGCCGCTCCGAGCAGGCGGCGCTCCAGGCCACCCTGGTGGACGTGCTCGCCGCGCTGGACGTGCGGACGCGCCACTTCCTCGCGCTCTACGTGCTGGAGGGGCTCACGCTCGAGGAGATCGGCCGGCGCGCCGGGACTCACAAGTCGACGGTGTCCCGGGCGCTCAGCGCCGCCCGCGCCCGGGTGATGACCGCGCTTCGCCGCCGGTTCCGCACCGGGCCAGGAGGGGACCTCGACTCGTTGCTCGGCATCCTCGGGGAGAGCGGGGCAGACCTCCCTTTCGTCCTGCGCGAGCTGCTCGCCGGGAGGGACGGGAGCTGAGTCGGCGGGTGGTCGCGTTCGCATCGCGGGGAACACCGCTCGGCACGGGGAGGGGCGGCGGAGCAGCTCTCGGCTTCCCCAGGCGCCGAGCCGCCCGGGCCGGGCACGGCAGCCGCCTCACCCGAGCGCCGCCAGCCGCCTCTCCAGGAACCGCCGCTCCGCCGGGTGGCGCACCAGGGCCAGCGCCCGCCCGTACGCGACCCGCGCCTCGTCCGCGCGCCCGAGCCGCCGGAGCAGATCCGCCTGGGCAGCGGGGAGCAGGTGGTAGCCGGCCAGCATCCCCGAGCGATCGAGCCGCTCCATCCACTCGAGCCCCGCCTCGGGTCCCCTCGCCATCGCCACCGCGGCCGCGGCGTTCAGCTCCACGATGGGGCTCGGACTGTGCCGGAGCAGCGCGCCGTAGAGCGCCGCGATCTGCGGCCAGTCGGTGTCCTCGGGACGGGCGGCCCGGACGTGGAGCGCGGCGATGGCCGCCTGCAGCTGGTACGGGCCCGGGGCGCCCCGGGCCACCGCGCGGTCCAGCACCGCTGCGCCTTCGTCGATGAGCCCGCGATCCCACCGCGACCGGTCCTGCTCCTCGAGCGGCACGAGCGTCCCATCCTCGGCGGTGCGTGCCGGACGGCGCGCGTCGTGGAGGAGCATCAGCGCCAGCAGCCCCTCGGCCTCGGCCTCGCCGGGCAGCAGCTCCACCACCAGCCGCCCGAGCCGGATGGCCTCGGCGCAGAGATCGGGGCGAATCCACGACTCTCCCTCCGTCGCCGAGAACCCCTCGTTGAAGACCAGGTAGATGGTCGAGAGCACACCGTCGAGCCGCTCGGCGAGCCGGTCCGCCGGAGGCACCTCGAACGGGATGCGCGCCTCGGCGATCTTCCGCTTCGCCCGGACCAGGCGCTGGGCGGTGGTGGGCTCGGGCTCGAGGTGTGCGCGGGCGATCTCCCCCGTGGTGAGCCCGCAGAGCGTCCGGAGCGCCAGCGCGATCTGCGCCGGCTGGGCAAGCGCCGGGTGGCAGACGGTGAAGAGCAGCCGGAGCCGATCGTCCTCCACGTCGGGCGTCCCCCCCGGCTCCACTGCCTCCGCCGCGAGCGCCTCGGACAGCGCCGGCTCGAGCGGGACGTCGGGAGGGCGGCGACGGACGAGGTCCAGCGCACGCCGGCGGCCCACCGTGGTGAGCCAGGCGCCCGGCCGCTCCGGCAACCCCCGCCGCGGCCACGCCTCCAGCGCCTGCGTGCATGCCGCCTGGAACGCCTCCTCGGCGAGATCGAAGTCCCCGCTCCAGCGGATGAGACCCGCGAGGACCCGCGGGCCCTCGCGGCGCACCAGCTGGTCGATGGCGCGGGCGAGCATCGATCGGGCCCTCGCTAGCCCTGGGCGCTCTGGGCCAGGGGACGCACCTCGATGGAGCCGTCGCGCGCCGATGGACACCGCGCGGCCCAGTCGAGCGCCGACTCGAGGTTCGGCACCTCGATCACGTAGTAGCCCCCGAGCTGCTCCTTGGTCTCGGCGAACGGACCGTCGGTGACCTGCCGCTTGCCGCCGCGCACCCGCACCGTGGTGGCAGTGCTGGCGGGCTTCAGCTCGCTCCCGGCGCGGAGGACTCCGGCCTTGGCCAGATCCTGGCTGTACTGCGCGTACTCCGCGTACATCTGCTCGACCTGGGGCTTCGACATCGAGCTCCAGCCCTTCTCGCTTCCGTAGATGAGGACGATGTACTGCATGGCGTGGCTCGCTCCTGTGCGCTGAGGGTACCCGGTCCATCCGGGAACACACCCACGTCGTGGCGGCAGGCCGGACATCGACATCCGGTGCTCGTTGTCACGCTGCCGTCACACGGGGTTCCGGACGATTCCGGCGCCGGCCACCGGGGATCCAGCGATTTTTCCTCGGGAAGTCGGGGCGTTTTGAGCTGAGGTCGCCCGGGCGGCCACGGTAGCGTCCTCCGGCATGCGCGAACACACCCGGATGCTGCTCGGGCTGGTCGTCGGTGCAGGGCTGGGCCTCGTGGCCAAGGCTCTGGCCGGCGACGCACCGTGGCTGGCGTGGACCCTGGCCAACGTCACCGGGCCCATCGGGCAGGCCTTCCTGCGCCTGCTCTTCATGCTGGTGGTGCCGATGATCTTCTCGGCGCTGGTGATGGGTGTGGCGGACCTCGAGCTTCGGCACCTCGGCCGACTGGGCGCGCGGGCGCTGGGCTACACCGTGGTCATCTCCACCATCGCGGTGCTCATCGGGCTCGGGCTGGTGAACCTGTTCCGTCCCGGCGAGGGGATGAGCGACGAGGTCCGGGCGCTGGCCCGTTCGAGCGTGGTCCCCAAGGCCGCCGCTGCTCCGAGCGACACCGCACCGGCAGCGCTGCTGGTCTCCATCATCCCCGACAATCCGGTGAAGGCAGCGGCGAACGGCGATTACCTGGGGCTCATCTTCTTCGCCCTGGTGTTCGGCATCGCGCTGGGGCTCACCCGGACACCGGCGGCCGAGCGGCTCAAGGAGGTCATCGCCGGGCTGTACGAGGTCACGCTGGTGCTCATCCGCGGGGTGCTGAAGGTCGCGCCGCTGGGCGTCGCCGCGCTGCTCTTCGGCTTGACCGCGCGGCTCGGCTTCGACGTCCTCCGTCAGCTCGCGGCCTACGTGGGGGTGGTGCTGCTCGGGCTGGCGCTGCACATGTTCGTCGTCTACTCGCTCTCGGTCCGCTTCTTCGGCGGCCGGAACCCGGTGCAGTTCTTCCGCGACGTGCGGATGGCTGCGATCACCGCCTTCTCCACCGCCTCGTCCAACGCCACCCTTCCCACCGCGCTCAAGGTGGCCGAGGAGGAGCTGAAGCTTCCGCCCAACGTCGCCCGTTTCGTGCTCACTGCCGGGGCCTCGATGAACCAGAACGGGACCGCGCTCTTCGAGGGCGTGACGGTGCTCTTCATCGCCCAGCTCTTCGGGGTTCACCTCAGCCTGCAGCAGCAGCTGGTGGTGATGTTCATCTGCGTGCTGGGGGGAGTCGGCACCGCCGGGGTGCCCGCGGGGTCGCTTCCGGTCATCGCGATGATCCTCGGGATGTTCCGCATCCCTCCCGAGGGGCTGGGGCTCATCCTCGGTGTCGACCGGCTGCTCGACATGTGCCGGACCACGCTGAACGTGGTGGGCGACCTCGCCGCCGCGGTCTACGTGGCCCGCGGCGAGCCAGTGGGGGAGACCCCGGCCGCGTCCACGTCCTGACCGCGGAGGACGGCGAACGCACAGCCGGCCATCCAGGCCACCGCGGCCAGCAGAGCGAGCCGCTGCATCGCCGGCACGGCCACCGGCAGTGGCGCCTCGCGGAAGGTGAGGTAGAGCCCGAGCTCGAGGGCCGCGAGCAGCAGCGACACCACGCCGAGCAGCGCCAGCCCCGGGCGATGGCGGAGGCCGCGGATCACCAGCACCGCGGCTGCGAAGCCCGGGCCCGCGCCGGACACCAGGGCCACGCCGTGCGGCACTCCGCGGGTCACCGGCGCCAGCAGAAGCCCGAGCGTGGAGAGCGTTCCCAGAACGCGCACCCGCCTCCCGGCGCCCTTCCCCTCCAGGACCGCAGGCACCATCCACCAGAAGAGGAAGAGCGCGGCGATGAACGCCCACTCGGCGACGCGGCCCCAGGCAGCCGCCGGGTTGGGCCGTCCGTTCACCGCCATGTCCCGGGCGATGTCGCAGAGGAAGTTGGCCAGCAGCGAGTGTCCGGCGGCGTCCGGGTCCACCCAGTTTCCGCCGGGGTACCCTGCCGCGGCGACCGCCGTTCCCACCGCACCCGCCCCGAGCAACACCAGCAGCGCCGCGGCGAGGGCGGAGGTCCAGCCGCCCGAGCGCGTCGAAGGCGAGGACATCCTCTGCAGTCCACCACGAGCGGCCAACCGAGGCCTAGACCGCAGGCGCTGGTAGCTGGCCGGCCACCTCGAACTGACCCCGGGGGAACACGAGGCGGGTGCGCTCGAACCAGTCGAGCTTCTGCATCTCCACCCGCTCGCGGGTGGCGACGCAGCGCCAGGTCTGCGGAGCGCGCGGGCTCCGCCGGGCGAGCGCACGGGGTGTGAAGAGCGCCACGTTCGGCGCGCCAGCGGCGTCACGGGCGCTCGGGTAGCGCACCAGCTCCACGCCGTCGGCCCGCATCTCGGCGCCGAGTCGCTGCGTGGAGTCGTACCGGGTGCGCGAGGCGAGCACCCGGTGGTGCACGTCGAACGGGGGACGGGTGAGGTCCACCCCCGACCGGGTGCGGACCTCGGCCCGGAAGGCGCTCAGCTCCACCGTCACCGGCGACAGCGGGGCCTCGCTCCCCTCGAGGAACAGCAGCCGGTAGTACGCGGTCTCGGCCATCGCCGTCTCCAGCGCCTCGCTCCCGTAGAACAGCGAGCGCTCGGCCCGGGTGCCGAAACGCGAGCCGTGGATCAGCGGTGGATGGCGGAAGGGCGTGAGGAGCAGGTAGTGCAGCCCCTCGAACTCGGGGCCGGCGGGTACGGGCGGCTTCACCCGGTCGATGAGGGATTCGAGCGTCTGCTGCTCCGCGTCCGAATCGACCAGCCGCCGGGTGGCGTTCCGGTGCTGGGCCTCCACCACCCGCCAGACCGGGCCCTCGTAGGGGCGGAGGTTACGTCTTCCCCCGCACTGCATCCAGATACTCGTCGACACGTACCAGCCCCGCCACGCTCTGGATGCACTCTAGGGGTACGGCTGACAGGTGCGCGTTCCGGGCGCGGAGCCAGGCCCGGGCCTTCTCCGCGTCCCCGCCCACCAGCGCGTCCAGGCTCCGGTAGAGCCGGAGGAAGAGCAGGGCCAGCTCGCCCTCCTTGCTCCCGGGGTCCACCGTGCGCTGCCCGGCGGCCAGCCGCGACCAGGAGGCCGCGCTCACCCCGACCACGCGGGCCATCGTCCGTCCGTTGAGCCCGAGGAGGGACGCGGCGCGGAGCAGCGCGCGCGAGAGCACCCCTGCCGGATCGGGCGCGGGCAGGGAGGCTGAGGACCGCCGGGTCATTTCTTTCAATTGAAATTCTAAGGACGTACAGGTTCAATTGCAAGTCGAGCCGCTGCAGCACGGCCAGTGCAGGCGGCATCGTCCGACACGACCGCACCCTCGAAGTGGACGGAAGCTGCCAGCGCAGGGGGCAGATGCCTTGTTCCGCCCGCCCACGGCGTTAGGTTCCATGCCCCGAGGTTCGCCCATGCCGCTGCGCCGCATCGTCGTCGCCATCGATGGATCGGAACCGGCCGATCGCGCACTTGGGCTGGCCGCAGAGCTCGCCCGGACCAGCGGCGGCGCCACCCTGACCCTCGTCTCGGCCATCTCGGATCCAATCACCGTCGCTCCCACGCCCGTCGCCGGCCTGGAGCTGGTGCTCGAGGCCGAGCAGCAGGGGGCCGAGCGAGACCTCGCCCAGCGGGCCGAGCGCCTGCGCGGGCAGGGCTTGCCTGTCGAGACCGTCGTCCAGGTCGGAGCCGCGGCCGACGTCGTCGCCGGGGTGGCGGACGCGACCGCTGCCGACCTGGTGGTGGCCGGGAGCACCGGCAAGGGGGCGATCGAGCGCGCCCTGCTGGGAAGCGTCACCACCCGGCTTCTTCACTTCCTCCGCAGACCCCTGCTGGTCGTTCCCTGATTCCCTTGACCTGTGCCCCCTGTAAGGTCCGCAACCCATGGCTACCTGGACTTTCCTGACCAACCACGCCCACGTCCTCGTCTGTGTCTGGGAAGACTCCGAGGCCCGGGTCCGTGACATCGCGATGCGCGTCGGAATCACCGAGCGCGCCGTCCAGCGCATCCTCCAGGAGCTCGAATCGGAGCAATACCTGGTGCGCGAGCGTGTCGGCCGCCGGAACCGGTACCGCGTCCGGGGCGATCGTCCCTTCCGCCACCCGGTGGAGGACCACCGCCCGGTGTCGACCCTCCTGCAGCTCGTCGCTCATCGGAAGGCGACCCGCTCACCCGCGCGCACTGCCGCGCGCCGGAGCGCCCCGCCCCGGACACGGGCGCGCGCCGGCCGGTAGCCCCCGGGCTCAGGGCGGGGTCCAGGTCCAGTCGCGCACCTCGGGCATGTCCTCGAGGTGCTCCTCGACGTAGGCGCGGTGCCGCTCCAGCAGATCCTTGAACCGCTGCACCAGCGCTGGCGAGCTCTCGGGGATGCGCCGCGCGCGCCGGAGCGCCTCGATGGCCAGGTGGTACCGGCTGATGCCGTTGAGGACCACCATGTCGAAGGGAGTGGTGGTGGTGCCCTGCTCGCGGAAGCCGCGTACGTGGAAGCGCGCGGCGTTCGGCCGCCCGTGAAGGGTGTGGTGGATGCCGAGCGGGTAGCCGTGGAAGGCGAACACCACGTGCCGGTCGCGGGTGAAGAGGTCGACGAATCGCTGCTCGTCCATCCCGTGCGGGTGCTCCTCGGGGGTGAACATCGACATGAGGTCCACCACGTTCACCACCCGGATGCGCAGCCCTGGCGCGGCGGTGCGGAGGAGCCAGGTGGCGGCGAGCGCCTCCATCGTCGGCACGTCGCCGGCGCAGGCCATGACGATGTCCGGGTCACCCTCGTCGTTGCTGGCCCACTCCCAGACCGAGGCGCCACGCTGGCAGTGCCGGTGGGCAGCCTCGAGGTCCAGGTACTGGAGCTGCGGCTGCTTGTCGATGACCAGGAGGTTGACGTGGTTCGGATGGCGAAAGCAGTGGTGCGCCGTCCAGAGCAGGCAGTTGGCGTCGGGCGGCAAGTAGATGCGCGACACCGTCGGCTTCTTGGTGAGGACGGTGTCGATGAAGCCCGGGCCCTGGTGGCTGAAGCCGTTGTGGTCGTTCCTCCAACAAGTACTGGTGAGCAGGACGTTCAGCGAGGGCACCGGCTTGCGCCACTCGAGCTTCAGCGACTCGTCGAGCCACTTGGCGTGCTGGGTGGCCATGGAGGCCACCACCATGGCGAACGCCTCGTAGGTGGCGAAGAGGCCGTGCCGGCCGGTGAGGAGGTAGCCCTCCAGCCATCCCTCGCAGTTGTGCTCGCTCAGCACCTCCATCACCCGCCCGTCGGGTCCGAGCGACTCGTCGGTAGGCTCCAGCGGGAGCATGAAGGCGCGCTTCGACGCCTCGAACACCGCGCCGAGCCGGTTGCTGTTCGACTCGTCGGGGCAGAAGAGGCGGAAGCTGTCCGGGTTCTCCCGGTAGAGATCGCGCATCAGGAGCCCGAGCCGGCGGGTGGAC
>Ga0335084_10006602_pt1 | contig 11544 bp, 12 predicted proteins | sample Lox_Sample_44_FD_206721 | JGI IMG/M metagenome (GOLD analysis project Ga0335084, IMG submission 206721) | Soil microbial communities from Loxahatchee National Wildlife Refuge, Florida, United States - Lox_Sample_4.4 | ecosystem: Environmental > Terrestrial > Soil > Wetlands | place: USA...
GAGCTTACCGCCGTGAGTTGGTCGTGTTTCGCGCCCGGCCTACTCCGCGCTTCCCGCTTCTGCTCACAAGACTGCATCCGGCACAGGCTGAGGGTGTTCGTGTGGATCGCGTGGTGGCCGATCCGTCACCTATGCCCCGCCGCTATGAGCCGGGACATCCCGATGCCGACTCTGAGGGATACGTTACTTATCCCAATGTGAATCCGGTCATGGAAATGACAGATCTCCTGAGCGCTATGCGGGCCTACCAGCTGAATGCTTCGGCAGTGCAGGCGGCCAAGAACATGATTCAGCAGTCTCTGCAGATTCTGAGTTGAATTCCTAGGGAGATCGTCCGATGAACGCCATCTCATCCCTGCGTATCCTTCCGGCGGAAGCCGATACCGCTGTGCTTGGCCGCACGACGGCCCCGGAGAGCGATTTCCATGATCTTTTGCATAGCGCCGTCGAGGACATCCAGCAACTCGAGGGTCAGGCTGAATCCAGGGTGGCCGGAGTTCTCGAAGGAAATGACGCCGACGTGCACAGCGCGCTCATCGCTGTCGAAAAGGCAGACCTGAGCTTCCAATTGATGATGCAGGTGCGGAACAAGATTGTTTCGGCTTACGAAGAAATCTCTCGCATGCAGTTCTAGCGTGAACGCGGCACCGAACATGACCGATCATGGCTGAAAAGCCTCAATCCGCCAACGACGTTCTCCAGCGCCTGGGACAGTCCTTTGCCGGGCTCACCTTGAATCAGCGCCTTCTCCTGGCAGGTGGCGCGGTGCTGGTGGCAGGAGTTCTGTGGGCTTTCGTGGCGCTGCTCGGACAACCGAAATACGTCACTCTATATTCCGGATTGCGCGCCGAAGAGGCGCAGAACCTCGCGAGCCGTCTGGCTGCTAAGAACATCCCACACCAGGTCTCGACGGACGGTAGCAGCCTACTAGTTCCCGAAGACAAACTGGATGCCGCGCGTTTGGAGACGGCGGCTGCCGGCCTTCCCCGCAGCGCGCGTCTGGGATTCGAATTATTCGATACGCCCAATTGGGCCGGGTCCGATTTCACCGAGAAGGTCAATTATCAGCGTGCTCTGGAAGGGGAGCTGGAACGCACGCTTGCCACGATGAGCGAAGTTGAGGCAGTTCGCGTGCATCTGGTGATGCCAGAAGAATCCTTGTTCACCGAGCAGCAGCACGAGGCCAAGGCTGCCGTCATCCTAAAGACACGAAGAGGCCGTCTCTCCGAACAGGCACAGCAGGCGATTCCGCAACTGGTGGCCAGTGCCGTCGACCGTCTGAGTCCCGAGAATGTGACCGTCGTCGATGCCGACAGCAATACCCCTTTACTCCGCAATCGCGATGGCGTGGGCGGCCGAGCCTTTGCACTCGACGAGGAACTCGCCAAGACTCTGGTTCATACCCTGGAGCCGGTCGTCGGAGCGGATCACGTCCGGGCCAGCGTGCACGTGGAGTATGACCTCGGGACCAGTGAAGACACCCAGGAAACTTACGACCCCAAGGCAAGCGCCACTCTGACTCAGGAACATTCCGAAGAAAATTCGACGGGAGCGGCACCTGCCGGCGTCCCCGGCACGGCCAGCAATGTGCCCTCGTCGACTCCGCCGTCCCCGTCGGTCGCGGGAGCGGAGCAGTCCAACTCCCGGTCCGACGCGACTACCTATGCCGTCAGCAAGAGCCTCCATCACAGTGTGGAACCTCCTGGCCGGGTCCGCCGCATCGCCGCCGCAGTTCTGGTGGATGATGCCGTCGAAACGACTGAACAAGCGGGCAAGCGCGTTACCACGCGCCGCAAGCGGACGACTGATGAGATGAAACAGATCGAGCAACTGGCCCAGGCTGCGATCGGCGTCGACTCGCAACGCGGAGATGTCCTTGCGGTGGAGAATCTCTCCTTCCAGCAGGCTCCTGCCGAAGTCCTTCCGCCTGCCACGAAGACGGAGCGCATCCGGCGGCTGATCGACCCCTGGACCTGGATGCTGCGCTATGTGGGATTGGCGGCTCTTTTTCTGGTGGTGTACTGGCTGATACTGCGTCCGGTCAAGAAGCAGGCGCTGGCGGCTTTCCGCGAACTTCCCGCCAGAGTTACCGCGAGGCTCGCGCCACAGGTGGCAGGAGTGGGTGGCCTGGAGCTTGCAGAAGACGCTGGCGCCGATTTGGGAGGCAAACGAGCCAGCCAGTTGAAGCGCCTGCTCTCCGAAAAAGTCAAGGCTGAACCCGAGGCTGCGAGCCGACTGGTGCAAAGCTGGGTACAGCAAGAGGAGTCTTCGAAACGATGACAGCCTCTGCCACGCCCGCAGGTCCCCGCAAAGCCGCGATTCTCCTGGTCATTCTGGGAGAGGATGCGGCCAGCCAGATCTATCGCTACCTCCCTCCTTCCGATGTCGAGCAGATTACCCGGGAAATTGCCGGTTTACGCGGGGTCGATGGCGACACTGCGCTGGCGGTGCTGGAAGAGTTCGACCGGCTAGTGATGGCTGGAGACTACCTGGCACAGGGGGGAACCGAATATGCGAACAAGCTGCTGATCAAGGCATTCGGCGAGGAGGGTGCGAAGGAACTGCTGCGGCAGGTATCGCTTACAGCCGAGATGAGCGCCGGCAAACTCGATTCGCTGCGCAAAGCCGATCCGCAACAGCTGGCCAAGTTCATCGAAGGCGAGCATCCGCAGACTATCGCCCTGATCCTGGCTCATCTCGAAGCCAAGCAGGCTTCCACTCTGGTGATGCGGCTTCCCGAGGAATTGCGCGCCGAGGCCATCAAGCGCCTGGCGCAATTACGGCAGTTCTCCCCTGAAATGGCACAGCGCGTTTCCCTCGTCTTGCACAAGCGACTGGAGGCTCTCGGGGAGCAGAGCCGGCGAGCCTACGCTGGACTGCGCGGAGTGGCCGATGTGATGAATCGTCTCGAACTTAGTACGGCAAAGACGATTCTTGAAGGCATCGAGAAGGAAGATCCCAAGCTGGCGATCTCGATTCGCAACCTGATGTTCACCTTTGAAGACCTGGTTACGGTTCCCGAGACCGGCATCCGCGAACTGCTCGGACAAATGGACAAGAAGACTCTGGCCACTGCCCTGCGTGGCGCCTCCGATGAGCTGAAAAATTACATTTTCAAATCAATGTCATCCCGCGCCGTCGAGATGCTGAAGGAAGATATGGAAGTGCTGGGCCCGGTGAAGTCGCGGGACATTCACAAGGCCCAGATCGAAGCTGTCGCCGTCGCGCGCAAGCTTGAAGCGGAAGGCAAACTGTCGCTGTCGCCGGAAGGGGACGATGAGTACGTCGCCTAGCCTCGCTCCCTCTCGCGCGCTAGCCGGCAGTCCGCCCTCTCGTGCGAGCCAGCCTTTTCCCTACGACACCGTTTCTCCCGGCTCACGCGTGAAATATACCGTGGACGATCTGTCCGGGGGGAATGACAGCGATACTGCCTCCCGCGAAGAACTTGCCCGGGTGCAAGGCCGACAGGAAGCTGCGGCGGAAGCTCAGCAATCCTTTCGGCTCCAATTGGAGAAGGAGCGCACCAGCCTCGCGGCGGCTCTGGCCAGCTTCACTCGCGACCGGGCTGCGTATTTTCAAAAAGTGGAAAGCGAAGTCGTGCAACTGGCGCTCAGCATCGCGCGCAAGATCCTGCACCGCGAAGCACAGGTCGATCCCCTGCTCCTGGCCGGCATTGTGCGCGTCGCTCTGGAGAAGATCGATGGCGCGACAGGAGTCGTGCTCCACCTGCATCCCTCCAATGCGCCGGAATGGCGTCACTTTCTCGCTCTTCATCTCAATCCTGCGGACATGCCCGAGATCGTTGAAGATCCCGCTCAGGAACCCGAAGCTTGCACACTCGAAACTGCAATGGGCACAGCCGCCATCGGCCTCGATATCCAATTGAAGGAAATTGAGCGCGGTCTCATGGATCTGATGGCTGCGCGTCCGGGAGGCATTCGTTGACTTCTATCGGACTGCTCGCGCCCTTCCTATCGCGACTTGAAACGTGCTCCAGCCTGCGATGGCAAGGGCGAGTCACGCAGGTCGCAGGATCGCTCGTCGAGTCCCATGGGCCATTCTGCTCGGTCGGCGAAATCTGCCACATCCAAGACGTACAGGGGCGTGCTTTGCCCGGAGAAGTCGTCGGATTCCGCGGATCCACTGTACTCTCCATGCCACTCGACGCGCCGCGCGGCGTCCGCCATGGAGATCGTATTGTGACGTGGGGTGAACGTGCTACAGTTCGCGTGAGCGATGAACTTCTGGGCCGTGTCATTGACGGTTGCGGGCAGCCGCTCGACGCCCACGGTTCGTATGCGGCGCGACACTATCAACTCCTCGATGCTTCTGCTCCTCTCGCGCTGGAGCGTACCCCCGTCCGCGAACCTCTGGGTTGCGGGATCCGCGCGGTCGACGCCTTTCTCACTTGCGGCCGCGGCCAGCGTGTTGGCATCTTTGGTGGCAGCGGTGTTGGCAAATCCACGCTCATCGGAATGATGGCGCGCAACACTGCTGCTGACCTCACTGTGCTGGGGTTGGTCGGCGAACGCGGGCGTGAAGTGCAGGAATTTCTCGAAACTCTGGGTCCAGAAGGCTGCCGCCGCTCTGTGGTCGTTGTCTCGACCTCCGATCAATCCCCGCTGCTTCGCATTCGCGCTGCGCTCTCCGCGACCGCCGTCGCCGAATATTTCTGCGGACTCGGCAAGAACGTCCTGCTGGTGGTTGATTCAATTACGCGCTTGGCGATGGCTCAGCGAGAAATCGGTCTCGCCGCCGGGGAACCCCCCACCGCCAAGGGATACACTCCGTCCTGTTTCGCGATGCTGGCTCGGCTGATCGAACGTGCAGGGCGCTTTGGTACGGGCAGCATCACTGCGTTCTACACCGTGCTGATGGAAGGAGACGATGAGCAAGATCCGCTCGTCGATGGAGCTCGTGCCCTACTCGACGGGCATATCATGCTTGATCGCAAACTCGCAGTGCGCAGTCACTATCCTCCCATTTCCGTTCTCGATAGCGTGAGCCGATTGATGCCTGCCGTCTCTTCCGCTCCCCACCTGCAAAAGGCCCACGAACTGCGGCGGCTGCTCGCCGCTTATACTGCCTCCGAGGACTTGATTCGCATTGGCGCCTATCAGAAGGGCAGCGACCCTACGCTCGACAAGGCGCTTGCGCTTATCCCCGAGTTGCATCGTTTCTTAATGCAGAAACCGGCGGAATCAGCCCCAATGTCCGATAGTATTTCCCGATTGCTCGCTCTTCCCACCTGAGGCCTATGGCTTTTCGCTTTCCACTGCAAGCAGTCTTTCACTTCCGGCAGAGCATTGAACATCAGCAGGAATCCCGTCTGCGCGCCGCGAATCAGGCAGTGGCGAAGATCCGCTATTTGATCGATGGAGTGGATGCTCGCATCCGGGAGATCCAAGTCGGCGCGGCCCGTGAACTCGCAGCCGGAACAACCGCTGCCGAACTCTATTTCGCGCACACCGCGGAAACTTCGCTGCAGGGGCAGCGTTTCGATCTGGCGCGCGAGCTTACCCGTCTTCAACTTTTGCGCGACCAGCAGCAACAGCTTTTCCACCAGGCTCGCCGCGAACGCGAAACCCTCGAGAGCCTTCGCAACCAGCAAATGCGAGCCTACCAACAGCAACAGGCTCGCCGGGAACAGCGTCAGGTGGATGACGCTTTTCTTTCACGCCTCAGCTATTTCAAGCGTGGTTCAAAGTTGCCGGAGTAGGCACGGCTTGCCTACCAGCGCACACTTCTGGTCTTCGATTGATTCATCGGCAGGATCCTGATTTCCTTGATTCCACAGTATTTCCTTCCCTCGCTTCATGTTCCGAAAGAGCCTCATGTTTGGAGGCCGAGATGCAAAGGTTCAGTTCGAGTTCGTAGTAGAGATTTCCTTACGATGACTCCTTCCGTCGAGAGCGCGCTTCCGACCTGCGGACTACTCGAAGCAGGTTCCTTCAGTACAGCGACCACGTCGTCCCCTCGTCTCGAAAACAGCTTCGCGGAAATTTGTGCTTCGCAAATGGCCGGTCCTTCACCGGAGAGCTCCGCTGCAACAGAGCCCGATACAAGTACTGATCATCTGAAAGAGTCTGCGAGCGTGACGGGTTTCCCAAGATTGGGATCCACAAGGCGCTCATCGAGTAATTCGCTCTCAGCAACGCCACTCCCTCCGGCTTCTGTTCTTTCCGCCGTCCTTCAAACGGTTAGCCTGTCTCTTGCAACCAGCGTAGTACCAACTGACGATTCATCTCCAACAGTTGATGGCTCCCTAGCGGCGACAGGGTACAACGGCACTAGCGAGCTACTAGCCGGTATCTCGTCGGATCCGGTGACCGCTCCCCCTTCAGTTCTCTCCACAAATTCCGCAACGCAAGTCGAAAATACGAAGCAATCGGACGCAAGTTCGCCCGCGACCCCTCAAGAGCTAAAACAAGGAGAGCCTTCACCTTTAGCCCCAAACAGCTTGGGCAGCGAAGACATCCCAGCCCGGCCCTCAGCTGCGCGATCAGCGTCTTTCTCGTTAACGTCTGCACAGTCCTTGCAGCAAGAGTCGGACACACCATCCAACAAAGCCACATCGGCTCTCACTAAACCATCGCAGATTCGTGCGCCGCAGGTGGACGTTTCATCGAATGCGAGTTTGCTAGCATCCGCTGAAACGATCCAGCCTGTTTCTCGGGCGACATTAGATTCCATAACAGATCCAGATGTGAGCTCAATGCCAGATCCAAATGGAACGCTGCGTACGCTGAACGATGGACAACCCACACCAGTAAACGATGAGGCATTGGTAGGTAGCGCACTAGAGTCTTCGAAAATTCAATCTGCCACTGCCGCCGTTCTCACGGATGTGCAGAATCAAACGGACGTAGCGCCTGACCTGGCTCAAGATAATTCGCCGGCAAATGTAGCGACTCTGCCGGCACAAAAGCCATCTGCCGACGTTCCGGTTGTGCAGTTACCCTTGCCTTCTGCTCCCGAGCAAGTTCCACGAAGTGCACCGCGCCAGAATTCCTCCTCTTCAACCCTTTCGCGAGCGGACCATTCCAAGGCTCTGCCTACGCTTGGCTTGAATCCCGCCTCCGCTCCAAGGGATAGCGGCTACCCTCTGCCGATTAATGCACCCGCTGTTAGCACGGAACCGATTTCTGCTTCCGGTTCCGCCCCGAATATCGGAAGTACCTCCAAGGGTCACGATTCGCCGGGGAGCAACACCAGCGACAAGGGGGCGGAATCATCGCAGCGAAAGGACGTGTCCAGCAGCTCTCAGCCTTCCAGTCCACCGCTGCCTGTACCAGCACCGACTGCTACGTCCTTTTCAGATCCGACGGGTGCGGTCACTACGGCGCCTACATCGGTGATGCCGCATACCACAAGTGAGATCAATCCCACTTCCGAGACGCTCGCGACTCCGTCAAATCGCTCGCTCATTGCAGAGCAGACCCCAGTCAATGCCGCAAATCCGGTGCACTTGGCGCAGATGGTCAGCAAAGCGGCACAATCGGAAATGCGGATCGGTTTGACGATGCCGGCATTCGGCAGTGTCGAGGTTCGAACCGTGATTCATGCCAGCGATGTTGGAGTTCTGATTGGAAGTGAGAAAGGCGATCTTCACTCGCTACTTGCTAATGACATTCCGGGAATCACACACGCCTTGCAGCAGCAGAACCTTCGTCTTACCCAAGTGAGCTTTCAACAGCAGGGATTCGCTTTCTCCAGTGATTCGTCTTCCGGTGGCCAATCGCAACCACGTTGGTTCGCCCCCAAAACAAGTTCGCCGCAGGTCACAACAGCGGAACCGTCAGCATCCGAAGTCGATCTGCCTGCCAAACAACGCAGCGCAGCCTCCGGACTCAGCATTCTTGCATGAAGGAGTAACTCGATGAACGTGATTCAACAAGTCAGCCCCCAAGCAGCCGCGCGAAGCGACACGCAGTCTGGCAGCACCAACGGACTGCCGAGTTCCGCAGGCCTGAACAATATGTTTCTACAGCTACTGGTCGCGCAGTTGCAGAACCAGAGTCCGCTCAATCCCATGGACCCCACACAGTTCGTCGGCCAGTTAGCGCAATTCAGCGAACTCAGTGAAGTAACCCAGATCCAACAAATATTGACGCAAGTCTTCCCATCGAAATCCGGTACAGTCTCGGGAGTTCAGACCTCCGCGCATAAGCCGAGCGACGGGGCGGCGGTGCCTGCGCCGCTGATTTCCGCCGCCGTCAGTGTCGCACAGGCCTCGGTTCCGACATCGTCTACTTCTGCACAATCCATTCTCAATTCCAAGATGCAAGGAGTGTTCTAAATGCCGAATTTTTCGATTCCACTCTCGGGGCTTACGGCCGAATCCACCGCACTATCGACCATCGCCAACAACCTCGCCAACCAGAACACCACTGGATACAAGAATAAAGTTGCCTTGTTCACCGATCTTTTTTATCAAAACCTCGGGACCTCAGGGGCAGGTGATCCGATTCAGCTCGGTGCGGGTACTCAAGTCGGAGCCACTCCTTCGATGTTCACTCAGGGGAGCGTCAGTTCCACAGGCGTGGCGACCGATGTCGCCATTCAGGGATCGGGATTCTTCGTCGTGCAGGACCCGAGCGGTGTCCTCAGTTATACCCGCGCCGGCGACTTCACTGAGTTGAATGATTATTTGGTGACTTTCGGCGGCCAGCAGGTGCTCGGTTATCCCGCTACGAATGGAGTCATCAATACTGGTGCGGGAATTGTTCCGATCCAGTTGGGTGCGGGGACAATCAGTCCGCCAACGGCAACCAGCAATGTTCAGTTGAGCACGAACCTCAACGCCGCAGCCAATGTCGGCGACACCTTCTCCACGCCAATCACGGTTTACGATTCGCTCGGTGCCAGCCATGTGCTGACCTTCACTTACACCAATACGGGCCCCGGCGCCTGGAACTACAACATCACGATTCCGGCGGAAGATGTGGGCGCTACGGGCAACCCGGTCACAGTTCGATCGGGAAATCTGGCGTTTGACAGCAACGGCAATCTGACGGCTCCAGCTGCCGATGTCGCGGGCATAGTTGTGGGTCCTCCGAATACCGCCGCACTCGCCGACGGTGCCGCCCCCCTCACGTTTACCTGGCAGCTCTACAACAACGGAGCCGGGTTGCTCACACAGGTCGCATCTCCCAGCAGCACGTCCTCGGCAAATCAGAATGGCTCCGGGAGTGGCTCACTGGTGAAATTCAACATCGGGTCCGACGGCATCATTACCGGTTCATTCAGCAACGGTAAAACGCAGGCCTTGGGGCAACTGGCACTCGCCACGTTTGCCAATAACGACGGATTGGAACTCATCGGGAACACCGACTTCTCTCCTACACTCGCGTCCGGCCAGGCCGTCATCGGTGCTCCCGGCGCAGGCGGCCGAGGCACACTTTCCGGAGGTGCATTAGAGCTGTCCAACGTCGACATCGCCACGGAATTCGCCAATCTGATCGTTGCCCAGCGCGGCTTTGAGGCCAACGCCAAAGCCGTCACAACGTTTGATCAGATCACGCAAGACACGATCGCTTTGAAACAGTAGTGGATCGGACGTCGAATGGGATCGCGGCTCGGCGTGTTCGCTGAGCCGCCATCACCTCAGCGGTTCTTAATGAGAACCATCTCATTAGTTTTCGCCGCTTACCTCGCGGTGCATTGGTTTCTACGAACCGGAGACACTTGATGAGGAACTGACGACCTCAAAAGTGGATTCCGCCACGTCCTTTCGTGTTTGCGCCCGGAACGCAGATTGCTTTGCCTTAAGGCATGCAGCAAGAGGAACTCTCACTGGAGCATGCGCCGCGCACACGCGGACGACTCGTCTTCGTCCTGATTGCGACCGTCACATGCGCGGCGGCCGGCTACTGGTATTGGACAAGCCGCGGTGCTGACGCGGAGCAGCCCACGACCGACAAAACGGTCCGGTCCACGCTTCATCTCGAGACATTCGTACTCAATCTGGCGGATCGAAACCAGCGCTCATACCTGCGCATCGGGGTGGACCTGGGACTGAATCGGGAATTGAAACGCACCGAAACGGTGCCGGTGGCCCAGGTTCGCGACACCATCCTGGGTGTTCTGGGCGAGGCCAAAGTCGACGACCTGATGAATACCGCCGGCAAAACGAGGCTGAAACAGGATTTGTTGCATGCGCTGAATGAACGCATGCCGCAACTCGGTGCGCAAGAAATCTACTTCACCGAATTTCTGATTCAACGTTAAGGGAGCAGCAGAGTCATGTCGGCGGCAGGATCGGTGGCAAAGGGAGTAGCGGTCCCAGCAACAGCGCATCTGCCTGCCTCAGAAGTGCCCGCCGTTAACACGGCTGTCAGCAAGGAAGAAAACCGACTGGCGCCGGTGATGGCGCTGACTTGTCGTCTGACGGTGGATCTGCCCCTGCCGAATTTCCGGGTCAGCGATTTCCTGGCCCTGCATCCCGGTTCGATCGTTGCCAGTGGTTGGGCTCTCACTCGCGATGTACCTCTGTGCATCAACGGGACAGAGATCGGACAGGGAGAAATGGAGGGGGGCGGGAACCGGCTCGCGGTTCGCGTCACCGAACTGGCATGAGAGTCGATGCAATCGAATCCACAGCGCAGATCCCCGCAGGCGTGACATTGGCCGGTGTGGCTCGCGCCATCTGGAAACAGCTACTTCGGATGAAGCGTTCCCACCCACGCAGCTTGCGTCTCTGTGAAACCTTGCCTCTCGGGGATCGCCGGTTCGTCGCTGTGGTGGAGTACGAGCAGACGCGTTTCCTGATTGGCGGAACCTCCGGGTCTTTAGTTCTTCTTGCACAGCTGGAATCCAAATTAGGGCGAGTTCCCGGTGAAATGGAGGCCCATTCCTGATGGCGTCGCGTCTCGTTCGCACTTTAGCCGTCGCTGGGATGCTCTTGTTGCCAGCCACAATGGCTTGGGGCCATCCCACGCGACCAGGGCATGTCTTTACTTGGAATGGACCCACGGGTGTCAACGGAACAGTCCCATGGAACATCGTCGTACTACTGACGCTGCTGACTCTGCTGCCAGCACTGCTGATTGCTTTGACCCCGTTCGCGCGGCTGCTGGTGGTCTTTCATTTTTTGCGGCAAGCCTTGGGCACACAGACCGCACCCAGTAATCAAACGTTGATCGGACTTTCCCTTGTCCTCACCTACTTTCTCATGCAGCCCGTGGGCGCCTCGATTTACGACGCAGCCGTGGTGCCCTTCCAGAATGGACAGATTGATGCGTGGACCGCGGTTGAGCAGGGCACGCCTCCCCTGCGGCACTTCATGCTTAGGTTCGCACGGGAGAAAGATCTCGCCTTATTCCTAGACTTGGCGCGCGCGCCGCGTCCCGCTCGCCCCGACGATGTTCCCATGCGGATCGTTGTGCCTGCTTACATCCTCTCGGAATTGAAAACTGGATTTCAGATTGGTGCAGCCCTGTTCCTTCCGTTTCTGGTGATTGATCTCGTTGTGGCTGCGGTGACGACTTCCATCGGCATGCTGCAGTTGCCACCGGTCGTCATCTCCACGCCGCTGAAGATCAT
>Ga0335084_10006603_pt1 | contig 11543 bp, 10 predicted proteins | sample Lox_Sample_44_FD_206721 | JGI IMG/M metagenome (GOLD analysis project Ga0335084, IMG submission 206721) | Soil microbial communities from Loxahatchee National Wildlife Refuge, Florida, United States - Lox_Sample_4.4 | ecosystem: Environmental > Terrestrial > Soil > Wetlands | place: USA...
GTCCGTCCTGCCGCGATTGAGTCGCTTCAGCTGAGATCCACCTTCGGTCCGCGACAGTTCCATGCATCCGCGCGCTGCCTCTCAGCACGCGTATTACGGTGCGCCGCAGCACGCCATCTGAGTGCTATCCGATGCTGCATATGCATCGTCAATGGATCCGGGACAGGTCCGTCGTCCTGCACGTGAGGTTGCGCTGCAGCATGCATTGAGGACGCATGGGGACTTCGCACGTGCGCCGAGCTTGAGGTCACTGGCGTTCACGCGCAGGATCCGCCGAGAAACGGGATTGCAGCACTGGCACCGGCTGCGCGCGAGGTCGCGGCGCGGCGGTACCGAGTGCCAGGCCGCTGCTGCGGAAGGATTGCGCCACACGCCGCGCGCGGAAACTCGCTGGACAGGGAGCAGTCATGATTGCCGATCGCAAGTGGATCAAGCGGAACCTCGGATTCGACCCGATTGACACTCCGCCGCCCGCGGCCTCCTTCGCGACCAGAAAGGCGGCGCTCGCCGGTGCGGTCGTGGAGGACTTCCAGCGGGAGATCATCGATTTTGATTCGGAAGGCCCGGAAGGCGCGGCCTTCTTCGCGTTCAGCACCGCAAACGGGCTGTCGCGATTCACTGAGATTCCATGGCCGAGCAAGGCGCTCGCACCGCTACCGGACAAGACCGTGCGACGGGGCAAGAACGGTGCGCTGCCAACAGCGGACGTGCTCGTCGTCACCTGGACCGTCGACGAGGGACATGCCCTGAGCCGCGTGCTGACCCCCGGAAAGGATTCGCGCGATGATTATCGGCCCTACAAGCACAACTTCGCGAAGATCTCCCGGACGATGCGTGCTGGCTGCCCGGCGCGGAATGCCGGCCGACTCGGCACATACTGGACGCTCACTGTCGGCGCGAAGAGGGTCGTAGTCTTCAAGTCCGAGTCCCACATGTCGCAGGACACGGTCAAGAGGCAGCCCGCAGATGGCACGACGCTGCCGAACGAGAGCCTGTGGGCGCAACTGATCAACGAGGTCAAACCCGGGCTCGTCATTACCACGGGCACCGCCGGCGGCATTGGCAAGCGCTGCGAAGTCGGTGACGTCGTGGTCAGTCCGATCGTTCGATTCGATGGCCAGAAATGGCTCAAGAAGCCGCCTTACGGGATGGCGACGTTCCAGAACGGCCCCGTCCCACGCAAGCGCCTCGCCCAGGCGAAGAAGCTCTTCAAGGCGAATTCGGACCAACTCCCGAGGGACAACACCCGCGCGCCGACGGTGATCGTCAGCACGACGCAGGCAGGAGCGGTCCTCACGACCGACTTCTTCGGATTCGATACGTCCGACAATCGCTACCGCCTGCAGGGTTTGGGCGCGGTGTCGGAAATGGGCGATGCGGAGCTCGGTCTGGTCGTGAGTCGCATGGGCGCGAATGGCCCGAGCTGGGTCGCGGTTCGCAACGTTTCGGATCCCCAGATCAAGGCGGAAGGAACACTGCGCGAGCAGGCTCACCGCGCGGCGACGATCTACAAGGCATTCGGCAGATGGAGTTCCGTATGCAGTGCGGTGGTTTGCTGGGCGTTGATCGCCGCGTAGTCCGGGGCCAGCCGGCAGCCGAAACTCAGAACCAGAGGCAGAGCCGTCATGAGCGCTAAGAACACCCAATACGTCGTGATGCCGTCAACCGGGCTCATCGCTTCGGAGGCGGACGTCAAACAGGTCCAATTGTTCGAGGCCTTGCAGCACACCGCTACTTCGCAAAGCCGAATGCACCAGATCGCGTCGCATGCCGGTGCCGTTCCCGTCAAGGTGCTTGATTCCATTGGAGCCAGGAAGGCGAAGCTGATCGAATGCTCCAGCGACGACCTGCCCGCGCTGCGCGCGAGCAATCCATCGGTGCGCATCCTGCCCGTCGTGTACTTCCGGAGTGCCGTCGCACGTTATGGGGTGGTGACTGCAGCCCCGGCCGGTGCCAAGGGCGCGACCGTGCGGGCTCTCGCGCGGTCCGCAACGATCGCCATCACCGTCGTCTCCGCCGCGACCAATGCTCCCGTGGCGAAGGCCACGGTGGTCGCATTTACGGACTTTGCGAATCGCGTGGGCGCCCAGGGCACGACGAATGCGCGCGGCCAGGTCAAGCTGGCGTTCCGCGGAGCCGTTGGCCGGATCGAGCGTGTCTACATCTATCCCACCAAGAGCTATTGGCCCGGCCTGCAGGCGAACGTCGCGCTGAAGTCGGGCGCGACCCTGAAGCTTCAAGCGATCGACCTCGCATACGTCGATTGCGTTCGCCACTTCTATCCGGGCAATGATTTGAAATACGGACACGGAGTGACTGTCGGAGTGATTGACTCCGGTGTCGATCTCCACCACGCCGGATTGGTGGTCAAGGGGGGGCAGAATACGGTGCCCGGCGAGCCACCGACGAGCTTCGGCGACAACGGCACCGAGGGGCACGGCACTCACGTGGCCGGGATCATCGCGGCGCGCGGCACGCCGCCGACCGGCGTCCGTGGCGTCGCACCCGGCGTCACATTGCGAAGTTACCGAGTGTTCGCCCAGGGCGGCGACCAGGCATCCAATTATGCAATCGCCAAGGCAATCGACGCCGGGATCAGCGACCACTGCGATCTTCTGAACATGAGTCTGGGGGGCGGCGACCCGGATCCGCTGACGGCGGAGGCGCTGACGGCGGCACGCAACGCCGGCGTCGTGGTTCTGGCGGCCACTGGGAACGACAGTCGGCAGCCGGTGAGCTTTCCGGCGGCGAACGGCATGTGCCAGGCGGTTTCCGCGATGGGTCGCAAGGGGACGGTCCCGCGTGGCACCGAGCCCACCGGCAGTGTCGCGGCACCCTACGGAACGGACAAGAAGAACTTCATCGCCGATTTCTCGAATGTCGGTCCGCAAACCGACCTGACCGGGCCGGGGGTCGGGGTCATTTCGACGGTTCCCTCAGGCTTCGGGGTGATGAGTGGCACGTCGATGGCGACGCCGGCCGAGACCGGTGCCGCCGCGCGCCTGCTCGCCACGAAGGCCGACATCCTCGGAATGGCGCGCGATCAGGCGCGCGCCGCGGCAATGATCGCCGCCATCGCCGCCGACGCCAGGCGATTGGGCTTCGGGGCCAAGTTTGAAGGCAATGGTATGATTTCCTGAGGCCATCTTCGACTGCTCAACAATGGGTCGCTACATCCTCCGCTATCTCGCGTCGCAGTCCGCGCCGGCCGACCACGTGGCGAGCATTCGCGCGCAGCCGGGCGTCAGGGTCATCGACGCGACGTCAAGGATGTTGCTCGTCGACGGAGCTGAGCCCGCGCTGCGCGAGGCACTCAAGCAGCTGCCGGGGTGGTCATTGCACGAGGAGCAGACCATCCAGCGACCGGATCCGCGGCAGAAGACGGACTGACGCGTTCCGAGCATCGCCCGCATCACGCGCCTCACGGGCGCAAACGGGCATCTCGCTGGGCCGGCACGGCTTCGCACGAGCCGCCGGGCGTCGTTCCCGGTCGCAGGCGCGGTCAGCGTCACGCCTTGACGTCGGCCGCCGGCGCAACTCAGGGATCGCGCCGGCGCGCCCCGGCGAGAAAAATTGCGGCGGCGGCGACGTCAGTACCCAATCCATTGGCAACGTCGCCAGGGCGTTTCCGTGGGGGCAACCGCCGCATCAATGCTCTGTCACAACCCGGGACGCAATCTCACTCAACTTGCCGACAACCCGCCGGGGTAAGCCGCTGAGAGGCCGCCGCAAGTCGCAACAGTGATGGGGTGCCGGAAGGGCGCACATTAGACACCAGCGCAGCAGGATTCCATTGATGCCAGACCTCGAACTCCGCCGTCTGTCGCTCTGCGGCAGAGCCATCCGCGCTCGCGTCAGGGTCGCGGTGGCGGTCACGGACGAGGCCGTCGACCGGATTCAGCAGGTTGCGGCGACCTGTCGTGCACTCGGTTTTGAGCACGACTCGACCCTGGGCGGCATCGGCGTTCTGACCGGATCTGCCAAGTTCGAGGATCTCTCGAAACTTCGCGCCGTGCCCGGCGTGCTCGCGGTTGAAACCGAACGCAGTCGCCCGGACTACGGGCCATTTCGCCAGCGGCTTGGGCAATCCAGGGCGCGCCGGCGCTGATCGAATCTAGAGCGGAGCGCTCTGCAGAAGGAAGGGAAAGACCTCGACGCCTGCGGACGAATCCCCGTCGACCTGCAAGCGAAGCTCGTACTCCCCGGAAAAGAGTCCGTCAGCATCGGCGTAGACGTGCACGAGTCCGTCCGTCCCTGCTTCGAGCCCGTCGAGGCCTCCTACCGTCTCGCGCGTACCGCCGGTCGCCATCCGGTCGAGCACGACCCGGTACCGCGTCCCGGCGGTCGCGGCCAGTCGCGATGCGCGAATCTCGACAACACCATGCGCCGGCAACTGGAGCAGGGGCGGCGCGGACGGCCCGCGCATGGCCAGGAAGGTAAACGCCACGGCGGGCCTGGTTGACGGTGCCGCGGACAGTAACTCGGGGCGCGAGTGTCCGGCGGGCTGGAGCCAGAACAGCACGGCGGCCACCGCAATGGTCGCCGCGAGCCCCACCGCCCAGATCCGGCGTCGCGGCGCCTCTTGACGAGGCGGAACGTCGAGCAGACCACCGTCGCGCAGACGCTCGAGCCCTTCGCGAAGTCGCTGCGAGAGCTCGACTTCGCGCACGAGCCCGGGATCGCGGCTCAGGCGGTCCTCAAAAGCCCGCTGTTCGTCGTCCGAGAGACGGCCCGCGACGTAATCGCGGATACGCTCGAGATCTCGACCAACCTCGATCACGGCAGTCCTCGCATCCTGCTGTCGGTCACGGCCGGTGCCGCGGTTGCGGGCGCGCTGGCCAAGCCTGTTGCGGGTAGCAACATGCATGAGCCGATGGCAGCCAGCCCGATTCCGATCGCCGCGAGCGCGAGGAAGTCAGATCGGGCGAAGCCACGGCGCTCGAGGAGCATCCGGAAGCGGTTTCGCGCCCGGAAGATCACCCGGTTGAAGTGCTCCTCGGTCAGGCCCAGCTCGCTGCAGATGCTCTCCTTGCCTTCGTCATTCAGATAGAACCGAACGAGCAGATCCCGATCGCGGCTGGTCGGCATCTCGCCCAGCATGCGGCGCGCCGCCGACGCCCATTCCGGGTGACCCACGGATTGCCACTCCGGGTCCGTCTCGGGATGCGCGAGCGACTCGAGCCCGTCCGAGCTGGAGAGCGCAGTCCGGTCCTTGCGCCTGTGATTTCGCAGATGGTTGAGCGCCACCCGGTAAAGATAACCCCCGACGTTCTCGGGGTGCGCGATTTCACCGCTGCGCAGCTTCTCGAGAGTCGTCACCGCCGCATCTTGAAGAATATCGGCTGCCACTTCCGGATCCCGGACGCGGCGCAGGATCAGGGCCCGGAGTCCCGGAAAGTCGCGATAGACTGCCGCGAGATGGGAGGTCGGATCGACCGCCCGATCAGTCGGTTCGACTTCAGCCGGGAGCACCGAAGAGTGAATTATTCCATCGTGCGCGGGCATTGTCGGAGTATATGCCGCGTGCGCGGGCCGCCGCAGCCTATTGCATCGCAGCACGTGCCGCGTGCGCGAACGATCCGGGCTCGGGTGGGGCAACACGGACCGTCGGGTGTTCTCACGCCCCGGACGATCAGCGGGCGCCGCACGAGGCGAACCGGCTCGATGCGGATCGAGGTGATCGAAACTGGCGCGGTCGCGCGCCGCCACCGTGTCCGCTAGCGGCTGCCGCTCCATGGCGGGGCGACTTGCCAGCTGGTGTACGGCGCTGTGCAGCGGCCTCGCGCTCGTCCCGGCACAGGCGCCGATCGGGGCGCCGGCGGCACCTTCTGATGGGCACTCCTGTGAGTCGGAGCTCGAAGCGCACCGGATCGGATCGGCGGCGCAGGTCCCCGTCACGGGGCGAGTTCCCGCGGAGCTGACATATCGTGCAACGCCCGGGCGCGATGTCCTGATCGTGGCCGACGAGCAGGGCAACGACGTGTCGCTCGACGTCATCGCGGCGGACGGCTCCGTGGCGGCTCACGCCGATAGCCCGGTGCGGCGCAAGGGTCGCCAGTCTGCGATCGCGCCGTCCGCCGGTGCCGGGAACCTGCGCATTCGCCTGGCCGGGAAGGAACACGACGCCGTCACGGGCCGCGTCACCGTTGGCCTCTATGATCTCGCGGCATTGCCGCCTGACGGGCGGTGCAGCCGGGCACTGCGTGCACTCGCCGTCGCGGATGCGAGTTACGCCAGCGGTCAGGACGTGAGTCTGGGACGGGTAAGGGCAGGATCGGCGGCCACTCGCCACGCGTACCTGCTCGCGGCCGAGGAGTACCGCGAGGCCTACGCTCTGCTCGAGTCGGCCGGCGACGACCCGGTCCGGCTGGCGGCGGCTCACGCTCTGGCGGCGGTGTACTACCAGGACACTCACAGCTGGAGTCAAAGTGCCGAATGGGCGAGCCGCGCGGCGACGATCGCCCGGTCACTGCATCGGGACTACGAGGCGGCACGGGCCGAGGCGCTGCTGGCCGCCGCGTGGATCGAGCTCGCGCCCCAGCCCTCCGGATCCGATCGCTCGACGGCGACGCCGGCTTCCGCCCACGCCCGCTTCGACGCGGCGCGTGCGCTGCTGCGCAGGCTCGAGCAGTTTCACCGCCAGCGGGGCGAATCCTATGATGCGACACTCCAGCTCAACAACATCGGCGTCGCCGACGCCTATGAGGACCGGTACGCCGCGGCGCTGAAGGAATTCGCGCTCGCGAGCGACCAGTTCGGCGCTCTGCACGAGCGGCCGCGCCAGGGCCTCTCGCTGCAGAACCTGGCCGTCACGCAGTGGAACCGCGGCGACCTCGTCGGCGCGTCCGCTACCTTCCGGCAGGCGCTCGAGCGACTGACGCCGGAGCCCTACCCGCAGCTCCATCTGATCGCACTGATCAACAGCGCGCGCGTGAACTTCGAGCTCGGCGACTTCGACACGGCATTGCGCCTCAACGCGCGAGCGCTCGAATTCGCGCGGCGAATTGCAGCGCGCCTCGCGGAGGCGCGGAGCCTCCACGGTCTCGGCATCACCTACTACGCGCTCGGCGACCGGGAGCTGGCCGAGCAGTATCTCAGCGCCTCGCTTGCGCTGCGCCCGGCTGAGGTCGATGCGGGCGGCCGCGTGGAGACCCTGCACGCGCTCAGCACGCTCTACGGCGACACCGGCCGCTACGATGCCGCCGTGGCCGCCGACGAGGAAGCCCTCGCGCTGTCCGCCACGGCTCCCGGCCGGGCGCGCCTGCTGGTCGGCCTCGCGGCGGATCAGGCGGCGACCGGCCAGACGGCTCAGGCGATCCAGTTGCTCGCGACCGTCCTCGACGAGTCTTCAGGCGCAGGCGCTGACACGCGCATTGAAGCGCTCATCGCGCGCGGCCACACGCTTCGCCTGGCGAGGCGGCTCGAGGAGGCCGAGCGCGACTTGCGGTCCGCGCTGGCGATGATCCTCCACCACGACAGCCCTGACGCGCAGTTCCGGGCGGAAGTCGAACTCGCGCTCGCGTTGCGGTCTGCAGGCCGGTCGGCCGAGGCGCTCGCCGCCGTTGATCGGGCCCTCAACCGGGGCGAGGAGCTGCGCCGACAGACCGCGAACCCCGAGTTCCGGGCGCAACGACAGGCGCCGTTGCGACCGGCCATCGACCTCAAGCTGGCGCTGCTCGCCGAGCGCTACCGCGAGCTCCTGGCACAGGGTGATTCGCGGGCGGCCGGCCGCGTGGCGGTCGCCGCCTTTGCGACGGCCGAAGATGGCCGCGCGCAATCACTGATCGATCTGTCGTCCATGCAGTTCACGACAGGTTCGGACAGGCACCTGCGCTCGGAGCTCGAGCGGCGCGAGCGTCTCTACCGGGACCTTGCTGCACGCCGCTACCGGCTGGCGGAGGTTGAGAACCGTTCGGGAGCCGCGGACCTCACGGCAATCGCGCTGCGCGCCGATATCACCAAGCTGCGACTGGACCTCGACACCGTCAACGTCGACATCGCGAGGCGCGCCGCCGGCCGCGGGCCGGTGGCTTCCTTCGATCCCAACGACCTGCCCGCGTGGTTGCGGCAGCGGTCGCCCGATACGGTGGTCATCGAGTATTGGCTCGGGGCCGACGAGGCCTATGCGTGGACGGTCACTCGGGATGGCATTCGCTGGACGCTGCTCGGCAGCAGCAAACCGATTGCGGACGCTGCGCGCGCGTTCCGTATTGCACTGCAAGACACGGCCAGCCGGTCGCTGCACGACCGCCAGGAGCTGTCAGCCACGCTCTATGATGGGATCCTGCGGCCGCTGGGGGACCCCGCCGCCTTCGGTCATTCGTTGATCGCGGTCCCGGACGGTGCGCTGTACTTCGTGCCATTCGCGGCGCTGCGGGCGGGACACGGGGGCGCCGCCCGGTACCTGATCGAGGAACGCGACGTTGCCGTGACGCCGGCGGCCCGATGGCTGCTGCTGCACCGGTCGCCCGGTCCGAGCGCCCGTCCGTCGTCCCGCTACCTGCTGGTCTCCGATCCGATCTACCGGGAGGATGATGAGCGGCTGAAGGGGCGGAGCCCGCGGCGCGGGGCGCGGGGCGCCGCGGCTGAAGGCACGGAACTGCAGCGACTCGGTGACCTGAGACGGCTGCCCTGGACGGCGCACGAGACGGCCCTGGTGGCGGCGCTGCTGCCCGCCTCGCAGGTGGATCAGCTGAGCGGCGGCACTGCGACGCGCGCACGCCTGCTGGCGCTGGACTGGACGCGCTACCGCCTCATCCATCTCGCGTCCCACGGGATCCTGGACGCCGCGATGCCGCAGCTGTCCGCGCTGGTGCTCAGCGCGTTCGACGAGAACGGCGAACCCGTCGAGCAAACCGTGCGCGCCTCGGACCTGGCGGCGCTGACCCTCAGCGCCGATCTCGTCGCGCTCTCGGCGTGCGCGACGGCCCTCGGCAAGGAGGTGGTGGGCGAGGGTCCCATCGGGCTGGCGTCGACGGCGATGGCGCGCGGTGCCGGTGCCGTGCTCGCCTCGCTCTGGCAGACGCCCGATGAGATGTCGGCGCGGCTGATGACAGACTTCTATCGAGGTATCCTCACCGAGAGGAACGGCCCTGCCGCAGCACTCGGCGCCGCGATGCGGGCAATGCTCGCCGCGGACCAGCAGGCCGATCCGGCGTTCTGGGCCGTGTTCCAACTGTCGGTGAGTCACGTGGACGGGAGCAGCCGAGCGCCGATCGCCGGCGCACATGAGTCAACCTAGGGGAGAGTCAATGAAGAGCAAGAAGTCCAAGAAAGCCAGCAAGAAGAGCTCGAAGAAGCGCACGACCAGGCGGCCGGCACGCCGCTCCAGCGCAGAGGACGGGGGCGTTTCAGGGAAGCACTAGCGTCGCGGGAATTCATTGCGCCGGGGCAGTGCGGTCACCGACCGCACGCAATGAGCATCATTGCGATGGTCCCTGACTCAGCGATCGCGGAGTGACGCGCGGCTGCTGCCGCGCGTCGTTCCTACGCAAGTGAGCGAAGCCGCCGGGACTATGCGCCGGCCGGTGGGCAGTGCCTGTCGTACGCAGCGCTCGCTCCGGCCTCGCGGGTTCGATGGTCAGTCGCGCTCGGGGTCCTGGCAAGGCGCAGTCTGGCGGGAGGTACCTCGATGCTGCGCGTCTCCGTTCTCAATGAATCGACGCTCGTGACCGACGCGGCGGTCCGGGCCATGCTCCCGGCGCTGGAGAAACAGTGGAATCGGGACCTGCGGCCCGTCTGGGGGATCGATCGGGTGAAGCTGGCCTACGTCCCGAAGCACGGTGTTGCACGACCCGGCTCGTGGTGGCTGGTATTCCTCGACGACAGCAAACAGGCGCACCGCCGCGCCTATCACGACCTGACCGACGAGGGCCTGCCGATCTCCAAAGTCTTCGTCCGGACCATCCTCGCGGACCATGCAAGCCTGAGCGTCGGCGCCAGTCATGAACTCTGCGAGATGGCCGTGGACCCGTGGCTCAACAACGCCTACCAGGATGCGCAAGGAGTCTTCTGGGCGGGCGAGATCTGTGATCCGGTGCAGGACGACGCGTACGGCTACCGGATCGACGGAGTCCTGGTTAGCGACTTCGTCACGCCCGACTGGTTCTCACACGCCCACTCAACGAGGCGCGTCGACTTCAAGCGGCGTGTCGGGAGGGCGTTCCGCGTACTTGCGGGCGGGTATGCTCAACGGTTCGAAGGGAAACGCGGTTGGGTGCAAGTCCGCGGCAAGCAGGCCAGGCACAAGAAGCGCGCCGTCGCCGCCCCCGGCACCCGGCGTGAGCGGCGAACCCGCGTGAACCGCCGACGCTGGCGGTCCAGTGGCCCGCGCAGGCCACGGGCGGCCCGGCGCTGACGGGCAGCGCTACCTGAGTGAGGTGCGCGGTGCCCCGGGGGGGAAGCGGCCGTCGGGTTCCCGAAATGCCGCTCTACCGATCGCCTGCTGGCGCCGTCCGGGCGACACGCAGCGCCTTGCCAGCGGCAGATGGAGATGGTCGGCTCTGGAATGACCCTCCGGCAATCGATGCAGCGGCGAGGATCGGCGACCGGCGCGCGGAGATCGGCATCCCCGGGGATTGCCGGGCGATCTTCGGCGGCAGCTCCTGGACCTGGCGACAGCGTCCAAGCGCTTGCGCACTGAGTCTCGACTCTGGGCCTGCGCCGCCAGTGCTGGGCGGCCTCGATCATGGCCAGGGCCCTCGGGCACGCGTCCTCGGCAGTCCGTCGAAGCTTCCAGAGCGCGCGGCGATCGCCGGTACCGGTCGTCTGTCAGTCGCGATCCGGCGCACCTGGCGGGAACAACTTGCGGTACGGCCGGGCCTCGTCCACCACGCGGGCGACGGACGGCCGCGCGAGCACGCGGCGGCGGTAAGCGCGAACGACCGGGAACTGGTCCCCGATCGGATGCACCCAGTCTGCGTAGAAGAGCGCCGGAGCGGCGGCACAATCCGCCAGCGAGAACGCACCGCCGGACGCCCACGCCTGATGCGCGAGCTCGCCGTCGAGCCATCCGTAGGCAACGTCCAGCAGTCTCCTGGCATCGGTGACTCCCCTGGCATCGCGCTCGCCCTCGGCTCGCAACCCGTCCGAGACCAGCGCCTGCATCGGGGTCATGACGTAGCTGTCAAAGAAGCGATCCATGAAGCGCGCCCTTAGTCGCTCCTCGTGATCTTCGGGGATCAGCCGGTCTGCTCCGGGACGACGCTGCGCCAGATATTCGACGATGATGCTCGATTCCAGAATCACTGCCTCGCCATCCCGCAGCACCGGGATCTTCCTTATCGGCCATAGCGCGGCGACTTCGGCCCATCCCGCCGCGTCCTCAACCAGTCGATAGGAGAACGGCGTCTGGTTCTCGTACAGCGCGACCAATACCTTCCAGCAGTAAGCCGCGAACGGGTGGGCATAGAGCGTCAGCGCCATGTAAGTTCGCTCCGGTGACGTGTCGTCGGTGACCGCCGCAATTCGAATTGCGGCAGTCTGCGGGCCGGCCGACTTCTGAAGTGCGTTCCCCAGCGCACCGCGGCGGCGAGCTAATGATC
>Ga0335084_10006604_pt1 | contig 11540 bp, 13 predicted proteins | sample Lox_Sample_44_FD_206721 | JGI IMG/M metagenome (GOLD analysis project Ga0335084, IMG submission 206721) | Soil microbial communities from Loxahatchee National Wildlife Refuge, Florida, United States - Lox_Sample_4.4 | ecosystem: Environmental > Terrestrial > Soil > Wetlands | place: USA...
CTGGGGCGCGGCTGGACTAAAGCCCTTGGGCGACTGGTACGTCGTCTGGGAGAAAGGCGCCACCGGCAACGCGGCGACGACCCGGTACGCCAACGAGCGCAGGGCGTACGTGCTCATGGACAGGGCAACGTACCTCACGCTCAAGAAGAACATCGGCCTGCAGGTCCTCGTCGAGGGCGACCGCGAGCTTTTGAACTTCATCGCCGTCATCCGCGTCAACCCCTCGCGGTTTGCGCAGGTCAGCGCGGAGCCCGCCAGGGCCTTCGTGGAGTGGCTGGTTTCCGACGAGGCCCAGCGGATCATCCAGTCCTTTGGCGTGGACCGGTACGGCGAGCCGCTGTTCTTCCCGAACTCGGATGCATGGAGGGCAAAGCATGGTGCGCGGTAGCGCCCTAGCCGCGACCCTCCTCATGGTTTTCTCTGGGGCCGCGTCCGCGCAGCAGCCGCCGACCATGGCGGATCTCAGACAGGCGCCTCCAGAGCGCCAGGTCAAGACGGTGGGCTACTGCGGCGGCCAGTACACGGTCAGCTTCGCGGATGGGTCGAGCCGGAAGTTCGGTGAACGCGACCTGCGCTTTGCCTCGGATTCGACCCCGCTCGGGCCGGCCGTGGGCCGGCCTGTCTTCGTGCCGACGGGCCGCGCCGGCGACCGGGGGCTCGTGGTCTTCGTCGCGCCCGCGGAAATGACGACCATGATTCGCGCGGGCTGCTGACGCGCCGAGAAAGAGGAGAGACTATGCTGCTCCGCCTGCTGCTGATGTTCGTGAGCGCGCTGGTATGGGCAGCACCCGCCCAGGCGCAGTCCGGCACGTTGATCCTGTCCACGACCACGAGCACGCAGGACTCGGGGCTCCTCGACGTGCTGGTGCCCATGTTCGAGAAGAAAACCGGCATGACGGTCAAGACGATCTCGGTCGGCACGGGGCAGGCCTTGGCGCTGGCCGCTCGCGGGGAGGCCGACGTGGCCCTCGTCCACGCGCCGTCGCTTGAGCGGAAGTACGTCGAGGAAGGCAAGATGCAGAACCGCCGTCTCGTCATGTACAACGACTTCGTCGTCATAGGACCCGAGGACGACCCGGCGAAGATCAAGGGCATGCCCAAGGCGGTGGACGCGCTCAAGCGGATCGCGGAGACGCAGTCGCGCTTCGTCTCGCGCGGCGACAAGTCGGGCACGCACGTGCTCGAGCAGGGGCTGTGGAAGCAGGCGGGCGTCGAGCCCAAGGGCGCGTGGTACATCGAGTCGGGGCAGGGGATGGGGCAGACCCTCGGCATCGCCAACGATCGCCGCGCCTACACGATCACCGACCGCGGCACCTGGCTCGCGTTCCAGAAGCGCATCAGCCTGCCGATCCTGGTCGAGAAGGACAAGCCGCTCCTCAATATCTACTCGGTCATGGAGGTCAACCCGGCCAACGGCCCGCGGGTCAACCCGGCCGGCGGAAAGGCCTTCGCCGATTTCATGCTCGCGCCGGAGACGCAGGCCGTGATCAAGGGTTTCGGCGTGGACAAGTTCGGCCAGGCGCTGTTCGTTCCCATCGCCGGCAAGACCGACGCCGACTTCCAGTAGGCATGGAGCTCATCGGTCAGGGGATCGTCCAGGCTCTGCGTCTCCTCATCTCCGGGGACGCCCTAGTCTGGCAGATCACCTGGCTGTCGCTTTGGATATCGGCGACCGCGACGCTGCTCTCGCTCCTGGTCGGCATCCCGCTTGGCACTCTCGTGGCGCTCGCGCGCTTCCCCGGGCGCGGCTTCGCGGTGAGCCTGATCAACACCGGCATGGGGCTACCGCCTGTCGTCGTCGGCCTGTTTGTCACCATCGTCCTCTGGCGCAACGGGCTCCTCGGCGTGCTCGAGCTGCTCTACACGCCCACGGCCATGGTCCTGGCTCAGCTCGTGATTGCCGCCCCCGTCGTCACGGGGCTCACGCTGGCGGCCGTCCAGCAGGTGCCGGAGAAATTCCGCCTCCAGCTCCTGGCGCTCGGCGCCTCCCGGGCCCAGATGGTGTGGACCCTAATAAAGGAGGCGCGCCTGCCGATGCTGGCGGCGGTCATGGCGGGCTTCGGCGCTGTCATCTCGGAGGTGGGCGCCTCGCTCATGGTCGGCGGCAACATCAAGGGCTCGACGCGCGTGCTGACCACGGCGACCGTGCTCGAGACGAGCAAGGGCAACTTCGACGTGGCGATCGCGCTGTCGCTCATCCTCCTCGCGCTCATGTTCCTCGTGAACTGGGCACTGACCTGGATCCAGCAGGGCCGCCGCGCCTGACCGTCCGCCTGCGTGGCGGGTTGGGTATACTAAGGCCCCTATGTACCGCGTCCTTACCGCTGCGATCCTCCTGTTGGCGGCAGCATCGCCTGCCTCCGCGCAGGAGCTGACCCTCTCGGTCGCCATCAGCATGAAAGAAGCCGTGGAGGAGATCGGCCGAGGCTTCACCGCGGGGCGCCCGGGCGTGACGCTTCGCTACAATCTCGGGTCGTCCGGCGAGCTGCAGAAGCAGATCGAAGCCGGCGCGCCGGTGGATCTCTTCATCTCGGCGGCCCAGCGGCAGATGGACGAGCTGGAGAAGGCCGGGCTCATCGTGTCGGCGAGCCGCCGCGTCTTCGCGCGCAACGTGCTGACCGTGATCAAGCCCGCGGACTCCCGCGTGGACATCAGCAAGGCGACCGACCTGCTCGACGGGCGGGTCAAGCGCATCGCGATCGGCAACCCGAAGACCGTTCCTGTGGGCCAGTACTCGGAGGAGAGCCTCCGTACGCTTGGCTTGTGGGAGCGTCTCCGGCCCAAGCTGGTGTTCGCGGAGAATGTGCGGCAGGCACTCGACTACGTCGCCCGCGGAGAGGTCGAGGCGGGCTTCGTCTACACGACCGACGTCGTGACGCGCGCAGCCGCTGTGAAGGAGGCCTTCCGCCTGCCGGAGGACACGTACCGGCCGGTGGTCTATCCGGCAGCCGTTGTGGCAGCGTCGAAGCAGCAGGCCCTGGCAGTCGCCTTCATCGCCGCGCTCGTGAGCCGCGACGGCCAGGCCGCGCTGGGCCGGCTCGGCTTCTTGCCGGCGCCGCCCAGCGTCCGTTGAGCCCCGACCACCTCTCCGCGCTCTGGCTGTCCATCAAGGTGTCTGTCGCCGCTACGGCGCTCAATGGCGCGATCGGCATCCCGCTGGCATATTTGCTCGCTCGGCGCCGCTTCAGAGGGCGGGCGGTCGTCGACCTGCTGGTGACGCTTCCGCTCGTCCTGCCGCCTACCGTAACCGGCTACTACCTCATCGTCCTGCTCGGCCGGCGGGGCTACCTCGGCGCGCCGCTCTATGAGCTGACGGGCTGGACGGTCGCCTTCACCTGGTACGCCGCCGTGATCGCCGCAACCGTGATGGCCCTGCCGCTCCTCGTGCGCACGGCCCGTGCCGCGATCGAGTCGGTCGACCCGAATTTCGAGCGCGCCGCCTTCACCCTAGGCCGCTCGGAGTGGAGGACCGCGCTCGAGGTGACGCTGCCGCTGGCGAGGAACGGCATCATCGCGGGCCTCGCCCTCGCTTTCGCGCGCGCGCTCGGCGAGTTCGGGGCCACGATCATGCTGGCGGGAAACATCCCCGGCAAGACGCAGACCCTGCCCCTGTCCATCTACACGGCGGTCCAGACAGGCGAGGCGGGGCAGGCGATGTCGCTGGTCGGGGTGCTGACGCTCCTGTCCTGCGTCGTCGTCGTCGCATCCGGCCGGCTCGGAGCGCGCCCGCTGTGAGCCAGCGACTTGAAGTCTGCCTCATCAAGCGCCTGCCGGGCTTCACGCTCGACGTCGAGTGGTCGGCCGGCGACGACGTCGCGGTGCTGTTCGGGCCCTCCGGAGCGGGCAAGACGCTGACGCTCCAGTGCCTGGCGGGGCTTCTCCGGCCTGACGCGGGGCGGATCGTCGTCGGCGGGCGCGTGCTCTTCGATTCCGAGACCGGCGTGAACCTGCCGCCGCAGCGGCGCGGCATCGGCTACGTCTTCCAGGGATACGCGCTCTTCCCGCACCTGACGGTCGCTGCCAACGTGGCGTTCGGCCTCCGCGGACGGCCGCGGGCGGAGGTGGCGAGGCGCACGGCCGAGGTCATCGAGCGCATGGGGCTCGGCGGACTGGAAGATCGGCGGCCTGACGAGATCTCTGGCGGCCAGCGCCAGCGCGTCGCGCTCGGCCGGGCACTGGCGCCCGACCCGGCCTTCCTGCTTCTCGACGAGCCGCTCTCGGCTCTCGACGTGAGACTCCGGCAGTCGCTCCGCGAGGAGCTGGCGACGATCCTCATGCAATGGCAGGTGCCGGCCGTGCTGGTGACGCACGATTTCCAGGAAGCCTACCGGCTCGGCGACCAGATCGTGGTCTACGAGGCGGGGCAGGTTATCCAGACGGCGCCCCGGAGCGAGCTTCTCTGGCGCCCCGCCTCCGATCGCGTCGCCGGGATCCTCGGGATCCGGAACATCCTCCGTGGCACGGTCGTCAAGGCCTCGCCCGAGCGCATCCAGCTCCGCTGGCGCGGCCGGCTGCTCGAAGCGGTCAACTCGCCCACCCGCTCCTACCTGCCCGAGCCCGACAGCCCCATCGCGTTCTTCATCCGGCCCGAGTACGTCCGGCTCATCCGCAAGGATCGGGGCGCCGCCGACCCGATGCACCACATGAACCTTCTTTCGGGCTCGATCGTCCGCGAGGCCGACTTCGGCACGACCTTCACGCTCTTCATCAGGCTGGATGGCGCGGGCAGTCCAGCGCAGGGCGACTACGATCTCGAGGTCGAGGTCCCTCGGCTGGTCTACGAGATCCTCGAGATCGGGCGCGACCGGCGGTGGGAGCTGTCCATGCACCGCGGCTCCATCCAGGTGCTGCCGTCGGCCCCCCTCTTCCCCTCGGGGGAGAGGGCTGGGTGAGGGAGGATCCGTGAACCCCGTCGTCGAGCTGGCCGGCATCCGCGTGGCCCACGACGGTCGCGCCGTCCTCGATGTGCCGCATCTCCACGTGACGCCCGGCGAGGTGCTGGCCGTGATCGGCCCGAACGGAGCGGGGAAGTCCACGCTCCTCCGCGTCCTGGGATTTCTCCAGCCGGCGGATGCCGGGACCGTGCGATTCCAGGGCGAGGCGGTCACGGCCGCGCAGAGCCTGAGCGTCAGGCGGCGCATGGCGAGCGTGTTCCAGGAGCCGCTCCTTGCCGACACGACGGTCTTCGACAACGTCGCCATGGGACTGCGCTTCCGCGGAGTCCCGCGCGAGCGCTTCGCAGGCTTGGTGGAACGCTGGCTCGACCGCCTGGCGATCGCCGGCCTGGCCGGCCGGCAGTCGCGCACGCTCTCCGGCGGCGAGGCGCAGCGCACCGCGCTCGCGCGGGCGCTCGTCCTCGAGCCTGATCTCCTCCTGCTGGATGAGCCGTTCTCGTCCCTCGACCCGCCGACGCGCGAGGCCCTCGTGGACGACCTCGGGCGCATCCTGCGCGAGGAGCGCATGACGACCGTCCTCGTCACCCACGACCGGGCCGAAGCAATGATCCTCGGTGATCGAGTCGGCGTGCTCATGGAGGGCCGGCTTCTCCAGCTGGACACGGCCGCCCAGGTCTTCAGGGCGCCCGTCTCCGAGGAGCTCGCGCGCTTCGTCGGTATCGAGACCATCCTCGACTGCCGGGCGGTCCGGCGCGAGGGTGGCGTCACCGTGGTCGAGGCCGGGGGTGGCAGCATCGAGGTCGCCGATCCCGCCGAGCCCGGCGAGACCGTGCGGCTCTGCCTCCGCCCGGAAGACGTGACCCTCTCGGCTGGCCCGCCGCCGACAGGAGCATCGAGCGCCCGCAACCACTTGCCCGGGCGGGTCCTCCGCGTCTCCGCGGCAGGCCCTTATGTCCGCGTCACGGTGGACTGCGGTTTCCCGCTGGTCGCCCTGGTGACGCAGCGCTCCGTAGAGGAAATGGGCTTGCGCGCCGGGGTCGCCGTGACCGCGCACTTTAAGGCCACGGCCGCGCACCTGCTGCGTCGAGGGAAGTCTTGACAGTGAGAAGAGCGCAGGAGTATTAAGGAGGCGATACGGCCGCAACCTCACCCGACGAGGAGGTCCCCATGGCCGACCTGGAACCGCTGATCGCGCGCTTGTCCGCTGAGAACCCCGAGTTCCGCAAGCTCCAGGAAGAGCACACTCGATACGAGCAGGAGCTGAAGGAGCTCAACAGTCGCGGGTTCCTCACGGCGGACCAGCAGTGGCGCGTCAGCGAGCTCAAGAAGCTCAAGCTGATGGGCAAGGACCAGATGGAGTCGATGGTCCGTCACGCGCGCGACGCCGCGCACGCCTGACCCGGAGCACCCGAGCCGGGGGCGCCATGCCGACGTCAGGGGAGGGGCCGGGCTTTCGCGGCCTCTCCCACCTGACGCCGTCGGGCGACGCCCGGATGGTGGACGTCTCACCGAAGAAGGAAACAGCGCGGGAAGCAGTCGCCCGCGCCGTGCTGAAGATGCGCCCCGCTACGCTTGCCGCCATCCGCGCCGGCCGGACGGCCAAGGGTGACGTGCTGGGCGTGGCGCGGACGGCCGGCATCATGGCGGCCAAGCGCACTCCCGATCTGATTCCCCTCTGCCACCCGCTCCGCATCACCGGCTGCGACATCGCCTTCTCACTCGACTCGAAGCGCTCGACCGTCACGATCGAGGCGCGCGTGCGAACGGTGGACAAGACGGGCGTCGAGATGGAGGCGCTGACCGCCGCGGCCGTCGCCGGGCTCACGGTCTACGACATGGTCAAGGCGATCGACCGCGGCATCGTGCTGTCGGGACTCTGCCTCGTCGAGAAGTCGGGCGGCAAATCCGGCACCTGGCGGCGCAAACCGTGAAGACCGCGCTCGTGTACTCCGAGGAGTGGCGGCGCTTCGACTACGGGCCGGAGCACCCGCTCCGGATGGAGCGCCTGGGCCTGACGTGGCGGCTGATGGAAGCCTACGGGCTCACGTCGGGACCGAAGACCGAGGTCGTCACGCCCGAGCCCGCCTCCATCGACGCCATCACCCGCTTCCACAGCCGCGACTACATCGAGATCCTGCGCGCCGTCAGCGCGGGCGACTGGGTGCCGCACGCCGAGCGATACGGGCTCGGGGCAGGCGACAACCCCATCTTCCCGGGGTTGTGGGAGGCGGCGGATATCTGCGCCGGCGGCTCGCTGCTGGCCGCGCAGCTCGTCCTCGACAACGAAGCCGCGCGCGCCTTCCACTTCGCCGGCGGGCTCCACCACGCCATGCCCGCGCGCGCCTCGGGCTTCTGCTACGTCAACGACGCCGTGCTGGCCATCATGGAGCTGCGCCGGCGCGACTGGAAGGTCGCCTACGTGGACATCGACGCGCACCACGGCGACGGCGTCCAGTTCGCCTTCTACGCCGACCCGCGCGTGCTGACGATCTCGAGCCACGAGCGCGGCGACCGGCTCTTTCCCGGCACGGGCTTCGTCGCGGAGATGGGCGAGGGCGAGGGGATCGGCTATTCGGTCAACCTGCCGCTCCAGCCCTACACCGACGACGCGGTGTACGAGCCCGCGTTCGAGGCCGTGGTGCCGCCGCTCCTGCGCGCCTTCGAGCCCGACGTGGTGGTGCTCCAGCTCGGCATCGACTCCCACCGGACGGACCCGCTGACGCACCTCGCGTGGACGGTGCAGGGGTTCACGAAGATCGTCTGCCGCCTGCTCGAGCTGTCGCCGCGCGTGGTCGCGCTGGGCGGCGGCGGCTACGACCTGCCGAACGTCGCGCGCGCGTGGACCGCGGCGTGGGGCGCCATGAACGGCGCGCAGCTCGCCGCCGAGATCCCGCGCCCCTGCCACAAGGACCTCGCCGCGCACGGGCTCAAGAGCATGAAGCTGTGGGACCCGCCGCTCGATCTGCCCCAGGACACGCGGCAGTGGGCGGAGGAGTACGCCATGCGCCAGGTCAAGGCGATCCGCGAGCACATCTTCCCGCTCCACGGCCTCTAGGCCGCCCGTGGCTCGCTTCAACATCGGGCTCCGAGAGCCGGGATCCCCGGGAGGGAGGCTGCCCATGCGCTTCGTCAAGGCCGCGCCGATCGCCATCGCCGTTGGCGCCGTCATCTTCATCTGGCTGCTCGGCTCGTCGAATCCCCTCACGCCCGCCGGCTACGTCGGCTATGTCACCCAGGGCGCGGTATTCGGCCACGCGCGCTTCTACGAGCTTCAGACCGGCCCGACCTCGCCGGGCAGGACGTGGCTCCTGTCGGTGATCAACGTCAGCGTGACGCCCTATACGTACCACGAGGACTTCACCGGCCCGACATCCGTGCTGTCACGGGACAACCTCAAGATCAGCTTCAGCGTGCACCTCGTGTGGAAGGTCCGTCCCGACCGCGTCAAGGAGTTCGTCGAGAAGTACAGCACGCTTACCCACGACCGCAACCCCGACCGGATCGTCCAGACGGCGTACGACAACTTCCTGAAGGAGCCGCTCCGGACCTATGCCCGCGACGAGATCCAGCGGCTGAACGGACTCGAGATCAAGGACAAGATCACGCCGGTGGGCGAGGCCATTTCGAAGCGCGTGCTCGAGCTGACGAAGGACACGCCCTTCCAGGTGACGAGCGTCGTCGTCGGCAACATCCAGTACCCGGAGGAGGTGTCCAGCGCAGTGTCGGCCAAGATGGCGGCGACCCAGGTGCTCGAGCGCAAGCTGACCGAGATCGCCATCGAGGAGCGCGAGAAGCAGAAGCGCATCGTCCAGGCCGAGGGCATCGCGCGCTCGATGGAGATCATCAACACGCGGCTGACGAGCCAGTACCTCCAGCACGAGGCCATCGAGGCGCAGAAGGCGATGGTCGGCTCGCCCAACCACACGACGATCTATATCCCCGTCGGCCCGATGGGCGTGCCGCTGGTCGGCACCTTCGACACCCAGCGCGGGCAGCGGCCGGCAGCCGAGCCCGCCCCGCCGACCCGCTAGCAGGACGGCGAGAAGGGCCCATCTGCTTCGTTGGCGCCCTCGGCCCCACGCTCGTGGCAGTTCGAGCTGAGGGGCGAAGCCACGAGGCGAGGGCTGAGACAGTTGTACGGTTCGACTGCGGGATCAACTCAGCCCTCGTCTCACGACGGCATACGCCGTCGTTCAACTCGAACAGCGGGGCGCCGCCTCGCATCTGGACCCTTCTCGCCGGCCTGCGGCCTCAGAGCACGCGCCTTAAGCCACCGGCTAGAAGACGAAGACGCCTTTCCCGGTCGTCTGGGTGTCGAAGAGCTTGTAGGCCTGGTCGGCGTCGTCCAGCTTGAAGCGGTGGGTCAGGAGTTTCTTGAGCGGCACCTTCTTGTCGACGATGAAGCGCGCGCACTCGGCTTGCCCCATCGCGCTGAAGGTCCACGAGGCGTGGATGGTCAGCTGGCGGCGCAGCATGTGCTGGCTGATGTCGAAGGTCGTGGTGCCGCCCTCGCCGACGAGGGCGACGCGCCCCCAGGTGCCGGCGCTCCTGACGGCGGCGACGCGCGCCTCGGCGACTCCCGTGCAGTCCATGGTCGTCTCGGCGCCCTCGCCGTGGGTCAGCTCGTGGATGGCGGCGACCGGGTCCGTCTCTTTCGAGTTGATCACCGCGTCTGCGCCGAACTCCCTGGCGAGCTTCAGTCGCTCGGCTGAGACGTCCACGGCGATGATGCGCGCGCCCATGGCGTGTCCGAGCATTGTTGCGGAGAGCCCGACTGGGCCCTGACCGAACACGGCGAGCGTGTCCCGCCCCGAGGCGTCGATGCGCTTGAGGGCGCCGTAGGCGGTGCCCGTGCCGCAGGAGACGGCCGCGCCTTCCTCGAATGACAGCTCGTCGGGCAACGGGACCATGGTGAACGCGGGCGCCTTCATGAAGGGCGCATGCCCGCCGTGCCCTGTCATGCCGTAGACGGTGATGCCGCCCCGGCAGAGCTGGGACCACCCGACTCTGCAGTGCTTGCAGCGTCCGCAGCCCTTGTAGTGGTGGTTCATGACCCGCGCGCCGACGGGCGCGAAGTCGGCTGGCACCCCTGCGCCGACGGCAGCCACCACGCCGCAGGGCTCGTGGCCCGCGATGACGGGGCCGCCGCTGCCCAGGCCCAGCGCGGCAGCGGCATTGCCCGACGCCCGGTAGGGGTGCAGATCGCTGCCGCACATGCCGGAGGCCTTGATGGCGAGGACGACCTCGCCCGGCCCCGGCGTGGGATCGGGAAACTCCCGGACCTCCAGCTTCCGCTCTCCGAGAAAGACGACGCCGCGCATGATCTGGTCACCCCTCCTGTGGACCCCTGGTGAGCCGCCCGGAGCCGTAGCGTACCATCTGAAGGCCGCCGGCGTCCCGCAGGCGCTTGACTATATCCTGCAGATCTGTATCTAATAGATATATGGCGCGCAAGGCCGGCACGACCGAATACGCGGTGCTCGGGATGCTCGGGTGGGGTCCTGCCTCGGGCTACGACCTCAAGAAGCGGTTCGAGGGCAGCGTCGCCCACTTCTGGAGCGAGAGCTACGGGCAGATCTACCCGATCCTCGCGCGGCTGGCGGCGCAGGGTTTGGCCGAGCGACGACTCGAGCGCCAGAAGGGCAAGCCCGACCGCTACGTCTACTCGATCACCGCCGAGGGAGAGAAGCGGCTCGGGGCGTGGCTCCGGGAGCCCGCGCATGTCCAGGGCTTCAGGAGCGAGCTGCTCCTCAAGCTCTTCTTCGGCAGGCGGCGGCCCGTCGAGGAGAGCATCCGTCACGTGGAGCGCTTTCGCGAGCTCCAGCGGGAGCTCCGGCGGAGCTACGCCGACGCCGAGCGCGAGCTGCTGAAAGTACACCGGGCGCATCCCGAGCTGCCGTACTGGCTGATGACGCTCCGCTTCGGGGCGAGTCGGGCCAACGCGCTCCTTCGCTGGAGCGACGAGACGCTCAAGACACTGGAGCGGCTGCGCCGCGGGCCCGCGCGGCGAGCGACGAGCCGCTGAGGAGGGCTTCCATGGAGACGGCGATACGGCTCACGCTGTGGGTCCACGTCCTGGCGGGGACGGTTGCGCTCGTCGTTGCCCCGATCGCGCTCATGACGCTCAAGGGCGGCCCGACGCACCGGAGGTGGGGCAAGGTCTACTTCTGGGCCATGGCCGTGGTCGCGGCGACAGCTATCGTCGTCGCCTTCTGGCGGTCGATCCTGTTCCTGATGCTGACGGCGGTATTCAGCTTCTACGCGGCGCTCTCCGGCTACCGCGTGCTCTCTCGCAAGCGCCCCGACCTCGGCCAGCGCCCGTCGGCGCTCGACTGGACCGCCGCCGGGATCACGCTCGCGGCCAGCGCGGTCCTGGTGACGCTGGGCGTCGTCAAGCCGACGCCGAGGTTCCAGCAGCTTTCCACGGTCGCCATCGCCTTCGGCTTCGTCGGCCTCGCCATCGCCGGCTCGGACGTTCTCCAGTTCGTCCACCCCCCGGCCGACAAGCGGGCGTGGTGGTACAAGCACATGGCCAATATGATCGGCTCCTACATCGCGGCTGTCACGGCCTTCTCGGTCGTGAACTTCACCATCCTGCCGACGACGCTCCGCTGGCTCTGGCCGACGCTTCTGGGCACGCCCCTC
>Ga0335084_10006605_pt1 | contig 11539 bp, 6 predicted proteins | sample Lox_Sample_44_FD_206721 | JGI IMG/M metagenome (GOLD analysis project Ga0335084, IMG submission 206721) | Soil microbial communities from Loxahatchee National Wildlife Refuge, Florida, United States - Lox_Sample_4.4 | ecosystem: Environmental > Terrestrial > Soil > Wetlands | place: USA: Florida...
TCAGCAAGTCGGGAATCTCGCCTGGCGGTCCCGTCTTGCGCAGGGCCTGAATCAAGCGATAGAGCGCGGTCTGATCCTTGGGGTCGCTCTTCAAAGCCTCCCGGCACTGCTCGACCGCGTCCGGGTATCGCTCCGCCCGCATGTACAGCTTCGCGAGCACGCCGCGTGCGGCGGCGAGCGAAGGCTGCAAGCTGACCGCCTTCTGCGCCGAGCGCATGGCGAGCTCGAACTCGGGAGTGCCGACATCCGCGCCCTTCTGGGAAAGCAGGTCTGCTTGCAGGTACAGCAGGAGGGCGTCGTTCGGCGTCCTTTCGAGCTTCGACTGAACCGAGGCCAATGCGTGGTCCAGATCGTTGGCCTGCACGGCCGCCAACCCCTGAGCGGCGGTGCTCAGCGACTGGTGCGGATCGAGCTCGTATGCCTTCTCGAAGTCCGCCTCCGCCTTGTCGTACTGGGCCACCTGCACGTAGAGGACGCCGCGGGCCACGTAGAGCTGCGACGCCGCGGGCTGCAGCAGCATTCCTTCGCTGATCACGTCGATGCCGACCTGAAACGACTCGTGGGCAAAGGCGATGTTGGCAAAGTCCAGATAGAGACTGACGTTCCGCGGGTCGAGCAGGAGGGCCTGCCGAAGCGTGCTCACCGCTTGTGGCGTATCGCCCGCCTCTTCGGCCGCGTTGGAAGCGAGTTGCAGGGTGGCGGAAGTGGGATGGCCGGCGTCGAGCAGAGGCTGCAGGGTGGCGAGGGCCTCCTTGGGCTTCTGGCCCATGATCTGCATGGATGCCAGGAGGTGACGCTCCCGCGGATCATCCGGGCGGAGAGCCAACGCCCGTTGAAGAACCGCTGCGGCATCGTCGAGACGCTTGAGCTTTGCGAGGCAGGTGGCGTAGGCGTGCAGGGCGTCGAGCTGAGAATCGAGCAGCGTACCCGCCTTGTCGAAATGGGGGACCGCCGCCTTGCAGTCGCCCGTCCGGTACTCGAGCACGGCCAGCATGGCGTGGCCCGTTGGATCGCCGGGACGCAGCTCCAGCAAGCGGTTGAGCAGCGGCACCGCCTCCCGGCTGTCCGCTTCGTACTCGATCTGAGCTGCGCCGGCCAACGCCGCGACGTTTCTTGGCGCGATCTGCAGTGCTTGCTGGAACGCCGCCAGGGCCTGCTTGCGGTCTCCCTTGCCGGCGAAGGCGATGCCCTGCAAGGTCCAGAGTTGAGCGTTGCCGGGCGAGGCTCGCAGAGCCGAGCGGGTCAACTCCACGGCCTTGTCGAAGTCTCCGGCCCGCAACGCCGAGCCAATGGGCTCGGTCGGGTCCTCGTTGGCTTGTGAGGGGGCCATGGAAGGGCAAGCCAACAGGAGCGTCAGGAGACAAAGTTTCTTGAATGAAGCCATCGCGCATACCGGGCAGACGTCGAAACTATCCGGGCCAGAATACTTCCGGGGAGACGACTGCAGCAAGGGTAGGACGCCGGCTCCCCGCTCGCGCTATACATGGGTCCGCCGGCCAACCGGCAATGCAGGAGATCTCGCCATGAAGGATGGGGCGCGTGCGGCCACGCTTCTCGGTTTCCTCCTCGCTCCGGGCGCTTACCTCGGCGCCCAGGGCGCAATCCCCCCACCTCCCGCCACGCGGCAGGACAACGTCCGGGAAGTCTTGCACGGCGTTGCGATCGTCGATCCCTATCGCTGGCTGGAGGACCAGGCGAGCCCCGAGACGCGGGCCTGGATCGAGGCCCAGAACCGCTACACGCTTGGCGTGCTCGAGGGCACTCCTTCACGCGGCGCGATCCGCGACCGTCTGAGCGCGCTCAGCCGCTATGACGTGCAAGGAGCGCCCCTCGCCAAGGGAGGGCGCTACTTCCTCCTGAAACGGCGCGTGCAGGACGACCTCGCGATCCTGTACGTCCGGCAGGGGCGTGGCTCCCCCGACGAGGTCCTGCTCGACCCTCACCCCCTGAGCCCCGACCACACCACGGACGTGAGCCTGGAGGACGTCTCCGGAGACGGGCGAGTGCTCGTCTACGGGGTGCGGCGCGGGGGCGAAGACGAAACCGAGCTCCGGGTGCGCGAGGTGAAGACGCACGCGGACCTGCCCGATGTCCTGCCCCGAGCCCTGTATCGGGGCGTCTCCCTCAAGGCCGACGGCAGCGGCTTCTACTACGCGCTCCAGAGCCGTGAAACCGGCATCCGCATTCGCTACCACGGCCTCGGCACGCCCACGAGCCACGATCCCGAGGTGTTCGGCGGCGGCTACGAGCCGAGTGCGTGGGTGGGCGCCCGGGTGTCGGAGAATGGCCGGCACGTCCTCTTCGACGTCCAGTACGGCTGGGCCCGGAGCGAGGTGTTCGTCCAAGACCTCGCGAACGCCGGGCCCGTCAAGCCCGTGGTGACCGGCTTCGACGCGCACTTCCAGGCCGACTTTGCGGGTGATCGCCTCATCCTCCTCACCGACTGGCAGGCGCCGAATGGACGCATCGTCGAGGTCGACCCCGTGGATCCCGCACCCGCGCACTGGCGGGAGATCGTGCCCTCGACCGCCGATGCGATACAGTCCTTCACCCTGGTCGGCGGCAAGCTGGTCGTCCACTACCTGCACGACGTCACCTCGCGTCTCGCGGTCTTCTCCCTGGACGGCAAGGACCGGGGCGCGCTCGCGCTCCCGGGCCCAGGCACGGTGAGTCGGATCGAGGGCCGCTTTGAGAGCGGCGAGTTCTTCTTCGACTTCACCTCCTACACCCTGCCCCGCGCCACGTATCGCGCTGACCTGGCGGGGGGCGCGGTCGAGCCCTTCTGGCGGCCCCGGGTGCCCTTCGACCCCGACGCTTTCGAGAGCATGCAGGTCTGGGTCCCGTCGAAGGACGGTACGCGCGTCCCGATGTTCATCGTCCAGAGAAAGGGGCTTGCCGTCGACGGTCAGCGGCCGACCCTGCTCTACGGCTACGGCGGCTTCAACGTCAGCATCACGCCCCACTGGAGCGCCTTCGTCGCCTGGTGGCTGGAGCAGGGAGGGGTCTACGCGGTCGCCAACCTTCGCGGGGGCGCCGAGTTCGGCGAAGCCTGGCACCGCGCGGGCATGCTCGAGAAGAAGCAGAACGTCTTCGACGACTTCGTGGCGGCCTCCGAGTGGCTGATCGCCAACCGGTACACCAGCGCGAGCCGACTGGCGATCCAGGGGGTCAGCAATGGCGGCCTGCTGGTGGCCGCCGCGCTCACCCAACGCCCGGATCTCTACCGGGCCGTTCTGTGCGGGTTCCCCGACCTGGACATGGTCGGCTACTACCGCTTCCCGAACAACAACCCGCCCGCGCTGCTGGAGTACGGCGATGCCTCGAAGCCCGAGCAGTTCCCTTTTCTCTACGCCTACTCGCCGTACCAGAAGGTCACTCCCGGAATCCGCTACCCCGCCGTACTCTTCTCGACTGGTGACGCCGACACACGGGTGCCGCCCCTCCAGGCCCGAAAGATGACGGCCCGCCTGCAGGCCGCGACAACGTCGGGCTGGCCGGTTCTCCTCCTCTACGACACCAAGGCCGGTCATGCCGGCGGCCGGCCGATCGGGAAGATCGTCGAGGACGAGTCCCTCGAGCTGGCCTTCCTGGTGCAGCAGCTCGGCATGGCGCCGACGCGGTGACGAGGTGCCAGGACGAACCGCTCACCAATTGCATTACCCTGATGGATGTGCGAGCCACCGCAATTGCCTTGCAGTCTTGGGCGTCTTCGCGCATGGCATCCGCGAGTGACTCCCGTGCGGCGCTGCTGTTTGTCTTGGGGATCGCGCTGGTGGCGCCAGGTGGCGCCCGCGCGCAATCGCAGAATGCCTCCTCCGTCAAGCAGCCCGCCACTTCTGGCAGGGCACAGTTCTTTCGCGAGCCCACCGGCGATCAGCGTTGTGCCGTCTGCCATCCCGGCGAAGTCGCCGGCTATGCGCGCTCCGGGATGGCGCAATCTCTCCGGCGCACCCATCAGGAGCCTGCCGGAGTCGTAACCGCCCGCGGAACGACCATCACCATCTCTTCGTCCGCCTCCGGCTATTGGCAATCCCGGGAAAACGCCGGTGAGAAAAGCCACTACAGGGTGGACTTTGTCGTCGGCTCCGGGAATCACGCGAGCGGCTATCTCGTGGACATCGGGGGACATCTGTTTCAATCCCCGGTCGCCTACTACAAGAGTCGCCAGTCTTACGATCTGGCTCCAGGTTACGAAGACACGCCGGATCCGGATTTCACCCGGCCCATTGGCGAGGAGTGCCTCCTCTGCCATGCCGGCAAGGCCTTGCACATTTCAGGCACACTCAATTCCTTCCGAGCACCCATCTTCGCGGCCGAAGCCATCAGCTGCGATCGCTGTCACGGGCCGGTCGAGCGTCACCTGGCTGATCCACGCGCCGGCACCATCGTCAATCCCGCGAAGCTCGAGCCCGCGGCTCGCGACAGCGTCTGCGAACAGTGCCACTTGTTCGGGGTGGCTCGGGTGCCCAATCCGGCAAGACAACTCAGCGACTTCGTTCCAGGCCAGCGTGTGGAAGACACCTACACGATCTTTCGCGACGCCACGCCGGCAGGTTCTTCCGCGGGTGATTTCAAGGTCATCAGCCACGTCGAGCAGCTTGCCCTGAGCGCTTGCGCACGAAACAGCAATGGCCGCCTGTGGTGCGGCACCTGCCACGATCCCCACGACAAGCCTCTGCAAGCGCTTCCGTACTACCGTTCGCGCTGCCTCACCTGCCACGCTTCCGCCTTGCCGGCCTCGCATCCCGCGAAAGACTCGGACTGTCTTGCCTGCCACATGCCGCGGCGCAACGCCAAGGACGGCGGCCATTCCGCGTTCACCGATCACCGGATCCAGCGGCGGCCCGAAGCACTGCCGGGTCTTCCCGCCAACACCGGCATCGTCGCCTGGCGGCAGCCTTCTCCGGACCTGCAGAAGCGCAATCTGGGTATTGCGTATATCGACGTCGGAATGCAGCGCCACTCTTCCCAGTTCCTGAGCGAGGGCTACCGCATGCTGACGGAGGTTCAGCGGCAATTCACCGACGATCCTGGTTTCTTCAAGTGGATCGGTGAGGCGCTGCTGCTCGCGAAACAGCTTCCCGACGCCAAGCTGGCCCTGGAGCGGGCGCTCCAACTCGATCCGGACTCCGCGCTGAGTGAAGCCGGCGCCGCCGCGCCGTACATGATGGAAGGCAACACGGCTGCCGCCACAACTCACCTGGAACGCGCCGTTGCCCTGGATCCTTTGTATCTTCCAGCCGCGAGCACGTTGATGGGTCTCTATAGGCAACAGGGAAAGTTCAAGGAAGCCGACGAAGTGTCCGCCCGCCTGTCCGCGGCGATGAGTGGCTCGGCGGCCGCTGCGTCCGACGCGAAACATGGCGGCGGAGCGCCCGTGCAGAAGAGCGAGGAGGCATTCAAGAATATTCGGGTCCTCCAAGGCCTCGCGGCGGAAGAATTGCTACCCACCATGAAATTCATTGCCTCAGCCCTGGGAGTCGAGTGCAGCTACTGTCATGTGGAGAGCCAGTTCGACAAGGACACAAAGCACGCGAAGGAAACGGCGCGGGGCATGATGCAGATGGTGTCGGAGTTGAACAAGAACAGTTTTGCCGGTCAGCGCGAAGTGACCTGCTTCTCTTGCCATCATGGCCAACCCAAACCCGAGGGCGTCCCGGTTCTGAGTGGATTGCCGGCTGCCAGTCTTGGCGCCACACCGAGGGAGGGACCGCTGCTTCCCGCCAGCCTGCCGCAAGTAAGCCAGCTTCTTCGTCGCTATGTCGACGCGCTCGGTGGAGCCTCGGCAATCGAGCAGGTCACCAGTCGAGTCGGAAGGGGTACCGTTCGCCTCCACGATGAGTCCGCGGCGATTGAGATCTTCACCCAGGCGCCAGGGAGACAGGCGATCGTGCCCCATTCGAAGCGGGGCGAGAGTTCCGTGGTGCTCGACGGGCAAACGGGCTGGATCGCCGCGCCCAAACGCCCGGTCCGCGATCTTCACGGGCCCGAACTGAGCATCGCCCGGATGGACGCCGACCTGCAATTCGCCCTACACATACAGGAAGTGTTCCCGGACTTGCGAATTCAGTACCCGGAAACCCTCGGCGACCGGAGAGTGGATGTTCTGTTGGGTGTCGCGGACCAGCGACTCTCCGCGAAGCTCTACTTCAGCCAGCAATCGGGACTGCTGGTTCGAATGGTGCGTTTCGCGGAATCCCCTCTCGGGCCCAATCCCACGCAGGTCGATTTTGACGACTATCGTGCGGTGGAAGGTGTGCAGGTCCCGTTTCGCATCACCTTGACCGAGCCGAACTCCACTTCGACGATTCAATTGGAAGAGGTGCGCCACAACGTTCGAATCGATCCGGCGGTATTCGCAAGACCAGCTCTGGATCGTGCGGCCACTGCGGATCCGCGCTGAGCCCGGCTGAGGGCCGCCCGGCGGACGCGCGCGGCGTCCACCAGCGCCCGCCGCATCACGGCCGCCGTGGTCGATTCGTGGACCAGGCGCAAAGGGAGGTTGGATGAGTTCCGAAGACCAGCGGCAATCGAATCGGCAGCAGGGCGACCAGCAGGCTCTCACGCGGCGGCGCATCCTGCAGGTCCTGGGCGGAGCCGCGGCGGCCGCAACGCTCGAGGCCGAGACGCGCGATCGCGGTGCCTCGGCTCCCACGGCGCCGCCGGGCGCGCCCGCAGCCGTGCCGGTACCGGCGGCCTTCCATCCAGTGGCGCTCCACGCGCGGCCGTTCAGCCTGACGGCCGTGCGGCTGCTCGACGGGCCGTTCCGGGACGCGCAGGAGCGGGACGCCAAGTACCTGCTGTCGTTGGATCCCGACCGGATGCTGCACAACTTCCGCGTCAACGCCGGGCTTCCGCCCAAGGCCCCCGTCTATGGCGGGTGGGAATCGGTGGCGACCTGGGCGGACATCCGCGCTCACGGCCACACGCTCGGACACTACTTGACCGCCTGCGCGCTGATGTACGCATCGACGGGGAGGGGCGAGTTCAAGAAGCGCTGCGACTACATCGTGCGGGATCTGGAGGAGTGCCAGAACGCCGCCAAGACCGGGCTCGTCAACGCGTTCCCCGACGACACCGCCCAGATCGACAACCTCGTGAGGACGCAGCACGCGACGGGCGTGCCGTGGTACACGCTGCACAAGGTCTTTGCCGGCCTGCGGGACGCCTATCTCTACTGCGACATCCAGGCGGCGCGAAACGTCCTCGTGAAGCTCTCCGATTGGGCGATCGCCACGACCGAGAAGATGACCGACACGCAGTTCGAGGCAATGTTGAACACCGAGCACGGCGGCATGAACGAAGTGCTGGCCGATGTGTATGCGATCACCGGTGATGTCAAGTACCTGACACTGGCCGAGCGGTTCTCGCACAAGCGGCTGCTCGAGCCGCTGTCGGAGTCGCGCGATACGCTCGACGGGCTCCATTCCAATACGCAGATTCCGAAGGTCGTGGGCTTCCAGCGCATCCACGTTCTGACGGGGCAGCCCCGCTATTCGGCGGCGGCACAGTTCTTCTGGAAGACCGTGGTGACCACCCGCTCATTCGCCACCGGAGGAAATGCCGACAACGAGCACTTCTTTCCGGTGGGTGAATTCGAGAGCCACATTCCCTCCGCGAAGACCATGGAGACGTGCTGCAGCCACAACATGCTCCGGCTCACGCGGATGCTCTTCATGACGGATCCGGCCGTGGGCTACGCCGACTACTACGAGCGGGCGCTCTACAACACCATCCTCGCGTCTCAGGACCCGGACACCGGGATGGTGACCTACTTCCAATCGACGCGGCCGGGGTACCTGAAGCTCTATTGCACGCCGGAGGATTCCTTCTGGTGCTGCACGGGGACGGGGATCGAGAATCACGCGAAGTACGGCGACTCGATCTATTTCCAGGGCAGCGAGGACGGCAGGGATTGCGTGTTCGTCAACCTGTTCATCGCCTCCACGCTGGACTGGAAAGAGAAGGGCCTGGCGCTCACACAGACCACGAAGTTCCCCGAAGTCGGCACGAGCCGCCTGGAGCTGACGGCGGCCGGACCAGGAGACGTCACATTCAAGATCCGCCACCCCGCATGGAGCGCCATGGCCACGGTGAAGGTGAACGGCACGATCGCAGCGACGTCGCAACGTCCCGGCACGTACGTGGACCTGAAGCGGACATGGAGGGCGGGCGACGTCGTCGAGGTCGACGTGCCGATGACGCTACGGATGGAGGCATTGCACTCCAGTGCGAGTCACGCGGCGGTGCTCTATGGGCCGATCGTCCTCGCCGGAGCGTTGGGCCACGAGGTTGCGCCAGGTGCGGACCTGCACGTCAACGAGCGAACGATCGGCGAGCCCTTCAACGATCCGATCGAGGTGCCCGTGCTCGTCGGGGACCTCGCGAAGATGGCGGCAGGGATCAAGCCGACGGATTCTCCGCTCACGTTCAGGACCGACGGGCTGGGCCGCCCGGCGGAGGTGAGGCTCGTCCCGTACTACCGCATCGCCCACGAACACTACAACCTGTACTGGAAGATCGTGAGCGCGTGAGACGAGCGACGGAATGCGCAGGGCGACGTCCGAGACGTCGTCCGCGTCAGAGCTAGCCGGTCGCCGTCATCCGCGCCCGGCGCAGCTGCCTCATCGAGGAGCGAGCTCGCCGTACCAGTAGGCGGCGGTCACTCCACCGTCCATGAGGATGTCGCTGCCGGTGATGAACCCACCGTCGGAACCACAAGCAGCGCGCCGACCGTCCCGACTTCGTCCGGAGTGCCAGGGCGTGCAGCTGCAGACACCTGGATCATGCACCGGGCGTTCCCCAGGACGTCTGCCGCCGCATTGGCGTTGTCCAGGCCCATGTCGGCCAGCAGGACGTGCTTACCGATACCCACACGCCGAGCGATGGCCTGCCCGATCTGACCGGCTCCGATGAGGACGAGGACATTGGCCACGCCTACCTCCGCACCGCATCCCGGTCGTCACGGACCCGCTGCGGCTCCTTGTCTACAGGCATGTTCGGTGTGTCGTGCACGGCGTCCAACGAGCCCGGCGGGTCGGCGTCGAGCGCTCCGAACAGCGGCTCGAAGTCGTCTTGCTCTGCGCCGGTGGTGGCGACCAGCTCGAAGGTCTTGCGCTCGGCTTGCGGCGAGGAGAGGCTTCGCACCAGGAGCTTGGCGATCTGGCGCCGCGCGATGACGCCGTCGCTGGAATCGCCCGCCTGGCGCTTGTCGCCCTGCAGCAGGACGAGGCGCTGCTCGTTCGGCGCGTTGTAGTCGAACCAGCCAGGCCGCACGATCGTGTAGAGCCTTCCGCTCGCTCGTACGAGCCGCTCGGAGCGCCGCTTCCAGTCGTGGGCTTCGGTACGACGGTTGTAGTCACCCGTGCGGTTGGTGACGCCGATCGCGGTCATGAGTGCGATGCGCGCGCGGCGCGAACCCAGCGCGACCAGGACGTTCCGCACCCCGCCGTAGTCGACCGTCTCGGCTCCCAGCTTGCCGCCGCCGTCGGAGCCGTGAGTGAACACGATGGCGTCCACACCCTCGACGGCGCCGGAGAGCGTCTCGGGCTTCGTGAGGACTCGACGGGGTACCGGATGGCTACCGGGCGATGAACGCCCGCGAGGCCATCAGGGTCATGATCGCGTTCTGACCTGGACGGTGAAGCTATGACCCATTGAAAGGGTTGGTGGAGCTGGCCGGGATCGAACCGGCGACCTCGTGAATGCCATGGAAGTGGTCTCCCGGCTGCGCTGCCCTCGGCAACGTCTTACCATGGGGCTTGGGTTCCGCCGGGGTTCCAGGATGGCTGCCCACGAACCCGCGTTGGGTTCCAGAACGCCTGTTTCCCGCTGATGCTTGACGGGATTCTAAGGATGACTATTCCCTGCCGCGCTGCGGCCGCGGCCGCAGCGGGCCCCTCACGCAGGACGCGGTCATTGACGCGATGTGGCCGAGGCAGCCGCATCCTCGAGCAGGAAGCGGTCGATGATCTCAGGGTGCCTGTCGAACACGTCCTTGTCGGAAGCAGAGCAGAAGTAGTAGGTCTGGCCCTTGTGACTCGATCGGATCGACTTGTCTGCGTCCATCGCGCACACGGGGCACAGCGGATGGTCCTCACTGGAGACGGGCAGTTTCGCGTAGGCGTCGTTCGAGTTGGAATCCAGCCAACCCTTGCCCTGGTACTCCATTCCGTCGGCCAGTTCCACGGCCGCTCGTCTCCCAACGTAGCGTTCGACAACCCGGAGCGCCAGGTCGATTCCCGAGGAGATTCCCCCCGCCGTGGCCAGTGAGCCTTCCTCCACGAAACGTGCGCCGCGCTTGAGGCGGACGTCAGGGAACTCGACCGCGAAGCGGAAGTAACCCATATGGTGGGCAGTCGCCGACTTGCCGGAGAGCAGCCCGGTCTTGGCGAGCACGAAGGCGCCATTGCAGACCGACATCGTCACGTCCGTCGCTTTCGAGGCCGCCCGGATCCATTCGTACATGTCCCCGGAGGCGGCCGTCTGATCCATCGCCGGGATGACGATGACCTTCGGCTGGGGCGCCGTCTTGAAGGTGTAGTCCGGGACGACTCTCATGCCGCTCCCCACCACCACCGCGTCGAGCGTGGCGGCCACCCTGTACGGAGCGAACAGGGGCTTGCCGTCGCTGGTCGAGGCGCCCGCAAAGACCTCGAGCGGCCCGCAGAAGTCCAGCACCTCCGCCCGCGGGCCGAGCACGAACGCGGCGGGGAGCGACCCGGAGCCGGGAGAGAGTGAGGACTCGGGTGCGTCGCGTTCCTTCGAGGCCCCCGCGCTCCGATCTTCCTTCGCGCCGACTGCGTCCTCGGCGAGCGCAACCGAGGCTGGGATTCCAGCCGCGACGCTCGCCATGGCGGCTCGCTTGATCAACTCTCGTCGATTCATTTGCCCTCCGTGCCGGCGAGCCTGTTCTGCACGCGCCGGAAAATCCTCGCCTTGCGCTTCACGTTCCAGATGTAGACGCCGGTCCAGGAAAGGACCGCCGTGGCGATGCCGAGCAGGCTCACGAAGACCTGGTAGGGTCGGCCGAAGACCCTGGCCATGTGCAACGCGTAAAGCCAGCTCTCGATCGTGTTTCCGGTGTGCTCGCCGGTCGGCTGGTCCAGCATCCGGAAGGCGCCGGTCTTTCCGTCGAACATGACCGCGGTGCCGCCGCCCTTCGGGGCGCGCTCGAAGAGGTCGCGGCTGCCCCTCACCTCGTACACGTACGTGCCCGCCCATGGCAGGTACATGAGCGCGAGCGGCTCTCCGACGCGGAAGCCGTGGAGCCGGCTCTGCTCGGCCATCAGCCTCTCGCCGGTGGCCAGGGCCTGGCGCCAGTCGAGGCGCGGCGCCTCGGTTCCGACTCCCATGGGACCGTAGGTCTCGTCCTGGGAGCGGTAGTCGAACAGGGCGCGCATGACGGGCTCGTACACTGGCCGGATGTTCATCATCACGCTCGACCAGGCGAACACGAACAGGGGCGGCCACAGCCAGAGGCCTGAGGCGCGGTGCAGATCGAAGTTCAGGCGGAAGGCGCTCGCGCGACGCTCGACGG
>Ga0335084_10006607_pt1 | contig 11538 bp, 8 predicted proteins | sample Lox_Sample_44_FD_206721 | JGI IMG/M metagenome (GOLD analysis project Ga0335084, IMG submission 206721) | Soil microbial communities from Loxahatchee National Wildlife Refuge, Florida, United States - Lox_Sample_4.4 | ecosystem: Environmental > Terrestrial > Soil > Wetlands | place: USA: Florida...
AATGTGAAGTTGAAGGTGGAGCTGATCATGCCGATTGCGATGGAGGAGGGGCTGCGGTTCGCGATCCGCGAGGGCGGGCGCACCGTCGGCGCCGGCGTCGTCGCCAAAATCCTCGCCTGAGATCGGACGACGATGCGCGACTTGATTTCGTTTCAGTGTGACCAGTGCAAGCGCCGGAACTACACGGCGACCAAGAACAAGAAGACGACGACCGACAAGCTCGCCATGCGCAAGTTCTGTCCGGCCTGCCGCTCGCACACGCTCCACAAGGAGGGCAAGGTTTGACCGATGCGAGCCGGCGCCGCCTGGCGCTGGCTGCCGATACGCCGTCGGGTCAGTAGCTCTAATTGGCAGAGCACCGGACTCCAAATCCGGGGGTTGCAGGTTCGAGGCCTGCCTGGCCCGCTCGCAGACGAGACGACGCACGCAGATGGCATTTCAAGAGCAGATCAGCAAGGCACGGGACATCGTCCCGCGCTCGGTCAACTTCCTGCAGGAGGTGTGGGCGGAGATCAAGAAGGTCCACTGGCCCGCGCGCAAAGAGACCTATGCGGCGACGGTGGTGGTGCTGGTGGTGGTGGGGATCGTCGCGGTGTTTCTCGGCACGGTGGACTTCGCGCTCTCCCAGATCATCCAGGCGATCCTCCGTTGAGATCCGACATGGCGAAGAATTGGTACGTGGTGCATACGTACTCGGGGTACGAGCAGAAGGCCAAGGCCGCGCTCGAGGAGCGCATCAAGGCGCTCGGCAAGGAGCAGAACTTCGGCGACGTCCTGGTGCCCGCCGAGAAGGTCGTCGAGCTGGTCAAGGGCCGCAAGAAGACGTCGTCGCGGATGTTCTTCCCCGGCTACATCCTGGTCAACATGGAGCTGAACGACGAGACCTGGCACATCGTCAAGTCGACGCCCAAGGTGACCGGGTTCGTCGGCGGGTCGACGCAGCCCGCGCCGATCTCTGAGAGCGAAGTGCGCGAGATCACCGATCAAATGGCCGAGGGCGCGGTGCGGCCGAAGCCGAAGGTCCTGTTCGAGAGCGGCGAGCACGTCAAGGTGATCGACGGACCGTTCCAGGACTTCAACGGCGTGGTCGAGGAAGTGAAGCCTGACAAGGGCAAGCTGCGCGTGCTGATCAGCATCTTCGGCCGCGCGACGCCGGTCGAGCTCGACTTCGTCCAGGTGGAAAAGGCCTAGCGGCCGTACGAGGAGACGTCGGTGGCCAAGAAAGTCATCGCCGAGATCAAACTGCAGATTCCGGCCGGGCAGGCGAACCCCAGCCCGCCGGTCGGGCCGGCGCTCGGCCAGCGCGGCGTGAACATCATGGAGTTCTGCAAGGCGTTCAACGCCAAGACGCAATCGCAGCCGGGCATGATCATCCCGGTGATCATCACCGTCTACGCGGATCGCTCTTTCACGTTCGTGACCAAGACCCCGCCGGCCTCCGTGCTGCTCAAGAAGGCGGCTGGTGTCGAGAAGGGCGCCGCCGATCCCAAGCGCGGCAAGGTCGGCAAGGTCACGCGCGCGCAGGTGCGGGAGATCGCCGAGCTCAAGCGGCCGGACCTGTCGGCCGAATCGATCGAAGCGGCGATGCGGACCGTCGAGGGCACGGCGCGCAGCGTCGGGCTCGACGTGGTGGATTGAGGACAGCGCGATGGCACATCTGGGCAAGCGATTGAAGGGCGCGACGGGCGAGGTGAACCGCGAGACGCGCTATGCGCTCGACGAAGCCGTCGCCCTGGCGACCAAGTTGGCGACCGCCAAGTTCGATGAAACGCTCGAGCTCGCCATCCGCCTCGGGGTCGACCCACGCCAGGCCGACCAGAACGTGCGCGGCACCGTGGTGCTGCCGCACGGCACCGGCCGCTCGGTGCGGGTCGCGGTGTTCGCCAAGGGCGACAAGGAACGCGAGGCGCGGGAGGCGGGGGCGGACTTCGTCGGCGGCGAGGACCTGGTGAAGAAGGTCCAGGACGAGGGATGGCTTGAGTTCGACAGCGCCGTGGCCACCCCGGACATGATGGGGTTGGTCGGTCGCATCGGCAAAATCCTCGGCCCGCGCGGCCTCATGCCCAACCCGAAGCTCGGTACGGTCACCTTCGACATCAGCAAGGCGGTGAGCGAGCTCAAGGCCGGCAAGATCGAGTACCGGGTCGACAAGGCCGGGATCGTCCATGTGCCGTTCGGCAAGGCGTCGTTTGGGGCCCAGAAGCTCCTGGAGAACGCGTCGGCCGTGCTGACCAGCATCGTCAAGGCGAAGCCGGCGTCGGCGAAGGGCAACTACATCATGACCGTGTCGCTCAGCTCGACGATGGGGCCGGGCATCAAGATCAACCCGCTGGCCATCCGCAGTCTGGCGGCGTGAGGAGGATGCGGTGAATCGGGACGAGAAGGTCACGTCCGTCGCCGAGCTGCGCGAGCGGTTCAGCCGGGCAAGCGTCGCGCTGGTGGCCGCCAACCTCGGCCTGACCGCGGCGGAGTCGCGCGCCCTGCGCCGCTCGCTGCGCGGCGCCGGCGGGGAGCTCAAGGTCGCCAAGCACACGCTCAGCAAGATCGCCATGCAGGAGACCCGCTACGCGGACTGCGGCAGCATGCTGCGCGGGCCGCGCGGCCTGGTGTTCGGCTACGACAACCCGGTGGCGGTGGCGAAGGCTCTGGTCGACTTCGCCGAGCAACACAACAAGCTGCAAATCGACGGCGGTGCCATCGAGGGGCAGTTGATCAAGTCCGAGCAGGTGAAGGCGCTGGCGTCGATGCCGGGGCTCGGGGCGCTGCAGGCGCGCGTGGCGCGTCAGGCGCTCACGCCCGGCCGCCGCGTCGCCGCCGTGGTGCAGTCGCCGGCGCGGCGGATCGCGGGTGCGATCGCCAGCCTGGTGAAGAAGTTGGAAGCAGCGGGCAGCGCCGAGTAAGCGCGGCGCCGCGATCTACCAGTACTCGAAACGGGAGGAAAACATGTCCGAAGCAAGTGCACGCGAGTGGTCGTCGGAGATCAAGGACATCGGCGACAAGATCATGGCCCTGACGCTGTTCAAGGCGCAGGAGCTCGGCGACTACCTCAAGGACGTCTACGGCGTCGAGGCGGCCGCGGCCCCGGTGATCGCCGCCGGGCCGGTGGCGGCCGGCGGTGGCGGGGCCCCGGCCGCGGAGGCCGAGAAGGAGGACTTCACGGTCGTCCTCACCGGTTCCGGGGACAAGAAGATCCAGGTCATCAAGGTGATCCGCGAGCTCACCGGCCTGGGGTTGAAGGAAGCCAAGGATCTGGTCGACGGCGCGCCGAAGACGGTGAAGGAAGACGTGCCCAAGGCGCAGGCCGAGGAGATGAAGAAGAAGATCGTGGAGGCTGGCGGAACCGTCGAGCTCAAGTAGGCATCACTGCGGTCACGAGGACAACGGAATGAGTGTTCGTGTTGCGCACAACGTTCGCTTGCGGCGAAATTTCGGCAAGATCAGGAAGATCGTCGACATCCCCAATTTGATCGAGATCCAGCGGCGCTCCTACGAGGAGTTCCTACAGCTCCACGTGGCACCTGGGGAACGCCGCGACACCGGTCTCCAGGGCGTGTTCAAGTCGGTCTTCCCCATCAAGGACTTCAACGAGACCGCATCGCTCGAGTTCGTCAGCTATTCGCTCGGCGAGCCCAAGTACTCGGTCCAGGAGTGCCACGAGCGGGGCATGACCTACGCCGCCCCGCTCAAGGTCACCATTCAGCTGGTGATCTGGGACGTCGATGCCGAGAGCGGCGCCCGCTCGATCAAGAACGTGAAGGAGCAGGAGGTGTACTTCGGCGAGATCCCGCTGATGACCACCAACGGCACCTTCATGGTCAACGGCACCGAGCGCGTCATCGTCAGCCAGCTGCATCGCTCGCCGGGCGTCTTCTTCGACCACGACAAGGGCAAGACCCACGCCAGCGGCAAGCTGCTCTACTCGGCGCGCATCATCCCGTATCGGGGCTCGTGGATCGACTTCGAGTTCGACCCGCGTGACATCCTGTTCGTCCGCATCGACCGGCGCCGCAAGTTCCACGCCACGGTGCTGCTGCGCGCCCTCGGGATGACCACCGAGGACCTGCTCAACTACTTCTATAAGAAGGATACGATCCTCATCGACGGCAACCGGCTCGCCAAGGTGTTCAAGGCCGGCCAGCTGGTCGGGGGCAAGGCGACGCGCGACATCCGCGGCGCCGGCAACGAGCTGATCGTCAAAGAGGGCCGCAAGATCACCAAGGCCTCCATCAAGCAAATGGAGACGGCCGGGGTGCGCGAGATCCCGGTGTCGCTGGAAGACGTCATCGGCCGCGTCTCCGCCCACGATGTCGTGGAGCCCAAGACCGGCGAGGTGTTGCTCGAGTGCAACCAGGAGCTCACCACCGAGCTGCTCGACCGCCTGCGCGCCGCCGGGGTGCGCGAGGTCGAGGTCCTGCTGATGGACGACACCCACGTCGGCCCGTCGCTGCGTAACACGCTGCTCCAGGACCGCGTTCCGTCGCCCGAGGACGCCATCCTCGAGATCTACAAGCGCCTGCGGCCGGGAGACCCGCCGACGATCGAGACGGCGACGACCTTCTTCAACAACCTGTTCTTCAACGCCGAGCGCTACGACCTCTCCCGCGTCGGCCGGTTGAAGCTCAACCACCGCCTCGGCCTCGACGCCCCGCTCGAACAGGGCACGCTGCGGCGCGAGGACATCCTCCAAGTCGTCCGCTACCTCATCGACCTGAAGAACGGCAACGGGCAGACCGACGACATCGACCACCTCGGCAACCGCCGCGTGCGCGCGGTCGGTGAGCTGGTCGAGAACCAGTACCGCATCGGTCTGGTGCGCATGGAGCGCGCGATCAAGGAGCGCATGAGCCTGCAGGACATCGAAACGCTGATGCCGCAGGAGCTCATCAACTACAAGCCCGTCTCCGCGGTGATCAAGGAGTTCTTCGGGTCGAGCCAGCTCTCGCAGTTCATGGACCAGACGAACCCGCTCTCGGAGATCACCCACAAGCGCCGCCTCTCGGCGCTCGGTCCGGGTGGTCTCACGCGCGAGCGCGCCGGATTCGAGGTGCGCGACGTGCACCCGACGCACTACGGCCGCGTCTGCCCGATCGAGACGCCGGAAGGGCCGAACATCGGCCTCATCGCTTCGCTCTCCACGTTCGCGCGCGTCAACGAGTTCGGCTTCGTCGAAACCCCGTACCGCGAGGTCGAGAGCGGCCGGGTCACCGAGCGGGTGCGCTACCTCTCGGCGCTCGAGGAGGAACAGCACGTCATCGCGCAGGCCAACGCGCCGGTCGACGCGCGCGGGGCGTACACCGCCGACCGCGTCTCGGCCCGCCGCGCCGGCGAGTTCGTCATGGTGCCGCCCGAAGAAGTGGACTTCATGGACGTCTCGCCCAACCAGCTGGTGAGCGTCGCCGCGTCGCTGATCCCGTTCCTCGAGAACGACGACGCCAACCGCGCCCTGATGGGCGCCAACATGCAGCGCCAAGCCGTGCCGCTCCTCCGCACCGAGGCGCCGCTGGTCGGTACCGGCATGGAGCGCGTGGTGGCGCGCGATTCCGGCGTCACCGTGGTCGCGCAGCGGGACGGCCTGGTCGAGAGCGTCGATGCCACGCGGGTGGTGGTGCGCGCCGACAAGCCGAGCGGCGGCCCGCGCGACCCCGGCGTCGACATCTACAACCTCACCAAGTATCAGCGCTCGAACCAGAACACCTGCATCAACCAGAAGCCGATCGTTCGCGAAGGCGATCACGTCGCCGCGGGCGACGTCATTGCCGACGGCTCGTCCACCGAGATGGGCGAGCTGGCGCTCGGCCGCAACGTCCTGGTCGCCTTCATGCCGTGGGGCGGCTACAACTTCGAGGACTCGATCCTGATCAGCGAACGCGTGGTGAAGGAGGACTTCTTCACCTCGGTGCACATCGAAGAGTTCGAGTGCGTCGCGCGCGACACCAAGCTGGGCCCCGAGGAGATCACGCGCGACATTCCCAACGTCGGCGAAGACGCGCTCAAGGACCTGGATGAGAGCGGCATCATCCGCATCGGTGCCGAAGTGCGGCCCGGGGACATTCTGATCGGCAAGATCACCCCCAAGGGCGAGACGCAGCTCTCGCCCGAGGAGAAGCTGCTACGCGCCATCTTCGGCGAGAAGGCCGGCGAGGTACGCGACACGTCGCTCAAGGTTCCGCCGGGCGTCGAGGGGACGGTGATCAATGCGCGCGTCTTCTCCCGCAAGGGCGTGTCGAAAGACGAGCGCAGCCGGCTGATCGAGGAAGAGGAAACCGCCAAGCTGAAGAAAGATCAGGAAGACGAGCAACGCATCATCCGCGAGTCGACCCTGAAGCACCTCAAGAAGCTGCTGGTCGGCAAGGAGGCGGCAGCGCGGTTGAGCGACGACCAGCGCAAGGTGGTGCTCGCCAAGGGCAAGGTCATCGAGGCCGCGGATTTCGACGAGATCCCGACCAGCCTCTGGGGCGAGATCAAGGTCGGCGATCCGAAGATCGAGGAGGAGCTGACCCGCCTGGTCGAGGCGATGCAGGAACAGCTGTCGCTGATCCGGCTCGCCTTTCAGGAAAAGCTCGAGCGGCTGAAGAGCGGCGACGAGCTGCCACCGGGCGTCATCAAGATGGTCAAGGTCTTCGTCGCCATCAAGCGCAAGCTGCAGGTTGGCGACAAGATGGCCGGGCGGCACGGCAACAAGGGCGTGCTGTCGCGCATCCTCCCCGAGGAGGACATGCCGTACCTGGAGGACGGGACGCCGGTCGACGTCGTGCTCAACCCACTCGGCGTGCCGTCGCGTATGAACCTCGGGCAGATTCTCGAGACCCACCTCGGCTGGGCGGCGCGCTCGCTCGGGGCCCAGCTAGCCACCGAGGCGGGCGGCGACGGCAAGACCGGCGCCGCGTCGGTGCGCAAGAAGATGCGCGAGTTGTACGGCAAGGACCACGGCGAGTTCATCGACGAGCTGCGCGACGAAGACGTCGTCCGCCTCGCCAGCGCCGTGGAGAGCGGTGTCCACACCGCGTCACCGGTGTTCGACGGCGCCTCCGAGGACGAGGTGCTGAGCTGGCTGAAGCGCGCCGGGCTGCCGGGCACCGGCCAGACCCGTTTGTTCGACGGTCGCTCCGGCGAGCCGTTCGCCCACGAAGTGACCGTCGGCATCATGTACATGCTCAAGCTGCACCACTTGGTCGACGACAAGATCCACGCCCGCTCCACCGGCCCGTACTCGCTGGTCACCCAGCAGCCCTTGGGCGGCAAGGCCCAGTTCGGCGGCCAGCGCCTCGGCGAGATGGAGGTGTGGGCCCTGGAGGCCTACGGCGCCGCCTACAGCCTGCAGGAGATGTTGACCGTCAAGTCGGACGACGTCGCCGGGCGCACGCGCATGTACGAGGCGATCGTCAAGGGCGAGAACGTCCTCGAGCCTGGTCTGCCCGAATCCTTCAACGTCATGGTGAAGGAGCTGCAGAGTCTCGCGTTGGACGTCGAGCTGCTCGAGGAAAAGAAGAGCGAAGCGGTCTGACCGGACGCGAGGGAGAACCCATGGAAGATCTCTTCACGCTATTCGAAAAGCCGAAGAATCCGCTCACCTTCAACGCGCTGCGAATCTCGTTGGCGTCACCGGAGAAGATCCGTTCGTGGTCGCACGGTGAGGTCCGCAAGCCGGAGACCATCAACTACCGGACCTTCAAGCCGGAGCGCGACGGCCTGTTCTGCGCCAAGATCTTCGGGCCGACGAAGGACTACGAGTGCAACTGTGGCAAGTACAAGCGCATGCGCCATCGCGGCGTCGTCTGCGAGAAGTGCGGCGTCGAGGTCATCCAGTCGAAGGTCCGCCGTGAGCGGATGGGGCACATCGAGCTCGCCACCCCGGTGGCGCACATCTGGTTCCTGAAGAGCCTGCCGAGCTGGATCGGCACCTTGCTCGACATGACGCTGAAAGAGCTCGAGAAGGTGCTGTACTTCGAATCCTACGTCGTCACCCGCGGCGGCAAGACGCCGCTGCAGTACAAGGAGCTGGTCAGCGAGACCCGCTATCGCAAGGCGCGCGAGGAGTTCGGCGACGCCTTCGACGCCGAGATGGGCGCCGAGGCGATTCGCAAGCTGCTCAAGGACATCGACATCGAAAAGCTGGCCACCGACCTGCGCGCGGAGATGCGGCAGGCGACCAGCGAGGCGAAGCGCAAGAAGATCTCCCGCCGGCTCAAGGTCGTCTCCGCGTTCAAGAACTCGGGGAACCGCCCGGAGTGGATGATCCTCGAGTGCATTCCGGTCATTCCGCCGGACCTGCGCCCGCTGGTGCCCCTGGACGGCGGCCGCTTCGCCACCTCCGATCTGAACGACCTCTACCGCCGCGTGATCAACCGCAACAACCGGCTCAAGCGGCTGACCGAGCTCAACGCGCCCGACATCATCATCCGCAACGAGAAGCGCATGTTGCAGGAGGCCGTGGACGCGCTGTGCGACAACGGGCGCCGCGGCCGCGCCATCACCGGACCCAACAAGCGCCCGCTCAAGTCGCTCTCCGACATGTTGAAGGGCAAGAGCGGCCGCTTCCGCCAGAACCTGCTCGGCAAGCGGGTCGACTACTCCGGCCGCTCGGTGATCGTCGTCGGCCCCGAGCTGCGCCTCCATCAGTGCGGCCTGCCGAAGAAGATGGCCCTCGAGCTCTTCAAGCCGTTCATCTACAACAAGCTCGAGGAGCGCGGGTTCGTCACCACCATCAAGAGCGCGAAGAAGATGGTCGAGAAAGAGCGCCCCGAGGTGTGGGACATTCTCGACGAGGTCATCCGCGAGCATCCGGTCCTGCTCAACCGCGCCCCCACCCTGCACCGGCTCGGCATCCAGGCGTTCGAGCCGACGCTCATCGAGGGCAAGGCCATCCAGCTGCACCCGCTGGTGTGCGCGGCCTACAACGCGGACTTCGACGGCGACCAGATGGCGGTGCACGTGCCGCTGTCGGTCGAAGCGCAAGTCGAGGCGCGCGGCCTGATGATGTCGACCAACAACATCCTCTCGCCCGCCAACGGCAAGCCGATCATCGTGCCGACGCAGGACATCGTCCTCGGTCTCTACTACATGACGCGGGAGCGGCCCGAGGCGCCGGGCGCCGGCAAGCGCTTCGCCGATCCGGATGAGGTCCGCATTGCCTACGACCACGGCGCGGTGGGTCTGCATACGCCGATCAGCGTGCGCATGGACGGCAAGCTGGTCGACACCACGGTCGGGCGCGTTCTGCTCTACGAGATCGTCCCGCGCGAGCTTCCCTTCTCCGAAGTCAACAAGGTCATGAAGAAGAAGGAGCTCGGCAATCTCGTCGATCTCTCGTACCGCCTGGCTGGGAACAAGGCCACGGTCATCTTCGCCGACAAGCTCAAGGACCTCGGTTTCGAGTTCGCCACCCGCGCCGGCATCTCGATCGCCATCAAGGACATGGTGATCACCCCGAAGAAGCCCAAATTGCTCGAGCAAGCCCGCACGGCGGTGCGCGAGATCGAAGATCAGTACAATAAGGGGCTCATCACCGACGGCGAGCGCTACAACAAGGTCGTCGACATCTGGGCCGAGGTCACCGACCGCATCGCCGACGAGATGCTACGCGAGCTCGCCACCGACACCGTCGAGGGCGAGGGCGGCAAGCGCTACACAGTGAGCAGCTTCAACCCCATCTTCATGATGGCCGACTCGGGCGCGCGCGGCAGCGCCCAGCAGATCCGCCAGCTCGCCGGCATGCGCGGCCTCATGGCCAAGCCGTCCGGCGAGATCATCGAGACGCCGATCACGGCGAACTTCCGCGAAGGCCTGACGGTGTTGCAGTACTTCATCTCCACCCACGGCGCGCGCAAGGGCCTCGCCGATACGGCGTTGAAGACCGCCAACTCCGGTTATCTGACCCGCCGGCTGGTCGACGTCGCGCAGGACTCCATCATCACCGAGGAAGACTGCGGGACGCTCGACGGCATCGAGATGACGCCGCTGGTCGAAGGTGGCGAGATCATCGAGGGGCTCGGCGACCGCGTGCTCGGCCGCGTCGGCCTCGACGACATCCGCGAGCCGTACAACAACGAGGTCATCGTCAAGGCCAACCAGGAGATCAACGAGGACAAGGTCCGGGCGATCGAGGAATCCGGTCTGGAGCGGGTGAAGATCCGCTCGGTGCTCACCTGCCAGTCGCGCCAGGGCGTGTGCATCCGCTGCTACGGGCGCGATCTGGCGCGCGGGCACATGGTCAACCTCGGCGAGGCGATCGGCGTCATCGCGGCGCAGTCGATCGGCGAGCCAGGCACGCAGCTCACCATGCGCACGTTCCACATCGGCGGCACCGCCAGCCGGCGCGCCGAGCAAACGACCCTCGAGGCGCGCAACGACGGCATCCTCAAGTTCATCAACCTCAACACCGTGGTCGACAAGAACGGCGACCTGGTGGTGATGAACCGCAACGGCGAGATTGCCGTCATCGAGATCCCCGAGCCGGGCCGCGAGCGCGAGCGCGAGCGCTACTCGATCGTGTACGGCGCGAAGCTCAAGATGCGCGACCGTGAACCGGTGAAGAGCGGCCAGCTGATCGCCGAGTGGGATCCCTACACCATCCCGATGCTGACCGAAGTGGCGGGCACGGTGAAGTTCGGCGACATCCTGGAGAGCGTCACCGTCGAAGAGAAGGTCGACGAGCGCACCGGCCTGTCCACCCGCGTGATCATCGACTGCAAAGACCTCGACAAGCGGCCGCGCATCTCGATCAAGGACAAGGACGGGAAGACCGCCAAGCTGCCGGGCTCGGAAAACGTCGCCCGCTACCCGATTCCGGTCGGCGCCCACATCGCGGTCGCCGAGGGGCAGCTGCTGTCGGCCGGCGACGTCGTCGCCAAGATTCCCCGCGAGACGACCAAGACGAAGGACATCACCGGCGGCCTGCCGCGCGTCGCCGAGCTCTTCGAGGCCCGCAAGCCCAAGGAGTTCGCGATCATCAGCGAGATCGACGGCACCGTGTCGTTCGGCAAGGACACCAAGGGCAAGCGCAAGGTGGTGGTCACCCCCGAGGTCGGCGAGCCGCGCGAGTACCTGATCCCGAAGGGCAAGCACATCAGCGTGCACGAGGGCGACGGGGTGCGGGCCGGCGAAGCACTGATGGACGGGTCGCCCAATCCGCACGACATCCTCACCATCCTGGGCGAGAAGGCGCTGGCCAAGTACCTCGTCGACGAGGTGCAGGAGATCTATCGCTTGCAGGGCGTGCGCATCAACGACAAGCACATCGAGGTGATCGTGCGCCAGATGCTGCGCCGCGTCCGCATCAAGGAGGTCGGCGACACCGAGTTCCTGGTCGGCGACCAGATCGAGAAGTGGCGCTTCGAGCAGGTCAACCAGCAGACCCTCGACGACAAGGGCGAGCCGGCGATCGCCGAGCCGCTGCTGCTCGGCATCACCAAGGCCAGCCTCTCCACCGAGAGCTTCATCTCCGCCGCCTCCTTCCAGGAGACGACCAAGGTGCTGACCGAGGCCTCCATCCACGGCAAGGTCGACCACCTGGTCGGCCTCAAGGAGAACGTCATCATG
>Ga0335084_10006608_pt1 | contig 11537 bp, 10 predicted proteins | sample Lox_Sample_44_FD_206721 | JGI IMG/M metagenome (GOLD analysis project Ga0335084, IMG submission 206721) | Soil microbial communities from Loxahatchee National Wildlife Refuge, Florida, United States - Lox_Sample_4.4 | ecosystem: Environmental > Terrestrial > Soil > Wetlands | place: USA...
AAACTTGTCTCTGTTTATGCCTGCACGCGTCCCGAAACGGCTTGACACTGCGAACAGATGGCGCATATGTTGACCGTCTATTGTTAACGGCTTTGGGCCGGCGTTACCGACATCAGTGTCCCATTACCAAGGCTGCCAACCGATCGGGGGGGCTGTGCGCCGAGCTGTAGGGATGGCGGGGGACCTCGCCGACCGGATTCGGTCCAGCTGGCAGGTGGCGCAACGTCGATGGCATCGGCCTGTTTCCATGTCGTCTGCTGCGGAGATATAGTATGACCCCCACTGAACCGTTGGCCCTCCTCGAGGGCGTCCGCATCCTCAGCTTCACGCAGTTCCTGCTCGGGCCGGCGGGTGTGCAGTACCTTGCCGACATGGGGGCGGACGTCGTCAAGATCGAGCCGCCCGGTGGAACACTGTTCGAGCGTAACTGGGCGGGCTGCAACCAGTTCCTCAACGGTGTGAGCGTCTTCTTTTTGTGTGCCCATCGGAACCAGCGGAGCCTGACTCTCGATCTCAAGCATCCGCAAGGTGTTGCGGTGGCGAAGCGCCTCATCGCCGAGGCGGATGTCCTGGTGCAAAACTTCCGCCCGGGAGTCATGACACGTCTTGGCCTGGGCTATGAGGACGTGGCCTCGCTCAACCCGCGTCTCATCTATGTCTCCGGTTCCGGATACGGGCAGACGAGCGTCTACCGCGACCGGCCAGGCCAGGACTTGCTGATCCAGGCAGTCAGCGGCCTGGCCAGCATCTCGGGGCGGGCAGGGCAACCCCCGACCGCCGTCGGCGGGCCGATCGTCGATCAGCATGGCGCGGCGCTGCTCGCCATGGGGGTCCTGGCGGCTCTCTTCGATCGCACCCGGACGGGACGCGGGCAGAAGATCGAGGTGACCATGATTCGCGCCGCCCTCGATCTGCAACTGGAGGTCCTGGCCTATTACCTCAACGGCGCACATTTGCAAAAGAGCTCGACGAGCCTTGCAAGCATGATCCATCCGGGCCCGTACGGGATTTACCAGACGAAGGACGGGTGGATGGCGCTCTCGATGTCGCCGTTGCCCGCCCTCCAGGAAGTTCTGCAGATTCCGGAACTGGCGACGCTCGCCAGCGAGCGCTTCAATCATCCCGCCCGCGAGCAGGTTGCACGAATCATCGAGCCTGTCATGCGCACCCGCGCCACGGCCGAATGGATCGACCTGCTGGTGCCCAAGGGTATCTGGGCCGCCGCAGTGCAAGAATACGACGAGGTGTTTCGTGATCCCGCGGTCCAAGAGGCCCACGTCACGGAAGAGCTGGACCATCCGGAAGCCGGACGGGTCCGACTGCTCCGGTTTCCGCTGGAGTTCTCGAGCGGACAGGCGGCCACCCGGCGTGTGCCGCCGACATCGGGCCAGCACACGGACGAGATCCTCCGGGAGTTGGGGTTTAGCGCAGCGGACGTTCGCGCGTTCCGCGAGGGACATATTGTGTAGGGGCAAGGAATAGCGGGGCGTTGCCACTCGCTCTGCATGCAGCGGGAGGATGCTCATGCCGTGGATACGCGAGCCGGAACGAGAAACGCCGGTCGTCTCCGAGGTGGACGTGCTGGTGTGCGGCGGCGGCTTCGCGGGCGTGGCCGCGGCCGTCTGCGCGGCCCGGAATGGCGCGCGGGTACTCCTGGTAGAGCGGTACGGGTTTTTGGGAGGTCTCGTCACGGGCGGCCTCGTCGTCACCACGCCCCCGCTCGACAACGGGATCAATCGGGAGATCGGCGAGCGGCTGCGCCGCCAGCGCGTCTATGCCCCGCTGCAGAGGGCCGGGGCAGAGATGATCGCGCAGAAGATGCACGCAATCGATCCGGAGGTTGTGAAGCAGGAACTGGCGGAGATGCTCCGGGCGTCGCGGGTACAGCTCCTCCTGCATAGCCTGATAGTCGGGAGCATCGTCGAAGATGGCGCCCTCAAGGGCGTCCTCATCGAGAACAAGGCGGGCCGGCAGGCGATCCTGGCCCTGGTGGTGGTGGATGCCACGGGTGATGCGGATGTCGCCGCTTTTGCCCAGGCCCCCTTCCGGGTGGTGAAGAAGCCGATAACCATGATGTTCAACATGGCGGGTGTGGATGTGGACAGGGTCTTGGAGCGCCTCGGGAACTGGAGCAATCTCAAGACCCTCGTGAGCGACGCCGTCGGGCGCGGTGAGCTGCAATTCGACCTGGGCACCACGCTGGAATGGGGCACGCCGGGTGTCCACGCGGAATGCCTCCTCCATCCGGGTGAAATCAACATGTGGTCGGGGAACCTCCGTGGCGTGGATGCACTTGACCCGAAACAGCTGACCGATGCGGAGCTCATCACGCGGGATCACGTCATCCGGCTGGTCTCGTACCTTAGGAGACACGTGCCGGGCTTCGAGGGATCGTGGATTGAGCTGACCTCTCCGATGCTGGGGGTACGGGCCACGCGGCAAATCCTCGCCGGCGTTTCGCCGACCATGCAGGACGTCCGATCCATCCGGTTCGCCGACACGGTGGCAAAGCCGTACACGGACGATACGATTCGCCTGCCCTACGGTTCTCTCCTCCCGCAACAGATCGAGAATCTGCTGGTGGCCGGCCGATGTATCTCGGCCGAAGAGGAAGCCATGGGCCAGCTTCGCCTCATCCCCGTGTGCGCCGCGACCGGCGAGGCGGCAGGGACGGCTGCGGCGCTGGCGCTCCGCAGGGCGGTGCCTCCCTCCAAGCTCGAGATCACGAGCCTGCAAAAGGCGCTGGCGGCTCAGGGGGGGGATCTGGGTCTGTGAGCGCCTGGCGTGTGGAGCCGACCCGGAACGGGACGGGCAAGGGAGAAATCCAGCCAGTCGGCCCTCTTGACAGCTGTCGGCAATATGGTATCAATTGCCGGCCTTCTCTCACCCTGTTTGCCGGTGCGTGGTGAAAGTGATTGTGCGGTCCCACCGTACCCTCCCTCGGATGCTTCGCCGTGCGCATGACGGCCAGGCACCGGTCCTTTCGGCTGACCCGGTCTAGCGCCTCTCATGAGATACCCGGTTCTGGACACCTTGCCTTTCCCCCGAAGACCTTGAACACGAAAGGAGCACGTTATGCTATCTCGACGTTCGTTCCTGATCCAGTCCACGGCTGTGGGGCTCGGTGCCACGGTGATTGGCAAGACAGGGATGGGGCGCGCCGCCGAGGCCCGAACGTTCACCTTCGGCCACGATCAGCCGGCGGACACCGCCTATGGTTTTTGCGCCGAGCAGTTCGACAAGAAGCTTTCCGAGCTGAGTGGCGGCTCGATGCGGGTCCGCCACTTTCCGAACGGCGCGCTGGGCCAGGAGCCCGAAATGGCCCAGAAGGTGCGGCAGGGTGACATCGACTTCGCGATCAACTCCACCGCGAACACCTCGACGGCCGTCCCGCAATCGGGCGCGTTCTCGCTGCACTTCATTTTCCGGGACGAGGCACACCTCGCCAAGGCTGTGAACGATCCCGCCGTCAACGCGGCGTTCAGGAAGATGATCACGGATAATGTCCAGGGGGCTTTCTCGCTTGGCCTGATGAGCCTTGGAATGCGGAACATGTACGCGAAGTTCACGATCTCGGGGCTTGCCGATGTCACCGGCAAGAAGGTCCGGGTCCAGGCGACGAAGACCGAAGACGCCTTTTTTGGCGAGGCCTACAAGGCGACGCCGGTGCATATGCCATTCGGTCAGGTCTTCACGTCGCTCCAGACCGGCCTCGTCCAGATCGCCGAGAACGGGAACGACAATTATCTGAAGGCCAAGCACTACGAGGCGGCCCCGGTCCTGAACAGGACCGAGCACGAGGCGAACAATTTCCACCTCTGGATGAGCCAGAAGACCTGGGACAGCCTCAATGAGCAGCAGCGAAAGTGGGTGGTCGAGGCCGCCGAGTATGTCCGGCCGCTCAGCACCAACAAGGCGCTTGAGTATGCCGGCGAAGCCGTGAAGACCCTGCAGGGGTTGGGCGTAAAATGGCACACCCAAGTAGACAAGGACAGCATGATGAAGGAGGCGGTGCCATTGCAAGACTCGCTGGCCAAGGAACTGGGCCCGTACTCGGTGCAGCTTCTGAACCTCGTCCGCAATATCAAGTAGGGGTACGACTGTGGCGCAGATGTCCGAACCCCTGTCCGCGGCTCCCAAGCCCCGGGTGACCGTCAAGGCCTTCCGCCACCTGAAGTGGCCCGCGCTCGATCCCCTCGAGCGCGGGCTGATGGTGCTCTGTGCGTTCCTGCTCCTCGGCTTTACGCTGGTTGAACTGACGGATGTGACACTCCGGACGATGCATCGACCCTGGCTGAACGCGGCGGAGTTCGCCAGCGGCTGCTTCACCTGGGGAATCTTTCTTGGGATGAGCGTCGCCGTCCGGCGGGATCAGCATTTCCGGTTGACCGCCGTCAGCCACTCCCTCCACGGGGCAAAGCGCCTGTTCGTCGAGACCGCCAATCGTCTCGTGATCCTGGTGGTGGCCCTGTGCATGGTAGTGTTCGGGTACAAGAACTATGTGGTGAGCTTCGGCAGCTTCCTCATGCCCTCGACCACGCCGATTGCGGTCTTGACGGCAGCGATTCCGGTCGCCGGTTGCCTGATTACGCTGTTTATCATGGAAGAGCTGATCAACGGGTGGCGGCGCGGCTTTGAGCCGCCAGAGCAGGCTATACTCGAAATGAGCCTTCCGGTGGTGTGAGGGCGAATACCCCATGGATCAACATTCGTTGGCGCTGATCGTCATGGTGTCGGTGTTCCTCTACCTGGGCTACCAGGGCGTGCCCGTTGCCTTTGCCCTGACCGGCGGCGCCATCGTGGGGACGATGCTCACGCCCATCTCGCTCCCCTCCATCATGGGGGAGCTGTTCAACGGCATCAATAAACTCGAGTTCCTGGCCATTCCGTTCTTTCTGCTGGCCGGCGATGTGATGACGCAGGCCAATGTCACCGAGAAGCTGATTCGGTTCGCGCAGGTTCTTGTCGGCCACTTCCGGAGCGGTCTGGCGCACGTGGTCAGCGTCTCGAGCATGATCTTCGCCGGGATTTCCGGCTCGATGACCGCAGACACCGCGGCGATCGCCACCGTGGTCATGCCCTACATGGAAAAGGAAGGATACCCGCCCGCCTTCTCGGCGGCCCTGGTCGCCTCCGCCTCGACCATCGCCGCCATGGTGCCGCCCAGCATCATGGCCATCGTCTACGGCGCGGTCGGCAACGTCTCGATCACGGGGCTGTTTCTCGGGGGCGCCGTCCCGGGGTTCCTGGTCGGCACCGGGCTCATGATTTACAGCTACTTCTTCGGCCCTCCCGGAATCAAGAAGCAGCGCGCCACCTTCGGGGAGATGGCCGTCGCGGCGCGCGGGGCTGTCCTGCCCATGATGATCCCCATCATCATCGTGGGAGGAGTGGTGAGCGGAATCTTCACCCCTGCCGAGGCGGGCATGGTCGCCGTGACCTACACCCTGGTCGTCCTGCTCCCCCTGATGGCGCGGGGGCACTTTCGGAGCCTGCCCCACGACTTCATGGAAGCCGCGATTCTGTATTCCTTGCCCATGTCAGCGGTGGCGAGCGCGTCGGCGGTCGGGTGGCTGATCGCTTATCTCGGCGGGCCGGAGATCGTCGATGGCTGGATCATGGGAATCTCGGGAGGGAACCGCATCCTCATCATGTACATGCTGGTGGCGGTCCTGACCATCGCGGGCGATTTCCTGGACGGCGTCCCGGCGATCGCCATCTTCATGCCCATCATCGTATCGCTGGCGAAGGTGGCGCACATCCATCCGGTCCACATGGGGGTCCTGATTATCGTGAGCCTGGCCTTCGGCCTGATCACGCCCCCGTACGGGCTCATCCTCCTGCTGTCGTCCACCCTGGCCGGGGTCCCTTTCCTGAAAGCGTTGCGGCAGTCCGTCCCGCTCTACGGGGTGTACTTCCTGGTGATCACACTGATCATCCTGTTCCCGAAGATGGTCCTGTTCCTCCCTCGTCTGATTCTCCCGCAATCCGTGGGCTGCTTCTCCAATCCCAACGGGCCTGGCTACATCTGCCCGGGATTCTAAGCCGATAAAAATAGCCGGCGGCCACCAGGGTCGCCCGGTCTCCTTTCCGATGCCTGCTTCGCCCAGGCGGCTCAACAAGGCTCAGCGGCAAGGCGGCGGCACCCATCCCTCAGATGGGTGTGCCGACGCCGCAGAATGGCATTTCCCAGCAGCCGGCTATGTCTTCGCAGGCCGCTTCTCCAAGAAGGCTCGCACACCTTGCTGCACCGCTTCGGACTGGAAGAGTTCGCTGATGGCATCCAGGGACACCTGCTGCGCCTCCATGAAATCCATGCACATCCCGCGATCGAGGACGCTCTTGACCGTGCGCAGCGTGACCGCGGCCTTCTCCGCGATCGTCCGCCCGAGTGCCTGGGCTGCCTCCAGGGCCTGACGCGCGGGAACCACGCGGTTGATCAGCCCGATTCGGAACGCCTCGGCGGCATCCACGGGCTCGCCCGTATAGATCAGCTCGCGCGCCCGGCATTCGCCGACGAGTCTCGGCAGCCTCTCGGTACCTCCTCCGGCCGGGAACACACCCAGCGTGACTTCCGGCAAGCCCAGACGAGAGTTCTCGCTGGCCACGCGCAGGTCGCAGGCGAGCGCCAGCTCCAAGCCACCGCCCAAGCAATACCCTTCGATGGCGGCAATGGTCGGAACCGGAAAGAAATCGATCCGGTTATAGAGGGTGTGTTCCTGGACGGCATGCTGGCGGCCCTGGCGTTTCGCTGCGATCTCAGGGAATTCCTTGATGTCGGATCCCACTGAAAAGGCCCGGCCGCCGGCGCCGTGCAGGAGCAGGCACCGGACGTCTTGGTGGGCGGCGATTTCCTCCAGGCAGTCCGTCAGCTCGCTCTTCACGAGATGCGACAGCGGATTCAGCGGGGGCCGATCGATGATCAGCGTGGCAAGGCCGCTTTCGACGCTCCACCGGACGAATTGGCGCTGAGTACTCATCCGAACCTCCAGGAGAAAGGTGAGCAGAATGCCCGCACTGTAGCGTGAAACCCTGGGGCGAATCAAGCCGCTGCTCGTTTCTCATCGGACCGAAATCGCTTGACGGGCAAAAATGAGACGAGGTCTAATGCCCGCATGGCCTTCGATGCTGGTCAGTCAACCTAGGGGGGATGATGCCGCCTTCGCGGTCCCTGGACGAGGCACTCGGGTTCGTACGTCAGCGAGTCCAGAGCACGTTGGCTCAGGTAACTCGTGACGATATTTTCCCGCATGCCGCGCCCTGCGGGACGGGCCTGTGGACCGGGACCCGCGAGGGGCAGTGGACCAGCGGGTTCTGGGCTGGATTGCTCTGGCAAGAATTTGCCCTCAGCGGCCGCGGGGAAGACCGGAAGGCGGCGGAATCCTGGACGGCCCGACTCGCGCCGCACCTGGAGCGCAAGACCCACGACATTGGTTTTGTGTTTTCCACTTCCGCCGTCTTGGGCTGGGAACTCGGCCGGAGCACGGCGTGCCGGGATCTCGCCCTGGAGGCGGCGGACCGGGTTGCCGGCATGTTCAATCCGACCGCCAATGTGATTCCCGTCGGGCCGCACGGAGAGATCGGTGCGGGACTGGACGATGTCACCATCGATTGCCTTGTAAATTTGCCGCTCCTCTGGTGGGCCTGGCAGGTGACGGGGGAAGACCGATTCCTGCGAGTCGCGACCTCTCACGCCGATCGCACGGCGTCCTGGCATGTGAAAGCGGATGGCCGCATCATCCAGTCCGTGCACTTCGACCTGACGACCGGCCAGCGGACTCTGGAGGAGACGCACCAGGGCTGGGGAACCGACGGCTGCTGGACGCGGGGGCAGGCGTGGGGGGTTTACGGCTACGCAGTGGCGTATCGCGCCACCGATGAGGCACGGTACCTGGAGCTGGCCGATCGTGCGGCCTCCTATTACATGCAGCGCGCCGGAGGCGATCTGGTCCCATTCTACTGTTTCGATGATCCGGCCATTCCGCACGTACCGCGGGACGCCTCGGCTGCGGCCATCACCGGCGCGGGCCTGCTGATCCTGGCAGACCATGCGAAAGACCCTAGCATTCGCGATCGATCCTGGGAACGCGCAGAAGCGCTTCTGATCGCGCTTGCGAACGGGTATCTTACCCCGGAGGATGCCGGGGACCGGCGCCCGGCGGGCATGCTGTTGCATAGCTGCTACAACAAGAAGGCCGGGTGGGATACGGATGCTGAAATCGTCTGGGCAACCTATTTCCTCCTCGAGGCCCTCCGCGCCTGGGATCGCACGCGCCGACGGTGATGGAAGTTCCTGGCAATCCCTGTCATTCGGTAGCTCGACGGACGTGTGATTCCCGATTACTGGAACTCATCGTTCCAGTTGATCTCCCGGACGATCAGCATCACGCTCCCTGCCTCGGATACTCCCTCCTGGCCGAGAGGATTCATCATTGGGGACGTCATTGGGGACGTTGCTTCCGAATTCTCCTTGTGGCCTGTCATCCAGACGAACCTGATCTCCGGCGCGCTCCGCGCCCCTAGCCTCCCCCGCGTCAGCGTGCTCCATGGGCCAACCCGGTGCAAACGCAGTCGAGGTTCTCCGTTCCAGGCCAACACACGCTGCCCATCTGAACCACGCTCACAACGTGGGTGCGAGCCCCCGAGGACTTTCCGCCCCGCGAGATATCGATACTCCAGCTCGTTCAGCGGAGCCGGTGTTCCGCCAGGCGGATGTCCGCAGCACGGTTCTCGATGCGTGTTCTGGGTACTGCACGCAATTGCAGTGATATTCACACAGGGGATGGCGGAAGAAGCGTAAAGTAATGAAAGAAACAGCGTCCCCTCTGAGGCTGAAACGGCGCACCGGCGCCGGGCTCGTGTCATGACACGTCTCCAAGGAGCGAAGGGCGCGTTGCGAGAGCACGGCTTCCAGCCCCGAAGGCGAGCGCGACGATGATCAGAATCGCCGCGAATGCGAACGTGATCCGCATACCGGTGGCCACGGCCTCGGGGCGCGCCGTTGTCATGTCGATCGTCGCCGATGCGAGCGTGAACACAGCGCCCATAACGGATGCGCCGGTGATGAGGCCGAGATTGCGCGATAGATTGAGCATGCCGGAAATGGTGCCCCGCTGGTCCGGGCGGATATCTGTCATGACGGCGGTGTTGTTGGCCGTCTGGAACAGCGCATAGTTGACGGTGATGACTACGATGGGGGCAATGTAGCCGGGGATGCCGAGCGTCGCCGGCATCATGGATAGAATGATGGAACCGGCCGCTATTCCGATGAGCCCAACGATGGTCATGCGCTGTGCGCCAACACGGTCCGCAATGCGACCGGCTGGCACGCCGCTCAGCGCGACGACAAGCGGGCCGATCGACAAGACGAGCCCAACAAGAGCCGCGTCGAGCCCGAGCGCACGCGAGAGATAGAACGGCCCGACCACCAGCGTCGCCATCATCACCGTCGAGACGAGCGCGCTCATGGCGAGGCTCGCACTCAGCACTGGATCGCGGAACATCCCCAATCGGATCAAGGGTGTTGCTGTTCTCGCCTCGGCGAGCACGAAGAGGCCGACTCCGAAGGCAGCAGCCAACAGCAGAGCCATGTTGAGCACACCGAAACCGCCCTGCCCAATCGTCATGGCGAGTGCATAGGCGGCGAGCGTCAGGGCAAGCAGCAGCGTGCCCACATTGTCGAAGCCGGCCCGATCAGTCTTCGGCCCCCGGCGATCAACGGGCAGATAGCGATGCGCGAGAAGAAGAGTCAGGATGCCCAGCGGTACGTTGACGAGGAAGATTGCCCGCCAACCGAGTCCGGCAATCAGAACGCCGCCGAGCGATGGACCGAGAGCGGTGCCAATCGCGGACATGGTCCCGAGCAGCCCCATGGCGCTACCGGTCTTCGCCTTCGGAACCGTCTCACCGACAAAGGCCATGGTCAGGGCCATCATGACGGCCGCTCCGAGGCCCTGCGCCGCCCGGGCGGCAATCAGCAGCCAGAGCGTGGGCGCGACGCCGCACAGAACCGAGGCCACCGTGAACAGGAAGATTCCGGCTAGTAGCAGCCGTCGGCGGCCGGTGGCGTCACCGAGGCGTCCGACGCTGACGATCAGGGTGGTGATGGCAAGGAGATACGCGAGGACAATCCACTGGACTTCCTGGAAGGAGGCGGTGAACGCCTGTGCCAACGTCGGCAAGCCAACATTGGCGATGCTGGTGCCGAGCGAGGACAGCAACATAGTTAGCGAAAGACTGGCGAGCGCCCCCTGAATCGAAGATGACCGTTCCGCACTTCCAGCTACCGCCCCTTCTCGTCCTGCAATGATTGGCTTCAACATGAACCCCCTTTTCTGGCGACTCCCGGAACATAACTGTCAGAAGCATAGTCTGTTACCTGGCATGGCGGAAGGCGCACCATTTGCACTTTATTCGTGCGTTTGACGCCACATCACCGTCGAACTGTGCTATGGTCGATGCATGCCGACACCCGATCTCAACTTGCTTGTCACCCTTGATGTGCTACTCGCGGAAGGCAGCGTTGCGCGCGCCGCCCACCGGTTGCGGCTTAGCCCGTCGGCGATGAGCCGGGCGCTGGCACGACTGCGTGAGACGACGGGCGATCCGCTGTTGGTCCGTGCCGGACGCGGTCTCGTTCCCACACCCCGAGCGCTCGAACTCCGCGAGCGGGTCAGTCAGCTTGTACAGGACGGAGAAGCGGTTCTACGCCCTGCCGAGAAGCTCAACCTCAAACGGCTAGTCCGAACCTTCACGCTGCGGACCAGCGAAGGCTTTGTGGAGAACTTCGGACCGGACCTCATTGCTCGCGTTGGCGAGGAAGCTCCCGGCGTGCGGCTGCGCTTCGTGCAGAAGCCAAACAAAGACAGCGCGCCACTTCGCGACGGGACCGTCGATCTGGAAACTGGCGTTGCGGGCAAGACGACGAGTCCGGAGGTGCGTGCGCAGGCGTTGTTCCGAGACCGTTTCATTGGCGTCGTGCGAATGGGGCACTCGCTGAGCCAGGGCGAGATCACACCCTCCCGTTATGCGTCCGGCAGACACATCTGCGTCTCGCGGCGGGGTCTGGACAAGGGACCGATTGATGAAGCGTTGAAGCCGTTCGGGCTGGAACGCGAGATTGTCACGTTTGTAGGTGGCTTTTCGACCGCGCTGGCTCTAGCTCGGGCCTCCGACCTGATCGCCAGTGTTCCCGAACGACATACTGGGAACCTGCGCGCTGGAATGTATAGTTTCCCCCTTCCGGTCGCGACGCCGGAGGTCACGGTTTCACTGCTCTGGCACCCGCGGCTGGATGCCGATCCAGCGCATCGCTGGCTGCGCGGGTGCGTTCGGGACGCTTGCGCAGTGCGACTTACCGAATCATCGGCACTTGGAAGAGCCGCCGAATAATGGGGACGTCGGTTCCGAAACAACTTGCCGGGGCGGTCTGAAGATGACGCGCGGCTTTCTCGCTGGAGTGTGGGGTTCGATTCGCCCTTGCCCGGGATAGCAGTCCGCATCAGCCTGAGCCAGGGGAACCGGGGAACTCCGCGAGG
>Ga0335084_10006609_pt1 | contig 11535 bp, 7 predicted proteins | sample Lox_Sample_44_FD_206721 | JGI IMG/M metagenome (GOLD analysis project Ga0335084, IMG submission 206721) | Soil microbial communities from Loxahatchee National Wildlife Refuge, Florida, United States - Lox_Sample_4.4 | ecosystem: Environmental > Terrestrial > Soil > Wetlands | place: USA: Florida...
CTGGATGTTCGAGCCGAAGCTCGACGGCTATCGCATCCTCGCGCACGTGGGCCTGGACGGCGTCCGCCTGCGCACGCGCAACGGCATCGATCTCACTGCCGCGTTCCCGCGCATCGTCGACGATCTCAAGAGCCAGCTTGCGCTGCCCATGCTGCTCGACGGCGAGATCATCACGCTGCGCGACGGCCGTCCCTCGTTCGACGCCTTGCAGGATCGCGTGCAACTGAAAGCCGCCTCCGACATCGAGGCGGCGGACCGCAACACGCCGAGCGTCTTCTTCTGCTTCGACCTGTTGCACGTGCTCGGCATCAACGTGCGCGATGCGCCGTATTGCGATCGGCGGCGCTATCTCGGGCAATGCCTGAGTCCCACGCCACGCATCCAGATGGTTCATGCGGAGGCCGATGGCGAGGCGCTCTATCGCGCGGCGATCGCCTCGGGCTTCGAAGGCATGATGGCCAAGCGCCGCTCGAGCCGCTACTACCCGGGCCGTCGCAGCGACGAGTGGCTCAAGGTCAAGCATGCCCGGTCGGCGGAGTTCGTGGTCGGCGGTTACACCGAGGGCAAGGGCGCGCGGCGCGACCAGTTCGGCGCCCTGATCCTCGGCGTCTGGGAAGACGGCGCGTTGCAGCCCGTCGGCAACGTCGGCAGCGGTTTCGACGACAAGGCGCTCGGCTCGCTCACCCATGTGCTTGCGGCGCGCCGCGTGACCAGGATGCCGTTTGCGACGAAGCCGGAAGCCGACGGCAAGACCTTCTGGACCCGCCCCGATCTCGTGGCCGAGGTGAAGTTTGCGGGCTGGACCGACGCGGGAAACTTGCGTGCGCCGGTATTCCTTCGCCTGCGTGACGACGTCGATCCAACCACGCTCACGCGCACGCAGGCGCGCGAGCGCAGCGCCGGACCCGAGGCCGACGCGAAGAGCGCAGCGAGCGGCGATGGAGCGCTGGTCGATGCGATCCTGAAGCAGCTGTCGGGATCCGGCGCAACGCTCACGCTGGGAGTCAACGGCAACAGCATCAAGCTGACGCATCTCGACAAGGCGCTGTGGCCCGCGCACGGCGGGGCGAAGGCGTACACCAAGCGCCATCTGCTGCAATATCTCGCCAGGGTCGCGCCGTTCATGCTGCGGCATCTCGCACAGCGGCCGTTGACGGTGATCCGCATGCCCGACGGCATCAACGGCGAGTCCTTCTTCCAGAAGCATTTCGACGGCAGCGCTTTGCCTGCCTTCGTGCGCGTGATCGAACTGGTCAACGACGAGGGCACCTCGCGCAAATACGTCCTGTGCAACAACATCGAGACGCTCCTCTGGCTCGGCCAGATGGGCGTGCTGGAGTTCCACGTGCCGCACGCGAGCGTGCCGCTCGATGCGCCCGCCAAGATCGACGAAAACGAGGTGTTCGACCGCCCCGACTACGTCGTCTTCGACCTCGACCCGTACATCTATTCGGGCAAGGAAGCCAAGGGCGCCGAGCCCGAATTCAACTCGCCTGCATTCGCGAAGGCGCGCGAGGTCGCGCTGCACCTGCGCGAGATTCTCACCGCGATGTCGCTGCGCGCATTCGTCAAGACGACCGGCAAGACCGGCCTGCACATCTTCGTGCCGATCGAACGCACGATCACCACGGACCAGGCGCGCGACGTGTGCCGGCTGGTGGGCGAGCATCTGCGGCGCAAGCATCCGAAGGACATCACGATGGAGTGGGCTGTCGAGAAGCGCACCGGCAAGATCTTCTTCGACCACAACATGAACGGGCGCGGGCGCACGTTGAACGCCGCGTATTCGCCGCGGCGGATTCCGGGAGCGTGGGTTGCCACGCCGGTTACCTGGGAGGAGCTGCCGCAAGTCGAGCCTGGTCGGTTCTCGCTCTCGACGGTGCCCGAGCGTTTGCGCGACAATGGCGACCCTTGGCAGGGGATCCTTCAGGCCCGGCACGACCTGACGCGCGTGTTCACGCGTTGAGTGCTTCGATATGCGGCCCCCTCCCTCACCCTCCCCCGCCGGCGGGGGAGGGAACCGGCTCCCTCCCCTGCGAAGCGGGGGAGGGCCGGGGTGGGGGCCGAAGTAGCACGACAAGGAGTCATACATGGCTGCACGTGCGATTGCTTCGCTCACCGTCACCTTCGGTCTCGTTTCGGTGCCGGTGAAACTCTTCTCGGCGACGCAGTCGTCCGCCGGTGTTTCGTTCAATCTGCTGCACGCAACCTGCGGCTCGCGCCTGAAGCAGCAGTACCTTTGCGCCAAGGAAGGCGTGGTGGTCGAGCGCAGCGAGATGGTCAAAGGCTACGAGTTCGCCAAGGACCAGTACGTCGTGTTCACGCCGGAGGAATTGAAGGCGCTCGAAGAAAAGGGCACCCACACGATCGACATCGTGGCCTTCATTCCGGTCGCCTCGGTCGATCCGATCTACTACGACAAGGCGTACTACCTCGCGCCCGACAAGGGCGGTGCCCGACCCTACGCGTTGCTCGCGCGCGCCATGCGTGAAATGGATCGCTGCGCGCTGGCCAGATGGGCGTGGAAGGGCAAGGGATACATGGTGCAGATCCGGCCGTCGGAAGACGGACTGGTGCTGCAGCAGCTGCTCTACGCGGACGAAGTGCGTGGGCTCGCCGACCTTGAAATCGAGAAGGCCGACGTCAAGCCGGCCGAACTTGCGCTGGCCAAGCAACTCATCGAGCAGGGCGCGACCGATGAGTACGACCCGAAGGCCTATGTCGACGACGTGAAGAAGCGCATCGAGGCCGCGGTCCAGGAGAAGGTCGAAGGCAAGGAAGTTACCGTGAGCGCCGAGCCGGAGACCGGTGGCGCGCAGGTGATCGACCTGATGGAAGCGCTGCGCGCGAGCCTGGGCAAGGGCGGCGGGGCGCAAGCCGCCGAAGCGGCGAAGCCGGCGGCCACGAAGTCGGAGCGCAAGCCGCCCAAGCGCGTCGCTGCCGAGCAGGCGGCGCCGAAAGCCAAGGTCAGGAAGGCGGGCTGAGCGTCCGCCGTTGCGTCGTAGCCGATCGTTGAAGGGTGGCTGAGCTGCGAACGGAACTCCTCCATCGTGCGGTGCCGGCGGTACTACGCTGTGCCGCCGTGGTGACACCGCAGTGGTCGATCGATGTTGCTCCACGCCGCGCACGCATGAGCTCCTACACGTTCCGCGACGTCGAGCGGCTGCTGGGTCTTTCGAAGACCGTCGTGCAGGGTTTCGTCGATGCCGGTTTCGTCGCGCCCGCGCGCGGCGACCGCAACGAGCTGCGTTTCTCGTTCCAGGACCTGATCCTGCTGAAGACCGCGCAGAGCCTCGCCACCGTGAAGGTGCCGCCGCGGCGGATCAGGCAGGCCCTGACGCGCTTGCGTTCCGAGTTGCCCGAGTCGGTGCCGCTTTCGGGCGTGCGCATCTCCGCAGTCGGGACGCGCGTCGTGATCCAGCAGGGCGCATCGCAATGGCAGGCCGATTCGGGTCAATACCTGCTCGACCTGGACGCGGCGCCATCGAGCGACGTCGAGTCGCTGCCCGAACGGGTCGCGCCGGGCGACGACAGCGCGGAGCACTGGTTCGTTCGCGCGGGCGAACTCGAGGCCACCGATCCCGAAGGCGCCGAAGCCGCCTATCGCAACGCCATCGATCGCCAGCGCGACTTTCTCGCAGCCTACGTGAACCTCGGCTGCATGTTGCAGGCAGGCGGAAAGCCCGTGCCCGCGGAGCGGACCTATCGCGACGCGATCGCGCTTCTGCCGGGTGAGGCGCTTCTGCACTTCAACCTCGGGACCGTGCTCGAAGATCTCAGGCGAAACGGCGAGGCCGCGCGCGCCTACGAAGCGGCGATCGCTCTCGATCCTTCGTTTGCCGACGCGCACTACAACCTTGCCCGACTTTACGAGTCCCAGGGGCATGCACAGGATGCGATCCGGCATCTCGCGAGCTACCGCCGGCTGCTGCGCGGCCGGCACTAGCGGCGAACATTTCCCTCCCCGCCTGCGGGGGAGGGAGTCCGAGTCCGTATACACGCGCGCCGACTTGCGGCATCGCAAAGAACGCTGCGGACCGTGTTGTAGCCTTGGACGGTGCTTGATACTGTCTTGTCAAATGTCAGGTTTGGCCGAACGAGAGGATCTTGAGCCATGGGCAACATCGAATCCGTGATGCACGAGCATCGCCTGTTCACTCCGAGTTCGGAGATCGTCCGGAACGCGGCGATTTCGGGAATGGACGCGTACCGCGCGCTGTGCGCGGAAGCCGAGCGCGACTTCAACGGCTTCTGGGCGCGGCTGGCGAAGGAGAACGTGCTGTGGAGCAAGCCGTTCACGCACGTGCTCGATGAATCGAACGCTCCGTTCTACAAGTGGTTCGAGGACGGCGAGTTGAACGCATCGTTCAACTGCCTCGATCGCAATCTCACCAACGGCAACGCGGAGAAGACGGCGATCATCTTCGAGGCCGACGACGGCACCGTCACACGCATCAACTACCGCGACCTCCACGCACGGGTGTGCAAGCTCGCCAACGCGATCAAGTCGCTCGGCTACAAGAAGGGCGATCGCGCGATCATCTACATGCCGATGTCGATCGAGGCGGTGGTGGCGATGCAGGCGTGCGCCCGGCTCGGCGTGACGCACTCGGTGGTGTTCGGCGGGTTTTCCGCCAAGAGCGTGCAGGAGCGCATCGTCGACGTCGGTGCGACGCTGGTGATCGCGGCCGACGAGCAGATGCGCGGCGGGAAGGCGATTGCGCTGAAGCCTGCCATCGACGAGGCGTTCAGCCTGGGCGGCTGCGAAGCCGTGCGCAAGGTGATCGTTTACCGGCGCACCGGCGGCAAGGTGCCCTGGGTCGAAGGTCGCGATGTCTACATGGACGAGCTGACCAGGGACCAGGCTGCGACGTGCGACCCGGTCCCGGTCGGCGCGGAGCATCCATTGTTCGTGCTGTATACGTCGGGCTCGACCGGCAAGCCGAAGGGCGTCCAGCACGCCACCGGCGGTTATCTGCTCTGGGCGATCCTCACGATGAAGTGGGCGTTCGACATCAAGCCCTCCGACGTGTTCTGGTGCACGGCAGACGTGGGCTGGGTGACAGGCCACACGTACGTCGCGTACGGACCGCTCGCCACCGGTGCCACCGAGATCATCTTCGAGGGCGTGCCTACGTATCCGGATGCGGGCCGCTTCTGGAAGATGTGCCAGGAACACAAGGTAAGCGTGTTCTACACGGCACCTACCGCGATCCGCTCGCTGATCAAGGCCAACGAGAGCAACCTCGCGACGCATCCGACGAAATACGACCTCTCGTCGCTGCGCATCCTCGGTACGGTTGGCGAACCGATCAATCCCGAAGCTTGGATGTGGTACTACAAGAACGTCGGCAATTCGCGGTGCCCGATCGTCGATACGTTCTGGCAGACGGAAACGGGCGGTCACATGATCACGCCGCTTCCGGGCGCGACGCCGCTCGTACCCGGTTCATGCACGCTGCCGCTGCCGGGCATCTTCGCGGCGATCGTCGACGAAGCGGGACACGATGTGCCGAACGGCCAGGGCGGCCTGCTGGTCGTCAAGCGGCCATGGCCTTCGATGATCCGCACGATCTGGGGCGACCCGGAGCGCTTCAAGAAGAGCTACTACCCGCAGGAACTCGGCGGCAAGCTCTATCTCGCAGGCGACGGCTCGATCCGCGACAAGGAAACGGGATACTTCACGATCGTCGGCCGCATCGACGACGTGCTCAATGTCTCCGGGCACCGCATGGGCACCATGGAGATCGAGTCTGCCCTGGTGGCGAATCCGCTGGTCGCCGAAGCGGCCGTGGTCGGGCGGCCCGACGATCTGACCGGCGAGGCGATCTGCGCGTTCGTCGTGCTCAAGCAGCAGCGCCCCACGGGCGATGCCGCGCAGAAGATCGCAAGGGAACTGCGCGACTGGGTCGGCAAGGAGATCGGCCCGATCGCCAAACCGAAGGACATCCGCTTCGGCGACAACCTGCCGAAGACGCGCTCCGGCAAGATCATGCGGCGACTGCTGCGCTCGATCGCCAAGGGCGAAGGCATCACGCAGGATGTTTCGACTTTAGAGAACCCCGCGATCCTGGAGCAGCTCAAAGTCGTGCAGTAGCACGCAGAGTTTGCGGAAACAGAATCCGTCCGCGCTCGATCAATTCAAGGTCGTGCAGTGGCGGCCCCCACGCTAACCTTCCCCCGGCTTGCGGGGAAGGGGATGAAACGAACGGGCTCCATCGAGCCCGTTTTTCTTTGTCTGTGATGTAATCGAACTGCACTGGCGGAGAGAGCAATGATCGTCGTTTGTGGCGAAGCGCTGTTCGATGTGTTCTCGACGGGCGAGACGGCGACCGGCTTGTCGCTGCGCGCCCACGTCGGAGGCTCTCCATTCAACGTCGCCGTTGGACTCGCGCGCCTGGACCGGTCCGCTGCATTGCTGGGCGCGATCTCCAACGATTTCCTCGGTGCGCGACTCATGCGAGCGCTCGAGAGCGAGCGCGTCTCGACGGTGACCGTGGTGCGAACTGCCGCGCCAACGACGCTCTCGCTCGTCGGTCTCGATGCGCGCGGCGTCCCGGCATACGCGTTCTACGGAACCGAGGGCGCCGACCGCCAGCTGACGCCGGCGACCCTGCCCGCCCGCCCGGCGGATGCACGCGCGTTCCACTTCGGCTCGTACTCCACGGTGGTCGAGCCGACGGCATCGGCCCTGCGCGCGCTGGTCGACGCAGAGCGTGGACGCAGCGTCATCTCGTACGACCCCAATGTCCGGTTGAACGTCGAACCCGCCTTGAAGACGTGGACGGGGCAGGTGCAGTGGATGCTCCCGCGCACGCACTTGCTGAAGGTGAGCGAAGAGGACCTCTCGCTCCTCTACCCCGGCTCCGATCTGGAATCGCTCGCGAAAGAATGGCTTGCCCAAGGCGTGCGCTTGCTCGTGGTCACGCGCGGCGCGAACGGCGCCGTCGCATGGACGCGCGACGCAAAGGTCGAAGTCCCCGGCATACCGACGACGGTTGTCGATACGGTCGGGGCAGGCGATTCATTCCAGGCCGCGCTGCTGGCGTGGTTCGACGAGCGCGACCTTCTGAGCGAGGCCGCGCTCGCAGCGCTCGATCGCGCCAAGCTGCGGGAGGCGGTTCAATTCGCGGTGATGGCCGCCGCGATCACATGCTCGCGGGCGGGCGCGGACCTGCCGAGGCGCAACGAACTGCCGCGCTGACTTGCAAGGAAGAACTCCTTGGACGCGGATTGCGCGGATCAACGCGGATGGAAATCAAGACTCCGCGTTGGGCCGCACGCGAGTGGCTCGGTATTGCTGCATGCTCGCCTGAGCTGCAACGGAGAGTGCATCAGCGTCTTCGCGGTTCAGGCATCTCCTGAAGCGGCCAGACCTCGACAACGCCATGCGCGACAGCGCATGGCGTCTTCGAGACCAGCGTGATTGCCTCATTCAGGTCCTTTGCTTCGATTACCGCAAACCCTGCGATCGGCAAGTTGCTACGCATGTAAGGGCCAGCAGTCGTCTGCATGCTGGCACTGTCGTGGTTGCGCACCTGTACCGGGGTACCTGCCGCACCGATCAGAGCGCCGCCGGCTCGCATGCGTTCGTCATGCGCGTGCGCAGCGTCACGCACGGATGGGTCGGTCCGCTCGTAACCTTTTTCATCCCCGTACCCGACTGTGATGAACTTCGCCACAAGCATCTCCGTTTCAAGGCCAAGAGAGTCTTCCGGCGGCAAATGAGAGTCCCGGCCTGCTCCGCACCGCGCCTCAGCGCGAGTCGCACCCTCAGTGATCAACCAGTAATCTTCGGACGCGGATCACGCGGACAGGAATAAGGAATCCGCGTCCATCCGCGCAATCCGCGTCGGCGCAGTTCTCAGGACGACGCGTTCCCCGACCCCCCGAAGCGATTCAGCGCCTGGCGCCGGAAGTCGCGCGGTGTCATGCCCTTGATCTCGAGGAAGCGCCGGTTGAAGTTCGCCACGTTGTTGAAGCCGACCTCGTAGCAGATGTGGGTGATGTAGCGGTCCGACTCCATCAGGAGCTGACAGGCGCGGTTGATGCGCACGCGATTGACGAAGTCGACGAACGTGTTGCCGGTGGCGCGCCGGAACAGACGCGAAAAGCGGCTCTCGCTCATGTCGAGCTGGCGGGCGTACTCCGCCACGGTCATCGAGTGAGCGAGGTTCTTGGTGACCTGGTCGACGACCGCGTTGATCTGGTCGAGCGTCGCATCGTCCTCCCAGCTCTGGATCTGCACGCTGGAGAGCAAATGGTAGTCGCGGCAGTGCGCGAGATCAGTGAGAAACGCCATGAATGCAGCGAAGCGCTCGACGCCGCGCGTCGCGCGCACGTGATCGAAATGCACCGCCGCGCGGTCCGAGATGCCGAAGAACTCGATGCCGTGGCGCGCGCGCTCGAGCATCGGCAGCACCTCTGCGAGTTCGGGAATGCATTCGCCGGCGCGCGCGAGCGGCTCGTGCGGAAACTGGATGACGCGGTCGCGCAGCGCGACACCGCCTTGCGGCAGATCGAGCGAGATCCAGTTGTGCGGCAACCGGGGGCCGGTCAGCACAAGGTGGCCCGGCTGGAACTGGCCGATCCAGTCGCCGACGAACGCCTTGCCCGACGTCGCGACGATCAGATGCAGCTCGTACTCTTCGTGGTAGTGCCAGCGCGCGAGCGGCGTTGGAAAGCCGTGATCGAGGCAGCGGATGAACGCGGCGGGTTCGGGCTTTTCATAGCCGACCGCCGGGCTGCGCGAACGCGCGAAGTCGTGCTCGAGTTCCGGTTGCCGCTGGCGCGGCGGCTTGCGTGCTTGCGAACGGCCCAGGGCAGGCATGGCAGAAAAATCCGACTGCTCAACTCATTACATTACCGCCATCGACGTTGAGCGTCTGCGCCGTGATGTAGGCGGCCTCGTCGCTCGCGAGGAACACCGCAGCGCCGGCAATGTCATCGGGCCGGCCCATGCGCCCCAAGGGAACCGCGTTGCCGACCGCGATCTTCTTCTCGCCGGGTTGCAACCCTTCGTAGCGCGCGAACAGAGCATCGACCTGTGACCACATCGGCGTGTCGATGACGCCGGGCGAGATGGCGTTGACGCGGATGCCGTGCGGTGCCATCGCGAGCGCGGCGGACTGCGTGTAGCTGATCACGGCGGCCTTGGTGGCGCAATAGTGCGCAACCAGCGCTTCGCCGCGCCGGCCCGCCTGCGACGCTAGGTTGATGACCACACCGCGCCCGCGCAACGGCTCGGCGGCAGCGACCATCTGCGCCAGCACCTTCTGCATCACGAAGAACATCCCTTTGACGTTCACCGCGAACAACCGTTCGTACATCGCCTCATCGCTGTCGAGGAGCGGAGCGAGGTCGAACACGGCCGCGTTGTTGAACAGGATTTCGATCGTGCCGAACTTCTGCCGGGCCGTGGCGATGGTCCTTTCGATCTCCGCGGATTGCGAGATGTCCGCGCCGACGTAGAACACGCGCCGTTCGCTCTCTGCGAGCAGCGCGCGCACCCCATCGGAAGGTTGCTGCCGCAGGTCGACCAGCGTGCAGCGCGCGCCCTCCGCGACATAGGCGCGCGCGACTGCGAGCCCGATACCGCCGCCGGCGCCGGTCAGAAGCGCGTGGCGATCCTGCAGGCGCCCGCTCGTCATCGCGCCTTCGTCAGGAAATTCTGGACGCGGCCGGTCGCGGCGCGCACCGCCGCGATCAGGCGTTCGTCGCCTGCCGTCTTGCCCCACAACATCGTGTCGGCGCAGAACGCGCGCACCGGATCGGCGGCGTCGCAGATCGCGTGCGCGGCGGCAGGGTCCATCGCCTGGTCCTGATACGGCGTCGGCAACTCGTTGCGATGCCACCGCTGCAGGAACGCGAGAAACAGCGCAGGCAGCATCGCGACGCTCGCGATCGGTGCATCGGCAGCGAGCCGCTCGCGGATCGTCGGCGCGATGAAGCCGGGGATTTTCGAGAAGCCATCCATCGCGACGCGCGGGTTGGTGTCGCGCAGCGCGGCGTTCGCGAACCGGTCCAGCACGACGTCGCGATAGCGCGCGAGATCGATCGGGCTCGGTTGCAGGCACGGAATCGCATCGTCCGTCACGTAGTCGTAGGCGAACTTGCGAATGCGCGAATCGCGTGTTCCTTCATGGATGAACTGGTAGCCCACCAGCGTGCCCGCCCAGGCGATGCAACTGTGGCTTGCGTTGAGGATGCGGATCTTCGCTTCCTCGTACGGCGCAACCGACTCGACCATCTCGACGCCGACGCGCTCCCACTTCGGCCGGCCGTTGCAGAAGTTCTCCTCGATCACCCACTGCTTGAAGCTTTCACCCATCACCGGCGCGGCGTCGTCCCAACCGGTCGCCGCGCGCACGCGTTCGCGCACGTCGGGCGAAGGGCGCGGCGTGATGCGGTCGACCATCGCGTTCGGGCAGGTGGTATGGGCCTCGACCCAGATCTTCAGCGACGCGTCGCCGGCGAGATCGATGAACTGCAGCAGCCCATCGCGGAAACGACCGCCGTTGTGCCGCAGATTGTCGCAGTTGAGCAGCGTGACCGGACCGGCGGCACGACGCATGCGCTCGCGCAGGATGGCCGCGATGGCCGCGTAGATCGTGCTGCCTGCGCGCCCGCGCCGCGCGGCGTCGATGTCGGCATTCAATTCCGCGAAGGACCGGTCGAGCTGGTTTTTCGCATCGAGGTAGTAGCCTGCCTCGGTGACCGTGAACGAGATGATGCGCGTCGAGGCATCGGCCCCGATGGTGATCAGTCCAGCGAGGCTCGGGTCATACGGCACGATGGTCCTGATCGCGCTGATCTTCTGGTAGTGCCGCTCCCCGGCAGGCGTCACCGTTTCCACGGTGTAGGCGCCGTTTTGTGCGCTCAGCGCAGCGATGACGTCGGCCATGTCCGCACGGGTGTTGCCGCCGGCCAGTTCCCAGGAGGCGTCGCCGGCGTCGATCAGGTCTTGCAGGTAGACGGCCTGATGTGCGCGGTGAAACGAACCGAGACCGAGGTGCAGGATCTTCGAGGGGCGTGAGTTGTTCGCAGACATCCGACCGGACTCCTCGCTTCAGTGCGCCGCCGCCGCTGCCGCGCGCGCGACCCGTCCCTGGGCATCGAACAGATGCGCGGCGGCGGCATCGATCTCGATGCCGACCGGCTCTCCCACGCGCACCGACGGCCGCGTGCTCTGCCGCGCGACCAGCGGCGTCTTCGTGCCCGCGTTGACGTAGATCAGCGTCTCGGCGCCCAGCGCCTCCACCAGTTCGACCGTGCCCTGCACCTGGCCGACGCCGGCGGGCTTCACTGAAATGTTCTCCGGGCGCAAGCCGACGAAGCCACCCGATGGCACGCCCTTGACCGCGGCCTGCAGTTGCGGCAGGTCGGCGATCGGCACCACGTTCATCTGCGGCGTGCCGATGAACTGCGCGACGAACTGGTTCGCGGGCTTGTCGTACAACTCGAGCGGCGTACCGACCTGTTCGATCAGCCCGTCACGCAGCACGACCACGCGATCGGCGAGCGTCATCGCTTCGA
>Ga0335084_10006611_pt1 | contig 11535 bp, 8 predicted proteins | sample Lox_Sample_44_FD_206721 | JGI IMG/M metagenome (GOLD analysis project Ga0335084, IMG submission 206721) | Soil microbial communities from Loxahatchee National Wildlife Refuge, Florida, United States - Lox_Sample_4.4 | ecosystem: Environmental > Terrestrial > Soil > Wetlands | place: USA: Florida...
TGAATCTCGAAAATCCATGAGCCATCCGTTCGGGAAGAGACCTTGCATCGTGGACATCGGCGTTCGCGGCCCGGGATGCAGAACGGGTGGCAATACCCAAGCGCTGGGCAACGAGGCCCAGCAGGGAAATTGCCGACCGATACAGATTAAGCCGGCCCGAAAGGAGATTTCGCCAGAAGTCGCGATCGGTCAGTCGCTGGAGGTAGTAGTGTCGCAAGTAAGCCCGAGCCTCGCTCTGCGGCGTACGCACCCAGGGGTTGAGAAGGACGATGCCCGCGATCCTCGGATCCTGGTGCGCGTAGAACAGAATAGCCGACGCCGCATCGCACAATCCCCAAAGGACTACGTCGCGCAGGCCCGGGCATTGCGCCATGAAGGCGTCGACAGCGGCTGCGATATCGTGATCGAGAGCCTCGAATCCCAGATACGGCTCGTCGCTGTCGCCGATGCCCCTGTGGTCGAACCGCAAGACCGGTACGCCCTGCGCCGCGAGCTCGCGGGCCAGCAGGACAAACTGACGATGGCTGCCGACCCGATATTGGGGGCCGCCAACGACGATCAGGACTCCTTTTTGGGCTGGCCGATCGGACGGGTGGAGGATGCCGACCAGCGTTGCGCCCCGGCACGGAAAGGTGAATGCCCTCTCTTGCCACGCACCCGGATTCATCATCGGAACAAGTCGTCCGTGGCCTGCAAGAGATATGGCGCCAGCGTAATCTCCTGGGCCGCCCAAAAGGCCTCGCCGCTGACCGCCTTCGCGGTCAGCCGGTGACCCTGCCGCTCTAGGGCGCTCACAATTCCCTGCGAAGCATCGGCGAGCGCGGCACCCTCTTCGGATGCGACCTCCAGCCAGATGATTGGCAAGCGGCCGAGCCGATGAACATGGCTTTGAAACTGCAGTGAAGCAATGCTGTCAGCGAGTGCCGGCGCCAGCCGATAGCCGGCGATCTCCAAAGTTTCTCCCCGGGAGAGGCGTTCTCTCAGCTCCTTGGTCGTCTCCCGGTCGGGACCCTCCTTATCCATGGCCGCTGCGAGGCGCAGGCGCAGAAATTGCGTCAGGTGGCGATCGCCCGAGAGCACGGGTTGCCAGAGGACGAGGCATGCGATTCGATCAGGATCGGCCGCGGCGACGTCCGCGGCCAGGAGCGCCCCCAGCCTCAGCCCCCATAACCCCACCTGACCGTCGGTGCGCTCACTCAACCAAGCGACGGCCCTCGCAATGTCGTCGCTCCACGTCTCCCATCTGGCATCGCCGAAATCGCCGGCACTGTCGCCGGTGCCGAAGGGATCGAGCAACAGGACATCCACGCCGAGCTCGGCGAGGCGACGCGCCTGCAGCGCCGCCATTCGGCGCGCGCGATTCATCTCTTCCGCGAATGGAGGCGCATAAACCAGGCCCAGACGGGGGCGCCGCGCGCGGACGGCAGGATGATAGATGGAGAAGAGCCGACCCTGGGAACCCTCGAGAAAGAAGACCTCCATTTGCGATCGACCGCCTCGCCGTCAGTCTGCAAGCTTCCCTTGAATGTAATGCGTCAGAGCGCCAACCGTTTCGAAGATCTCGGCCGTAATATCATCGTCATCAATCTCGATATCGAACTGCTCTTCCAATCCGGAGACGACGTTCACCACCGCCATCGAATCGAACTCCGGAATGCTGCCGAAAAGCCCCGTCGATTCATCGAACGCGTTGACCTGATCACCAAGCTGCAGCGTCTCCCGCAGAACGCGCTTCAACCTTTCGATTACGGTCATTCGCTCAACCACAGTCATTTGGCCTCCACCGGCTCGGGCGTGCCGCCGACCTCGCGCAGATGGGGTCGGTCTGGATCTTGGTAAAGAAGTCGGCAGGACCAAATTGGGCCGGTCAGACGCCCCTTCTAACAAGACAGCGGCGATTAGGCGATGCCAATTCTAGGATTTCCGACTCTACGTCGCCAACCGGTTTAGCAGCCGGCTCGGTATGGTTAAGGACTGGCTGCGGAAACCGGACCTGGTTGCTATGCCGTGCCTAGTCGGTTAACGGTCGTGTGCCAGACCCGGCGGCCAAATCGTGGGCAAGGCGCCGTTCCTGCGCCTTGGCTGCGGCCCACTCATGGCCATCGCTGCTCCAGCCGCTTCCGCGGCCCTCCCTCCGAATATCTGCGCTACAATCGGTCGGATTAAACAATCAGAGGATGCGCTTGTGATGCCCGTCAAGCTGCATCGCCAATCGTCTGATTGCCCCGTCCTGAATTGACAGGTCGTCGCGTTTCTTTGCAGTCTAATCAGCTATCCGCCAGTCAACTCGACATAAGAATGGCCCAAGCGTTACACGAGCTTGTAGCCCGCGCGGCGAGACAATGGCCGCAGCAGACCGCCCTCGTCGTGAAGAACGAGCGGCTCTCCTATGGCGAGCTTTGGTCGAGCGTTGAGCAGATCGCCGCGGGATTGGGTCGCCTGGGGACTGCAAAGTATGATCGCGTCGGCGTCTGGCTCGACAAGCGGGTCGAGACCATCGTCGCCTTCTTTGGCGCATCGTTGGCGGGCGCGGCTTTCGTGCCCATCAATCCCGTGCTGCGTGCGCCACAGGTGACGCATATTCTGAAGGACTGCAATATACGCGTCCTGGTCACCACCCATGATCGGATGCGAAGCCTCGGGGGAGCGATCGATCAGTGTCGCGACCTGGCGGTCGTCGTCCTCGTCGATTCGCATAGCGAGAATGGGCAGCAGGGGCATCTGTCGATCCTCAATTGGGCAGCCCTGCAGAAGACCGCCTTGCCCGGGTCGGTCCGCCTCAACCGCGTGATCGATCTGGATATGGCCGCCATTCTCTACACCTCGGGAAGCACGGGGCTGCCGAAAGGTGTGGTGCTCTCGCACCGAAATCTGATCGTGGGAGCCCAGAGCGTAAGCCAGTATCTCGAGAACAGCCCGGAAGACCGGATCCTCTCGGCGCTACCGCTCAGCTTCGACGCCGGGCTCAGCCAGATCACCACGGCGTTCTGGGTTGGGGCGACCGTCATTCTCTTGAATTATCTCCTGCCGCGGGACCTGAAGCAGATTTGCGCGAGGGAAGCGGTGACCGGACTGACTGCCGTGCCGCCCCTCTGGTTTCAGATCAGCGAACTCGACTGGTCGGATGGCGCCGGCGCGCCCATGCGCTATTTCGCCAATACGGGCGGCCACATGCCCCTTCCGCTTCTGCAGCGCTTGCGCGGAATCTTCCCCAACGCCAAGCCTTACTTGATGTATGGCCTGACCGAGGCGTTTCGATCCACCTATCTGGATCCAAAGGAGGTCGACCGCCGGCCCGGCTCCATCGGCAAGGCAATTCCGAACGCCGAAATCATGGTCGTCAATGCGGATGGCAAGCCCTGCGCTCCTGGGGAGGAGGGGGAACTTGTGCACCGCGGTGCATTGGTCTCGCTCGGATACTGGAATGATCCGGAACGCACCGCTGCGCGGTTTCGTCCGGTCCCCGGCCGCCAGAAGGAGATCCCGATCCAGGAAATGGCGGTTTGGTCCGGGGATATCGTGAAGTTGGACGAGGACGGCTTCCTCTATTACGTCGGCCGGCGCGACGACATGATCAAGACGTCCGGCTATCGCGTCAGTTCGACCGAGATCGAGGAGGTGATCTTCGGCACAGGACTGGTCGAGGAAGCGGTCGCAATCGGCGTGCCCCACCCCACACTCGGGCATGGTATCGTGGTGGTCGCCAAGCCCAAGGGCGGCGGTCCGCTTGCCGGGGACGAGCTCCTGGCCGCATGCCGCCGGGACCTGCCGCTTTATATGGTTCCGGCCCTCTTCGTCGAGCGCGCGCAGTTGCCCCGCAATCCCAACGGCAAGATCGATCGTCCCGCATTGGCGCGCGAACTCGGTGACGCGTTCCAGGAGGCGAAGGCGCCACCGGAAGGAGGTGCCTCTTGCACCCCGCGCTGATGCACTGGGAAGCCCGGGACGGATGCTTGCAGATCGGCGGGCAAAGCCTGACCCGCCTGGCTGATCGCATCGGCCAGACGCCTTTCTTCGCCTATGACAGGCAGCTCATTGCGGAGCGTGTGGCGCTGTTGAGGCGCCATCTGCCGGAAAAGCTGCAACTTCATTATGCCATCAAGGCTAACCCAATGCCCGCGGTGGTGCAGCAATTGAGGTCGCTCGTTGACGGCTTCGATGTAGCCTCAGCCGGGGAAATGCTGACCGCCCTCGATAGTGGCGTGGATCCGTTCAACATCGCATTCGCGGGGCCCGGAAAGACCGATGCTGAGCTGGCTCAAGCGCTTGCTGCCGGCATCCTCATCGAGATCGAGTCCGAAGGAGAACTCCGGCGCATATCGGGTCTTGCGAAGCGTAGCGGCTATCCGCCGCGTATCGCGGTTCGGATCAATCCCGATTTCGAGCTCAAGGGCGCGGGCATGCGCATGGGCGGCGGACCGCAGCAATTCGGCGTCGACGCCGAGAGCGTTGTGCCCTTGATCGAACTGGCCGCCGCTGAGGCGGTGTCGCTCGAGGGATTCCACATCTTCGCCGGTTCGCAGAACTTGCGCGCGGATGTCATTGTCGAAGCCCAAAGGAAGACAGTGGAGCTCGCGCTCGGGCTGGCGGAACGATTGCCGGAACCGCTGCGCTATCTCAATATCGGAGGCGGATTCGGCATCCCTTACTTCCCGAAGGATCAAGCGCTCGATCTGTCGCGGGTCGGCGATCACCTTCGGGCGGTTGTCAACGAGGTTGGGGCGCGCCAGCCTCGTGCTCGGCTCGTGTTGGAGCTCGGCCGCTACATCGTCGGTGAGGCGGGGCTCTATGTATCCCGGGTCATCGATCGCAAGCAGTCTCGCGGCCAAACCTTCCTCGTCACTGACGGGGGGCTCCACCATCAGCTGGCGGCCTCCGGCAATTTCGGGCAGGTCATCCGCCGCAACTATCCGATCGCCATCGGCAACAAGTTCATGGCCGAGCCGACCGAGATCGCCTCGGTGGTGGGCTGCCTCTGCACGCCGCTGGATCTGCTGGGCGATCGTTGCGAATTGCCGGTCGCCGAGGTCGGCGATCTCGTCGTGGTCTTCCAGTCGGGGGCCTATGGTCTGACCGCGAGCCCCACAGCGTTTCTGAGCCATCCAGCACCCATCGAAGTGCTGGTGTAGCGCGGTCATGGACAGGTTCTGCGGCTGGCAGTGGCTTGGAGTGGGCGGATGCCGGAGTGGCCCTCCGTCGCGCTTCTTCAAGGGCTATTTGAGCACCGGCCGTGCAACGGAGCCCCGACACGCGTTGCATAACGCAGATGGTGCGACGGCGCGACCCTTTGAGCGAGGCCGATCAACTCTCGACCCTATGGGTCAAGGATTGATTGGCGCTCGGCCCAAGAAATGTGTGTGAATATAGGATCTTTCCAACATCAGGGCGTAGCTCGAGAAGAGCGCAATATGGAGTCAAGACTGCGTGCGGACCGATGATGCAGCGATGAGGCCACCGGCTGGCCGGTGGGTGCGTTCGGCGACCACCACCGTCACCGATTCCAATGGCATGCCGGTCGAGCGGTGGATTCCGCGGCCGGGGATTCCGTCTCTTCCCATACTCTCGATGGCGACCCCATTCGGGTCAGGGCCAAACGACTATCCGGCAATCACTGACGCCGGAGCGGCCGCCTACGTCACTGCAGGTCGTATTGCGATTGCGCACGCGCTTCAGCTGATCGGACTACGTCCGGGGGACCGCGTGCTTGTGCCAGCCTATCACTGCCCGGCCATGGTCGAGCCCGTCAAATGGATGGGTGCGGAGCCGCTCTTCTACCGACTGAACGACGACCTGACGATCAATTTCGCCGATGTCGAGCGGCGCACAGACAACCGCACCCGCGCGATGCTATGCGTGCATTTCTTCGGGTTCCCGCAAAACCCCATAGCAGCGCGCGCATTCTGCGACAGTCACGGTCTTGTCATGATCGAGGACTGTTCCCACAGCTACTTCGGCTATGCAGGCGATCGCCCGCTCGGCGCGTTTGGCCATTACGCAATCGGCAGTTTGACCAAATTCTTCCCAGTGCGCGAAGGCGGCTGCCTGGTTGCGCCGCCGGACAAGGTGGAAGACGTCAAGGCGCGACTCCGCGGGCAAGGATGGACACAAGGCGCTATTGCGGTCATGGATGCGATCGAAGATGCCGTCGATTATGGCCGCCTCCGGGGCCTTAGCCCCGTCGTGTGGACCATGAGTCGGGCGAAGCGGGCCGTACTCGGCCGGCATTTTGCGGCGAGACCGAACAATCCTTCGCAGGTCCGGAGCGGCAAGCTCGGTGAATTCGACTCCTCATGGATCGACACGCGCATGGTCCTGCCGTCGCTTGCGATCACGCGGGCGACCTCGCGACGTCGCTTGGTTGCACGACGGCGCGCCCACTACCGGCGTCTCGTACAGGCGTTCGCAGGCGTGTCGGGAGTACGTGCGTTGATGCCAGACCTGCCCGAGGGCGCGGTACCCTATATGTTTCCACTTTGGGTCGACGACCTCGATCGCGTCTTTCCCAAACTCGAGGATCTGGCGGTGCCGATGCAGCGCTTCGGCCAGTTTCTGTCTCCGGAGATCACGGCAGAAACATTTCCTACAAGTTTCGCATTTTCCCACAATGTGATACAACTCGCCTGCCATCAGGAACTGACGGACGACGAGGTCGACTCGATCGTTGCTCTTGTTCTTCAGGCCATCGCCTCTTGAGGACCTGCGGATGAAGTTGGCGGGGGCTGTGCGCTGGCAGGTCCATCCAGTCTCAGCGTTCTCAGCACGCGCCAAAGAATGGCAGGCGATCAATCACGCCAGCGGTGCGACACCGCTGCTCGATCCCAGGTTCGTTGCCCCGCTTCTTGCCGCCTTTGCTTCCGGCGACGAGGTCCTTGCGGTGCTGCGCGGCGACGGTCGGCCGGTCGCCATGGGGATTTTCCGGCGTAACAACGCCTTCGTGTGGCAGACCCTGCAGCCAGCCAATGCTCCACTTGGTCTGTTCGTCGCGCTGCCGGAAGTGGTACTGGACGCAATTGTTCCATCGCTGATGGCGGCGTTGTCACCGACCTGCCTCATATTGGGCATCACGCAGCAGGATCCCGAACTGCGATCACGGCCGGCGGCGGCATCCCGGGTAGCCGATCTTGATTACATCGAGACCCCGCGCATCTCCGTGCCCGCGAGTTTCGAGACCTACTGGCGCGGTCGAAGCAAGAACCTGCGCCACGATGTGAGCCGGCAGAAGAACCGTCTCGCGCGCCAGGGTATCACGGCGGAACTGATTACTCTGACCACTCGAGACGAACTCGCCCGGGCGGTCGCCGACTATGCCAGGATCGAGTCCGCCGGCTGGAAGGGCGAGATCGGCTCGGCCGTCTCCGGCGAAGACAGGCAAGCGAAATTCTATGCCGAGATGCTCGGTGCTTTCGCGGAAACGGGCGAGGCGCTGGGCTGTGAATACGCTATTGATGGCAAGGTCGTTGCATGCGACCTGTGTCTGCTTTGCCAGGAAACCCTGTATATCCTTAAGACGACCTACGACGAGTCGCTTCAGGGCTTCTCACCGGCGCATCTGATGCGTCATGACCTCTTCGCCCGGTTGTTCGACGGCAGGTGCGCGGTGGTCGAGTTCTACGGACCCGTCAAGGATTGGCATCGGCGCCTCACGGACGAGCGCCGGACCATGTACCATCTGAACTACTATCGCTGGTCCTTCCTCAAGTTTCTTCACCGTGCGCGCGGGAGCGGCGTGGCATGAGTGGAATCTGTGGCTGGATCGGCGGTGGGCGCCACGACGACAGCGCGGCGACGCTGGGCCGAATGGCTTCGGCACTCCCTGAACGCGGTGGTAGGCCAGCCGTGGCGCAGACAGAGGTTGACTACGGGCTTGCGCACCGCGCGCCGGGCAGGACCGGAAGCCTGGCGACGGACGGATCCATCATTGCGGCGATTGAAGGCCATTTCTCGTGGCGCGATGCTCAGACGCAGGCAGTGGCCCGAGACAGGGGTCATGCCACAGCGCTGATCTCGGCATTTCGAACAGATGGCGCAAGCCTGTTTCGTCGACTGGGGGGTGCGTTCTCGCTGACGGTGATCGACACCGCCAACCGGCACGCGCTGATAGCCATTGATCGATTCGGTGTCCATTCAATGTGCTATGCCCTCGCGTCGGACGGTGCACTCGTCTTTGGGTCGACTGCCGATGCAGTCCGCGCCCATCCGCGCGTTGCCACGACTCTGCGCATTCAAGCCTTGTACGAGTATCTCACCTGCGTCGACCGTGTGCCGGCTCCCGGCACGATCTATGATGAGATTGGGAAACTGGCGCCCGCCGAGTACGTCGCATTCGACGGCGGCCGGATCGTCGTGCGCCGCTATTGGGACATGCCCTATCGCAGCAGGATGGGCGCGACAAAACCCGCCCTCGTCGCTGAGCTCATGTCAAAAATCAAGGCGTCGGTCGCCGCGGCGGTATCCGAGGAAGCGCCGCATGGGGTCGGAACCTTTCTGTCCGGCGGACTCGATTCCAGCACTGTGACTGGTTTGGCAGCGAAGCTAATTCCCGGCGTAAAATCCTTTACCATCGGGTTTCCCATCGAGAACTACGACGAGACCCGGTATGCCGAACTTGTTGCGCGCGCGTTCGCCACGACCCATTGCACCTACAAGATCACGCCGAAGGACGTCGGCGACATCCTCCTCCGCTCGGTTGGCATGTACGACGAGCCGTTCGCCAATTCGTCGGCCGTGCCGGCATACTATTGCGCCAGAGCCGCACAGGACGCGGGAGTCGAAGTCATGTTGGCAGGCGACGGCGGCGACGAGCTATTCGGCGGCAACGAGCGCTACGTCAAGGACCGAGTCTTCGATCACTATCTGCGCATTCCGGCGACACTGCGCCGCGCGCTGCTTGAACCGCTGGCGCGCGCGGTGCCCGTCGACATTTCATTCGCGCCACTGCGCAAGTTCGCGCGCTACGTGAGCCGTGCAAGCCTGCCGGTTCCCGACCGCATCCTGCAGGGCCTGTTCACTTCACTGACTCCGGAAACGGTGTTCTCGCCCGATGCGCTGCCCCTTATCGATGCCGACGCAACACGCGCGCTGATGCGTTCGATCTACGACGCACCGGCACAAGCCACCAAGGTCCAGCGCATGATGTGGTTTGACCTGCGAGTCATTCTGGCCGACGGTGACCTGCGCAAGGTCGGCCGCATGTGCGAGCTCGCTGGCGTCCGCGTGCGGTACCCGTTCCTCGACGAGGAACTGGCCGAGTTTTCGGCGGCCCTGCCCGAGTCGCTATTGCTCGAAGGCGGTGAGCTGCGCTCTTTTTACAAGCAGGCGATGAAAGGGTTCCTGCCTGATGCGGTGCTCGTCAAAGAGAAACATGGCTTCGGCCTGCCATATTTCGACTTCGTTACCTCCGATCCGGATCTGCGAGACCTGTTCAGCGATGCGCTTGACAATCTCGCCCGACGCGGGCTGTTCCGTCCGGAGTACCTGAACGCCATGGCGGCGCGCCTCCGGGCCCGCTCCTCATTGCCAGGCGATGGTGTCGTGTGGGATTTCGCCGTCCTCGAACTGTGGCTGCAGTCGCGTCGGCTCTGACGGCCGCCAGAGTCAGATGTGCGGATATGGTCACTCTGGAGATCTGTAGGCCGGCCGCGGCCGTCTTGGGCGTGCCTGGAGTATGCCGGGCCGGCGACGCGGCTCGCATCGCAGTAGCGGAGAATGCTCGTGGCTCGCTCCCTTGCCCGAAAGTATACTCCCACATGGAATTGAACCTTCCGATTTGAGTCGGGAAAATGGATGCGTTGTCCTTATCGGTCGTCATTCCCTATTTTCAGCGAGAGCACGGCATTTTGCGGCGATCCGTATTGTCCGCTCTCAAACAAGAGGGGTTTGGGGGGTTCGATATCATCATCGTCGACGATGGCTCGCCGGTACCGGCGATAGAGGAGGTCGCCGATCTAGTTCACGCACATCCGAACAGGATTGCGGTCATTAGGCAGCAGAATCGGCGCGCGGGGGCTGCGAGAAACGCCGCATTGGACCGGGTACCGGCGAGCCGGCGCTATGTTGCTTTGCTTGATTCCGACGACGAATGGGAGCCTTACCACCTGGCGACAGCAGTAGAAGTGCTTGCCCGCGGATACGACTGTTATTTTTCAAATCTCTACAACTTGGGTGAACAACTCTCCAAATTCGAGAAGGAAGAGCAAACGGGATTCTCCGGCCGGCTTCGTTCGGATGAGATATGTCCTCTCGAGGGACTGCCGGACTGCTGGGAATTCCGCGGAGATATGTTTGATCGGGTCTTGTTTTCCGGAAATCTGATCATGCCCAGTACGTTTGTCTACGACTTCTCGAAATTTCCGAATGTGCGATTTCGGGAGGACTTTTGGCGCTTTGGTGAGGACATCATATTCCTTGCCGACATGGCTGCGCGCCAAGCGAGGTTCGGCTTTTCATCGCGACCGGCCGTTCGGCGCGGCCACGGCGTAAACATGTTTGACAAGGCGGGATGGGGTACGCCCGGATTTCCCGCGCGGCTTTGCGACGAGATGGCAATCTATAAGCATGCAGCCCGCTCGTGGCACCTGACCAAGGCGCAATCGCATTATTGCCGCGAAAAATTCGCACGTATCCGCGGCGATTTCGTAAGCACGTGCGGAGCGCAGTTAAGCCGGTTGGATTTTTCTCAGCTATCGCAGCTGCTGCGATTTGCACGCCTCGATCCCATGTTCCCGATACTTTTGCCGCTACTGCTGGCGCGATCAATCGGCAAGAAACTTGCATAAGGCGCCCGAGCCTGACGCTACCCGGTAAATTGTGCACCTTGGCTCACGATCCTGGGCGAAGCGATCCGAATCAACTCGCCAATAATGCGGTCCGCGCGGCCTTCTGTGCAAGCTTGCCTATGACAGCCTCAGGTCGCTGATCCACCGCCATCTGATGCGTCGCGAATTCTCCGAAAGAAGGCGACGGAGGAACAGTTAAACGCTGAAGCGACCATCGATGACGGCACGGTGCGGAAATTCGCAATGTTGGAGTTGTAGTTCCGGAGCCACGAGGTGGGCTCTCGCCAAGTGCCAGCCGGGCGCAGGCTATTGCCAGGCTGTCGGGATATAACCTTCATCATTCAAGCGGTACCAGGCGATGCCCAGCCACTCGTAGATGCCGTAGTAGGCAAGGTGCAGCGCCTGCGAGGAGGGGAGGAAGTCTTGCAAGAAGCTCTCCGAGCGTGCGACGAAGCCGGTCGGAGCGGGGACGACGTCGATACCGGTGCGCTCGAAGGCGACCATCGCCCTCCACATGTGCCAGGCGTGGGTCACCAGATAGATCTTGTGAATTCCGTGTTCTCGAAGCAGAGGCGCCACATACTCCGCATTCTCCATGGTCGAGCTCGATTGCTCTTCCAACCAGCGCGCCGGAAGCCCGAAATCGCGCGTCAAGGTCACGTTCATGGCCTCGGCGATCGTGCGGCCATTGGAAGATCCGCTGGCGCCGCCGCTCAGCACGATCGGCAGGCCCGTGGCCCTGGAGAGATAGGCGGCATAG
>Ga0335084_10006612_pt1 | contig 11535 bp, 11 predicted proteins | sample Lox_Sample_44_FD_206721 | JGI IMG/M metagenome (GOLD analysis project Ga0335084, IMG submission 206721) | Soil microbial communities from Loxahatchee National Wildlife Refuge, Florida, United States - Lox_Sample_4.4 | ecosystem: Environmental > Terrestrial > Soil > Wetlands | place: USA...
CGACCTGCCCTGCTTCGACGATGCCCCGCTGCGGCGCGGGCGCCCCTCGGTGCACCGCGAGTTCGGGGAACGGCTGGCCGTGCTGGCCGGAGACGCACTCATCGTCTTGAGCTTCCAGACGCTCGCACGGGGACTGGCCTGCGCGCCCCAGCGGCTGGCGCCCCTCATGTTGATCGTCAGCCGGGCAGTGGGCATGCCGGCAGGCATCGTCGCGGGCCAGGCGTGGGAATCCGAAGCGAACGTGGCCCTGGCCCCTTATCAGCAGGCGAAGACCGGCGCACTCTTCGCGGCCGCGGCCATGGCAGGCGCGGGAGCGACGGGGGCCGACGCGGCGCCCTGGCGCAAGTTCGGCGAGCGCCTCGGGGAGGCCTATCAGGTGGCGGACGACATCCGCGACGTGGCGGCAGATGTGGACGAGCTGGGCAAACCGGTCCGGCGCGACGCCGCTCTGGGCCGCCCCAATGCGGCAAGCGAGTGGGGGCTTGCGGGTGCCGTGCAGCGCCTCAAGCAGCTCGTCGCCGAAGCGGTCGAGTCGATTCCGCCCTGCTCCGGCGCCGCCGGTCTGCGAGCGCTGATCGTGACCGAAGCGCAGCGCTTCCTGCCCAAAGAGCTGGCACGGCGGGCCGCCTGAGCGCGCCGCGCAGGGCTCGCCATGCTTCCGGTGGCAGCACAGCCGTCCTGGTTCGATCGCTGGTGCGAGTGGCGCGATCACCTGCTGGCGAGCACGCGCTTCCGGCGCTGGGCAGCGGCATTTCCCCTCACCCGGCCGATTGCACGCCGGCGGGCGCGCCGGCTGTTCGACCTCTGCGCGGGATTCGTCTACTCCCAGATCCTGCTGGCCTGCGTGCGCCTGCGGCTCTTCGATGTCCTCCTCGAGGGGCCAAAGACGCTGGCCGAGCTGTCTCAGCGCCTGTCGCTCGGCGCGGACTCGACGGCGCGGCTGCTCGGCGCGGCGCGTTCGCTCGGCCTGGTCACGCCGCGCTCCGGGGAGCGCTTCGGGCTCGGTGCGCTGGGCGCAGCGCTGGCGGGCAATCCGGGCGTGCTCGCGATGATCGAGCATCACGCATTTCTGTATCAGGACCTGCGGGATCCGGTGGCCCTGCTGCGTAACAACCGGTCCGATACCGAGCTGGCGCGGCTGTGGCCGTATGCCAGCGCGGAGCGTCCGGCATCGCTGGCAGCCGATCAGGTCGCGGCCTACAGCGCACTGATGTCGGCATCGCAGCCGTTGATCGCCCAGGAAGTCCTCGATGCGTATCCCCTGCACGGTCACCGGTGCCTGCTGGACGTGGGCGGAGGCGAGGGTGCTTTCGTCGCCGCAGCGGCAGCGGGCACCCCCGGGTTGCAGCTCATCCTGTTCGATCTTCCGGCGGTGGCGGAAAGGGCGCGCGGGCGCTTCGTCCAGGCCGGCATCGCGGCACGCACGCGGGCGGTCGGCGGAGATTTCCTGCGCGACCCCATGCCCGAGGGCGCTGACATCGTCACGCTGATCCGCGTGGTCCACGATCACGACGATCGCCGCGCGCTGGCGCTCTTGCGCGCGGCATACCGCGCCCTGCCGCCAGGCGGCACCCTGCTGGTGGCCGAACCGCTGGCGGAAACCCCAGGCGCCGAGCCGGTCGGGGCGGCGTACTTCGGGTTCTATCTCCTGGCGATGGGCCGCGGCCAGCCGCGGACATTCGCTGCGCTGGCGGAGTTGCTGCGCCGCGCCGGGTTTACCCAGATTCGATCCGCGCCGACCGCAACGCCACTGGTCACCAGTGTCGTCCTGGCTCGCCGTGGGCCTGTGTAAATTGTGATTGACATTACACATAGTCACGCTAGACTGACACTTAACGCCCGGCCGAATCGACCGCTTTCCCTAATAACTGGCCGGACAGGGAGGAGCGCCTGCGCATGAACACCGTCGCCGTCGTGCTGGAGGCACCCGAGCGTCTGGCGCTGACCCACCTCGCCCTCTCCCCGCCCGGAGAGGAGGACGTCGTCGTCGATATCGAGTGGAGCGGGATCAGCACGGGAACCGAGCGGCTGCTGTGGTCGGGCCGCATGCCGCATTTCCCCGGCATGGGCTATCCCCTGGTGCCTGGCTACGAGTCAGTCGGTCGCATTCGCGAGGCGGGCGCGCGCTCGGGGCGGGACGTAGCCGAGCAGGTGTTCGTTCCAGGCGCGCGCTGCTTCGGGCCGGTGCGCGGATTGTTTGGCGGCGCTGCCGCCCGTCTGGTAGTGGCCGGCTCGCGCGTCGTCCCGATCGACGAGCAACTGGGCGAGCGCGGGGTATTGCTGGCGCTCGCCGCGACCGCACATCACGCGGTGTCCGCCGCGAATCGCCCAGATAGCCCGCCCGATCTGATCGTTGGTCACGGCGTCCTCGGCCGTCTGCTTGCGCGGCTCGCAGTGCTCGCAGGCTCGCCGCCGCCGGTCGTCTGGGAACGTAATCCGCTGCGCGCTGCAGGCGCCGCGGGCTATCGTGTCCTCGATCCGGCAGACGACACCCGCCGCGACTACCGCGCCATCTACGACGTCAGCGGCGATGCGTCACTGCTCGACGAGCTGATCGGCCACCTGGCGCCCGGCGGCGAGATCGTGCTCGCAGGCTTCTACAGCGAGCCGCTGTCCTTCGCCTTCCCGCCCGCCTTCATGCGTGAAGCACGCATCCGCGTCGCCGCTCAGTGGAGCGAGCCGGATCTGTTGGCGGTCAAGCATCTCGCCGAGTCGGGGCGCCTGTCCCTCGACGGTCTCATCTCGCATCGAGAGCAGGCCGCGCAGGCCGCCGCGGCGTATCGGACGGCGTTCAGCGACCCGGGTTGCCTGAAGATGATTCTCGACTGGAGAGCCTGCGCATGAACATGCCCACCGACTTGCCGACGTCTGCGGTTGTCCGCGTTCACTTACAAGAGGAACTGCGGCGCGAAGCGGCCGTCGAGCCGGATCCCGTGTCCACGGCGCCCGTCACCAAGGAGACGCAGATCATCGCGATCTACGGCAAGGGCGGGATCGGCAAGAGCTTCACGCTCGCCAACCTCTCCTACATGATGGCCCAGCAGGGCAAGAAGGTCCTGCTGATCGGGTGTGATCCGAAGAGCGACACCACTTCGTTGCTGTTCGGGGGCAAGGCTTGTCCCACCATCATCGAAACGTCGTCTCGCAAAAAGCTCGCCGGCGAACAGGTCCAGATCGGCGACGTCTGCTTCAAGCGCGACGGTGTGTTTGCCATGGAACTGGGCGGCCCCGAAGTGGGACGCGGCTGCGGCGGGCGCGGCATCATCCATGGCTTCGAAACGCTCGAGAAGCTTGGCTTCCACGACTGGGGCTTCGACTACGTCCTGCTGGACTTCCTCGGCGACGTAGTGTGCGGCGGATTCGGTCTGCCGATCGCACGCGACATGTGCCAGAAGGTGATCGTCGTGGGATCCAACGACCTCCAGTCGCTGTACGTGGCGAACAACGTCTGCTCGGCGGTCGAATACTTTCGCAAGCTGGGCGGCAATGTCGGGGTCGCGGGCCTGGTCGTGAACAAGGACGACGGCACCGGCGAGGCACAGGCCTTCGCCGATGCCGTAGGGATTCCGGTGCTGGCGGCGATCCCGGCGCACGAGGACATCCGCCGCAAGAGCGCGAGCTACGAGATCATCGGCCGTCCCGGCGGCCAGTGGGGTCCGCTGTTCGAGACGCTCGCAACCAATGTTGCGCAGGCTCCGCCCAAGCGACCCGCTCCGCTGACACAGGATGCGCTGCTCGGTCTGTTCAAGAGCGACACGGTCGGGCGCAACGTCGTGCTCGAGCCGGCCACCGTATTCGATATGGTCGGCCGGCACGAGGCCGTCAAGCCGTCGCTCGAAGTGGTCTACGACGCCGCGTGAACCGGATGGAACAGAACCCCGCACCCGCGCTCGCGAACCCCACTGCGCTCGAGGCAGAGGGGCTGGGTTGCCACGCCGGCCAGGCCCAGCTGAATGCGGCGGCGCGGGCCGCCGGCAACAGCGCCACACTCGACCGCTACGCGCGCGATTACCCGAAAGGGCCGCACGACCAGCCCCAATCCATGTGCCCGGCCTTCGGCAGCCTGCGCGTCGGTCTGCGCATGCGCCGTACCGCTACCGTGCTGTCCGGTTCGGCGTGCTGCGTGTACGGCTTGACGTTCACGTCGCACTTCTACGGGGCACGCCGTACGGTGGGCTACGTCCCGTTCAACTCCGAGACCCTGGTCACCGGCAAGCTGTTCGAGGATATCCGCGACGCGGTACACCAGCTCGCGGACCCCGACCAATACGACGTCGTCATCGTCACGAACCTGTGCGTACCCACCGCCAGCGGCGTGCCTTTGCAGCTGCTGCCCAAGCAGATCAACGGCGTGCGCATCATCGGCATCGACGTGCCGGGGTTCGGCGTGCCGACGCACGCGGAGGCGAAGGACGTTCTGGCGGGCGCGATGCTGCGCTACGCGCGCGGCGAGGCCGAGCAAGGCCCGGTGCAGGCGCCGCGCGGCGGCAAGCGTGACAAGCCTACCGTCACGCTGCTGGGCGAAATGTTTCCGGCCGATCCGGTCGGCATTGCCATGCTCCTCGAGCCGCTGGGACTCGCTGCGGGGCCGGTCGTGCCCACACGAGAGTGGCGCGAGCTGTATGCCGCGCTGGATTGCGCTGCGGTCGCGGCGATCCATCCTTTCTACACGGCGAGCTTGCGCGAGTTCGAAGCTGCGGGACGCGCCATTGTTGGATCCGGGCCGGTCGGTCACGACGGCACCGAAGCCTGGCTGCAAGCGGTGGGCGACGCGGCCAACGTCGCCCAGGACAAGATCGACGCGGCCAAGAATCGTGCCCTGCCGATGATCCGCGCTGCGCTTGCGAAGGCGCCGGTGCGAGGGCGCATCACGCTGAGCGGGTACGAAGGATCGGAGCTGCTCGTTGCGCGCCTGTTGGTGGAGAGCGGCGCCGATGTGCGGTATGCGGGAACGGCCTGTCCGCGCACCCGCTGGAGCGATGCCGATCGCGCCTGGCTCGAGGCGAAAGGCGTGCACGTCCAGTATCGCGCATCGCTCGAGCAGGATCTGGCGGCGCTGCGCGAGTTCCAGCCGGACCTGGCGATCGGGACCACGCCAGTGGTGCAGGCCGCCAAAGAGGCGACCATCCCGGCGCTGTACTTCACCAATCTGATCTCTGCGCGGCCGTTGATGGGTGCTGCAGGCGCTGGCTCGCTTGCCGCGGTGGTGAACGCTGCGCTGGCCAACAAGGCGCGCTTCGATGCCATGCAGGAGTTCTTCTCCGGCGTCGGCGAAGGCCACGCCGCGGGCATCTGGGAGGACGTCCCGCAAGACCGGCCGGCATTCCGCGAGCAGTACAAGCGCAAGGTGATCAAGCTGGTCAAGCAGGGCAAGGCCGAGGAGATGGTCTGATGCTGGTCCTCGACCACGATCGTGCCGGCGGCTACTGGGGCGCGGTCTACGTCTTCACCGCCGTAAAGGGTCTGCAGGTCGTGATCGACGGGCCGGTCGGCTGCGAGAACCTGCCGGTGACCTCGGTGCTGCACTACACCGACGCGCTGCCGCCGCACGAGCTGCCGATCGTGGTCACCGGGCTCGCCGAGGAGCAGCTCGGGCGCGAGGGCACGGAAGGCGCGATGAAGCGCGCTCACGCGACGCTCGATCCCGACCTGCCCGCAGTCGTGGTCACCGGCTCGATCGCGGAGATGATCGGCGGTGGCGTCACGCCCGAGGGCACGAACATCCAGCGCTTCCTTCCCCGCACCATCGACGAGGACCAGTGGCAGAGCGCGAACCGCGCGATGTACTGGCTGTGGACCGAGTACGGGATCAAGCGCGTCCCGGCGCCGCGCGCCCGCAAGCCGGGCGAGAAGCCGCGGGTCAATCTCATCGGGCCCATCTACGGCACGTTCAACATGCCCAGCGACCTCGCCGAGATCCGCCGGCTCGTCGAGGGGATCGGCGCCGAGGTCAACCTGGTGTTCCCGCTGGGCAGCCACCTCGCCGATGTGCCACGCCTGGTGGACGCTGAAGTCAACGTCTGCATGTACCGGGAGTTCGGCCGCATGCTGTGCGAGGCGCTCGAGCGCCCGTACCTGCAGGCGCCCATCGGGCTGCACAGCACGACAAAGTTCCTGCGTGCGCTCGGGGAACTGCTGGGCCTCGACCCGGAACCGTTCATCGAGCGCGAGAAGCACACCACCATCAAACCGGTGTGGGACCTGTGGCGCTCGGTGACGCAGGACTTCTTCGGCACGGCGAGCTTCGCCGTCGTCGCCAATGAGACCTATGCGCGCGGCCTGCGGAGCTTTCTCGAGGACGAGATGGGCATGCCGTGCACCTTCGCCGTCTCCCGCAAGGCGGGCGTGAAGCCCGACAACCATGCCGTGCGCAAGCTGGTGCGCGACAAGCCGCCGCTGGTGATGTTCGGCAGCTACAACGAGCGCATGTATCTGGCCGAATGCGGTGCACGCGCCACTTACATCCCCGCGTCCTTCCCCGGCGCGATCGTGCGCCGCCACACCGGCACACCGTTCATGGGCTATGCCGGCGCGACGTACGTGATCCAGGAGCTGTGCAACGCCCTGTTCGATGCGCTCTTCCACATCCTCCCGCTCGCCACCGACCTCGACAAAGTCGAGGCCACGCCGGCCCGCTTGCACTGCGAGCTGCCGTGGGAGGACGAGGCCAAGGCGGCCCTCGACGCAGTTGTCGATGCGCAGCCGGTCTTGATCCGGATCTCAGCCGCCAAACGCTTGCGCGACCGCGCGGAGCGCGAGGCGCGGCTGGCCGGCGAGGCCCGAGTCACGGCGACGCGCGTGGCGCGCGCTCGTGCCGCTTTGTACGAGGCAGCGGCATGACCGGCTCGGCGCACGCACGCACGACGACGACATACGCCAGGCGGTGCCCGGCCGACAGCTTGTTGTGGCGAAGCTCGCCACGGCAACCCTCGCCGCGCGGGATATGCGCGGTAACGGCCGCGAGGCCGATCTTCCGGAGGTGAGACATATGGCTGAGTTGGACAAATCGCGCGGTTCGCTATCGGGGTTGACGGAGTCCGAAGCTAGAGAGTTCCACGCTATCTTCGTGACGAGCTTCATCGTCTTCCTGGTGATCGCGATCATCGCGCACATTCTGGTCTGGCAGTGGCGTCCCTGGTTGCCAGGGGCCCAGGGCTACACGTCGATGATCGACGGCGTTAAGGCGGCGGTGTACTCCGTCCTGCCCTACGCCTACATGGCATAGGAGGACGCAACATGTGGCGACTTTGGCTGCTCTTCGATCCGCGCAGGACGCTGATTGCTTTGTTCACGTTCCTGCTGGTGCTGGCACTGCTGATCCATTTCATCCTGCTCAGCACCGACCGCTTCAACTGGCTGGAAGGCCCGCACAAGGCGCGTCCCGCGGCAACGTCTCAGATGACGCCGCTGCCCGGGGCTTCGACGCAGGCACAGGCGCCCGCGCCGGAACAGCCGAAAACCAACTAGCGGCACGGGTGAACGACACGGGCGGGGGCCTCACCCCCGTCCCGTCCGCCGCACGAGACGCGGCGAGAAGGCGGCCGGCAGCCCGCCTTTCCACGGGAGGAACGAGCGATGGCCATGCTCAGCTTTGAACGCAAGTACCGCGTCCGCGGCGGCACGCTGGTCGGGGGCGACCTGTTCGACTTCTGGGTGGGGCCGTTCTACGTCGGCTTCTTCGGAGTCACCACGATCTTCTTCTCCGCGCTGGGCACCGCGCTCATCGTGTGGGGCGCAGCGCTGGGGCCGACCTGGAACCTGTGGCAGATCAGCATCGCACCGCCTGATCTGCGCTACGGGCTCGCGCTCGCACCGCTGCGTGAGGGCGGGCTGTGGCAGCTCATCACCATCTGCGCGCTCGGCGCCTTCGTGTCATGGGCCCTGCGCGAGGTCGAGATCTGCCGCAAGCTCGGCATCGGACTGCACGTTCCGGCCGCGTTCAGCGTCGCGATCTTCGCCTACTTTTCGCTCGTGGTGATCCGGCCGCTGCTGCTGGGCGCGTGGGGCAACGGCTTCCCCTACGGCATCATCAGTCACCTCGACTGGGTGTCGAACACGGGCTATCAGTACCTGCACTTCCACTACAACCCGGCCCACATGCTGGCGGTGAGCTTCTTCTTCACCACCGCTCTGGCGCTGGCGCTGCACGGTTCGCTGATCCTGTCGGCCACCAACCCGAAGAAGGGCGAAGCGGTGAAGACCGCCGAGCACGAGAACACCTTCTTCCGCGACACCATCGGCTACTCCATCGGGACACTCGGCATCCATCGGCTCGGCCTGTTCCTCGCCCTGTCTGCCGGCTTCTGGAGCGCGGTGTGCATCATCATCAGCGGACCGTTCTGGACGCGGGGCTGGCCGGAATGGTGGGGCTGGTGGCTCAATCTGCCGATCTGGCGCTAGCGGGAGCGATCGAACATGGCTGAATACCAGAACATCTTCACGCGCGTGCAGGTCCGCGCTCCCGCCTACGCCGGCGTAACGCTGCCGAGCGGCACCTGGCAACGCCAGGGCCAGCCCTTCTTCTCGTACTGGCTCGGGCGCATCGGCGACGCCCAGATCGGGCCGATCTATCTGGGCACGACCGGCGTCATCTCGCTGATCTGCGGTTTCATCGCGATCGAGATCATCGGCCTGAACATGTGGGCCTCGGTCAACTGGGACCCGGTCCAGTTCGTTCGGCAGTTGCCCTGGCTCGCGCTGGAGCCGCCGCCGCCGCAGTACGGCTTGTCGCTCCCCCCGCTCAACGAAGGCGGCTGGTGGCTGATGGCGGGATTCTTCCTCACCACCTCGATCCTGCTGTGGTGGGTACGCACGTACCGGCGCGCGCGTGCGCTGGGGCTGGGGACCCACGTCGCCTGGGCATTCGCGTCGGCGATCTGGCTCTACCTCGTGCTGGGCTTCATTCGCCCGCTGCTCATGGGCAGCTGGGGTGAGGCCGTGCCGTTCGGCATCTTCCCGCATCTGGACTGGACAGCGGCCTTCTCGATCCGTTACGGCAACCTGTTCTACAACCCCTTCCACATGCTGTCGATCGCGTTCCTGTACGGCTCGACGCTCCTGTTCGCCATGCACGGAGCGACGATCCTCGCAGTGAGCCGGTTCGGCGGCGAACGCGAGATCGAGCAGGTCGTCGACCGCGGCACTGCGGCCGAACGTGCCGCACTGTTCTGGCGCTGGACCATGGGCTTCAACGCCACCATGGAGTCGGTGCATCGCTGGGCCTGGTGGTTCGCGGTGCTGGTGACCCTCACGGGCGGGATCGGGATCCTGCTCACCGGCACGGTCGTGGACAACTGGTACTTATGGGCGGTGAAGCACGGGCTGGCCCCGTCCTACCCGCACGTGTTTGCACCGGTGGTCGATCCAGCAACGCTGCCCGAGGTGCCGAAATGAACGTCGATCTGCGCATGAGCTTGGTCGGATGCATGCTCGCTGCATGTGCCCTGCTGACTGGCTGCGAGCGTCCGCCCACCGACACGGTCCAGCGCGGCTACCGCGGGCTCGGGATGGTGGAGGTGTCCAACCCGCGCACGGTCGCTGTGCACGAGGCGCTCAACCAGGCTCCTCAGCCACTGCCCGCCGCTCCCGCAGGCGGCCCGCTCGCTTCCGCGACCTATCAGAACGTTCAGGTGCTCGGGGATCTCAGCGTCAACGAGTTCACCCGCCTGATGCTGGCGATGACCTCCTGGGTCGCCCCGAAGGAGGGCTGCGCGTACTGCCACGCGGGTGCCAACTTCGCCTCTGACGAGCTGTACACCAAAGTGGTGGCGCGCCGGATGCTGCAGATGACCCGCCACATCAACAACCAGTGGAAGAGCCATGTCGCGGCGACCGGCGTGACCTGCTTCACCTGCCACCGCGGCGAGCACATTCCCGCTCAGGTGTGGTTCAAGGATCCTGGTCCAGTCACGGCCCAAGGCATGGCGGGCAACCGTGCCGGCCAGAACGCGCCTGCACCCCAGGTTGGGCTCACCTCCTTGCCGTTCGACCCCTTCACACCGTTCCTGGATCAGTCGGCGGGGATCCGCGTGGCCTCCACGAGTGCCTTGCCAGACGGCAATCGCCATTCCATCAAGCAAACGGAGTGGACCTACGCATTGATGATGCACATCTCGCAGTCGCTCGGCGTGAACTGCACTTACTGCCACAACACGCGCTCCTTCTTCTCCTGGGACGCCAGCACACCGCAGCGTGCAACGGCCTGGCACGGGATCCGGCTGGTGCGCGATCTCAACCACGCCTACCTCGAGCCCCTCAAGCCGGTGTTCCCGCACAGTCGCCTCGGTCCGCTCGGCGATGTACCGAAGGTCAACTGCGCAACGTGTCACCAGGGTGCGTTCAAGCCCCTGTATGGCGCCAGCATGCTGCACGACTATCCAGAGCTGGCCGTCACAGCAAGCGCACCTCCTATTGCCGCGGAAGCGAACAAGCAATGACTTGCTAGCCGGCGTCGGGCCGATCGCCCGGCGCCGTTTCCTTAGCGGCCCCCCTTGTCCGAAGACCCCTACCCCCCCGGTGTGGGTGGACAAGGGGTCTTTTTTTGCGTGGAACCCGGAACCCGTGCCCGATGCGCTCCAGGAACGCCCCATCACTTTCGCACGCAGAGAGCATCGTCCCGGAGCGGCGCGACGTGCAAGTCACCCGGCGACGGGACACTCCTCATGGCGCTCGCGGCGAGCGCGTCATACGTCGCCGTGCCGGCCGGCGTGCGGCACGCCATCGCAGAGGCGAACCCGTCGATCTATCTTGGCATGTCGCTCGGCACCACGTTCCCGTTCGACATCCTGTTCGGCATTCCGATGTACGCTTGGGCGGCACAATCCGTCCTGGCCTAGCGCCAACGATCGAACAAAAGCGAGACCGATGCTCCCCCCCGACGCCGCCGACCGCCTGAAGCTCGCCGACGAAGTTCACGCTCGCCCCGCCGAGCCGCTCGAGCCGCCAGTGCGCGCAAGCTACGTCGCGCTGCTGATCGATCCTGCCGACCGGGCGCGGGAGCGCGAGCGGCTCGAAGCACTGTGCGCGCAGTTCGAGCTCGCGCCGCCGCGCGCCGACGCAGTGCACTTCCGCGCGCAGATCGGCAACGCGCGCCTGAAATGGGATCGCCACGGCGAGTTCTCCGCGATCACCGTCTTCGTGCAGGGCCTGAGCCCGAAGCCATTCAGCGAGCCCGCGGCGGACGCACTGCCCCAAGGCTGGCTCGCAGCGTTGCCCGGCCGCACAATCGTGGCGGCGCACGCCAAGCTGGTCGCCGCACCGGCCGAGCCGCCGAGCGACGCAGTGCTGGCCGAGCACTTCGGCGGCAACATCGTGGTGGGTGGCGAAGTCGGCGAAGGCGCGGGCCTGGCGTTCACCGACTTCCGGATTCACGCCGACGGCTTCTCGCGGTTCCTGGTCTGCACGCGCTCCTTCACGCCGCGCCAGGCTGGGCGCATGCTGCAGCGGCTGTTTGAGATCGAGGCCTACCGGATGATGGCGCTGCTCGCCCTGCCCGTCGCGCGGCGGCTGCAGCCGCGCGTGTCGGCCATCGAGCAG
>Ga0335084_10006614_pt1 | contig 11532 bp, 10 predicted proteins | sample Lox_Sample_44_FD_206721 | JGI IMG/M metagenome (GOLD analysis project Ga0335084, IMG submission 206721) | Soil microbial communities from Loxahatchee National Wildlife Refuge, Florida, United States - Lox_Sample_4.4 | ecosystem: Environmental > Terrestrial > Soil > Wetlands | place: USA...
TCGGGGAGCGCCGCCGCGTCGGCGACCGTGCGCATGCCCTTGCCGCCGCCGCCGGCCGCGGCCTTCACCAGCACCGGGAAGCCCAACGCCTCGACGGCCTTGGTCGCCTTGGTCAGGTCGCCGGCGACGACCTCGGTGCCGGGGACGAGCGGGACGCCGGCCCTGGCGGCGGTCGCGCGGGCAGCGAGCTTGTCCCCCATGGTCGCGATGGCGGCCGGCGGCGGACCGATCCAGGTGAGCCCGGCCGCCTCGACGGCGCGGGCGAAGGCGGCGTTCTCGGAGAAGAAGCCGTAGCCCGGATGGACCGCGTCGGCGCCGGTGCTCCGGGCGGCCGCCAGGAGCGCGTCCGGGTTCAGGTACGACTCGCGCGCCGGCGCCGGGCCGATGTGCACGGCGCGGTCGGCGGCGCGGGCGTGCGGCGCGCCGCGGTCGGCGTCGGAATGGACCGCGACCGACTCGAGCCCCAGCTCGCGGCAGGCGCGCGCGATGCGGACCGCGATCTCGCCGCGGTTCGCGATGAGCACCCGCCGCATCGTCACATCCGGAAGACGCCGTAGCTGGTGGCCGGGACCGGCGCCGACAGCGCGGCGGCGAGGCCCAGGCCGAGCGCGTCGCGGGTCTCGAGGGGATCCAGGATGCCGTCGTCCCAGAGACGGGCGGTGGCGTAGTACGGGCTGCCCTCGGTCTCGTACTTGGCGCGCGTCGGCGCCATGAACGCCTCGCGCTCCTCGGGCGACATGGTCGCCTTCTTGGCCTCGAGCTGCTGGAGCTTCACCGTGAGCAGCACCTGCGCCGCCTGCTCGCCCCCCATCACCGAGATCCGGCTGTTGGGCCACGAGAACATGAGGCGCGGCGAGTACGCGCGCCCGCACATGCCGTAGTTCCCGGCGCCGTGCGACGCGCCGAACACGACCGTGAACTTGGGCACGTTCGCGTTCGCGACCGCGTTCACCATCTTGGCACCGTCCTTCGCGATGCCGCCCTGCTCGTACTTCTTGCCGACGATGAAGCCGGTGATGTTCTGGAGGAAGAGCAGCGGAATCCCGCGCGCACACGCCAGCATGATGAAGTGCGTCGCCTTGAGCGCGGATTCGGAGAACAGCACGCCCTGGTTCGCGAGGATCGCGACCGGCGTGCCGTGGACGTGCGCGAAGCCGGTGAGGAGCGTGGTGCCGTAGCGGGCCTTGAACTCGTGGAAGCGGCTGCCGTCGACGAGCCGCGCGATCACCTCGCGGGCGTCGGTCGGACGGCGCGGATCGCGCGACACGATCCCGTACAGCTCGCGCGGGTCGTAGGCCGGATCCTCGGGGGCGATGCGCGCGAGCGTGTGCGGCGCGCGCGCGGGGAGCGCCTGGAGGATCTCGCGGGCGATGCGGAGCGCGTCGGCGTCGTCGGCGGCCAGGTGGTCGGCGACGCCGGAGATGCGGGTGTGGACGTCGCCGCCGCCGAGATCCTCCGCGGTGACCTCCTCGCCGGTCGCGGCGCGCACCAGCGGCGGGCCGGCCAGGAAGATCGTCCCCTGGTTTCCGACGATGACGGCCTCGTCGCACATGGCCGGCACGTACGCGCCGCCCGCGGTGCACGAGCCGAGCACGACTGCGACCTGCGGGATCCCGGCCGCCGACATGCGCGCCTGGTTGAAGAAGATGCGGCCGAAGTGCTCGCGGTCGGGGAAGACCTCCGACTGGAGCGGCAGGAACGCGCCCCCCGAGTCGACGAGGTAGACGCAGGCGAGGTGGTTCTCGAGCGCCACCTCCTGTGCGCGGAGGTGCTTCTTCACGGTGAGCGGGTAGTACGTGCCGCCCTTCACCGTGGCGTCGTTGGCGACGATCACCGCCTGCCGTCCCGCGATCGTGCCGATGCCGGTCACGATCCCCGCGCCGGGGGCGTCGTCGCCGTAGCAGCCGTGGGCGGCGAGCGGCGACAGCTCGAGGAACGGCGTCCCGGGGTCGAGGAGGTGCTGGATGCGGTCGCGCACCAGCAGCTTGCCGCGCGACGTGTGCCGCTCGCGGACGTCGGCCGGCCCGCCGAGCGCGGCCTGCCCGCGCGCCGCGTTCAGCTCGGCGACCAGCCGCTCCATGTGGGCGGCGTTCTCGCGGAAGTCCGGGTCGGCGGGGCGGACCCGCGTCTCGATCCGCATCGCTACCAGAACAACGAGCGGCGGCTCTCGAGCCCCCGGGCCAGCATGTCCGCGATCACCGCCTTCACCTGGTCGACCTTCTCGCCGATCACCTCGTCCTCGTCGCTGGGGTTGCCTTCGAACCACATCGGCTCGCCGAAGTAGATGTTGTACTTCACCGGCAGCGGCACCATGCCGAGCGGCCCGAGCCATGGCCAGGTGATCGTCACCGGGAACGCCGGCATCCGCATGAGCCGCGCGAGCGGCATCACGTTGGCGATCGCCGGCGCCTGCTCCTCGGAGCCGACGACCGCGATCGGCACGATCGGCGTACGGGTCTCGAGCGCCAGCCGCATGAACCCCTGGCCGAACTCCTGGAGCTGGTAGCGCTCCCAGATCAGCTTGTTCATGCCGCGCACACCCTCGGGGAAGGCGATCACGGCCTCCTCCTGCTCGAGCAGGTCGATGCAGTTCTTGCGCGTGCCGACCACCGAGCCGGTGCGCACCATCGCGATGTTCACCCACGGTACCGTCGGGAGCCAGTACTCCCCCATGCCGCGCACGATGCGGGGCGGCTCGGCCTCGAGCATGCAGGCGGTGGCGATCATGGCGGCGTCGATCGCGATCTGGCCGGCGTGGTTCGAGATCAGCAGCACGCGTCCCGGCGGCATGCGCTCGATGCCGTGCGTCTGGACCCGGAACCAGTACTTGTAGAACAGCGCGGTGACGAGCAACGCGCGGCGCGCGGTCGCGGGATGGAAGCCCCAGGCGTCGTAGCCGTAGGCGTTGAGCCGCGTGGGGATACGGCGCAGCCGTTCCGTGATCTCCCGGTCGAGGCTGAAGACGTTGTCGCCCAGCAGATCCGAGGCGGCCCGCCCGAGCTTGGCGACGACGTCGAGCATCAGCGGCGGACGCTCGCGAAGATGTCTTCGAGCGTGAAGAGGGGACGGAAGCCGGTCTCGGTCTGGAAGCGCCGGCCGTCGAGCGTGACGGGGTACTTGAGGAAGTCCATCGCGCCGGCGGGCGTCGGGAAGAGGCCCCAACGGAAGAGCTGCCGGAACACCGAGCGCGCCACCGACTCCGGCACGGGCATCGCCGTGCCGCCGGTCTCGCGGATCGCGACCTTGAGGGGCACGGCCCCGGGTCCGGCGACGTTGTACACGCCGTGCGTCCCCGCCTGGAGCGCCAGCGCCACCGCTTCGGCGACGTCCTCCTCGTGGATGAACTGCATCATGGGATTGAAGCCCATGATGGTCGGGATGAGGCGGCGGCGGAGATAGCCGCCGATCGCGCTGTGCACGTAGTAGCCGAGCGTGTTCACCGGGCGGAGGATCGTGGTGGCGATCTCCGGGTGCTGCCAGAGGAACCCCGTCGCCAGCGTATCGACCTCCGCGAGGTCGCGCACGTCGGGGTAGGTGCGGCTCACGTTCAGCGGAAAGTCCTCGGTCATGTAGTTCGGGTTGTCGGGCAGCGCCCCGTACACGTAGCCGCTCGACAGCACGACCACGCGCTTCACGCCGTGCGCGACCGCGTACTCCAGGACGCGCTTCGTCCCGAGGACGTTCACCTCGTGGCGCACCTCCGGCTCCGCGCGGAAGTGCCGGATGAACGCGAGATGGACGACGGCGTCGGGCCGCTCGGTGCGGAACACGTCCTCGAACTTCCGCTTGCGGACGTCGAGCACGTGGAGGCGCAGGCCCGCCGGCGCGCCCTCCCACGGCGTGCGGTCGGTGCCGGTCACCTCGTACGATCCCGAGATCCGTCGCGCGATCAGCCGTCCGAGCCCGCCGGCGATGCCGGTGATGAGCACCTTCTCGCCGGGCTCCGCGCCGCGCCGCGGCCGTCGCGTCACGACCGCCGCCGGCGTCGTCTCCTGCGCCGCGCGCTCCTCACCGCCGCCCCCGAAATGGAACAGATCCTCCGGACGTTCGATGGGGGCCCGCGCCATACGCCAACCATCAGAACTATCCCAACGACCCCCGAGTCGCCACCCATTCCCACCCCCAGGAAGCGGCGGGCCCCGACCGCGAATACCGGGCGGTCGTGGAAGAACCGCGCGGCCCGAGGGGGTGCCAGGGGCACCCTCCGAAAACCGGGGCGTCGGCCGTCCGTGGCCGGCGGGGCCCCATTTTCGGAGGGTGTCCCTGGCACCCCCGAGCACCACTCAAGTTCCCGGCACGATCGCTCGATATTCCCGGTCGGAGGCCACCGCCCCGCGCATGGACACCGAAACGCTCCAGAAGTTCCGGGCCGAGGTCATTGCCCGCAAGAACCTGCCGACGATCCCGGCGGTCCTGAGCAAGATCCTCGCGCTGGTCGACAGCGAAGGGGTCAACGCGCGCGACCTCGTGGAAGTGGTCGAGCACGACCAGGCGCTCACCGGCAAGATCCTGCGGCTCGCGAACAGCGCCTTCTTCGGCCAGTCCCGGCGCGTGGCGACGATCCCCCGCGCGATCCTGCTGCTCGGCTTCTCGACGGTGCGGAACCTCACGCTCGGCGTCACGGTGTGGGACACGCTCTCGACCGGGGTCGCCAAGAAGCAGCTCGACCAGATGTGGACACACGCCGTCACGGTCGCGACCGCGGTGAAGACGCTCGCGCAGACGCTCCGCGCCGCCGATCCCGACGAGGCGTTCGCCGCCGGCCTGCTGCACGACTCGGGGCGCCTCGTCCTCGCCGGGCGCTTCCGCCAGCACTACTGGGACGCGTTCACGGGCGAGGGCCTGACGCTGCCCGTCGACGCGGTGGAGCAGACCAACTTCGGCGTCGACCACGCCGAGGTGGGTGGCTGGCTGTTCGAGGCGTGGGCGCTGCCGCCGATGATCGTCGAGGCGGTGCGCCAGCACCACGCGGCCGAGCCGCCCGCCGGCCTGCCCGTGGTGCTCGCGGCGGCGAATCGGCTCGTCCAGCTCACCGACCTCGTGAGCGGCGTCGTCGCCCCGGAGGGGGAGGCCGCGCTCGCTGCGCTGGCGCCGGTCGGGCTCACGCCCGAGCTGTGGCAGCAGACCGTCGCCGCGCTGCGCGACAGTGGCGTGCTCGAAGGGTCGCTCGGCCGCTGAGACGACGATGCGTGCGGATCGCATGCGCGACGCCTTGGCGCACGTCGAGGCTCAACGCGACGACGCGATCGCCTACCTGTCGGCGATCAAGGACGTCTTCGCGGTGCTCGGGAGCGGGCGCGGCGTCCAGGCCTCGAGCCAGGAGATCGCCCGCGTGCTGCTGCACCACCTGGGCGTCGAGACCTGTGCGCTCGTGCTGCGCCATGGGGACCACGACCTCCGCCTCGCCGGCTACGCCACGCAGGGGGAGCGCTTCGGCGGCCCGCGCGACACGCTCGCGGAGGCGAGCTGGCTGGCGCTCGCGCGCCTGGTCGGCCCCGGGGCGGAGCCGAGCTGCTTTCGACGGGCCGCCGACGGCGGCTTCGAGTCGATCCGGCCGAGCGAGCTCGCCGACGAGGGCTTCGTCGTGCTGCCGTTCACGATGCGCGACGAGGCCGGCGGTGCGCTCGTGCTCCACACGCTGGTGGCGCCGGCCCAGACCTTCGCCCGCGGGCCCGCGCTGGCGCTGCTCGCCGACATCGTCGGCCAGGCGCTGACGGTGGCGTACGAGCGCGATGCGACCGAGGAAGCCGCCGCCGAGCTGCACGACGCCCTCGGCCTCACGCGGCAGGCGTACACGGTCCAGCAGGAGACGCTGCGCTCGCGCGAAGAGAACATCCAGCGCCTCACCCAGGCGCTGATCCGCTCGAACCGCGTGAAGAACGAGTTCCTGGGCACGGTCTCCCACGAGCTGCGCACGCCGCTCAACGCGATCCTGGGGTACAGCTCGCTGCTGCGCGAGGGACTGGTCGGTACGATCACCGACCAGCAGGCCGGCGTGCTCGACCGCGTGCTCGGCAGCACCCAGCACCTGAACACCCTGATCGAGGACATGCTGTTCTTCGTGCAGGTGGAGGCCGACCACGTGCTGGTCCGCGCCGAGGACACGGGCGTGCAGGCGCTGGTCGACGAGGTGCTGACGGCGATCCCGGGCCGCCCGCCCGCCGACAAGGTGGCGCTCCGGGTCGCGATCGCGCCGGCGGCCGCGACGCTCCACGTGGACGCGGGCCTGCTCAAGCGCGTGCTGTTCCACCTCGTCGGAAATGCGTTCAAGTTCACCGCGGCGGGCGAGGTCATGGTCGACCTCCGCGCCGCCGACGAGCCGGGCGCGGCGGTGCTGATCGTCCGCGACACCGGCGTCGGCATCCCGGCCGAGCGGCTGCACGAGCTGTTCGAGATCTTCTCGCAGGGCGACGGCTCGAACAGCCGGCGCTACGAGGGGCTCGGGATGGGGCTCACGCTCGTCCAGCGCGCGGTGCGTCTGCTGGGCGGCGAGGTCACGGTCGAGAGCTGGCCCGGGGCGGGGAGCGAGTTCCGCGTGCTGCTGCCCGGCACGCTCCCGGTCGCCACGACCCGTCGGCGCGCACCGCAGGCCACCGGCTCGACGCTGCACTGAGCGGCGTCAGCGCCCGAAGCGCCACCACGCCCGCGCCGGAGTCGGGCAGCGACGGACGGCCGCCACCTGCGCGCTCAGGTTGCCCGTGCCGCCCTCTTCGCGCCCGCGCCGGATGAGCGCGCGGCACGCCGCCTCGGGGTCGTGGGCGGCCAGGATCTCGGCGAGCTCGGCGTCGGCGAGCAGCCCGTGGAGGCCGTCGCTGCACTGGAGGAGCACGTCGCCCGGCCGGAGCTCGATCGTGAGCACGTCGATCGCGACGATCAGCTCGTGCCCGAGGCAGCGGGTGAGCACGCCGCGGCGGGGATGCGTACGGGCTTCCCCGGGCGCCAGGAGCCCGTAGCCGACCTGCTCCTCGACCCAGGTGTGGTCCTTGGTGAGCTGCGCGAGCGCGCGGTCGCGGGCGAGATAGAGCCGGGTGTCGCCGACGTGCGCCGCGGTGAGCGTTCCGGCCGCGACCGCGCTGGCGGTGAGCGTGCTCCCCATGCGGCGGAGGTCCGGCACCGTGACCCCCTTGGTGTAGATCTCCAGGTTGGCCTCCTGGACCGCGCGCCGGAGCCGCTTGGGCACGCCCCACCCGGCCGGGGCGCGCTCGATCTCGCGCGCGAGCACGTCGAGCGCGAGCTGGCTCGCGACCTCCCCGGCGGGCTCGCCCCCCAGGCCGTCGGCGACCGCGAAGACCATCCCGTCGCCGTGCGGCCAGGCGCCGACCGCGTCCTCGTTCTCGCGCTGGACGCAGCCCGCGTCGGTGAGCTGGAAGAACGTGATCTCGGTCATGCCCGGAAGCGGAGTCACCGACCGGGAGCAACGCACATGCCACCAGGACGCGGCGCCGGGGAGCGCGCGCCGGCGGGATGGGGACGCGGCGCGACTCGTCCGTCCTGATCACCAAACGAGCATCTGCTCCGGGCGCCGCTGCCGGCACGAGCAGCGTCTGCTCAGCCGCGCAGCAGGAGGCACGACCGGCGTGGCGATCGGCGCCAGGATCCGGGCGTCCGCGACTGGTCGCACTTTTGCTTCAGGTGTCGCGCAGAGGCGCTGGGGGTCACCGCGGTCGGCCGAGGGCCGGTGCGCGCAGAGGAGGACAGGGCTGCATGAAACGGGTCGACGCGATCATCAAGCCGTTCAAGCTGGACGAAGTGAAAGAGCGCCTCGAGGCCGCCGGCGTGCAGGGCGTCACGGTCAGCGAGGTGAAGGGATTCGGACGTCAGAAGGGGCACACCGAGCTGTATCGGGGGGCCGAGTACGTCGTCGACTTCCTGCCCAAGGTGCAGGTCTCGGTCCTGGTACCGGACGATCGCGTGAAGGACGTGGTCGAGACCATCGTCGCGGCCGCGCGCACCGGACGCATCGGCGACGGGAAGATCTTCATCACCGCAGTCGAGGAGGTGGTTCGCATCCGCACCGGCGAGCGTGGCAGCGCCGCGATCTGAGGGGCGGGCGATGGGCGCTCGGAGTCCCGCGGAGACCGACGCACCAGCATCGTCGCCGCCGCGCCCGCGGCGCGCGAAGGTGCTCCAGTTTCCAGGGCCGCGCCGCCGCCCGCCGTGGTGGCGGCGCGTGCTCCTCTGGGTACAGGCGCGTCCCGATGCCCATCCCGGGGTGTCGCGGTGAAGTCGCCCTCGGATCCGTCCACCGTCGAGGCGCGCCTCGCGCACGCCGCGGAGAACGGTGAGCAGGTCGAGGTGATCCTCGTCGTGCGCGGCAAGGTGCGACTCGCGCGCGGCGCCGGCGGGCGGCGCTGGCGGATGCGGGTCGAAGGCCAGCGCGTGCTCACGTTCCCGGCCGACTGTGTGGTGGCGGCCACGCCCGTGCCCGGGCGCGACCGCAAGCAGTAGGACGCGGCGTCCTGCGCACGTCCGGAGCAATCTCTGCTCATCGGACGAGCGCCGCGTTCGACGGCCCCGGCAAAACCCCCGCCGCACCGAGCGCGGCCCGCGGCACGCCCCTTGCGTTGACGATTCGGCGTGGCTCCTGGCCGGCACCGGCGTCAGTACCAAGCCCCCCTTGGTTGCCGGGGTGCGACACGACAATCCGTCTGGTGGACGCGAGCGGGCTCGTGGTCGCGGCCGGCCAGGGGCTACACGAACGGGGTCGGGGGGTGCGTGGCCCGCCGGAGACGGAGGCGGCGCTCCCGCCTCCCGCGCCCGGTCAGACTCCTCCCGGGATGCCGATGACCGGGCGTCTGCGGGGCTCCCCGGCGGGCGCGCCGCGCTCGGGAGCGTACAGGCGAGTGCCGCGTCGGCGGAAAAGTAACGGCGCTCAGGCGGCCTGGCGCGAGGCCAGCCGGAGCGGGCGAGCCGTTTCCCGATTGGCCGGGGGAACCACTCCACCGTGTCCGGCGCAGTACTCGGCGAGCCGGGCGGCGTGCAGCTCCTCCTCCGACTGGCCCAGCTCGTAGCGGAAGTAGTAGCCGCCAGCTAGGCGAGGAAGCGTGTGATTTGGGTGCGCGAGCGTCGCCAGCCGGGTGCGGAGGCTGCCCTCGGCCCGGGCGATGTAGAGCACCGTACGGACCAAGTTAGACACCTCGAAGACCCCGGCATCTTCCGGCAGGACGGCAACGATTTCCGGGGTGAGGGGGAGCCAACGGCCAGGCGTGACGCTCATGGGAGGATCATCGAAGCAACGTCTGTGCCATGCGGGCGCGGGGATTGAACTGCGCTGCCGAAACGTCGATTCTTGGCGAGCGCGCGGGGCTCGGCCCCAGGGAGGCTCGAATGGTCAGCGACGGAAAGCGGCAGGCGCATCTCCTGTACGACGCCGAGGGCAAGCCCACGGCGGAGCGCCCGTGGCTGTTCCGCACCTACGCCGGCCACACCAACGTCCGGGCCTCGAACGAGCTCTATCGCGGCAACCTGGCACGCGGGCAGACCGGCCTCTCGATCGCCTTCGACCTGCCCACCCAGTGCGGCTACAGCTCCGACCACCCGATCGCCGCGCCGGAGGTGGGAAAAGTCGGCGTTCCGATCAACACCATCGACGACTTCGCGACGCTCTTCGACCAGATCCCCATCGACCGCCTGAACACGTCGATGACGATCAACGCCACCGCGATGTGGCTGCTGGCGCTCTACGTGGCGCTCGCGGAAGAGCGCGGGATCGATCCGAAGGTGCTCCAGGGCACGACCCAGAACGACCTCATCAAGGAATACCTGGCGCGCGGCACGTACATCTTCCCGCCCCGGCCGTCGATGCGGCTCATCGTCGACATGTACGAGTACTGCCTGCACGCGGTGCCCAAGTGGAACCCGCAGAACATCTGCTCGTACCACCTTCAGGAAGCCGGGGCGACGCCGACGCAAGAACTCGCATTTGCGCTCGCCAACGCCATCGCCGTCCTGGACGCCATCCGCGAGCGTAGCTGCTTCAGCCACGCCGAGTTCGAGCAGTGCGTCGGGCGGATGTCGTTCTTCTGCAACGCGGGCATCCGGTTCGTCGAGGAGCTCTGCAAGATGCGCGCGTTCGGCGAGCTGTGGGACGAGATCACGCGCGAGCGCTACGAGGTGATGAACCCCAAGTACCGCATCTTCCGGTACGGGGTGCAGGTGAACTCGCTCGGCCTCACCGAGGAGCAGCCCGAGAACAACGCCTGGCGCATCCTGATCGAGGCGCTGGGCGTGACGCTCAGCCGGAGCGCCCGCTGCCGCGCGCTCCAGCTCCCGACCTGGAACGAGGCCTTGAGCCTGCCGCGGCCGTGGGACCAGCAGTGGTCGCTCCGCCTCCAGCAGATCCTGGCCTACGAGACCGATCTGCTCGAGTACCCGGACCTGTTCGACGGCTCGCCGGTGATCGAGGCCAAGGTCGCGGCGCTCGCGAGCACGGCCCGCGCCGAGCTGGCCCGCATCGACGAGATGGGCGGGGCGGTGGCCGCCGTCGAGTCGGGGTATCTCAAGTCCGCGCTCGTCCGCAGCCAGGCCGAGCGGCTCTCCCGCATCAACGACGGCGCGCAGGTGGTGGTCGGGCGGAACCGCTGGACCGACGCGCTTCCGTCGCCGCTCACCGGCGGCGACGACGGCGGCCTCTTCAAGGTCGACCCCAAGGCCGCCGCGGAAGCGGTCGAGGCGCTGCGCGCCACGCGCGCGAAGCGTAGCCAGGCGGCAGTCGACGCCGCGCTCCGCCAGCTCCGCGACGACGCGAAGGGCGGCAAGAACCTGATGGCGGCGTCGATCGCGTGCGCCAAGGCGCGGGTCTCGACCGGCGAGTGGGCCGACGCGCTCCGCCAGGTCTTCGGCGAGTACCGCCCGCCGACCGGGGTCGAGGGCCAGCGTCTCGGCCTCCACGGCGACCGCATCGACGCCGTGCGCCGCCGCGTCGATGCGTGGGCCGACGCCCACCACATGCGCCCGCGCATCCTGGTCGGCAAGGCCGGCCTCGACGGCCACTCGAACGGCGCCGAGATGATCGCCGTCGCCGCGCGCGACGCCGGCTTCGAGGTGATCTACGGCGGCATCCGCCTCACCCCCGAGGAGATCGTCCGCGTCGCCGTCGACGAGGACGCGACCGTGATCGGGCTGTCCATCCTCTCCGGCTCGCACGTCGAGATCGCGAAGCTGGTGCTGGAGCAGCTCCAGCGCCACGAGGGCGGCATGCCGGTGGTGATGGGCGGCATCATCCCCGACGCCGACGCGCCCACCCTCCAGCGCCTCGGGGTGAAAGCCGTCTTCACGCCCAAGGACTTCGACCTGATGGACGTGATGGAGCGGATCCTCGACGTCATCGGCGCCCCCCGCGACACCACCCAGCCCACCGCCGCCGCAAGCTAGCCACACCGCCAGCGACGAACGACCATTCACCGTGGCCGTTCAGCCGTGCCGTCGGAGACTCGGTCGGGGGCGTGGGGGTGGCCGTCGCGACGTGGGGCGCCGGCCAAGGCGGAGCCATAGGCGGGCGAGGCCGGCGGGGCCCCGCTTCGCGAGGGACGC
>Ga0335084_10006615_pt1 | contig 11531 bp, 6 predicted proteins | sample Lox_Sample_44_FD_206721 | JGI IMG/M metagenome (GOLD analysis project Ga0335084, IMG submission 206721) | Soil microbial communities from Loxahatchee National Wildlife Refuge, Florida, United States - Lox_Sample_4.4 | ecosystem: Environmental > Terrestrial > Soil > Wetlands | place: USA: Florida...
GCGAGTGCCTGGGGTGCCACGATCCCCACGGCTCCGACCACCGGGGTATGCTCCTCGCCGACCAGAAGGCCACCTGCCTCCGCTGTCACGCCAAGGAGGGGAAGGCCGCGCAGGCGGGCAGAAGCGTGCACGCGGCGTTCGCGGCAGGGGACTGCACCAAGTGCCACAGCCCGCACCAGGCCGGGCTCCGCGGGCTGATGCTGGCCAGGCCTCCCGACCTGTGCGTGAGCTGCCACAAGCCGCTCAAGGACCGGCTCGCCGCCGAGAAGGCGCACCCTCCGGCGAAGGAGGACTGCCTCACCTGCCATGGCCCGCACCAGGCGGCGCAGCCGAAGCTGCTCGCCGAGCCGGTGGCGGCGATCTGCGACCAGTGCCACGACTCCAAGGAGCCGAAGTGGGTGAGGGCCCACCTCGGGATCGCGCCGAAGGACGTGGACTGCGTGAGTTGCCACGATCCGCACGCATCCAAGGACCCCATGCTGTTCAAGAAGACGATGCACCCGCCCTTCGCGGCGCGTCAGTGCGACACCTGCCACGTGACCGGCGAGAAGAAGTAGGGGCGCACGCACATGCACACCGGAACCCGCCTCGCCGTCGTCTTCGCCGCGCTCCTCCTGGCCGCGCCGGCCGCTCCCGCAGCGCCCGCCCCCGCCGCTCCCGCCAAGCCCGCCCCTGCCGCTCCCGCGGCGCCCGCCAAGCCTGCCGCGGTGGCCCCGCCCTCGAAGTTCAAGCTCAAGAAGGGCGCCGAGGGGGACGTCTGCCTCGAGTGCCACGCCGACTTCGCCGCGCGGCTCAAGAAGCCGTTCGTGCACACGCCCGTGAAGTCGCGCGAGTGCACCGGCTGCCACAACCCGCACGCGTCGAACCACGGGAAGCTGCTCTCGGCCCAGGGCGGCGCGGTCTGCGCCGCGTGCCACGACGTGGCCCCCGGCGCTCCGAAGAGCACCCACAAGCCGGTGGCGGAGGGGCGGTGCGTGGAGTGCCACGACCCGCACGCCTCCGACAACAAGGCGAACCTGCGCCAGCCCGGGAACCAGCTCTGCGCCGAGTGCCACAAGGCGCTGGTGGAGGCCGCGTCCTCCGCCAAGCGCAAGCACCGGCCGGTGGAGCAGGGCTGCGTCAACTGCCACGAGCCGCACGGCTCGGGCGACGGGCTGTCGCTCCTCAAGGCCGACGTGCCCGGGCTCTGCCTCAAGTGCCACAAGCTCGACGCGCCCGCTACCGTGAAGAAGCACGTCGGCTATCCGGTGGCCAAGGCGCGCTGCACGAGCTGCCACGATCCCCACGGCTCGGGCTCCCCGGGCATGCTCCTCGCCACCGTGCACAAGCCCGTCGCCGAGGGCCGCTGCTCGATGTGCCACGAGGCCGCGACGTCGAAGACTCCGTTCCAGACGCGCGCGGCCGGCGCCTCGCTCTGCCGCGGGTGCCACGCCGACAAGGTCGCGAAGTTCGGCCAGAGGAACCGGCTGCACGGCCCGGTCGCCGAGGGCGCCTGCCTGGCCTGCCACGGTCCGCACGCGTCCCGGAAGAAGGGCCTGCTCAAGGGGCCGCTCGTCTTGGTCTGCGGCCAGTGTCACTCCGACACCATCCGCAGGCAGGAGGTCTCGCCCACCAAGCACGATCCCATCCGCGACGGCGACTGCGAGACCTGCCACGATCCGCACGGGGGCGACGCGCCGCTCCTCTTCGCCAACGCGAACGTGATCGAGCTGTGCGGCCAGTGCCACTCCTGGGGCGAGCACACCTCGCACCCCATCGGCCCCGACAAGAAGGACCCGCGCAACCCGAACCTGACGGTGGGCTGCCTCTCCTGCCACCGGGCGCACGGCACCGAGTACAAGCACATGCTCCCGTACGCGCGGCCGACGGACCTGTGCACCAAGTGCCACGAGCAGTTCAAGAGGTGACGATCGTGTCCGCCATCCAAACCAGCACGGCCCTGCTCGCGCTCGCGCTCCTCGCGCCGGCCGCGGCGCGCGGCGAGGGCGTCGGCCTGCGGCACCTCAAGTCCGTCTACCTCGACGACAAGGACGGGCCGCTCCGCCTCCCCGAGGGCGTCGCCTGCGACGATCGCGGCGCGCTCGTCGTCGCGGACACCGGGAACGGCCGGCTCCTGCTCTACGACTGGAAGAACGGCGCGCTGACGGGTGGCAAGCCGCTCAAGCTGGCGCAGCTCTCCTACCCGGTCCGGGTCCAGATCGACAGCAAGGGGAACCTGCTGGTGCTCGACCGGAAGGTCCGCCGGATCGGGCGCGTCGACGCCAGGGGGGAGTTCGGCGGCTACGTGGACCTGGCCGGGGCCTCGGGCCCTGCGCCGGTGCCGACCGCCTTCAAGCTCGACGCGTCCGACAACGCGCACGTGCTCGACGTCGCCGGCGCACGCGTCCTGGTGCTCGACGGGACGGGCTCCATCGCCCGGGAGATCCCGCTCCCGCCGGGCGCGGAGGTGACCGACATCGCCGTGGACGCGGGGGGCCGGATCTACGCCGTGGACGCGATCAAGTCCGCGGTGTGGGTGGCTGAGAAGAACGCCAAGGCCTTCCGGCAGCTCGGCGCGGGCCTCAGGGACCGGATGAGCTTCCCGGGCTACCTGGCGGTCAGCCGGGGCCGCATCTTCGTCGTGGACCAGAACGGCGACGGCCTCGTGGAGCTGGGCCACGACGGAGCATACCAGGGGCGCGAGTTGGCGCTCGGCTGGACCGACGGGCTCCTCTACTACCCGGGGCAGATCTGCATCAACGGCCGCGGCGAGACCATCGTCGCCGACCGTCAGAACAACCGGGTCCAGATCTTCGGGGCCACGCGGTGAGTGCCCGGGCCGCCGCGCGCGGTCCGGCGGTCCTGACCGCCCTGCTGCTCCTGGCGGCGACGCGCGCCAGCGCGGAGGCCGGGGGGCTCGCGAGCTACCAGTACACCCTCTCGTCAACCACCGGCGTGGCCAACTCGACCTGGGCTGGCATCACCTACGACCGCGTCAACGACGAGACCTACGTCGTCGCGGACGGATTGGTCCGCATCTACAACAGGACCGGGATGGAGGTCTTCCGGTTCGGGCGGGACGAGGACCTGGGGTTCGTCAACCGCGTGGCGGTCCTCACCGAGGGCGACCTCGTGGTCATGTCGTGGCTGGGCAAGCGCCTCCTCACGCGGTGCGACTTCCGCGGCCGGCCGCTGCAAACCATCGAGCTCCAGGGCTTGCCCGCGACCGTGCCGGCGACGTTCGCGCCCGACACCGTCGAGGCGGTCGGCGACGCGCTCTACTTCGTCGAGACCTCTCCGGGCCGTGTGGTGGTCACCGACACATCCGGAGCGTTCCGGGACTACCACGACTTGCGCGCGCTGGCCAAGCTGGTGAAGAGGAGCGACGGGATCGGCGCCGTCAGCGTCGCGGCCGACGGGAAGATGCTCTTCACGGTCCCCACGCTCTTCGCCGCGTTCGTCCTGGCGCCGTCCGGCGAGGTCCGGCAGTTCGGGGTGAAGGGGAGCAGGCCGGGCCGCTTCAACATCGTCGGGAAGATGGTCTCCGACGAGAACGGGAACCTCTTCCTCACCGACAAGCTCCGCAGCGTGGTGATGGTGTTCGACGGTGACTTCAGGTTCCTCGGTGAGTTCGGCTACCGTGGCCCCCGGCCCGAGAACATGGCTGCCCCCTTCGACCTGGCGGTGGGGAACGGCAAGGTGTTCGTCGCCCAGGCCCGCAAGCTCGGCGTCAAGGTGTTCAAGCTGTCGCTGCCGGCGCCCGTGCCGCCCGGAGCGGCGCCCCCGCCGCCTCCCGCGGCGCCCGGTGCAGCAACCCCGCGGCCTCCGGCGGCGGCCGCATCGAGCCGCCCGTGATGACTCGGAGACGCTCACCGCGAGCCGGCGCCGGGCCGGACCACGCCCGCGGCACGCGCGCGCTCCCGGTCGCGGCGGCCATCCTCCTCGCCCTGCTGGCCTGCGCCCGTGGCGGCCCAGCTCACCCGGTGGCGACCTCGCCCACGCCGCGCGGTACGCCGACCGGCGTCCCGGTCGAGCAGCCGATCGGACAGCCGGGGGGCACGATCCAGTCGCCCGGGGGCGAGCTCACGCTCACGATCCCCGAGGGTGCGCTGCCCTCGACCGCCACGGTCTCGATCCAGCCCCTCACCAACCCCGCTCCCGGCGGCCTCGGGGGCGCCTACCGCCTCGGCCCCGAGGGCACCGTCTTCCAGGTCCCGGTGACCATCACCTTCCGCGGCAGCGCCCTCGTCCCGCTCGATCAGCTCGGGATCGCCTACCAGGACGCGTACGGATATTGGCTCCGGGCGCAGGGCGCGACGCGCGACGCGGTGGCGCAGACCGTCTCGGTCACCACCACGCACTTGAGCGACTGGACCCTGGTGGTGGGGCCGACGGCGTTCGATCTCGCCGGCGGGTTCACCGTGGAGAAGACGCTCGAGGTTCCCGTGGAGGTGAGCGGCACCGCCACGCTCACGTTCGCAGGATCCGACGCGAGCTCCAGGGCGTATCTCCTCTCCGGCACCGTCGCGATGCCCTCGACCATCGCGGTGGGCGCCACCACCTGCTCGCCGGCCGCCCCCGAGACGCCGGCGCTGGCGCTCCGGACCAACCTCGTGGAGGTGAACCTCTCGCCTCTCGCCGTCGCCTGGGGGATGAGCGGCCACTGGAACCTCGCCTGCGCGGACGGCAGCGGCCCCTTCCTCCTGCCGGTCGTCTTCGACACCTACGGGATCAATTACATCGGGTGCGCGCGGTCGTACCTGGACGATCCGGTGATCGGGCCGGATCGGCTGTACGGCAGGTACCTCATCGACTGCGGGGCCGGGCGCGGGACGGTGACCGGAACGTGGGACTTCGTGGGCGCCAGCTGCGGCACGGCGTGCACGCCCGCGTCGCCGATCTGCCACACGGGGACGTACGACTGCACGAGCGGCACCGCGACCTGCGTGGACAGCGGCACGACCGCCGCCGACGGCACGCCCTGCACCCCTTCCGGCGGCGGCCCGGGGACCTGCACCGGCGGCGTGTGCGGGTGACGTCGGGCGCCGGTGGCGGCCGGGGCGCTCGCGGGTTACGCTGGGCCGTTCCGCGCACCAGGCCCACGTCGCCGCGCTGGATCGGGCCGGCCGCGCCCGGCCAGGCCGGGACGACCGGAGGAACGCGTTGATCGCCTTGCCGCTCGCACTCGCCGCGTTCGTCGCCGCCGCCGATGGTCCGCCCGCGCCGGCCGTCGCGCCCCCCTCCGACGCACGCGAACCGGCGCCCGGGGCCGCGCCGCCTGCCGCCGCGCCCTCGCTCCCCGGCGAGGCGCCCCCGGCATCGGCGCCCTTCGCGCCCGACGAGCGGATGGACTTCTCCGTCGACTACCTCGGCATCACCGTGGGCAAGGCGCGCATCTCGGTCGGCCGGCCCGAGGGGAGCCTGCAGCCCGTGTTCCTCGACGCCCGGACCTCGGGGGTGGTGAGCTTCGTGGACGTCCGCGAGCACCTGGCGAGCTACCTGGACGTCCGGACGGGCCTGCCGCAGTCCTCGCTCCTCGACGCGTACGAGCCCGGCGGCTACCACCACACCGACACGGCCCGCTTCGACCGCGGCGCCGGCAAGGCCACCGTCCGGGAGCTGGGCAAGCACGACAACACCTACGAGATCGACGTGCCGGAGGGCACGCTCGACTTCGTCGCCCTGGTGTTCAGGCTGCGCACGTTGCCGCTGGAGCCGGGGACGAGCCTCCCGTTCCAGGTGCTGACGGGCCGGACGCTGCACGCGGTCACCGCCGACGTCATGGGCCGCGAGAAGGTGGAGACCGGGGCGGGGACCTTTCCCACCGTGAAGGTGCGCGTCCCGACCGGTCTCACCGGCAAGTTCAGCGAGAAGAACCCCACCATCATCTGGTTCAGCGACGACGCGCGCCGGATCGTGGTCCGGCTCAGCACCGACTTCGCCATCGGCCGCGCGCTGGCCGGCCTCTCGTCGTACCAGCCCGGGAAGTCGAGGGACTGAGGTGCGATCGCCCCCGGGCGACGGCAGGACGACGTCGTTCGCGACGACCCGCCGCTGACTCCGGGCGATGTCCCCGGAACGGGGGACGCGCAGCCCCCCACGGGCGGCCGATCGGCGGGCGAATCAGGTATCATGTCCTGAACGGACCCGCCGGATCGGGGGGTGGACGCCGCCAGGCCGTAGGCGTCTCGGGAGGGGCGATCATGTGTCCTGACACCATCCGCCGGGGCTCCCGGTCACTCCTGCTCACCGCCCTCGCAGCCGCGCTCGCCAGCTGCGGCGGGAACACGCCCGACGCCGCCACCGCCCGGTCAGAGGGCGTCTACGGCAGCTACTTCTACGTCACCGTCGTCAAGCCGACCGGCGGCACCATCGTCTCGGCGGACGGCCGCATCAACTGCGGCGTGGGCGGGTCGGCGTGCGGCGACAGCCTGGGGCAGACGAAATACCTCTGGTCCGAGGCCCCGGTGACGCTCTCCGCCGTTCCGGACGTCGCGCACGGCTACGTCTTCCAGGGCTGGGCCGGCGACTGCAGCGGGACCGTTCCGTCCTGCACGCTCACGGCCGGTGCCGACCGCTTCGTCGTCGCGGCGTTCAAGAAGACGGTGGTCACGCCGCCGCCGACGTACGGCGTGAGCTTCGCGGTGAACGTGAGCCGCCCGGCCAACGGCATGGTCACGTCCGGCGACGGCAAGATCAGCTGCGGCACCGCCGGCACGGCCTGCACGGCGTCCTTCCCGTGGGCGTCCACGGTGACGCTCACCGCGACCCCGGACGCCGGCTACGTGTTCCAGACCTGGGGCGGCTCCTGCAACCTCACCGGCCCGTGCGTCCTCGACACCAGGACCTCCGGCGCCGACAAGACCGTCGCCGCGGTCTTCGCCCTGGCCGGGCAGGCCGGACACGGCTTCTTCGCCTCGCAGAAGGACCACGGTCCGGCGTTCCTCGACTTCGTCGGGAACGTGCCGGGCAGCCTCAACTGCGCGTCCGCGAGCTGCCACGGCCCGGACCTGAACGGCCGGGGCATCGCGCCCTCGTGCAACACCTGCCACGCCAGGGCGGGCTGGGTGGGGAGCTGGCAGGCCAACTGCTCCTTCTGCCACGGCTCGCGAAACGCGACGACGCAGGGTGGCCCGTACGACGTCGCCGCCCACCCGACCTACGCGGCCCCGCCCGACGCCGTGAGCCAGCGGCTCTCCGGCGTGGCAGCGCCCGACCGGACCGGCGCGCACCAGGCGCACCTCTCCGGCGCGACCGCGCTCGGCCTCAGCTTCGCGCAGCCGTTCGCGTGCGGCACCTGCCACGCGGTGCCGACGGACCTGACCCACATCGACGGTTCGTCGGCGCGCGCGATCGTGTCGCTCGAGGGTTCAGGCCAGGCGAGCCTCCCCGCGTCGCTCGGCAGCTACGATCCCGCCGCCGGCACCTGCGCCACCTACTGCCACGGCTCGAACGCCTCGCCGCGCTGGAGCACCACCGGCCTCCAGTGCGGCGCCTGCCACGACCTCCCCCCCGCGCCGTCCACGGGGCACCCCGTCGTCTCGGGCGGGCTCCCCGCCTGCTCCGGCTGTCACCCGGGGACGGTCAAGCCGGACGGGACCCTCGACGTCGCGGGTGGAAAGCACCTGAACGGCGTCGTCGACGTCAGCGGCGGGCACGGCGACTACACCTCTCCCGCCATCCACGGCCCGGCCTTCTTCAACTTCGTCGCCGGCGCACCCGGCGCGCTCACCTGCACCGGCTGCCACGGCGCCGACTTCGGCGGCAGCTCGCTCGCGCCGTCCTGCAACGCCTGTCACGCCGCCGCCGGCTGGGTGGGGAGCTGGCAGTCGAACTGCTCCTTCTGCCACGGCTCGCGAAACGCGACCACCCAGGGTGGCCCCTACGACGTCGCCGCCCATCCGACCTGGGCCGCGCCGCCCGACGCCATCTCCCAGCGCCTCACCGGCACGCCCGCCACGGACCGGACGGGCGCGCACCAGGCGCACCTCACCGGCGCGACCTCGCTCGGCCTCAGCTTCGCGACGCCCTTCGAGTGCGCCACCTGCCACGCGGTGCCGGCGGACCTCGGGCACATCGACGGCTCCTCGGCGCGCGCCATCGTGTCGCTGGAGGGGGCGGGCCAGGCCAGCCTCCCGGCGTCGCTCGGCAGCTACGACCCCGGGACCGGGACCTGCGCCGCCTACTGCCACGGCTCGAAGCCGTCGCCGGCCTGGAGCACGACCGGCCTCCAGTGCGGCTCCTGCCACGACCTGCCCCCCGCCCCGACGACGGGGCACCCGTCGGTCGCGAGCGACCCGACGGTCTGCAACCTGTGCCACTCGGGCACGGTGAAGCCCGACGGGACCCTCGACGTCGCGGCCGGCAAGCACCTCAACGGCGTCGTGGACGTCACCGGGGGACACGGCGACTACAGCTCTCCCGCCGTGCACGGCCCGGCCTACTTCGACTTCGTCGCCGCCGCGCCCGGAGCGCTCGACTGCACCGCGTGCCACGGCGCGGACTACAACGGCGCCTTCGGCCCGTCCTGCAACGCCTGCCACGCCGCCGCCGGCTGGTCGGGGGGCTGGCAGGGCAACTGCTCCTTCTGCCACGGCTCGCGCAACGCGACCACGAAGGGCGGCCCGTACGACGTCGCCGCCCACCCGACCTGGGCGGCGCCGCCCGACGCCATCTCGCAGCGCCTCACCGGCGTCACCGCGCCGGATCGGACCGGCGCGCACCAGGCCCACCTGGCCGGCGCGACGAGCCAGGGCCTGAGCTTCGCCCTGCCGTTCCAGTGCGCCACCTGCCACGCCGTGCCGTCGGATCTGACCCACATCGACGGCTCCAGCGCGCGCGCCATCGTGGCGCTCTCCGGCGCCGGCCAGGCCAGCCTGCCGCCCTCCCTCGGGAGCTACAGCCAGGCCTCCGGCACGTGCGCCACCTACTGCCACGGCGCGAACCCCTCGCCAGCCTGGCGCCTCACCGGCCTGCAGTGCGGCTCCTGCCACGACCTGCCGCCGGCCCCCGGCACGGGCCATCCGGTGGTGTCGAGCGCGCTGACCGGCTGCGCGATCTGCCATCCGGCGACCGTCAAGGCCGACGGCACGCTCGACGTCGCCGGCGGCAAGCACGTGAACGGCACCGTCGAGATCGGCGGGGTTCACGGGACGTACACCTCGCCGGCCATCCACGGCCCGGCCTTCTTCGACTTCCTGGCCGGGGCCCCGGGCGCGTTCCAGTGCACGGTGTGCCACGGCGCGGACTACGGCGGCGGGTTCGGCCCGTCCTGCAACGCCTGCCACGCCAGCGCGGGCTGGGTGGGGAGCTGGCAGTCGAACTGCTCCTTCTGCCACGGGTCCAAGAACTCCACCACGCAGGGCGGCCCGTACGACGTCGGCGCCCACCCGACCTATGCGGCGCCACCGGACGCGATCAGCCAGCGGCTCACCGGCGCCGCCGCGCCCACCCGCACCGGCGCGCACCAGGCGCACCTCACCGGCGCCACCAGCCAGGGCCTGAGCTTCGCGCTGCCCTTCCAGTGCCAGACCTGCCACGCGGTGCCGGCGGACCTCGGGCACATCGACGGCTCCACCGCGCGCGCCATCGTGACGCTCTCGGGCGCCAACCAGGGCGGCCTCCCGGCGAGCCTGGGCTCGTACAGCCAGCCGGCCGGGACGTGCGCCACCTACTGCCACGGCGCGAGCGCGTCGCCTGCGTGGAGCTTCACGGGGATCCAGTGCGGCGCCTGCCACGCGCTCCCGCCCGCGCCCTCCACCGGTCACCCGAGCGTCCCCTCGTCGCTCGGCATCTGCTGGGAGTGCCACCCGGACACCGTCAACTCCGACGGGACCATCAACGTCGCGGGCGGCAAGCACGTGAACGGCGTCATCGACGCGGGCGGGCAGCACGGCGACTTCACCTCGCCCGCCGTGCACGGACCCAAGTTCTTCGACTTCCTCGCCGGCGCCACCGGCGCGCTCGACTGCAAGCTGTGCCACGGCGCCGACTACGGCGGCGGGTACGGCCCGTCGTGCAACGCGTGCCACGCCAGCGCCGGCTGGGTGGGGAGCTGGCAGGCGAACTGCTCCTTCTGCCACGGGGCGCGGAACTCGACGACCCAGGGCGGCCCGTACGACGTCTCGGCGCACCCCACCTTCGCGGCGCCGCCGGACGCCATCAGCCAGCGGCTCACCGGAGCGGCGGCGCCCACCCGGACCGGCGCGCACCAGGCCCACCTCACCGGCGCCACCGGCCAGGGCCTGAGCTTCGCGCTGCCGTTCCAGTGCCAGACCTGCCACGCCGTGCCGGCGGATCTCGGGCACATCGGCGGCTCGGCGTCCCGCGCCACGGTGGCGCTCGCCGGCTCCGGCCAGGCCAGCCTCCCCGCGAACCTCGGCTCGTACACCCAGGCCGCCGGCACGTGCTCGACCTACTGCCACGGCGCGAACGCGTCGCCGGCGTGGAGCTTCACCGGGCTCCAGTGCGGCTCCTGCCACGACCTCCCGCCGGCCTCCACCACCGGTCACCCGACCGTCACCGGCGGCCTCACCGCCTGCTCCGGCTGCCACCCCGGCACCGTGAACGCCGACGGCACGCTCAACGTGGCCGGGGGCAAGCACATCAACGGCGTGGTCGACGCGCAGGGGGCGCACGGCGACTTCACCTCGCCGGCCGTGCACGGGCCCATGTTCTTCGACTTCCTCGCCGGCGCCACCGGGTCGCTCGCCTGCACGAGCTGCCACGGCACGGACTTCAACGGCGGGATGGGGCCGTCGTGCAACGCGTGCCACGCGGCCGCGGGGTGGGTGGGGAGCTGGCAGTCGAATTGCTCCTTCTGCCACGGCCTCCGGAACGCCACCACCAAGGCCGGCCCGTATCCGGTCGCCTCCCACCCGACCTGGGCGGCGCCTCCGGACGCGGTGAGCCAGCGGCTCACCGGCGCCGCCGCCCCGGCGCGGACCGGTGCGCACCAGGTGCACCTGACCGGCATCGCCGGCACCGGCAGCACCATGTCGGCGCCGTTCGCCTGCGGCGTGTGCCACGCGGTCCCGGCGGACCTCTCCCACATCGGTGGTTCCAGCTCGCGCGCCACCGTCACGCTCGCGGGCACCGGCAGCCTTCCGGCGAACCTCGGGACGTACAACCCGTCCACCGGCACCTGCGCCACCTACTGCCACGGGCAGGGGCTCGATCCGAGCTTCAACCCGGCCGCTCCGGCCTGGCAGGGCGCCACGCCCTCCTGCGCCACCGGCTGTCACACGCTGCCGCCGGCGACGGGCGTCCTCGATCCGGACACCGATGTCCCGGCCCACCTCGTCCACACGCAGTTCGGCATCCCCTGCGGCGCCTGCCACGCGAACACCACGCCCGCGACGGGACCGCCCGCGCTCCTGCCCAACCCGACGGCCCACGTGAACGGCGTCAAGGACATCCGCCTGTCCAACGGCGGGACATGGGATCCTGGGCAGAAGACCTGCAACAGCGCCTGCCACGGGCCCATCCCGTGGCAGTGAGCGCCGCCCCGGCGGCCTCGGGCGGCGGCGCCGCGCGCGGGGCGGCGGAGCGCC
>Ga0335084_10006616_pt1 | contig 11531 bp, 11 predicted proteins | sample Lox_Sample_44_FD_206721 | JGI IMG/M metagenome (GOLD analysis project Ga0335084, IMG submission 206721) | Soil microbial communities from Loxahatchee National Wildlife Refuge, Florida, United States - Lox_Sample_4.4 | ecosystem: Environmental > Terrestrial > Soil > Wetlands | place: USA...
TCCTGCTGTTCGGCGGCCTGCGGCTGCTGTCGAGGGTGTTCGCACGCCGGGACCCGATGGCCGGCGTGGCGCCGGCGTGATCGGATGACGGGCTTCAGCAGCACGGTCTTCCGCCGGTACTTCGAGACAACGGCCTCGCGCAGCCACGGCGCCTCGGCCCGGGACTACGACCGGGCCGCCGACGGCCTCCGGCGCCGGTTCGGGCGCTGGCTGCCGGAGGACCGCGGTGCCGTCTGCCTCGATCTCGGCTGCGGGACCGGCCACATGCTCTACCTGCTCGAGCGCGAGGGGTTCCGGCGCACGACCGGGGTGGAACTCGACCCGGAGCAGCTGGAGGCCGCCCGCCCGTTCGTCCACGGCGAGCTGGTGGCCGGTGACGTGCTCGAGTATCTCGGCCGGCGCCCCGCGGCCTCCGTCGACTTCGTCTCGGCGGTGAACTTTCTCGAGCATCTGCCGAAGGACACGCTGCTCTCCCTGCTGCGCGAGACCCGGCGGGTCCTGCGCCCCGGCGGCTCGCTCGTCGGCATGGTCCCCAACGCCGTGTCGCCCTTCGGCGGGCTCACGCGACACTGGGACATCACGCACGAGTGGGCGTTCACGCCCAACAACTTCCGCCAGCTGGCCCCGCTGGCGGGCTTCGACCCCGCGGTCGAGTGCCGCGAATGCGGGCCGGTGCCCCATGGCCTCGTCAGCCTCGTTCGCTATGCGCTGTGGCAGGGGATCCGGGCCGGGATCGCTGCCTGGTTCCTGATCGAGATCGGAGGCGTCCGGGACCGCGTGTTCACCATGGACATGCTGGTCCGCCTGCGCCCGGCTGCCACGTGACACTGCGGATTCTCTTCCTCGGCGAGAACTGGTTCGGCAGCTGCGCGCGCGCCTGCTGCCAGGCGCTCCGGCGGCTCGGTCACGACGTCGCCGACGTCGATGTCCAGACGCTCGTGCCGCAGCTCCGCTCGCGGGCGGCGCGGCTGATGGTGCGCCTGGCCGGCCGTCACCTCGTGGCCGAGTACAACCGCCTCGTCCTCGACCTGGGTGCCCGCTTCGAGCCCGACGTGCTCGTGGCGTTCAAGGCGCCGCTGCTGCAGGCGCGCACGCTCCGGACCCTCCGGAGCCGCGGCGTCGCGCTCTACAACTACTACCCCGACACCTCGGTCCTCGCGCACGGGGGCATCCTGCCCGAGGCGCTGCCCGAGTACGATTGCGTGTTCTTCACCAAGCGCTTCACCGAGGCCGACGCGCGGCGCCACCTGCGGCTGCGCGCCTCGACCGTCGTGCCGCACGGCTACGATCCCGAGATCCACGCCCGCTGGCCCCTGTCGGCCCGCGACCGCAAGCAGTACGGGCACGACGCGATCGTGGCGGCCACGCACACGCCCCACAAGGAGGCCGTCCTCGACGCGCTGGTCGCCTCGATGCCCGAGCTGGACCTGCGCATCTGGGGCAACGTCTGGAACGAGCGCTGCCGCTCGTCGCGCCTCCGGCCGTACCTCGAAGGGGCCGCCCTCAACGGGACGGCGTACGCCCGGGCGCTGCAGGCCGCCCGCATCAATCTGGCCGTCATGTCGGGCCAGGTCGCCGGCGCCTCGCAGGGCGACGAGACCACGACGCGGACGTTCGAGATCCCCGCCTGCGGCGGGTTCATGCTCCACGAGCGCTCGGGGGAGCTCCTGGAGCTGTTCGACGAGGACCGCGAGGTGGCGTGCTTCACCGGGGTGGGGGAGCTGATCGAGAAGATGTGCTTCTACCTCGCGCATCCCGACGCGCGCGCCCGGATCGCCGAGCGGGGGCACGCACGGTGCGTGCCGGCCTACTCGTACGACGTGCGGATGCGCGCGCTGCTCGACTGGCACGGCGCGGCCGCGGCCGGAGCCGGGGGGCGCGCGTGAAGATCCTCCACGTCGTGCCGTCGTTCCATCCGGCCACGGTGTACGGCGGGCCCGTGCAGGCGGTGTACGGGCTCACGCGCGCGCTGGCCCGCGCCGGCTGCGACGTGCGCGTGCTGACGACGAACACGAACGGGCGTCACCGGCTCGACGTGGCCACCGACCGGGACATCCGGCTCGAGGACGGTGTCTCGGTGCGGTACTGCCCGCGGCAGGCGCGGGCCTCGGTGTCGCTGCCGCTGCTCGGGCGCCTGGCCGCGGAAGTCCGCGCGGCCGACGTCGTGCACCTGGCGGCGACCTACTCGTTTCCCACCATCCCGACGCTGCTGGCCTGCCGGCGGCTGGGACGCCCACTGGTGTGGTCGCCCCGCGGCGGCGTCCTGCGCTGGCAGCGGTCTCGCCGCGCGGCGCTCAAGCGCGTCTGGGAGGCGGCCTGCGGCGCCGTCGCCCCGAGCCGGCTGATCCTGCACGCCACCTCGTCGGAGGAGGCGGACGCCTGTGCGCGTCGCTTCAAGACCATCCGCTGTGTCGTGATTCCGAACGGCGTCGACGTCCCCGCCGACGTGCTGCACGTCGCGAGCAACGGGACCTTGCGGCTGCTGTACGTCGGCCGCCTGGACCCGATCAAGGGCGTGGAGAACCTCCTCTCGGCGTGCCGCCTGCTCCGCGAGGCGCCGGCGCTCGCCGTGCGCCTCACCGTCGCCGGTGACGGTGACCGGACCTACGTCGAGCGGCTGGCGACCCTGCGCGACGGCCTCGGCCTGTCGGACGTCTCGTTCATCGGCGCCGTCGACGCCGCCGCCAAGCGGCGCGCGTTCGAGGCGGCCGACCTCCTCGTGCTGCCCTCGCACAGCGAGAGCTTCGGCATCGTCGCCGCCGAGGCGCTGGCTCACGGTGTCCCGGTCATCGCCGGCCACGGCACGCCCTGGAGTGGGCTGGAGGCGAACGGCTGCGGCCTCTGGACCGACAACAGTCCCGAGGCGCTGGCGGCGGCGATCCGGCGCGCGCAGTCCATGCCGCTGCGCGAGATGGGGCAGCGCGGGCGCGAGTGGATGCGGGAGGACTTCGGCTGGGACGGGATCGCCCAGCACATGCTCGCCGTGTACCGGGACCTGGACGGCGGCCGGCGTCTGCGGAGCGCGTCGTGACGACGGCCACGCTCGCGTGTCCCCTGTGCGGCGGGCGGCTGGAGCGCGCCCACGGCGCGCGCGAGCGCTGGCGGCTCCTGAGCTGCGCGGGCTGCGGTCACGTGGTGGCCCCGGTGGCCGTGTCGCCGGCGGCCGCCGCCGACGCCGAGGCGCTGCAGCAGGTCCACTTCGGTGACGCGTTCGTGGCCGGCGACGATCGGTGGACGCGGCTGATCGATCGCGCCAACGCGCGGCGGGTCCGCCGCCTGCTGGCGCGCGCCGTGTCGGGGCGCGCCCACGTGCTGGAGGTCGGGCCCGGCCACGGGGCGCTGCTCGTCGCGCTGGTCGAGGCCGGGTTCGACGTGGAGGGCCTGGAGCTGTCGCCGGCCGTCGCGGAGATGACACGCCGCCGCAGCGGCGTGCCCGTCGCGGTGGGGACCCTGGAAGACCGTGCGGCCGTGGCCGCCGCGCGCTACGACGCGGTGGTGGCGCGTCACGTGCTCGAGCACATGGCCGATCCCGCCGGCGCGGTCGGCGCCCTCCACCGGCTGCTGAGACCGGGTGGAGTGGCCTACGTCGCCGTGCCCAACATCGGCGCGCCCGAATCGACGCTGGCGGGGTGGAGCGGATATCAGCCCTACCACCTTCACTACTTCACCCCGCCGCGCCTGCGCGCGCTCTTCGAGCGCGGCGGCTTCGCCGTCACGCGGCTTCACACGCGCGAGCCGTTCAGCGGCTGGGTCAACGCGGTCGTCGGCTCGCTCCGCGGCGGCGGCACGCCGGACGCGCCGGCCTCCCGGCCGGCCGGGGCGGTGGTGAGCCTCTATCACGTCATCCGGCTGGGCATCGGGACGGTGCTGGCGCCGCTGCGGCTGGCCCAGGCGTGCAGCGGGTACGGCGAGGAGATCGAGCTGCTCGCCAGGAAGCCGGGCGGGGCGTGAGCAGGAAGGTCTGCATCGTCTCGTCGTGCGGCGGCCACCTCACCGAGGTGCGCGCGCTGCGGGAGGCGTTCGCCCGGTACGAGCACTTCTACGTCCTCAACGACCGGGTGCTCCTGCCGGCCGACATGGAGGGCAAGACCTACTTCATCCGTCACTCCGAGCGCGACCTGCTCTTCGTCGTCAACCTCGTGGAGGCCTGGCGCATCCTGCGCCGCGAGCGCCCCGACGTCATCCTGAGCACGGGGGCCGGCCCCGCCGTCCCGTTCGCGCTGGTCGGACGACTCCTCGCCATCCCCAGCGTGTTCGTCGAGACGTTCACGCGGATCTCGAAGCCCTCGCTGACCGCGCGGATCATGTACCACCTGGCGGCGCGCTTCATCTACCAGTGGCCATCCCTGGCCCGCTATTTCCCACGCGGCGTCTACGGCGGGATGCTCGCGTGACGTTCGTCACCGTCGGCAACGCGACGGACGGCTTCCGCCGGCTCCTGGACGCCGCCGAGCGCCTGGCGGGGGACGGCGTCCTTCCGGCGCCGCTCGTCTTCCAGTCGGGGCACAATCCCCAGTTCGCGTCGCGCCACGGCGCCGTCCACCCGTTCATGCCCATGGAGCAATTCGAGGAGCACGTGCGCCGCGCGCGCCTCGTCATCTCGCACGCGGGCGCCGGTGTCGTCCTGCACGCCCTGGCGGCCGGGAAGGTGCCGGTCGTCATGCCCCGGCGCGCCAGGTACGGCGAGCACGTCGACGACCACCAGGCGGAGTTCACCGCGTGCCTGGCCCGGGCCGGTCGCGTGATCGCGGCCTGGGAGCCGGCCGATCTTCCGGATGCCGTCCGCACCGCGCTCGCCGCCGGCGAGCGGCGGGCGCTCTCGCCGGCCGATGGCCTCGTCCGCGTGGTGCGCGACTGTCTCGAGGAGCTGCTGGCGTGAGCACACCGCGCACCGTGCTCGGCGTCAACATCTTCCACGGGGACGTCTCGGCCGCCCTCGTGCAGGACGGCCAGCTCGTCACCGCGGTCGAGGAGGAGCGGTTCCGGCGGATCAAGCACGTGGCCGGGGTGCCCTCGGCGGCGATCGAGGCGTGCCTGCGCGCCGGCGGCCTCACTCCCGAGGCCGTCGACGTGTTCGCGGTCTCGCGGAATCCGCGGGCCAACATGCTCGCGCGCGCGCTCTTCGTCGCGCGCCACCGCCCCCGGTTGGGGCTGCTCGGCGACCGGCTGCGCAACGCGCGGCGGGTTCACGACGTGGCCACCGCGCTGGCCGCCGCCACCGGTCTGGCCGCCGACCGGGTCCGGCCGCGCCTGATGTGGGTCGAGCATCACGCGGCGCACCTGGCCAGCGCGTTCTTCGTGTCGCCATTCGGCGAGGCGGCCGTCTGCGCGATCGACGGGTTCGGCGACTTCGTCAGCACGTCGTGGACGGTCGGCCGCGGCGAGCGGCTCGGGCGGCTTGCACGGGTGTACTTCCCGCACTCGCTGGGCCTGCTGTACCTGGCCGTCACCCAGCACCTCGGGTTCTGGAAGTACGGCGACGAGTACAAGGTCATGGGGCTGGCGCCGTACGGCGCGCCCGAGCACGTCGAGCGCCTGCGCCGGGTCATCCGGCTGCGGCCGCAGGGCCGCTTCGCGCTCGACCTCTCGTACTTCCGTCACTGGTCGGAAGGCGTGAACATGACGTGGGAGGACGGGGAGCCGGTGATCGGGCCGGCCTTCACTCCGAAGCTGGAGGCACTGCTCGGTCCGGCCCGCCGGCCCGACGAGCCGGTGACCGCGCGCCACGAGGCGATCGCCGCATCGCTGCAGGTCGTCTTCGAGGAGGTGGCCCTCCACGTGCTCGACAGCCTGCAGCGCCGCACCGGCCAGCGCCGTCTCTGCCTGGCCGGCGGCTGCGCGATGAACAGCGTGCTCAACGGGAAGGTCCGCGCCTCCACGGGGTTTCGTGAGGTCTACGTGCAACCGGCGGCGGCCGACAACGGCACGGCGCTGGGTGCCGCGTTCTACGCCTGGCATCACGTGCTCGGGCAGCCGCGGGCCTTCGTGATGGAGCACGCGTACTGGGGCCCCGAGTTCGGCGACGCCGCGCTCGAGGACGTCGTCTCGGCGCACGCCGCCCGGCTGCGCGAGCAGGGCTGCGTCGTGACGCGGCCGGAGGACGACGACGCCCTCTACCGCTGGACCGCCCAGCGCCTCGCCGACGGCAAGGTCGTGGGCTGGTTCCAGGGACGCATGGAATGGGGCGCGCGCGCGCTCGGCAACCGCAGCATCCTGGCCGATCCCCGGCGCGTCGACATGCGCGAGATCATCAACACCCGCATCAAGCTGCGCGAGCGGTTCCGGCCGTTCGCCCCGTCCATCCTCGAGGAAGCCGTGGACGAGTACTTCGTCGGCGCCGTGCCGGACCCGTTCATGGTGCACGTCTATCCCGTCCGGCCGGACAAGCGCGCCGTGATTCCGGCCGTCACCCACGTGGACGGCTCGGGCCGCCTGCAGAGCGTCAGCCGCCAGGGGAACCCGCGCTACTGGGCGCTCATCAAGGCGTTCGAGAAGCTCACGGGGGTGCCCGTGCTGCTGAACACCTCGTTCAACGAGAATGAGCCGATCGTGCACCGGCCCGAGGAAGCGCTGGACTGCTTCCTGCGCACGAAGATGGACTGCCTGGTGCTCGGCCGGATCGCCGTCGCCCGGAGCGCGGCGTGACGGATCTCGAGACGGCGCGCGTGGTCGTCACCGGCGGGGCCGGCTTCCTGGGCCGGCACGTCGTGGCTCGCCTGCGGGAGCGCGGGGCCGGCGCCATCGTCGTGCCCCGGCGGGCGGAGTACGACCTCACGCGGGAGCCCGACGTCGAGCGCCTCTACCGCGACGCCCGGCCCAGCGTGGTGATCCACCTCGCCGCGGTGGTCGGCGGGATCGGCGCCAACCGCGCGACGCCCGGCACGTTCGTCTACGACAACCTGATGATGGGCGCGCTGGTGATGGAGCACGCCCGCCGCGCCGGCGTCGAGAAGTTCGTCGGCGTGGGGACGATCTGCTCGTATCCGAAGCTGACGCCGGTGCCGTTCCGGGAGCGCGATCTCTGGAACGGGTATCCGGAGGAGACGAACGCGCCCTACGGGATCGCCAAGAAGATGCTCCTGGCCCAGGGGCAGGCCTACCGGACGCAGTACGGCTTGAACGCCATTCATCTGCTGCCGGTGAACCTCTACGGGCCGGGCGACAACTTCGACCCCGAGTCGTCGCACGTGATCCCGGCCCTGATTCGCAAGTGCCTGGAGGCCGCCGCGCGCGGCGCCGACCACATCGAGTGCTGGGGGGACGGCTCACCCACGCGTGAGTTCCTGTTCGTCGAGGACTGCGCCGAGGCCATCGTGCTGGCCACCGAGCGCTTCGACGGGGCCGAGCCGGTCAACATCGGCACCGGGCAGGAGATCTCGGTCAAGCGGCTGGCCGAGCTGATCGCCGGCCTCGTCGGGTTCCGCGGCGCCCTTCGCTGGGACACGGCCAGGCCGAACGGGCAGCCGCGGCGGTGCCTGGACACGACGCGGGCCGCGGAGCTGTTCGGATTCCGCGCGCGGACCGAGTTCGTGGCGGGCCTGACGCGTACGATCGACTGGTACCGGACTCGCCGATGAAGCCGCGCGTGTGCTTCTTCAACCGTTCGTACTGGCCGGATTTCGGCGCGACCGGACAGCTCCTGACCGAGCTCACGCAGGGCCTGGTCCGCGATCACGGATACGAGGTCTCCGTCGTCGTCGGCGTCCCGCTCGGCGCCGATGCCGGGCGGGCGCCGTGGTGGCGTCCGGTGCGGCGCGAGCGCCACCAGGGCGTCGCCGTGTTTCGTGCCGCCGGCACGCGCTTCAGTCCGCGGCGCTTCGCCGGCCGGGTGACGAACTACCTCTCGTATTTCCTGACCGCGGCGCTGGCCGGGTTCATGGTGCCCCGGCCGGACGTCGTGGTCTGCCTCACGGACCCGCCGATCATCGGGCTGGCCGCGTACCTGACCGCGCGGGTGTCCGGCGCACGGTTCGTGTTCCTCTGCCAGGACATCTTTCCGGAGGTCACCGTCCTCGTCGAGGGATTCCACAGCACGATCGTCAACCGGCTCCTGGACGGGATCAATCGCTTCCTGCTCCGGCACGCCGACGGCGTCGTCGCGCTGGGCGAGACGATGCGGGCGCGGCTCATCCGCAAGGGGGCGGCGCCCGCGACGGTCACCGTCATCCACAACTGGGCGGACTGCGAGGCGCTGGTCCCCGGGCCGCGGGACAACGCCTTCGCCCGCCGGCATGGGTTGACGCACGCGTTCGTCGTCATGCACTCGGGTAACGTCGGGCTCTCGCAGAACCTGGACACCCTGCTCGATGCGGCGGTGCTGCTGCGCGAGGACGCATCCGTGCTCTTCGTGATCGTCGGGGACGGCGCCCGGCGCCGGGCGCTGCAGGCGCGCGTCGACGCCGAGGGCCTGCGCAACGTCCGGTTCCTGCCCTATCAGCCGCGCGAGGCGCTGTCGGAGTCGTTCGCCTCCGCGGACGTGTTCGTGATCTCGCTCAAGGAGGGCCTGGCCGGCTGCATCGTCCCGAGCAAGCTCTACGGCATCCTGGCCGCCGGCCGGCCCGCCATCGCGGCCGTGGAGGAGGAGTGCGAGGTCGCGGCGATCACGCGCGAGCACGCCAGCGGCCTGGTCGTGGCGCCCGGCAAGCCGGGCGCCCTCGTGGAGGCCATCCTCACGCTGCAGCGGGACCGCGCGCTCAGGGACCGGCTGGGCGCCAACGCGCGCCGGGCCGCGCTCGGCTTCGACCGCCCCCGCCAGATCGCCGCCTATCATCGACTGCTGGTGCCGCTGGCGGCGCTCGCGTTCCGGACACCGGCGGCGAAGCGGATCTTCGACGTGGCGCTGTCCGCGGTCGGCCTCGGGCTCAGCGCTCCCGCGTGGCTGCTCATCGCGGCGGCGGTCAAGCTCCAGGATGGCGGTCCCGTCTTCTACGCCCAGGACCGGGTGGGACTGGGCGGCCGCCGCTTCCGCAGCCTCAAGTTCCGCTCGATGATCCCGGATGCCGATGCGCGCTTCGGTCCCCGCCAGGCCGCCGCCGGCGACGTGCGCGTGACGCCGGTCGGCCGGCTGCTGCGGGCCACCGCCATGGACGAGCTCCCGCAGCTGTGGAGCATCTTCCGTGGCGACATGAGCTTCGTCGGTCCCCGCGCGCTGATGCCGGACGAGATCGAGGTCAACGGAGCCGGGCAGGCCGTTCCGATCGAGAGCGTGCCCGGCTACGAGGCGCGCCACCGGGTGGTCCCCGGCCTCACCGGGCTGGCGCAGATCTATGCCGACCGCGACATCCCCCGGCGCCACAAGTTCCGCTACGACGTCCTCTATATCCGTCGCCGCAGCTTCTGGCTCGACCTCCGCCTGATCGCCCTGTCGTTCTGGATCACGGCCCGGGGCGCCTGGGAGCGGCGAGGGGGGAAGCTCTGAGCGCCGTGGGCGGCGTGCGGGTGGGACCCACGCCGGCGGCGAGCCAGGAGCCGGCGGCGCGGCAGGCCTTCGAGATCCCGTCCCTCGACGGGCTGCGGGCGTTCTCGATCCTGGTGGTGTTCCTGTCGCACACGCGCCTCAACGGCGTCGTCCCCGGCGGATTCGGCGTCAGCGTCTTCTTCTTCCTCAGCGGCTACCTCATCACGACGCTGCTGCGGCGGGAAGGGGAGTCCCGAGGCACGATCAGTCTCCGGAACTTCTACTACCGGCGAGCCCTCCGGATCTTCCCGCCGCTCTACACCGTGATCGCGCTGGGGCTGCTCCTGTCGCTCGCCGGGCTGCTGCCGCTGGACCTGCGCGTCGGTGGCGTGCTGTCGCAGCTGCTGTTCTTCACCAACTACTACATGATCTTCGGGCCCCGCGACGGCGGGCTGATCTCCGGCCTGGGCTCGCTCTGGTCGCTGGCCGTGGAGGAGCACTTCTACCTGCTCTTCCCCGCCGTGTACCTCCTCCTCCGGCGGCGGGTGGAGCGGCCGTCGCAGCAGGCCGTCGTGCTCGGGGTCCTGTGGCTGGCGATCTCGCTGTGGCGCTGCGCGCTGGTGTGGCTGTGGCCGTTCGGTGACGCCAGCGTGCCGCGCGCCTCCCTGGCCACCGACACCCGCCTGGACTCGATCCTCATCGGCTGCATGCTCGCCGTGTACGAGAATCCCGCGCTCGGTCCGAGCGGCCTCACCCAGCGGACGTGGAAGCGGCTGCTGGGGGTCGGGGTGGCCGTGCTGCTGATCAGCTTCGTCCTGCCGGGCGTCCACCTGCGCGAGAGCGTGCGCTACGCGATGCAGAACTGGGGCCTGGTGCCCGTGTTCGTCTGCGCGATCCGGTGGCCCGAGTGGCTGATCTTCCGGTGGCTCAACTGGGGATGGGTCAAGTTCGTGGGCGTGCTCTCGTACAGCCTCTACCTGCTGCACAACCCGATCCTGGAGGTCTGCGAACGCATCATGGGCGACAACCTGGGCGAGGCCATCGTCGGCGCGGCGCTGTCGCTGGGGGCCGCGACGGCGATCTACATCGGCATCGAGCGTCCGTGCGCGCGCCTGCGCAAGCGGCTGCGCTGACGCGGGCCGGGCGCGCGCGTCTGCGCGGGATGGCCATGCGCCGCCGGTACGCGAGGGAGCTGCTGGTGGAGCTCGCCGGCGTCGCCCGCATCGGCGGGGTGCTCTGCCTGCTGGAGTTCCTCGCGCGGCTGATGGCGCACGCGGCAGCGGTGGCGAGGGCGCGCAGTCTCGCCGTCGTCGACGCGGCCATGGGAATGCGCACCCGTGTCTTTCGAGCCGGGGACGTCTCGCTCCGCGTGCGGGGGGCGTTCGGCGGCGCCCGGGAGATCTACGGCCGGAACGTCTACGGGGCCGTGCCCGGCTTCGAGCTGCGGGCCGGCGACATGGTCGTCGATCTCGGCGCCAACGTGGGGCTGTTCACGGTGCTGGCCGCGCGGCACGGCGCGCGGGTGCTCGCCGTCGAGGCGCAATCCGGATTCGTCGACGAGATCCAGCGCCACGCGCGACTCAACGACTGCACGGACCGGGTGACGGTGGAGGTCGGACTGCTCGGCGCCGGCACCGGCGTCTTCGCCGACGCCGGGCGCTTGCGGACCGCGTCCCACTACGGGAGCCAGCCTCCGCCGCTGACGCTCGCGGAGCTGCTCCGCCGCCACCGGGTCGATCGGGTCGATCTGCTCAAGGTCGACATCGAGGGCGCGGAGTTCGGGCTGTTCGACGGCGATCTCGGGTGGCTGGCCCGTGTGCGGCGGATCGCCATGGAGGTGCACGCCGAGTTCGGGGACCCGGCCCGGCTGGCCCGCCGCCTGGCCGACCACGGCTTCGCGGTGTCCCTCGTGGACAACCAGGGCGCGACCGTGCCCGCCATCACGGAGCCGAGCGGCTACCTGTTCGCCCGCCGGGAGGCGTGATGGACCGGCGAACGTTCCTGGCCGACTCGCTCATGCTGGCGGCCGCCCCGCGGCCGCCGGCGGCTCGCCCGTCCGGCGACGTCGTCGCCGTCGAAGACTTCGGGAGCCAGGGCGACGGCCGCGCCGACGACACCGCCGCCATCCAGGCCG
>Ga0335084_10006618_pt1 | contig 11529 bp, 6 predicted proteins | sample Lox_Sample_44_FD_206721 | JGI IMG/M metagenome (GOLD analysis project Ga0335084, IMG submission 206721) | Soil microbial communities from Loxahatchee National Wildlife Refuge, Florida, United States - Lox_Sample_4.4 | ecosystem: Environmental > Terrestrial > Soil > Wetlands | place: USA: Florida...
GCCATTGCGCCTTCGCCGCGCCCTCGAGCCGGGCCTCTTCTTTCCCGTACGCGAGCACCGCAGCGTAGCCGGCCTCGCCGCCGCGCTCGTGGAACGGATACGCGTACGCCGTGCGCTCGTACTCGAGCGCCGCGTCGCGGAAGCTGCCGCTCTCGTAGAGCACCTCGGCGAGCAGGAAGTTCGTCTTCGCCGCGTCCTCGTCGGCCGGGAACGACTGCAAGTAGGCGCGATACCACTTCGCGGCGGCCGCGTACTCGGCAGCGTCGTGGTTCTGCTGCGCCTGCGCGTGGTGGTAGGACGCGAGATCCGTCACGTTGCTCTTCAGGTGCGCGACGACCTCGGGCTGATCCTCGAACGTGTATCGCCGCCAGTACGGGCTGCCGGGCCCGTACGTCTCGACGAAGTTCTCCTTGCCCGCGAGCACGAGATCGGCGAACCCACCCTTCTTGAACGCCTCGATCACCTCGACCTGGAGCAGCGGCGCTTTCGCGTGGTAGGGATCGAGCTTCACGAACGCGTGGTACGCGTCGGCCGCGTCCTGGAAGCGCTCCTGCTCGAGGTAGAGGTCGCCGAGATTCGTGTAGACGATGAACGCGTACGGCCGCGCGCCGTGCTTGACGAAGTACTTCGACACCGCCTCGGGGCCGTCGAGGTACGAGAAATCGATCGATAGCACGCGGAACGTGTCGTCGACGAGCTCCTGCTCGGCGCGCCCCATCCGCGAGTAGATCATCGCGGGGTCGCGGTCGCCCGTCGCGGCGTTGTCCTTGCCGAGCTTCAGGTCGAGCAGCGAGAAGAACGAGCCGAAGCTGTCCTCGTACTGCTGCTGCTTGAACAGCGACCAGCCGTGCTTGTAGAGCGATTGCTGGTAGAACTGCGACCCGTCGCCACGCTTAAGCACGGCCGCGTAGGCGTGCTCCGCCTCGCGATAGCGCCTCTGCACGAACAGCGTTTCGCCGCGGCGGAATTGGGCCTCGTCCGCGTGCTGCGTCTTGGGATACTCGCGCAGCAGCCGGTCGAGCGTCGCGAGCGAGTCGTCGAGCCGGCCACCGGCCTCGTATGCGCGCGCGAGCTGGTACAGCACGAGGTCGTTCTTCTTGTAGTCCGGATAGGACTTCAGAAGCTTCTCGTACATCTCGATCGTGCCGTTGATCCCGCCGCCCGCGCCGCCGAGGGCCGCGATGCGGCCTTGAAGCTCGACGATCTCGGTGCTCTCGAGCTGCAGGTCGGCGAGCCGCCGCATCGCCTCGGCGCGCAGCAGCTCGTCGTCCGACGCGAGGTCGAGGAACAGCCGGTAGCTCTCCATCGCCTTCGCCTCGCCGCCCGCGATCGGGGTCGACGTGTCGACTTCGACGGTCTTGCCGTCGAACTGCTTGATGGTGCCATCCTCCGACTTGTGGCGGTGATGCCCGAACGGCCAGATCGCCGCGATCGCGAGCAGCCCGAGCAGCGGCGCGTTCATCGCGCACCCTCCGCGAGCCACTGGCTGCCTTCGGGCGTCGCGCGCGCCGACGCGCGGTCGTAGATCGACGCGAGCGCGAAGCGCGCCTGGACCATGTACGTGTTCAGCCGATCGCGCTGGGCCTTGAGCTCGGCGACGGCGACGGACTGCAAGAACCCTTGCTGCTTCGCGAGCGCGTCCTGCGCGAACGTCTGCATCCCGGCGACCCGCGGCCGCAGCGCCCCGATCCGCGCCGTGAGCGCCGCGAACTTCTCGGGCCAATCGTCGCGCGCGCTCTGCACCTGGTGATGCCGACTCTGCGCCTCGCGCAGCTGCCGATCGAGGTCGCCGAGGCTCTTCTTCTCTGCCCAGAGGCGCGCCTTGTAGTCGCGCGCGAGATCCCACTGGAGCACGCCTTTCAGGAACCGCTGCTTCGCCCGGATCTCGTCGGTCTCCGCGTCGCTCGGCACACGCGCGAGCACGGATTCCATGTCGCTCAGCTTGCGCCAGTTCTTCTGCTGGTCATCGGTGCCGAGCGCGACCACGTCCTCGCCGCGCTCGATCTCCTGCAGGCGCGACTCGAGCTCGACGCGGCGCGAGAGCATCTCGTCGAGATCGACGCTCGCGAGGCTCTGGTCGATCTGCGGGAGGCGCTGCTCGTAGGCCCGTTGGCGCGTGTCGAGGATGTCGTCGAACGCGCCGAGGCTCTGCGTCCAGTGGTCGAGATTGCGATTGAGGTACAGGAGGTCACGGTAGTTCTTGAGCCCCTCCTGGAATTTGTTGCTCGCCATGAGCTCGTAGAGATAGCGGCTCTCGATCGTGTCGGGCACCTTGTCGAGCCGCCAGTACCAGCCCGATGCGCCCTCGGCCGCGTCGGCGTGCTCGCCGAGCAACTCGGTCAGCAGCTCGCCGCGCTCGATCGCCTCGATCGAGGCCGTCAGTCGCGCGATCTCGCCGTTGAACGCGTCGATCGCCGCGACGTAGTTGTCCGCCGCCTGCTTGTCCGCGCCGAGCTGCGCGTACGCGTACGGCACCGCGAGCAGCGACTCCTGCACGGCGGAGTCGAGCAAGTCGCGGTCGTGCAGCGCGAGCCACGGCGCGAGCGCGCCGCGATAGTTCTTCGTCTCCGCGTCGGACCAGCCGACGCCGAGCAGCGCCTTGTTCGAAAACGGACCCTCGAGGCGCACGCGCTGCAGCGACGGCTTCGCATCGACGGGCCGCGAGGCCTGGAGCCACGCATAGCCGAGCGCGACGTTCGCCTTGTCGCGCAGAGCCGCGAGCTGCGGCGTCTTCGGCTCGAGCTTGCCCACCTCGTCGAGCACCCGCGCGCCTTCCTCGATCTGGCCGAGCCGCACGAGCGTAACGCCGATGTTGAACTTCACGTAGCCGACCCATTCGTCCCCCGGGTGCTTCCACGACTGCAGCGACGCGAGCGCCTCCGGGAGCTTGCCTTGGTCCATCAGCACTTCCGCCCAGAGGAGGTGCAGCTGTGGCTCGAGCTCCTCGGGAAGCGTGCCGGTGATCCTGCCGAGCGCGGCCTCGGCCTCGGGTTGGTAGCCGCGCTCGTGCCAAATCTTGGCGAGGAAGAACCAGCAGCGGTCGTTGAGCTCGGGGTCGACCGACTTCGCGAGCACGCGCTCGAAGACCTCTCCGGCCAAGCGATGCTCGCCGTAGGAGAGATACAGGCCGCCGAGCAGCACCTCGGCTTCGTCCTTGTGGTGCGGGATCTCGTTACGCTGCTCGGCCGCGAGCAAACGCGTGAGCGCGTCGAAATAGTCTTCCTGGAAAAAGTCGAACAGCACCTCGCCATAGGCGAGATCCTGGACGACGATGCCGTCGGGCTTGTGCCGCGCGTCGACTTGCGGCGCGGCGAGGGTCGTCGCCGCGACGGCCGCCGCAGCTGTGAGCAGACGGACCTTCACCGACTACTCCCACTCCTTGACGATGAACTCCGGCTGCTGCTTGGTCGCGCGATCGGAGATCGTGAGCTCGATGTATTTCGGGCCGATGCCTTTCTCGAACTTCAGGGACGCGCCGCGGCGGTAGTCGCGCACGTGCGGGCCCTGGCCCGTGAACACCGCGATGAGCTCGTGCTGGCCAGCCTTGAGGTTGCCGACGTAGAGCCGTTGCACGCCGCCCTTGACGAGCGCCGACGCCTCGCGCTCTGTATAGAGGTAGTTCGTGACGTTCTTGTTGTCGAGCTTGAGCTCGACGGAATCGACACCGAAGAAATCGCCGACGTCCATCGACACGAACACGGCGACCTGCGTGTTCGACGGAAACAGCAGTTCCTCCTCGAGCAGGAACAGATCCTTGTTGAGATCGAGCACCTGCTTCTTGAGATCCTGGACGTCGGCGTCGAGCGCATGGAACTCGCTGCCGCCCGCCGACGCCGGCGCCGTTTTCGGATTGAACTCGGGAACCGCCGCGGACGCGGGCGTGTTCGCCGCGACGACTTCACCCTTCTCGTCCTGCGCGGCCGCGAGCCCCGCGAAGAGCGCGCACCCGAGCAAGAACCCCGCCGCCGATGCTACCCACCTAGAAGCTGCCATCTGTCACTCCACAACGCTCCCGCAACACGACGGGCGGGCGCGACTCGATCGCGCTCGCCCATTCAAGCTCACTCGCGCAGCAACGCCTGCACGCTCTCGAGATACTGCGCCTCGTTGCCGCGCCGATAACCCTCGAAGACCTTGCGAACGACGCCCGCGCGATCCACCAGCACGACGACCGGCACCTTGCCGACGTCATAGAGCCGCCCGACCGCGCCACCGACGTCGTGCAGCACCGGGAAGCTTGCGCCGTTCGCGGCGAGCTCGCCGGCCTGTTTCGCCGTCTGATCGAGACTCACCGCGAGCAGCTCGATGCCCGCGTCGTGATAACGCATCTGCATCTCGTTGAGCTGCGCGAGCTGGGCGCGGCAGTCGCCGCACCAGTTTGCCGCGAAGCTCAGCATCACGACCTCGCCGCGAAACTCCGACAGCCGCACGTTCTGGCCCGACACGCTCTTCAGCACGAAGTCCGGTGCCGGCATGCCGGTCAGCTGCACGGCCGCCGCGGCCGCGCCCACGAGCAGCGCGCAAACCGCCATCCATACTCTCACCTTCACTGCCCGCCGGATCATCGTCGGCCCCTCTCCCGAATCAACATCTATGTCTCACCGATGCAGCGTCAGAACAGGCGCAACCGTCGGCCGAGGACCCCCGGCCGAACCCACGATCTATCCCATCGGAGACATAATTTCCGCCGGGCGTCGCCACCTTATTTCCTCGTCGCGGCATGGGTCTATGAGCCAGGTCTCACTACGTCCCGCAGCGTCCGGCGCCCACGGCTCGAGCAGGAAGCGTGCCGTGAAAATCGCCGAGCGCTGCAGGCCGCGCCGCGCCTTATGGAGAGGAGTGTCGCACTGGTCGGGCGCGAGCGCTCGCTGTCGCCGCTTGGCTACAAGTTCGGGGTGGCTTGCGGCGACGGAGCCGACCCCGCGCGGTCGTCGCTCGGTCGCCGAAGGCCGACACGATTTTTCAGCCGACCCAGTCGCGCGCGTTGTCGAACAGCCGCTGCCATGGCGAGCATTCGCCCCAGTCGGGCGGGTGCCACGAGAGCTGGACGGTGCGAAACACGCGCTCGGGATGGGGCATCATGATCGTCACGCGCCCGTCCGCGTTCGCGAGGCCCGCGATCCCGCGCGGCGACCCGTTCGGATTCGCGGGGTAGCGCTCGGCGATCGCGCCGCGATGGTCGACGAAGCGCAGCGCGGTCAGCGTCGCGTCGCAGCGCGCGAGCACCTCCGCCGAGGCGAACTCCGCCCGACCCTCTCCGTGCGCGGTCACGATCGGCAGCCGCGACCCGGCCATGCCGCGCAGGAGCACCGACGGGCTCGCGACGATCTCGACCAGCGACACGCGCGCCTCGAATTGGTCGGAGCGATTGCGCAGGAACGTCGGCCACGACTCCGTGCCCGGAATGAGCTCGCGCAGGGCCGCGAGCATCTGGCAGCCGTTGCAGACGCCGAGCACGAACGCGTCGTCGCGGCGGAACAACCGCTCGAACAGCGCGCGCGTGCGCTCGTGATAGAGGATCGTCTTCGCCCAGCCTTCGCCCGCGCCGAGCACGTCGCCGTACGAGAACCCGCCGCACGCTATCACGCCGCGGTAATCGTCGAGGCCCGTGCGGCCCGACAAGAGATCGCTCATGTGCACGTCGTGCGCCTCGAACCCCGCGCGATCGAGCGTCGCGGCCATTTCGCGTTGGCCGTTCACGCCCTGCTCGCGCAGGACGGCGACCTTCGGCCGACCGGCGCGGGCCGCGGCACGCCGCTCGGTCGGCAGCGCGAACGTGAGCTCGGCGTGGAGGCCCGGATCGTCGGGATCGAGCGCGCTCTCGAACCCCTCGCGCGCGCACTCGGGGTCGTCGCGCAGCGCCTGCATCCGAAACGTGAGCTCGGACCACTTGCGCTGCAGCTCGACGCGCGCCGCGCGATAGAGCTCCGTGCCCCCGCGGCGGATCGCGACGTCGTCGTGCGTCGCGACGCGCGCGACGACGGCGTGCGCGAGCGAGTGGCGGGCGAGCACGCCGGTGACGCGCGTGAGGTCGGCACGCCGCACCTGGATCACGGCGCCGAGCTCCTCGGCGAAGAGTTGACCCACGGGATCGACGACGTCCGCGTCGAGCTCGACGTCGAGCCCGACGTGCGCGGCGAAGGCCATCTCCGCGAGCGTGACGAACAAGCCGCCGTCGGAGCGATCGTGGTACGCGAGCACGAGACCTGAGTCGCGGAGCTCGCGCTGCGCCGCGAAGAACGCCTTGAGCCGCGCGGGATCGTCGAGATCGGGCGGCGCGCCGCCGTACTGCGCGAAGGTCTGGGCGAGGCACGAGCCGCCGAGCCGCAACGCGCCGTTCGCGAGGTCGATCAGCACGAGCAAAGAGCCGGGCTCGCGCTCGAGCTCGGCCGTGAGCGTGCGGCGCACGTCCGCGACCGGCGCGAACGCCGACACGATCAGCGATACGGGCGCCGTGACGGCTTGCGGCTTGCCGGCCGCGTCCCGCCACACGGTGCGCATAGATAAGGAGTCCTTGCCGACCGGGATCGAGATCCCGAGCGCCGGGCACAGCTCCTCGCCGACCGCGCGGACCATTGCATACAGCGCGTAATCGTCGTTGCCGTGGCCCGCCGCGGCCATCCAGTTCGCCGACAGGCGGATGTCGGCCAACCGCGCGACGTCGGCGGCCGCGATGTTCGTGATCGCCTCCGCGACCGCGAGCCGCGCGGACGCGGGGCCGTCGTGGATCGCAACCGGCGTGCGCTCGCCCATCGCGAGCGCCTCGCCGCGATAGCCTTCGTACGACGCCGCGGTGACGGCCGCGTCGCTCACGGGCACCTGCCACGGGCCGACGAGCTGGTCGCGCACACAGAGGCCGCCGACCGTGCGGTCGCCGATGTGGATCAGGAACGACTTGTCGGCGACGGCCGGAAAGGCGAGCACGCGATCGATAGCCGCCGCGAGGCTCACGTGCTCGCGCTGCCACGCTGGCGGCGCGAACGGCTCGACCGCCGCGCGCCGGGTCGTCTTCGGCGGCTTGCCGAACAGCACCTCCATCGGCATCGCGACCGGCTCGCCGCCGAGCGTCGAGTCGCGCACGACGAGCTCGCGCTCGGCCGTGAGCTCGCCGATCACGGCGAACGGGCAGCGCTCGCGCGTGCAGAACGCGGCGAAGCGCTCGAGATCGCGCGCCTCGATCGCGAGCATGTAGCGCTCTTGTGCCTCGTTGCACCAGAGCTCCATCGGGCTCATCCCGGGCTCGTCGCTCGGGATCGCGCGCAAGTCGATGATCGCGCCGCAGCGGCTGTGCTCGACGATCTCGGGCACCGCGTTGCTGAGCCCGCCCGCGCCGATGTCGTGGATCGCGGCGATCGGGTTCGCCGCCCCGAGCGCCGCGCACGCGTCGATGACTTCCTGCGCGCGGCGCTGCATCTCCGCGTTGCCGCGCTGCACGGACGCGAAGTCGAGCTCGGCCTCGCCGGCGCCGCTGCCTTGCGACGACGCCGCGCCGCCGCCGAGGCCGATCAGCATCGCGGGACCGCCGAGCACCACGAGCTTCGCGCCGGGTTCCGGCACCGCCTTCTCGACGTTCGCGGGCCGCACGTTGCCGAGCCCGCCCGCGATCATGATCGGCTTGTGATAGCCGCGCCACGCGCCGCCGGCCGACAGCAGCGAGGTCCGGAAATAGCCGGCGAGATTCGGCCTGCCGAACTCGTTGTTGAAGCTCGCGGCGCCGATCGGGCCCTCGAGCATGATCGCGAGCGGCGACGCGATCCGGTCGGGCCTGCCGGGCAGCGCGCGCTCCCACGGCTGCCGCCAGCCCGGGATCTCGAGGTGCGAGACCGTGAACCCGGTGAGCCCGGCCTTCGGTTTCGCGCCGCGGCCGGTCGCGCCCTCGTCGCGGATCTCCCCGCCGGAGCCCGTCGCGGCGCCGGGATACGGCGAGATCGCGGTCGGGTGGTTGTGCGTCTCGACCTTCATCACGAGGTGCGCGGGCTCCTCGGCGTAGCCGTAGATCCCGGTCGCGGGGTCGGGCCCGAACCAGCGGCTCGCTGCGGCCGCGACGACTGCGGCGTTGTCCTTGTACGCGGACAGCACGCCGTCCGGCGCGTGCGCGTACGTGTTGCGGATCATCGCGAACAGGCTCTTCGGCGCGCGCGCGCCGTCGATGAGCCAGTCCGCGTTGAACACTTTGTGGCGGCAGTGCTCGGAGTTCGCCTGCGCGAACATCATGAGCTCGACGTCGCTCGGGTTGCGTTTCAGCGCCGCGAACTGCACGGCGAGGTACTCGATCTCGTCGGGCGAGAGCGCGAGCCCGAGCTCGCCGTTCGCGCGCTCGAGCGCCGCGCGACCGCCGCCGAGCACGTCGACGACCTGTTTGAGCTTCGGCTCGTGCGCGGCGAAGAGCTGCGCCTCGCGGGGCGGCTCCGCGAGCAGCGTCTCGGTCATCCGGTCGTGCAGCAGCGGGACGACCTTCGCGCGCTCGGCCGAGCCGAGCCGGCCGTCGATCGTGAGCTCGACGAGGCGGCCACGCTCGACGCGCAATACGGGCAGGTTGCAGACCTTCGCGATGTCCGTGGCCTTCGACGCCCACGGCGAGATTGTGCCGAGCCGCGGCACGACGTAGAGCCGCGCGCGCGCCCCGGCGCGGGCGTCGCTGAGCGTCAACGGTCCGCCACCGTAATCGAGCAGCGCCTCGAGAACGCGACGCTCGCGCTCCGTGAGCGGCCGCGCAAGATGGACGAAGTGCTCGAAGCGGAGCGCGAGGTCCGCGATCGCGGGCGTGAGCGCGCGCAGCTCGGTCCTCAGCTTGGCGAGGCGGAACGCAGTCGCTGCCGGGGGACCGGCCAACTGCAGCATCGTCATGGGTTCGATCTGAGCCTCAAGTGAGGCGACGCATGATACCGCACTCGCGACGGACTCTCACGGCCGCGCACGCACGTCGAGGGTCGCTCCCGAGACCGTGCGAGCACATGGATGTGCGAGCCGAGCACCAGGGACGGCGTCTTGCGTGTCTCGGGACCGGCCCTCGACGTGCGTGCGCGGCCGTGGCACGGATCAGTCGAGCGCGAACCAGTCGGTAGGCGAGTCTTGAGTCGCGAGATGCAGCGGGTGGCGCGACTCGAGCGCGGGGCCGAGCGCCGCGCGCACGTGCTCGGGCGAGTTGTTCTGCTCGGAGAGATGCAGGGCGACGATCCACTGCAGCCGCGAGCGGTCGAGCCGACCGAGCAGCTCCCAGGTCTGTCTGTTGTTGAGATGCCCGAAGCGCGACGCGATCCGCGTCTTGAGCGGCTCCGGGTACGGTCCGCGCAGCAGCGAATCGAGATCGTGGTTGCACTCGACGGCGACCGCGTCGCACGACGCGAGGCGCTCGCACATGTGCGCCGTCACGTGACCCGCGTCCGTGAGGATCCCGACGCGCCGCCCTCCGCCCGCGAGCACGAACTGGCATGGCTCGCGCGCGTCGTGCGGCACGGGGTACGGCTGCACGTCGATCTCGCCGAGCGTGAGCGCGCGGTGCGGGCTCAGCACGTTCACGTTCGCGAGGCCGCCGATGGCGCTCGCGGTTCCCGCCGTCATCCAGAGCGGGGTGTTGTAGCGGCGCGCGAAGCTCGCGACGCCCTGCGCGTGATCGTTGTGCTCGTGCGTGACGAGCAGCGCGGTCACGTCGCGGGGCTCGCGATCGACGGCGCGCAGGCGCGCCTCGATCACTTTCAGCGGCAAGCCGCAGTCGATCATCAGGAGCGTCGAGCCGAACTCGACGAGCGACGAGTTGCCTCGGCTGCCGCTGCCGAGCGACGCGTATTTCAGCCGCACGGCGAGGCGTCCGCGCGGCCGCGCGGCTCAAGGGTCCTTCGGTCCACCCTTGCTGCCCTGCGGCGAGTACATCGGCATCGGGAACTGCGCGACGTTGCTGCCTTCGACGCTCGTGATCTTGCCGACGCCCTGCTTGTCGACCTCGTCGATCCGCAGCACGTAGTGCATCGGCAGGTAGGTCTTCCTCACGCCGGCGAACTCGAGCTGGAGCCGCTCCTCGGCGGGGTCGACGACGACGCCCTTGCGCGTGCCGAACACGAGCTCCTCGACCTCGACGAACCCGAACAGCGCGCCGGTTTGGCTCACGCGCCGCGCGTAAATTTCGTAGACCTTGCCTTGATTGAGAAAGATGATTTTGTAAATCGGCTTCGACGGCATCGGCTGGTCCGCGGCTCGAGGCGACCGGAGCTTAGCACAACGCTTCTGAGAGGTTGGTCACAATACTCGGAGCGAGAAGTGAAGCTTCGCGCGAGCCGCGCGCTAGACTCGCGCGAGGGGCCGCCGCGCTCGACCTGCCCTATTCAATCGAAGGACCGATTCATGCCCCTGCGCCTCCAAATCATCAGCCGCCACCGCCAAGGACTCGGCGAGCGCAGCGTGCGGGAGTTCGGCCGCGACGGCGGCACGATCGGTCGTTCGCTCGAGAGCGACTGGGTGCTGCCAGACGGGCAGCGCTACGTGTCGAGCCGACACGCGAGCATCGATTTTCGCTCCGGCAGCTATTACATCGTCGACACGTCGACGAACGGCGTCTACGTGAACGACTCCGAGCAGCCCGTCGGCCGCGGCAATCCGCAGCGGCTGTTCGCCGGCGATCGAGTCCGCATCGGCGAGTACGAAATCAGCGTCGAGATCGACGAGCACGACAACACCGCGCAGCAACTCGCGGACAATCGACACGTCGATCCCGTGTCGCGCGCGCAGCGCGTGCCGGCGCCCGACCCGACGCGCGCGGACCTCGTGCAACCACACGAGATCACCGCGGTCGGGATCGAGATGCTGCTCAAAGAGGAAGCGCACACGGCCGAGGTTCAACAGGCCGCGCAGCTCGCCGCGGCGAGCCTGCGGCTCGAGGAAGAGCCGACGCCGATCGCGAATCACGAGCCGCCGCCCGTGAGCGCGGCCGCGCGCCTCGCGGCGACCTTCGCGCAGAAGCCCGCGTCGTCGAGCGCCAAGACCGCGGCCGCAAGCGCAGCGAAGACCTCGCCGGCGTCGAACGCCGGCAAAAGCTCCGCGCCCGCGCCGAAGTCGGCGGCGGCGCCGGCGGCGAACGGCTCTCTCGATCCGTTCTTCCGCGGCGCCGGGCTGCCCGCGCAGAAGCTCGACGACAAGCAGATCGAGCAGACGCTGCTTCGGCTCGGCCAGATCATGCGTGAGCTGATCCTCGGCTTGAACGAGAATCTGCACCTGCGGACCGAGCAGAAGAGCACGCTGCGCATCCCGACCACGACGATCCAGCCGCAGAACAACAACCCGCTCAAGTTCTCGGCGAGCGTCGACGAGTCGATTGGCAATCTGCTGTTCCGGCACACGTCGGAATATCTGCAGGCCGTCGAGGCGGTTCGCGAGGCGTTCACCGACATCAAGGAGCACCAGCAGAGCCTCCTGAGCGCCGTGCGCGCGGCGATCGCCGACTACATCGCGCGGCTCGACCCCGAGGAGCTCGAGAACAAGTTCTCGGGTGGCAAGCGCGGCGGCCTCATGAACGCGGCGAACAAGCTCAAGTACTGG
>Ga0335084_10006619_pt1 | contig 11529 bp, 10 predicted proteins | sample Lox_Sample_44_FD_206721 | JGI IMG/M metagenome (GOLD analysis project Ga0335084, IMG submission 206721) | Soil microbial communities from Loxahatchee National Wildlife Refuge, Florida, United States - Lox_Sample_4.4 | ecosystem: Environmental > Terrestrial > Soil > Wetlands | place: USA...
CATGTAGGCGCGGTACGCCTTCCAGAAACCGCGCACCGCGGCCTCGGTGGCCCGCGTGTCCTGCGACTCGGCGCCCTCACCGCCCATGTTCACGACGGACAGGGTGTCCTCCGCCGCGGCGACGCCGCGCTGGACGAAGCCGCCCACGCAGCCGTCTTCCATCGAGACGTACCCGGCCGGTCCGACGAGGTTGGCTTGGCGGAGGCGCCGGCGCCGCATGTCGGCGGTGTCGTCGGCGAAGCCCAGGTAGGTCCAGTGCAGCTCCATCGCGCCCGGCCCCTTGGGCAGCACCTGCCGCACCGCGAGCGCGTTGTACACCTGCTGCACCACTAGGTTCGGGAAAACCGTGAGGATCTGGAGCTGGATGTCGTCGCCGAACTCCTTCACCGTGTCGAGGAGGCTCGGATCGGTGAGGCGGTAGCGGTCGCTCTCCGATCGGATGCCCTGGTCGCGGTAGGCGGTGCTGTCCCGGTCGTCCCCGCGATCGATCGTGCTGCTGGCGTGGTGGGCGCCGTCGGGGCTCACGAGCACCCCGCCGCCCTGGGTGAGGCGCGAGATATGGAAGGTGCTGAAGAAGGTGTGGAGCAGGCTCGCGTGATAGGTGTCCTTCACGTTCTCGACGTAGAGCTTCCAGTTGTTCGGCAGGGCCTGGACGAAGCGGCCCAGCACCTGGACCGGCCGGCCGAGCACGCGAAGGAGCCGCGTCCGCACCGCCTCGCCCAGGTACTCCTCGATGGGCGGCGCCGCCGGCGACAGGCTCGCGAACACGAGGCCGCCGATCGTGGCGGTTCTGAGCTGGCGGGGCCCGTGGTCCGCCTTGCAGAAGGACTCCGGCATCCCGCCCTTTCCGTTCGCGCCCTTCTCGAAGGCCACGCCCACGAGCCCGCCCCGCAGGTCGTAGCTCCAGGCGTGATAGACGCACTGGAAGCGCTTGCCGGTGGAGCCGCAGTCGTCGAGCGCGATGAGGGCGCCGCGGTGGGAGCAGCGGTTCTCGAAGGCGTGGATCTCACCCGTCTCGCCTCGCACCACGACCACGGGCATCTCGCCGACGAAGGTCGCGCGGTAGTCGCCCGTTCGGGCGAGGTCGGACTCGAGGGCGACATAGTTCCAGACGGGACCCTCGAAGATGCGCCGCAGCTCGGCCTTGTAGTTGTCCTCGTCCCCGTACACCCAGTACGGCACACGGGCAAGACTGGCGCCTGGCCATTCGCGACGCTCGGGTGATGTGCTCATGCGGTGACCTCGGGGGAGGATAGCACGCCCGCTCCCGGCGCTACCTTCCGACCTCGAGCGCGACCTCGCCCAGGCCGTCAATCGCGAATCGCACGTGGTCGCCCGGCTCCGGGAACTTGGTGGTGATGCTGCTGCCCGTCATCACGATCATGCCGCGACGGATCATGCCGCCGCGGCGGTTGAGAAGGTTCGCCAGCCACGCGACGGCCTCGAACGGGTGGCCCAGTGCGTCGCCCGTCTTGCCTTGGCCACCGGGCTCTCTGTTGATCCAGCACCGTGTCACCGAGTTCTCGAGGTCGACGACGCGCCACGCGGTCACGGGCGATCCCAGGACCACGCCGCCGTTCCACGCGTTCTGGGCCACGAGGGTGAAGGCGTCGAGAGTCTTGTAGTCGGCGTTGCCGTCCTCGACCAGCTCGAAGGCGGGCATGCACGCGTCGACGCGGCCTGCCACGGACGGGCGCGTCCACGGCGTGCCGCTCGCCGGCAGGTCGTCGGCGAGACGCACCGCCACCTCGAACTCGACTCCAAGGTGATGATACGCGGCCAATTTGACGCGGGCCGGCGAGGGGAGCACGGCCTTGGAGAAGATGGCGCCTGCGGCGGGCTGGTCCACGCCCGTCATCTGCTGCATCGCCTTCGACGTCAGCGCGATCTTCCAGCCCGCGATTTCGCCCAGCCCGGCCTCGGCCACGAGGCGGTGGAGCCTGTCCTGGATGCGATAAGCATCGTCGAGCGGCCCGGAGCGGACGGCGGCGTCCAGCGGGCGGTACGTGGCGCGCGCCCGGCGCGCCTCCAGGTAGGCGCGCGCGGTGGCATCGATCGTCTCAGTCGTCAGCAATGGTCCCCTCCAGTGTCTACGTGAGCCCGAAGACGCGGGCCACGTTGCCGTAGGGCCACGTCTCCTTGACGGCGTCCTTGAGCGGCAGCTCTCGGGCGTTCTCTCACGTCTCCGTTCAGCGTGGCAACCGCGCACGTGTCTCTGCAACGATACACTACGCCGTCCCGCGGCTACGAGAGGCCCTTTCCCGTCGTGGCGGGAACAAGCCGGCCGTAGCGCACTCCCTTGGTCGACAGGATCCGATTGGCCACCTGGCGGACGTGCTTGGCCGGTCCGCGCAGCGGGATGACCTCGAGACAGGTGTGCTCGTCCAGGTGCAGGTGCAGCGTGGCGGTGATGGTGCCGTGGCTGTGGTGCTGGATGTCGGTCAGTTTGTCGGCGAGCGCGCGCAGATCGTGCTCGTACACGATCACGAGCACCGCTACCGTCTCGCCGGCCTGTCCCTCCCACTCCTGCTTCACCAGCTCGGCGCGCAGCAGGTCGCGGACGAACTCGCTGCGGTTGGTGTAGCCGCGCTCCGCCTGCAGGCGGTCGAGCACGGCCATCAGGGAGTTCGGCAGTGACACCGTGAAGCGCGTGGCGCGTTCCTTGGCCATGGCGGCGACCGCATTTTCGCTTGACACGCCCCTCGATGTCGACGATTACGATTGTCCAAATGATATTACCGTTGCTGGGTCGCAGTCTCCCGATTGCCGCCCTCCTCTTCGGCCCGCTCGCGGCGACGGCCATGGCGCAGGCGCCGTCCGCCGGCGAGGAGCCCGCCGTTCTCCCCCCGGTCGTCGTCACCGCCCCGCCGCCGGTGTCGGCGTCGTCCGAGCTGATCATCCCGGGGAAGGATTTCGAGCTCCGCCCTCAGGGCCGGCCCGCCGACGTGCTGCGCTACGTCCCCGGGCTCATCATGAGCCAGCACCAGGGCGGGGGGAAGGCCGAGCAGTACCTCCTGCGGGGCTTCGACGCTGACCATGGCACCGACGTCGCGCTCTTCGTCGATGGCTTGCCCGTCAACCTCCGCTCCCACGCCCACGGACAGGGCTACGCCGACCTGCACTTCCTGATCCCGGAGACGATCAAACAGGTCGACGGCTTCAAGGGTCCCTACTTCGTGGAGTTCGGGGACTTCGCCACGGCGGGCGCCTTCAACTTCGTCACCCTGGACACCGTGCCCGAGAACGTCGTCTCCGCGGCCGGGGGGAGCTGGGGCACCCAGCGCTACCTCACCCTCCTGTCGCCGACGCGCGACCAAGTCAAAACGCTGTTCGCCATGGAGGTGTACACAAGCAACGGCCCATTCGACCGGCCGCAGGACTACATCCGGTTCAACGTCTTCGGCAAAGCGACAGCCTCCCTCAGCGAGAACATCGACGCGTCGATCTGGATGTCGTACCTGAACAGCAACTGGTTCGCCTCCGGTGAGATCCCGGAGCGCGCTGTCCGTGAAGGGCTCATCGACCGATTCGGGGCGATCGACAACAGCCAGGGCGCGAACACGCAGCGCTTCAACGCGAACGCTGACCTCCGCTGGCAGCTCTCCGACAACCAGACGATCCGGCTGCACGCCTACGGCCAGTACTACCAGCTCGACCTCTTCTCGAACTTCACGCTCTTCCTGAACGACCCCGTCAACGGCGACCAGATCGAGCAGTCGGACCGCAACCGGATCGTCGCCGGCCTCGATACGTCGTACGAGCGCCGCGACACCGTTTTCGGGATTCCCGTCAAGAGCACCGCCGGATTCCAGTTCCGTCTCGACCGGCCGCACGTGGTTCTCGCCGACACCGTCGACCGCCACCTCCTCCAGACCACCCAGGACGTGAACATCTTCGAGACGTCGTACTCGCCGTTCGTCAAGTTCGACCTCGCCCCCCTCCCGTGGCTCCGCTTCATCACTGGCGCCCGTGGCGACATCTTCAACTTCAACGTCACCAACAACCTCACCGACGTGCCCGACCAGCCGAACGGCAGCGCCACCAAGGCGCTCCCGAGCACCAAGGCCAACCTCATCCTCGGGCCGTGGTACGAGACTGAGTTCTTCGCCAACTTCGGGACGGGCTTTCACAGCAACGACGCCCGCGCGGTCGTTCAGGACCGGACCTTGCCCGCCCTCGCCCAGGCGACGGGCTGGGAGTTCGGGGTGCGGACAAAGATCCTGCCCCGCGTCGAGGCGACCTTCACCTACTGGTGGCTCAACCTCACGAGCGAGCTGGTGTTCAACGCCGACGAGGGCACGACCGAGCCGGAAGGGGCGACCAAGCGCCAGGGTCTCGAGTTCACCTTGAAAGCCCGCCCGCTGGACTGGCTGACCTTCACCGGCAACGTGACCTACACCTCCATCGCCGAGTTCTTCAGCGGCGGCGGGGCTATCCCCCTGGCCCCTCGCGTGACGGCCTTCTGGGACCTGACAGCCCGGATGCCCTGGGGCCTGGCCGCGAGCACGACTTTTCGTTACGTCGGCAACCGGTGGGCCGACGAGGAGCGCACGCAGACGGCGCGCGGCTACACGCTGCTCGACATCGGGCTGCGCTACCGGTACCACCTGACCGACAAGATGGCGCTCGACGCCTTCGTCACCATCGAGAATGTGGCCGACACCCAGTGGCGCGAGGCGCAGTACTACAACACTACGCGGCTGCGCGGCGAGCCGCCGGAAGGGGTCGCCGACATCGTCTACACGCCCGGCAATCCGCGCACCGTCCTCGGAGGCATCGCCTTCCGCTTCTAGAGCGCCCGGCCGCGGCTGTGGCATGGCTGTGGCATCGGCTCCTCGGGGGCCAGCGTCTGAGTCAGCGAGATTATGTCAGCCCGCTGGGCAGCGTGGGTTGAAACCACGTTGTTTTTGGCGACATGATCCTGCCGCTGTCGGCCATATCCGTGACCTATTTCATGGAGACCGGGAACAAGGCAAAGGCCACCTTCATCTCGCCCCTGTCCACCCGGCGTTGTAGCTCCAGCAATCCGCGCATCCCGCCTACGAAGTCGATTCGTGTTTCGGTGCGCAGGTCGTGAATGTTCAGGAGAGGCTTTAATACGGTGTCCCAGGACGGCATCAAGGCGCTGGACAAGACGCTGACCAGGATCCGGGCGAAGTAGCCGGGCGCCGCACCTACTCGAGGCCGAACAGGCGCGCGGCGTTGCCGTAGAGCCACTTCTCCTTGACGGTGTCCTTGAGCGGCAGGTCGAGGTACTCCTTGATCAGCGTCTCGTGCGGCTGGCCGACGAGGCCGGCCGAGAGCCCGACCAGGACCTTGTCCTGGATGAGCGTGTTGCCGAACTGCATCAGCATCTCCCAGCCCGAGCCCCGCTGGCCCAGGTACTTGGCGCGATGGGCGGAGGTGTCCACGTGGAGCTTCGGATGGCGGCGGACGAGCGCGACCATCTCGTTCACCCACGGCCAGCCGCCGAGCGCGCCGATGATCGTCAGCTCGGGGAAGTCGATGGCGACCTGGTCGAGGTGCCGCGGGTGGCCGAGGTCGTAGGGCCTGTCGTTCGCGTAGTTCATGGACGAGTAGATGCGCACGGGGATCTCGAGCTCGGCGGCCTTGGTGTAGAGCGGGTAGAAGCGCCGATCGCTGGCCGGGATGCCGTCGACGAGGGCCGAGACCCCGAGGGCCCGGAAGCCCTGCTCGCGCACCCGGCGCTCCAGCTCGCGCACGCCGCGCATGCCGTCGTACGCGCTGATGCGCGCCAGGCCGATGAAGCGGTCCGGGTAGTCGCGGACGAGATCCGCCATCTCGTCGTTGGTGGTGCCGAAGGGCACGGCGCGCACAATGCCCGCGCGCCCGAGCAGCTCCACGTACTCGGACAGCTCGGTCTTCGGGCGCGCGTCGCCACCGTCCTTGCGCGAGCGGAAGATGAGCCCATAGTTGGCCATGCCGTAGCCCGCAGGCTGGCCGGCTCGCGGCGCGGCCGGCGCCGCAGGCGGCGGCGTGTCTGACGGAACCGCGTCCGGGCGCTTCGGGACGCTGCACTCCATGTCGATCACGCGCATCACGTGCTCCTTCGCTTGAGGACATGCGGAGCCGCCGGGACGACGGCTGCGCGCAGTCGGGGCGGCGCCACTTCGCGATAGGCCTGCCTGACGAGCGCCGTCACCAGCGTCCAGTCAGGCCGCCGGTCGATCCGCGCGCCGACCCAGCCCCGCTGGCCCACGTAAGGCGGCCTGAAGAATCGCTCCGCATCGAGGAAGATCAGCGACTCCTGCTCGCCGAGCGGCGCGGGCAGCCACACAGCGAGATGGTCGGCGCCGTGGTGGTGGTTGTCGAGCTGGGCGAAAAGCTTGCCGCCGACGCGCCACGTGGGCTCGCCCCACGCGACCTTCTCGGTCGTTTCGGGCAGGGCGAGGCAGATCGCCCGCAGGCGATCGACCGGTGTCCGCGCGGCACGCGGCCGTCGGGTTCGAGCGCGCTCGGGCCGCAGCCGCGTCGCCATGGCCCCGTGATTCTAGCCGAAAGCGGAACCCAGGAAACGGTGCTATCGTGTCACCCCTAGCGCCGCCAAGATACCTTCGGAGGATGACGATGCCCGTATTCACGCGCCCTGATGCAGAGATCTACTACGAGGTCCACGGGTCCGGCTTTCCGCTCCTGCTCTTCGCGCCGGGGGGCCTGCGCTCACAGCTGGAGTACTGGCGTCGCAGCCCTGCCAATCCCGATGTCCCGCCGGCGTGGATGAATCCGATGGTCGAGCTGGCGGGCCGTTTCGCCGTGATCGGCATGGACCAGCGCAACGCGGGCAAATCGAGCGGGACGGTGATGTCCACCCACGGCTGGCACACGTATGCGAGCGACCACCTGGCGCTGATGGATCACCTCGGCCACCGCCGCTTCCACGTCATGGGCGGCTGCATCGGCGGCAGCTACTGCTTCGCGCTGTGCGAGCTGGCGCCAGAGCGGGTCACGGCCGCGGTGCTCCAGAACCCGATCGGCCTGCACGAGAACCGCGACACCTGGGACGAGGGCGTGCGCAATTTCGCCAAGACCATGCTAGAACGCGATCCCACGCTGACCGACGAGACCATCCAGAAATTCGGCCACAATATGTTCGGGGGCGATTTCGTCTTCTCGGTCAGCCGCGAGTTCGTCCGCCGCTGCCGCACGCCGCTCCTGCTCCAGCCCGGCACCGACAAGCCGCACCCGGCCGAAACCAGCGCCGAGATCGCGAAGCTGGCGCCCAACCTCGAGCTCCAGAAGGACTGGCGGGGACCGATGCACCTGGCCGAGTCGATCCGCCGGGTGTCAGACTTCCTGACGCGGAACACTCCCAAGTCATGAACGACGCCCTGACCGGCCAGACCGTCGAGCTGCTCCAACAGATGATTCGCAACCAGTGCGTGAACGACGGCACCGTCACCTCTGGTCAGGAGGTGCGGACCACGGACCTCCTGCGGACGTATCTCCAAGGCAGCGGCTTGGACCTGGAGGTCTACGAGCCCGACGGCGCGCCGGGCCGCGCCAGCCTCGTCGCCCGCATCGAGGGCAGCGATCCTGCCGCGCCCACGCTCTGCCTCATGGGCCACACCGACGTGGTGCCCGTGACGCCCGCGACCTGGACTCGCGATCCCTTCGGGGGCGAGCTGGTGAATGGCGAGGTATGGGGGCGCGGCGCGATCGACATGCTGAACCTGACGGCCTCGCAGGCGGTCGCGCTCAAGGAGCTGGCGCGGCGCGGGTGGAAGCCGCGCGGCACGCTGGTGTATCTCGCGTGCGCGGACGAGGAGGCCGGCGGCATCCTCGGTGCCGGTCACGTGGTCAATCAGCACTGGGACGCGCTTCGGGCCGACTACCTCCTGACCGAGAACGGCGGCACCGTCAGCGCTCACGGTAACGACCTGAACGTCACGGTGCACGTCGGCGAGAAGGGCGTGGCGTGGCGCCGGCTGCGCGTCAAGGGCACGCCCGGCCACGGCTCGATGCCGTACGGCGCCGACAACGCGCTGGTCAAGGCCGCCCACATCGTCAGCCGCCTGGCGGACTACCGGCCGTCCCCCTACGTGGACGACCTGTGGCGCGCCTTCGTCGGCTCGCTCACCCTCGACCCCGCCGTGAAGGCCGCGCTCCTCGATCCCACGGACGTGGACGACGCCATCGCGCGCCTGCCTGCCGGCCTGGCGAAATACGCGTGGTCGGCGACGCACACGACCTTCTCGCCGAACATGTGCCGCGCCGGCGTGAAGACCAACGTCATTCCCGATGTCGTGGACATAGAGGTGGACATCCGGACGATCCCAGGAGACGACGAGGAGGAGGTGCGGCGCCATCTCGGCAAGGCCCTCGGCGACCTGGTTGACGAGGTGGCGATCGAGAAGCTCTTCTCCAAGCCCGCCTCGATGTCGCCCACGGGAACCCCGCTCTGGGATGTGCTGGGGCGGGTCGTCACCGGGCACTACCCGGGCGCGAAGCTCCTGCCGCGCATGATCGTGGGGTTCACCGACGCCCCGTACTTCCGTGCACGTGGCGCCGTCGCCTACGGCTTTGGCCTCTTCTCGCGGGCGCTCACGGCCGAGGCCATGGCCGGCCGCTTCCACGGCAACGACGAGCGCGTCGACGTGGCCTCGCTGGCGCTGACCACGCAGGCCTGGCTCGACACCTGCGAGCAGTTTCTCGGATAGCTAGGGCAGGAGATCCGCGACCAGGATCGGCGCATCGGGCGCGGCGAGCGGCGCGATCGCGGCCGGCGGGCTCAACGTCGCCACGCTGCGGTACCGCCAGCCGAGGGGAGCTTCTGATGAGGGGTCACGGTGCACCTCGACCGTGTCGCGCGCGAGATCGATGATCCAGTAGTCTGGGATGCCGGCGCGCGCATAGAGGCTTGCCTTGTATTCGCGATCGATCCGATACGAGCTCTCCGCGATCTCGACGATCAGCACGGCGCGCGACGGATGCCCGTCCCGATAGGCGCCAGGGTCCAGCGGGACCACCGCCACGTCAGGCTCTGGTTCGGAGTCGGCGTCGAGCGCGATCGGGAGCTGGGAGTCGATCTGCCAGGTTTCGCCGAGCGCGTGCCGGAGCGCACGGAGCACGCGCCGGATCGTCGCCGCGTGGCGGCTTCCCTGCGGCTCGCTGACGACTAACATCCCGTCTATGAGCTCAATGCGCTCGTCGGGCCGGAACACGCCGAGCTCGACCAGGCGCTCGTACTCGACGCGCGTCCAGCGCCGTGTCAGCGACAAAGGCATAGTGATCGAGCCCATCGCGATGAAGGGTAGCCAATCGGGCCCGTCTGGTCAACGTGCCGGAATTGATACGCGGGTGCTCCCCCGGCTTGTCAATGAGGCCCGCTTGCCGTATCGTGCCGATCGTCAGCATCCAGGTGAACGGCGACGACTTGCCATCGAAGTTCTTGAAGGAGACCGCCCGATGATCGAGCCCGGATCGACCCATGTGACCCGACGCGCCTTCCTCAAGACGGCCGCGGCCGCCGCTGCAGCGGCGCCGATCCTGGGCAGCGTGCCCTCGGCGCGCGGCGCGACCAAGGTGCTCGACTTCCAGACCTCGGCCGACGTCGCCAAGGCCGAGCAGGAGGGCGAGGTCGTCTACTACGGCCACGACAGCGAGCAGGGGATCGTAACGATCCTCGACGCGTTCAAGAAGGACTTTCCGAAGATCAAAACCAGCTACGTGCGTCTCCAGACCGGGGCGCTCTACGCGAAGATCACAGCGGAGCGGTCCGCCGGCCGCTTCGGCGTCGACGTGCTCCAGATGTCCGATGTCTCGCCGGCCATCGACTTCCAGAAGAAGGGCGGGTACGAGCAGTACGCCTCCCCGGAGTACGCCGCGTACAAGCCCGAGTACCAGTCGACCCCGGCCGGCTACTACGGCGTGCCCGGCATCGGCTTTGCCGGCATCTGCTACAACCGCGGCAAGGTGAAGGCCGAGCAGGCGCCGAAGACCTGGAAGGACATCCTCAACCCGGTCTACAAGGACGGGATCAGCGCCAAGCTCGCGACATCCGGCATGCAGCACTCCCAGTGGTACATGCTCCGCAAGCTCTACGGCAACGACTTCTGGCAGGAGTTCGCCAAGCAGCGGCCGAAGGGCTTCGATGCGCGCGCGCAGCTCTTCGACCGGCTCGCCAAGGGCGACGATCGCATCTGTGCGCTGGCCGAGTACGCTGGCTACATCCTCCACCAGGAGAAGGGCGCGGACATCGAGTTCGTGGCGCCGTCCGATGGCCTGCCGGCGATCGCGATCTACATCGGTGTGGTCAACAAAGCGCCGCACCCGGAGGCGGCCAAGCTCTTCGTGGACTGGGCGCTCTCGCGGCGCGGTCAGGCCATCTACCAGAACCAGAAGATCCTGCTCTACGGCTCGGTGCGGAGCGACGCGGGGCCGATGCCCACGGGCAAGCGCCTGGCCGACTTCAGGCTTCTCTTCCCGACGGACTGGAACGACTACGTGGCGAGCCATCCCGTGTTCGTGAAGGAGTGGAACTCGATCATGGGGCTCTGAGCCCTTGGTCCTGGAGCACCGAGAGCGGACCCGGTCCTGGTGGCCGGGTCCGCGGCTCGTCAGCCTGCTGGTCGGCGGCGGCGCAGCCGTCCTCGTCCTCTATCCGGTCGCGTATCTCATCCAGGCCTCGCTGAGCGTGGGCGACCCGCAGTCCCGCCCCCCTGACGCGTACGGCCTCGCCAACTACACCGGCCTCGGCCGCTACGCGCAAATCTTCGGCAACACGCTGCTCGTGAGCGCCGTGGCGACCGTCCTGGCGATCGTTCTCGGGTTCGGCATGGCGTGGATCCTGTCCCGCACGAACGTGCCCGCCCGGGCGGCGTTCGAGCAGCTCATGGCCATGCCGTACTACGTGACGCCGCTCATGGGCGCGCTCGCCTGGGCGCTCATTGCGTCGCCGAACAGCGGTTTTGTCAACCAGCTCTGGCGGGCGCTCGGGGGCGAGGGACACGTCCTCGACATCAACACGCGCTGGGGCATCGCGTGGGTCATGGCGCTCTTCGAGGGCGCGGTCGCCTTCGTCATGATCGGCGCCGTCATGAAGTCCATGGACCCCGCGATGGAAGAGGCCTCCCAGGTTTTGGGCGCCGGCCGGATGCGGACGATGCTCCGCATCACGCTCCCGCTGGTCCTGCCGGGCGTGCTCGGGGCGACCGTGTTCGTCTTCGCCGAGATGCTCGGCTCCTTTTCTGCCGCGCTCGTCCTCGGCCTCCCCAGCCGCTTCTACGTCGTCACGACCGCCATGTACCAGCTCGTGTCCCAGTACCCGCCGCGCTTTCCGACGGCGGCGGCCATGGGCGTCGCTCTCTTCGCGGTCATGTTCGCCATGATGTGGGTGTACCAGCGCATCGTGAGCCGGGGCACCTACGCCACCATCACGGGCAAGGCCTTTCGGCCGCGGGTCATGGACGTTGGCCCGCTGCGCTGGCCGCTCCTCGCGGCCTGCGTGTTCTACCTCGGCGTGGCCGTGATCCTGCCCGTGCTCACGATCGTGTACGCCTCCTTCCAGCG
>Ga0335084_10006620_pt1 | contig 11528 bp, 11 predicted proteins | sample Lox_Sample_44_FD_206721 | JGI IMG/M metagenome (GOLD analysis project Ga0335084, IMG submission 206721) | Soil microbial communities from Loxahatchee National Wildlife Refuge, Florida, United States - Lox_Sample_4.4 | ecosystem: Environmental > Terrestrial > Soil > Wetlands | place: USA...
CTTGTCCTTGAGAATGCCGCCCTTGGCGTTGATCTCCTCGACCGCGAGGATGACGCCGTCGCGGAAGTTGCCGCCGGAGACCGCGATCGAGCCCGAGATCTCCCCGACGTAGGCCATCTTGACGTCGGCGGCCCCCGCGGCGCCCGAGAGCAGCGCGAGCGTCGCGAGAGCGAATACGAATTTTGACCTTCTCATGGCACCCCTCCTCCTGGATGACGGAACGACGTACGCTTCGATTCGAAATGCTGACGATTCGGCCGCGAGACTCTACCACCGACTCGGCACACTTTAGGTATTGGGTCGGTGCGGCGCCGTCTTCGGCCCAAGCGGCGGCTCGCGTTGGACGGCCGGGTCCGCGCGAAGTGGGCAGGGGCGCTCGCGACGCAGTGCAGCATCGAGCGATCATCACGCCCGACTCTTAAGGCACCGAGACGATGAAAACGATCACCCTGATTCCCGGCGACGGCATCGGACCCGAGGTCACCGCGGCCGCGCGCGCCGTCGTCGACGCGAGCGGCGCCGCCGTTGCATGGGAGGAAGCCCCGGCCGGCATGAAGGTGGGACGGGAGTCCGGCAATCCGTTGCCGGAGTCGGTGTTCGCCTCGCTCGAGCGCAACCGCGTCGCGCTCAAGGGACCGACGCAGACCCCCCTCGGCGAGCCCTACCGGGTATGGCGCGACGTGCGCGAGTCCGGCGGCGGGTCGGCGACCCTCACCTATCCGAGCGTGACCATCGCGCTGCGGCGCGAGTTCGAGCTGTTCGCCAACGTCCGCCCGGTCAAGAACTATCCGAACGCCGGCGGCCGCTACCAGGGCGTGGACATCGTGCTGTTCCGCGAGAACAGCGAGGACCTTTACCTCGGCCTCGAGCGCATGGCCGATCCGGATACGGCCGAGGCTACGAAGCGCATCACGCGCGGAGGATGCGTACGGATCGCCCGCTTCGCCGCCGACTACATGCGGCGCACCGGGCGCAAGCGAGTCACCATCGGGCACAAGTCGAACGTGCTCAAGCTCACCGACGGCATGTTCCTCAAGGTGTGCAAGGAGACGCTCGCCGCGAGCCCCGGGCTCGAGGTCGAGAGCCGCGTGATCGACGCACTCTGCATGGAGCTGGTGGTCAAGCCCGAGACCTTCGACTGCCTGTTGCTGCCGAATCTGTACGGCGACATCGTCTCGGACCTCGCGGCCGGGCTGGTGGGCGGGCTCGGCATCGCGCCCGGTGCCAACATCGGCGCGAACCACGCCATGTTCGAAGCGGTGCACGGCAGCGCGCCCGACATCGCCGGGCGCGACATCGCGAATCCCATGTCGATGATCCTGTCGGCGGTGATGATGCTTCGCTATGTCGGTGAAAGCGCTGCGGCCGATCGCATCGAACAGGCGCTGGGCACGGTGCTCGCGGCGGGCAAGGTGCTTACTCGCGATCTCGGGGGCAGCGCAGGTACCCGCGCAATGACGGCGACGATCGTCGAGCACCTGAACCGGCGCTGACCGCGGACCGGGAGAGGTCGAAAAGAAAGCCCGGCACAGGCCGGGCCCGGGGGCGCCGCGAGGCGCGCTCAGTCGATGGCCGCGGGGGTGTGGTCAGCGACGGTGATCGTGGTCATCATCATCATCGCCGTCGCCGCGCGGCGCGCGGATGATCTCGTAGGTCACGTTGTCCCCGTGCTGCTGGGTGTAGAAGACGCGCCAGCCGTCTTTGAACGGACGGGGAATCTTCGCCCCCAGGATACCGCCGTGGCCCGGATCGCCGTCGGACACGTGGATGCCGGTGATCTCGTTGTCGCCGTCGTTGACGAAACCGGAGGTGCCCAAGAGGCCCGAGTCGATCGTCGCCGAAGGGTCGCGGCCCTGCGCGATGATCCGGATCGGCTTGTTACCCGCGTCGGAATAGTCCTTGCGGGTGTCGAGCAGCCAGCCCGAATCGAGCGCGTTGGCGTCCTTGTGCAGCCCGTCGCCGCGGTCCTCCACGACAGCCACGCGGTGCTCGCTCCAGAACGCGATGTTGTCGAACGACGTGTGCTCGCGGTCGCCGCGGAAGAAGAGCGTGAGCTTGCCGTGATTCGCGGACGGGCCCGGCTGCGTGAGCTTCATGATCCCGCCCCACCCGCCATGGTTGGGGTTTGCCATCGATGTGTTGCTGGTGTCGCCGGTCTCGGTGAAAAAGAACTCGCCGAAGTGGCTGCCGGGCCGGAACACGCCGTTCTCCGGCCGCTTGAACGGCGTGGCGTGATTGTCCTTGGCGGCCTGATTGGCGTTGAACGGCATGGTCCCGTCCTTGTCGGTGTCGTGGACCGTCACCCAGCTGGTATCGAACACCTTGCCGTAGGTGTGCAGGTCGGTCATGTCCTGGGTCAGGGCGCTTGCCGTCTGGAACTCGATCGGCCTGCCGGGATTCGCCTTGGACATCACCTGCAGCGCCTGCAGCTTTCCGCCCTGCATCAGGTCGTGGGCGTTCTTGGGAACGAAGCGGTAGATGAAGCTGTTGGGCAATTTCGCGTTCGTTTCGACGGTGCTGCCGCCGATGTCCTCCACCAGCCAGACATTGCCGGCCGAGTCGTTCTGGATGCCCTCGAATCCGCCGCGTCCGATCACGCCGAGCAGGCCCTCGACCACGGCGGGGGAGTCCGGAGTCACCTGCCACACGCCGCCGGTGCTCGTGCCGTTCCCCTCGGAGGTGAACAGCAACCGCTGCGCGAACGGATTCCATGTGGACCCGTCGAAGAGCGGCAGCGGGGCGCCCGCCTTGTCCTGGGTCGCGAGCAGCGTGACGCGGTGCGCGACGTCGGCGTCAAGGTTGATCCGCGTGATGTAACCCTTCCCACCGACCGCGCCTCCGAAGGGTCCTTCGTGCCCCTGGAAGAGGAAGTGCGTGCCGTAGTCGTAGCGCGGATCGGCCCCCTTCAGCCCGCGCAGGATGAGATAGGTGTTCTTGTCGGGCTCGGTCTTGGTCGCCTCGACGTTGCTGCCCATGGGGGGGATGAGGTTCGAATGGTCGTTGACATACCCGTAGTAGTTGTACGGATCGGACGCGTTCTCCACGAGCATCGAGCCCTGCGCCCGCACGATCTGCGCGAGCTCCGGCGATAGGACGGTGGGCGAAGTAACGCCGACGATTTTAGGGTTGGCGCTGGGGACGTGCGTCAAGTGCTGCGCCAGCGCGTCGACGGTGCTCAGTGCGAGCGGGACGGCTACGAGAGAAGCGACCAAAGCGCCTCCTTGCCTCAGCTGCATAAGGACTCCCTCTAGAGGTTGTTGGCGGAGTCCCGAGGCTAGGGCGCGCTTATTACAAGCATTGTATGCGGCGCTCGGCCGAACATTCGAACATTCGTGCGTGTAATGCGCCGATCATCGAATCGTCACACTCGACGATCGAAGTCGCGGTTTTGTGGCGGGTCGATGCGTTGGCGAGCCGAGCTACGCCGGCCGCGTCCCGCTTCCGCACGGTCCAGGAGTTCGGGACCGGCGCGCCGAGACGGCCAGCGCACCGGGCGCCACCGGCCTCGCAGCGTTCGGGGCGAGCGATTGCATTTCCCGCTCGCATGGCCGATAGTCTCCGCCGCCGCAGGCCATGGTGGCGTTGCTCTCGGGAGGAAAACGTGAACGCCCATCTCCGGATCGCGCGCGCCGCCGCGCTGCTCGCCGCGCTGCTCGCGGGCGGTTGTGCGACGCGCGTCGACCACGGCTTGTCGCGGATCGAGTACATCGTCGTGATCTACACCGAGAACCGCAGCTTCGATCATCTGTACGGCCTCTTCCCCGGCGCGGAGGGGATCGCGAGCGCGACCGTCGCGCAGAAGACGCAGCTCGATCACGACGGCCGGCCGCTGCCGCACCTCCCGCCGGTGTACGAGCACGGCAAGCCGGATCCGCGCTTCCCCGAGAATCTCCCGAACGGACCGTTCCGGATCGACGCGGCGCCGGTCAACGGCCGGATGGACGAGGTGCTGCCGAGCCCGATCCACGCCTATTACCAGAACCGCGAGCAGATCAACGGCGGGGCGAACAACAAGTTCGTCGCGATGTCGAACGTCGGCGCCTGGGCGATGGGCTACTTCGACGGCTCGAGCACGAAGCTGTGGGCGTGGGCGCGGGAGTACACGCTCGCCGACCATTTCTTCATGGCGGCGTACGGCGGCTCGTACCTCAACCACCAGTGGCTGATCTGCGCCTGCACCCCGACGGATCCCGGTGCGCCGCAGTCGGTTCGCCCGCACCTCGACGGCGAAGGAAAACTGCTCAAGAAGCCCGGCTCACCGGCCTCCGTGCTGCAGGGACCGGTCGACGTCTACGACGGCCGGGTCACGCCCGACGGCTACACGGTCAACACCTTGCAGCCGCCGTACCAGCCGAGCGGCATCCCGCCCGCCGCGGGCGGCAGTACCGATCTCGCCGATCCGGCGGGCCACCCGGTGCCGCCCGTCACGCTGAAGTCGATCGGCGACACGCTGTCGGCGAAGGGCGTGAGCTGGGCCTGGTACGCCGGCGGCTGGAACGCGGCGCTCGCCGACGGGCGGCGCGACCCGAAGGCGAAGCGTGCGGTGATCTACAACCGCGACCCGGGCAGCCCGATCTTCCAGCCGCACCACCAGCCGTTCAACTATTACGCGCGCTTCGCGCCGGGCACGGCTGACCGCGCACGCCATCTCAAAGACGGCGACGATCTGCTCCGCGACATCGAGCGGGGCACACTGCCGCAGGTGAGCTTCTACAAACCGGCTGGGCGCGTCAACGAGCACCCGAGCTACACCGACCTCGCGAGCGGCGACGCGCACATCCACGACATCCTCACGCGCCTCAGGGCGAGCCCGCAATGGTCGAAGACGGCGGTGATCGTGACCTACGACGAGAACGGGGGCTTCTGGGACCACGTGCCGCCGCCTTCGGGTCCGGGTTGGAGCGATCGGTGGGGGCCGGGCACGCGGGTTCCCACGCTCGTCATCTCGCCGTTCGCGAAGCGCGGCCACGTGGACAAGACGCCGTACGACACGACCTCGATCCTCAAGCTGATCACGCTGCGCTTCGACCTCGAGCCGCTGCCGGGCGTGCGCGCGAACGCCGGCGACCTGACGAACGCATTCGACTTCGCACGTTAGCGCGCCAAGCCAGCCCGGCCCCGCGTCCCGCTTTGCGCGCGGGTCAGGTGCTCGGGGCCGGCGCCCCGAGATGGGCCGCGAACTCGCGGAGCTCCGTCGGGTCGAGGTCCGACACCGCGTAGTAGGTAAACGCCCGGTCCGACCAGCTCAGCACCGTGAAACCGCGGCGCGCCGTTTCCCGGAAGGCGGACACGCCGCCGCGCTCGCTCGGCCAGACGTACACGTCGATGTAGTGCTGGCGGCGCTTGTAGACGAGACCGGCGACCGGCTGCCCGCGCACGTAGTCGATCCGCCCGCCCACGAGCGGAAATCCTTCCGCGCCGGTGTCCTTCACCGGCGGCGTGAAGTCGAGCCGGCCGTTGAACCAGGGCTTCACCGTGTGCTGATCCGAGGACGTGACCTCGACGATCTGCTGCGCGAGGAGCGACCGCGCGTGGCTCGAGACCACGTCGGTGACGGCGAGCTCGTACGCCGACGGGACCGCGAGCTGGAACGTGATCGACGAGGCGAACGCGGCGGCGAGCCCCGCCGCGAGTGCATAGCCCAGCCACTGTGGTCGCGCGCGGCGGTCGACTCGCGGCGGGGCGCTGTGCCCGATCTGCGCGGCGATCGCCGCCCGCAAGCCGGCCGGGGCGCGGTGGTGCTCGGCCTTCGACCTCACCGCGTCCCGCAGCGCGCGCAGGCGCTGCTCGTCCTCGCGGCAGGCCGCGCACTCGGTCAGGTGGGCTTCGACAGCGCGCGCCTCGGCGCGCTCGAGTTCGGCATCGACGTAGGCGTCGAGCAGGGGAACGGTCGTTTCGCAGCGCATCATGATTCCTCCCCGTCCTCGAGCAGATACTTCCCGAGCAGCCTCCGCCCGCGGGCGAGCCGCGACATCACGGTGCCAGTCGGGACGCCGAGGACCCGGGCGATCTCCTTGTACGCGAGCTCCTCGAGCTCGCGGAGCACGATCACCTCGCGGTAGGCGACGGGCAGCTTCTCCAGGCAGGCCTGGAGCCGCTTCCGGTCAGCCTGCGCGGAAACCGCAGCCTCCGGTGATACCGGCCGCTGGAACAGGGTTTCCGCGGCCTCCGACAGGTTCCCGTGCACCTCGTCGTCGTACGCCTCGTGCGACAGCGCGACGGATTTCGTTTCCTTCAACGCCGTGAAAAACGTGTTCCGCACGATGGCGAGCAGCCACGGGCGCGCGTCCTCGCCCTGCAGGCCATCGCGGAACCGGAATGCGCGCAGGAACGCCTCCTGAGTGACATCGCGCGCGGACTCGTCGTCTCGGGTGAGCCAGCGCGCGAGGTTGTACGCCGCGTCCATATGGGGCAGCACGAGCCGCTCGAAGCGCTGGCGCGACGCGTCATCCCCTTCCCGCTGCTTTCGCCCGAACGTGAGCACCATGGAAGCGCCGACTCGTCCCCGATCGGCAGCCGCGGCAGCGGCCGGATCGCGTTCCTGCGCGGCCGCCGGCCGGGGGCGGCGCGCAGAGTCTGGCAGTGGGAGCAAAGTGCCCATGGGAGCATCGGGACGAAGGGTCCTCCCTCCAATACCGATCCCGCCTGCCGGTTATTCCCGCGCCCCGCGGCCCGCCGCGGCTTGCCGGCATCGAACTCTACTCCTCTGCCGCCGGGCGTATTCCCGCCGGAATGCCACAGCGTCACGCGCGGTCTCGGAGGGCAGGCACTCGCGGGTGCGCGTGTCCCCAACCTTGAACAGGAATCAACAATGGCAATCGATCGCAGAGAATTCATGCGGCTCGCCGGGCTCGGCGGCGTGGTGTTCGCCTCCGGGCTGCCGGGATGGGCGCGAGCGCAAGGCTACGGCGCGAGCGCCGAGGAGTTCTTCTTCGTGCAGCTCTCGGACCTGCACTGGGGGTTCTCGGACCCGAAGGTGAACCCGGACTTCGCGGGCACCCTGCAGAAGGCGATCGCCGCGGTCAACGGCCTCTCGCAACAGCCAGACTTCGTGGTGTTCACCGGCGACCTGACCCACAACACCGACGACCCGCGAGAGCGCCGGCGCCGGCTGGGCGAGGTCAAGGAGATCACCGCGGCGCTGAAGGTGAAGGACCTGAAGTTCATGCCGGGCGAGCACGACGCCTCCCTCGATAACGGCAAGGCGTTCCGCGAGTTCTTCGGCGACACGCACCATACCTTCGACCACAAGGGCGTGCACTTCATCGCGCTCGACAACGTCTCCGATCCGGCGGCCGCACTCGGCGAGGGGCAGCTGCGCTGGCTCGCGGCGGACCTCGCCTCGCGCGACCGCAAGGCGCCGATCGTCGTTTTCGCTCACCGCCCGCTCTTCGACCTTCTGCCGCAGTGGGACTGGGCGACGCGCGACGGAGCGAAGGCCATCGACCTGATGATGCCGTTCGAGAACCTCACGGTCTTCTACGGGCACATCCATCAGGAGAACCACCATATGACCGGCCACATCGCCCATCACTCCGCGAAGTCGCTGATGTTCCCGCTACCGGCGCCCCTGTCGCAGCCGAAGCGCACACCACTGCCCTGGGATCCGAACGAGCCCTACAAGGGGCTCGGCTTTCGCGAGGTGGAGCTCGAGGAGCGCGGCGTCAAGGTCGCGATCGAGGAGCTGTCGGTCGTGAAGCGGAGTGCCGCATGACGCGCGATCGATCGTTCCTGCACGAGCGCCGCCGTGTGGCGCTCGCGCTTCCCGTCGCGGCGCTGCTTGCGCTCGCCGGGGGCTACCTCGCCGCCGCCCAGGCCGCGCCCAAGGAGCGGGTCATCAAGCTCACGGTGAAGCGCTTCGAGTACTCGCAGAAGGAGATCGTGCTCAAGCGCGGCCAGCCGGTCGTGATCGAAATCACCTCGCTCGACGTGCCCCACGGGTTCAGCGTGCCGGACTTCCGCGCCCGCGCCGACATCGTGCTGCCGGGCAAGGTGACGCGCGTCAAGTTCACCCCGGACCGGGAGGGCACGTTCACCTACCTCTGCGACATCTTCTGCGGGACCGAGCATGAGCGGGTGGAAGGCCGGTTCATCGTGCGGACCTAGCGGCGTCGAGGCAGTCGGGGCAACGTGCAGTCACTCGACGCGATCGCGACCTCGCTCGTCGCGGTCTTTCTCGCGGAGATGGGCGACAAGACCCAGCTCCTCGCGCCCGTCCTCGGCGCGCGTTTCCGCGCGCCCCTCCCGGTCATCGCCGGAATCACCCTCGCCACCGCGGCGAACCACGCCGCAGCGGCGTGGTTCGGGGTCTGGCTGGCGACGCCCCTCAGCTCTCGCGCAGCAGATCGTTGGCACGTGGATTGCGGTGTCTCAATACGTCGACCAGGACGGCAAGAAACTTGAGCCCTTCGGCTCCAATCCAAAGGGGATGGTTGTTTACGATTCCAACGGACGCTTTATTCTGGTTCTGCAGCGCGCCACATTACCCAAGTTCGCATCAAACAATCGCATGACAGGCACCCCGGAGGAGAATAGGGCCATCGTTCAAGGAAGCATCGCGTATTTCGGCAGGTATTCAATTGACGAAAGCAATCGAAAGATAAATCTGCGCTACGACGGCAGCACTTATCCGAACTGGGATGGCGAGGATCAAGCTCGACTCATCGAACTCTCAGGCGATGAGCTGAAGATCATCAGTCCCGTATTGGCCGTCGGCGGTGGGATCGTTCATCTTGTACTTCGACGGGTTCGGTAGCCATTGGACGTCAGGTGCCAGCTAACCACCTCATCGAGCTGACCAGCTCCGGCGGGCTCCGTCCGCCTCCATGCGGAACGTTGAGCGTCGCAAGATCGCGTGTGTATAATCCGCGCCCGGACCGAGTGTCGGTCGTATCGAAGCGGAGGTGTATCGTGGCCAGGTTCAAACGCAACGACGAAGCGTTCTTTCACGCCCACTAGCAAACGGCGTAGGGGGTTCCCGTCCGAGACCCGAGTTAAGCGCGGATACCGTTTCGTCCGCGGCGACAAGGAGCTGATTCGAGAAACTTGGCCGAAACAACCCCTGCCCATGCGGATCCGGGAGGTCGTTTCAAGAAGTGCTGCTTCAGGACTGGGCTCTTTGATGGCTCAGACAGACACGATTACTACAGGTAGTCACGGTCGGGGGCTGGCGACAGCCCTCGATTTTTTGCTCGTCGCGCACTATCGTGCTCTGTCTGCCGCTTGCCAAAGTTGATGCCCGGCGCGACGCCCATCCCATCAATGCACCGGACCCGCTACAGCGGGCTTCGCCCGGTTTCGCGGGCCGGTGATCTCTAGCGTTGGGCCTCTTGAACTAACGGACCCGCCGGTCCATGCGCAACAACTTGAACAGCCGGATGGGCCCATTGTTGCTCGGCGTGGGGCTCTTGCTGGTCTCTTCAAGCGGATTTGCACTCGCCGAGGCGAGCAAGTCTGGGCCGCACTAAGGAGGGCGGCAAGGTTATCTTGTTACGTCACACTCACGTCGTTGTCCGAGAAGGAATAGGGCGACTCGCACCCGCGAACTGCGCGGCAGAAGTAAATCTTTCCTCCCGCGGTGTCGAGCAGGCCACCGAGTCACAGGTCGCGCCGTCACCGGGACGATCCCGGTCGACGTGATCCCGGCTCGACCACACAAGGTGTAGACATTTCGCACGCGCTCTCCGTGCTCGTGGGAGGGGCGCCCTTCCACCTGAAGTCCGCCAGCGTGCGACGTGTTGTCGGTGTGATCGGTGAGATCCAGCTCGCGGCCGAAATCAGCACCGGTAATGTCGACGCTGTCGAAGGAAGGTTGGCCGGTGCCGCACGCCACCAGCGCGACTGCCGCGGCGACTGCCCCGATCAGGGCGGCCTTGAACGAGGCGCTCGTGAGCTCACCAAGTGGCTGGCGCCGTTGCGGTTCACTGGCCGTCTCGGCGGGATAACGCCGCTCCAGCGGATCGGGCGCCGCGCGAGACCCCGTACTCGCCCGGCGGCAAGACGCCCGCTCGGCAAAGCGCGCTCAGGATCTGGTGCACGGCGACAAACGTCTTCAGGCCGCGCCGTCACGCCTCGAACTGGCGGTCGAGAAAGGGGTCGGGCCCGCCGTGGACGAACGTCACCACTGGCGATCGCCTCGCACTCAACCCGAGCTCTGACTCGGCGGAGAACAGGTGTTTCTCCGCAAAGGTGTCACGGACGAGCCCCTCGAGCTGGTGCGTTTCGATGACCTTCACGTTTCGCTTCTCCTTCGGCCGACCGCCAAGGCACGACGGCTTGTCGGATCGCCGTCTGTGCGTTGCGGCCACTCACCACGATAGACCGCCAGCGCGTTCCGGCTAGTTGAAGGAGCGGACCGGGTTCGACCAGCGCCGGCCTCGAGCGAGGGGCCGAGGGAGTTCGCGCCACTGCCGGGAGCTCGCGCGCCGGCGTCCGGCAGTGAAACCGGTTCCTTGGATTTTAGGTGCGTCAACGCACTTTCCGTACCGTTCCGCCCTCCTATAGTTCGCTCGCGCTGCTCGAAGCACTGAGCGGTGAACCCAAACACCGATGTCCACTTACCTGATAAGGAACCTGACCATGAAACGCAGTCTGATCGCCGTGGCCCTCGCGGGCCTGTTTGTCAACGCCGCCTTCGCGACCCCCACCCTCAACGGGGACGACAGCTACGATGCGGTGCACATGATTGCCCCGAAAAGCGCTCCCCAAGCGAGCTCGGAGCGGTCCAATTCGTGGGGCCTGATCCAGTCGAATTCGCGAGCTGCAGAAGCGTACGGCCTGATCAACGACCCGGCCCACCCTTACTACTTTGCTCCGTAAGCCCGGCGACGCGTAGCTAGGCGGCCAAAGCTGAGGTCTTGACCACAAGGGCTCGAGCATCTTCTCGAGCGCCTTGTGGCTCTTGACCCGCTCGCAGATCTCCTCGGATACGGCCCCGACCAGTCGGCGAAGGATCCTGACGCGCGCGTAGCGAGGCCGCAGGACGAGGACCAACCGATGAAACTGAGACGAACCGGAAAGCTCTGGCTGGTGGTGGCCGGACCGCTCGTGCTTCCCATTGGCGCCGCACTGATCGTGTTCGCCCTGAGCGCCGCGGGAGAATACGCGGCGCGCTCGGACGACGCGCCGAGTCACGCTACTGCCAACAACTAACCCCCTGCATCACCAAGCCTCCCCGGACCAGAGAGTCGCACTTCCAGGACGTGACCGACTTCAGGTTCGAAGCCAATCGAAGCGTGCTCCAGATGAACGGGACCGGCAGGCATCGCCGCGATTCGTGATGCGGCGGTCAGCCCGGCAGAGCCACCGCTTCGTCCCGCTCGTTGGTCTCCAAACGCACCTTCTCGAGGCGACCTGGCGACAGCGCCGCGGCGATTGCCTCGATCTCGCGGACCACGTGGACCTCGAGCGCCGTCGTGCGTCCTCGCACTCTCACGCTCGCTCGCCCGACGCCCTCGATGCCGGAAAGGTCGACGGCAGCGTACTCGCGTACCGCCGACGAGAGCACCAGGGGCGCATGAAACTCCTTG
>Ga0335084_10006621_pt1 | contig 11528 bp, 9 predicted proteins | sample Lox_Sample_44_FD_206721 | JGI IMG/M metagenome (GOLD analysis project Ga0335084, IMG submission 206721) | Soil microbial communities from Loxahatchee National Wildlife Refuge, Florida, United States - Lox_Sample_4.4 | ecosystem: Environmental > Terrestrial > Soil > Wetlands | place: USA: Florida...
CGAAAGCTGCTCCGTCGGCCGGCACCCCGTCGATCTCGATCGTCGTCATCTCGTGGCCCCCTCCGCGGTCCGCGTCATAGCATCTCTCGATGGCGGCCCCGGGACTCGGGACGTGGATCGAGCGCCGCGCGCGCCGAGCGCCGAACGATGTCGCCCTGCTCGCCGCGGGCACCGCGTTCTCCAACCTCGAGCTGGCCCGACGGATCCGATCCTTCACGGCGGCGCTCGCCGCGGATGGGATCGTGCCCGGCGACCGCGTCGCGTACCACGGTGTGAACCACCCGGCCGCGCTGATCAGCCTCTTCGCGGCGTCCGCGGTCGGCGCGATCTGGGTGCCGATCCACGCCGCGCGACGTGAGGACGAGGTGGTGACGATCCTGCGCGACGCCGAGCCGCGCCTGCTGGTCCGCGCGGAGCCCGACACGCACCCCGACGCCGGCGTCGACGAGGTGGATGGCGACGATCTGGTGGCGGCCGACGACGATGCGCCGCCGCCGCCGGACCGCGATCCCGCCGGCGACGACCTCGTGATCCTCGCCTACACGTCCGGGACCACCGGTCCGCCGAAGGGCGTGATGCTGAGTGAGACGAACGTCCTGTGGAACTGCATCCAGATGGTCGCGGCGTGCGGGATCGGGTCGAGCGACGTCGCGCTCGCGGCTGCGCCGCTCACGAGGATCGGCGGGCTGGGCGTCACGGTCCTGCCGACGGTGTTCGCCGGCGGCGCGGTCGTCCTGCCGCCGGCCGGCGACGGATCCTCGGTGCTGGCGACGATCGAGCGCGATCGGGTGAGCGTGGTGTTCGCCAACCCGGATCTGCTCGACGCGATGGTCCGCGCTCCCGGCTGGGCGGACGCGGACCTCAGCAGCATCCGAACGGGGATCGTCGGGGGCGGCCTGGTCCCCGAGCTGCTGCTGCGGACCTACCTCGACCGCGGCGTCCGCCTGCGGCACGGCTACGGGCTGAGCGAGGCCGGGCCGGTCGTGTCCGTGCTCGACGATAGCGACGCGGCCGAGCGATCCGCGACGGTCGGCAGGCCGCTCCCGTTCGTCGACGTCCGCGCCGTGCGTGCCGATGGATCCGTGTGCGATGTCGGCGAGATCGGTGCGTGGCTGATCCGCGGCCCGAACGTCTGCGCCGGCTACTGGGGCCGGCCGCCACTGCACGACGAGGCCGGGTGGTTCCCGACCGGCGACCTCGGATCGATCGACGCGGAGGGATACCTCACGTTCCTGGATCGGGCGTCGTCGGCGTTGCGGATCGGGGACGCAACCGTCTATCCGGCGACGGTCGAACTCCTGTTGTACGGCACGCCCGGGATCGCCGACGCGGCGGTGGCCGAGGTCGGCGGCCGGCTGGTCGCGGCGGTCGTGCTCGAGCCGGGGGCGGACGTGGACGGGGCGGACGTGCTGGCCTCGCTGTCGGGTTCGCTGCCGGCGGCCTCGGTCCCGAGCGAGATCCGCACGGTGGAGGCGATCCCTCGCAACGCCGCCGCGAAGGTCCGGCGCGACGAGCTTTCGGACATACTGCGTCGATGAGGAACGCCTGGATCGGCGCGGCCGCCGGGCTCCTCGTGCTCCTCGCCGTCGCCTGCAACGGCGGCTCGAACCTCCCCAGCGTCTCGCGGTCGATCTCGGTCTCGCTCCCCACTCGATCGTCGAGCGCGCCGGAGACCCCGACCACGGCACCGAGCCAGCCCACAGTCCCGCCGACCACGAAGACCACCCAGCCCACGGCCCCGCCGACCACCCAGACCACCCAGCCCACGGCGCCGCCGACCACCCAGACCACCCAGCCCACGGCGCCGCCGACCACCCAGACGACAGCGCCGCCGACGACGGTCACCACGCAGCCGGCGACCGTCACCCCGACGGGCGCTCCCACCTCGCCGGTGAGCGGAACGACGTCCTCGACCTCGCCCTGGCTCTGGATCCTCCTGGTGCTGGCGGTGATCGCCGTGATCGCGGCGTTCCTGCTGCGGAACGCCTCCCAGAAGCGAGCCGCTCGCGCGGAGGCGCACCGGCGGGCGCTCCAGGTCTCGACCGCCGCGATGGCCCTGCGCGACCGGGCCGCGGTGCTCCCGATGAGCGCCGATGCGGACCGGGCACGCCTGCTGAGCGATCTCTCGGCCGACCTCGACCGGGTCGAGGGCGAGTTCCGGTCGCTGCGGGCCGACCCCGCGCTGCAGGACGCGTCCGCCGAGATCGACGAGGTGTTGCTCTCGCTCACCGATCTGCGCGGGGCGATCCAGGCGCAGGTCGGCGCGGGCGCGGTCGACGAGGAGCTGATCCGTCAGAGGATCGAGGTGCTCGACGGCGGGCTGCAACGCCTCCGCGAGCGGCTGGCCGGCCCGGGGTCGCCCGGCGCAGCATCCGCCTGACCGGGGCCGCACGTCGGCCGCCTACCGCGACACCATCTGGAGGAGCTTCGTGGTCGTGTTCCAGTTGCGGATCGTCACGCTGGGATAGACGGGCAGGGTCGCGATCCGGCTGAGCCGGCTCTGGGCCGCCGCGCTGATGAGGCGCGAGCCGTACAGGACGCCCGGCCCTTCGTCGATCCGGTCCACCCCCTCCTTCGTGGGCAGATCCCTCGCAGCCATCCGCGCCGTGAGCGGCGCCTTCAGGAAGATGACGTCGTACCGGTACCGAGACGCGTCGGCGCCGAACCGGTGGGGCGCCCCTTCGACGATCGCGCGCAGCTGCCGCCCGGTGCGCAGGATCACGCTCGCGTCGTAGTCGAACGTCCCTGCGAGCATCGCCTCGATCCGGCCGGTCAGCCGCGGCACGCTCTGCTCCGTAGACGCGAACACCACGTTGCCGCTCTGGATGTAGGTCGTCACCTGCTCGAACCCGTGCCGCTCGAAGCATGCCTTCAGGTCGGCCATCCTGATCACGTTCTTGCCGCCGACGTTGATCCCGCGAAGCAGGGCGACGTAGCTCCCCATGGCCGGGACGGGTCAGGGCCGCACGTAGGCCGTCTTGACGGTGGTGTAGAACTCGACCGCGTACGTGCCCTGTTCGCGCGAGCCGCTCGAGGATCCCTTCGTGCCGCCGAACGGGACGTGGAAGTCGACGCCGGCGGTCGGCAGGTTGACCATGACGAGCCCGGCCTGGAGCCCGTCGCGGAACCGGACCGCGTTGCGGAGCGACGTCGTGACGACGCCGGCCGATAGGCCGAACTCGGTCTCGTTCGCCAGCGCGAGAGCGTGGTCGGCATCGTCGGCGCGGAGGACGGTCGCGACCGGGCCGAAGATCTCCTCCCGGTTGACCCGCATGTCGTTCGTCGTGTCGACGAGCAGCGCCGGCCGGAGGTAGTGGCCCGGCGTGGCGAGCTCCAGGCGTTCGCCGCCGACGGCCGTGCGCGCGCCCTCCGCCTCACCGATCGCCAGGTAGTCCACGTCCTGCGAGAGCTGATCGAGCGAGACGACCGGTCCGATCTCGGTGTCGTCGGCGAGCGCGTGCCCGACGCGGAGCGACCGCATCCGCTCGACCATCGCCTCGACGAACGCGTCGTGGATCCCGGCGGTCGCGATCAACCGGCTGCTCGCCGTGCAGCGCTGGCCCGTCTGGAAGAACGCGCCCTGGATCGCGCAATCCACGGCGACGTCCAGGTCGGCGTCGTCCAGGATGACGAGCGGGTTCTTCCCGCCCATCTCCAGCTGGTACTTGCCGAACCGGGCCGCCATCGCCTGCGCCACGCGGATCCCCACCGCCTGCGAGCCGGTGAACGAGACGCCGTGCACGCGCGCGTCGGCCAGGAGGCGTTCGCCGACGACGCCGCCGGAGCCCGTCACGAGGTTGAGCGTGCCGGGCGGCAACCCCGCGCGGCTCGCGACCTCGACGAGCGCCCACGCCGACGCCGGGACGAGGGACGCGGGCTTGAACACGACCGTGCAGCCGTAGGCGAGGGCCGGCGCGATCTTCCAGGCCGGGATCGCGATCGGGAAGTTCCACGGCGTGATGAGCCCGACGACGCCGAGCGGCTCCCGGAGGATGTCGACGTCGACGCCCGGGCGAACGCTGCGCAGATGCTCGCCCTTGACGCGCAGCGCCTCGCCGGCGAAGAAGCGGAAGATCTGCGAGGCGCGGAGGACCTCGCCGACGCCCTCCGCGCGCGGCTTGCCCTCCTCCCGCGACAGCAGCTCGCCGAGCTCGGCGGATCGCGCCTGGAGCTCGAGCCCGATCGCCTCGAGGGCGACGGCTCGCTCGCCGGGGGTCGCGGCCGCCCACACCGGGCCGGCGGCCGCCGCCGCGGCGATCGCCTCGTCCGCCTGCGCCGGGGTGGCCGCGGCGTACTCGCCGACCACGTCGTTCAGGTCCGAGGGGTTGACGTCGACGATCGCCTCGTCGGCCTCGACCCAGCTCCCGGCGATGAAGTTCCCCTGCACGTCTCCGCCTCCTGCTCATCTCCTGAGCCGAAGGGTTCATCCTTCCACGACGCGCCACCCTACGGCTCGTGGTAGGACTCTCGTACGGACCCACTGGCGACACGACGGTTGGACGGGGACCCATGACCGGATCGACTCCTTCGGTGAACGAGTTCGGCCACGAATGCTGGATCGTGGAGACCTCGAAGGATGGCGAGCGATGGCGGTTCTTCGGCAAGGCGTGGAAAGAGCCCGGGGAGCCGCTCCTGCTGCACGCGGTGCCCCGGTTCGTCCGCTTCCGGCCCGACGGGGATCCGGAATGGCGCGAGCCGATCGAGGGTGCCGTCGAGCCGCCGATCACGCTGTTGCGACTCGAGTCGGGTGAGCGCACGGAGCTGTGGCCCGACGGCTCCCACATCGGGCTGCCCATGCTCCTTCCCGGCGGTGAGATAGGCCGTCTGCTCAGCTTCGACCACGACGACACGCAGCGGACGTGGAGCTACGCGCTGGAGTTCCGCGGCACCGGAGCCTGACGTTCCGCGCGATGGGTCAGGCGATCGGGGAGTTCCTGCCGTTCGCGGTCGGGGTCGCGATCTGTCCCCTGCCGATCATCGCGGTGATCCTGATCCTCTTCACCGACCGGGCGCGCCGGAACAGCCTGGCGTTCCTGCTCGGCTGGGTCGTGGGCATCGTTGCGGCGCTGAGCGTGCTGACGGTGGTGGCGTCCTCGGCGAGCCTCTCGAGCGGCGGGGAGCCGTCGGCCGTCTCGTCGTGGATCAAGCTGATCCTCGGGGTGCTCCTGATCGCGTTCGCCGTGAAGGAATGGCGCGGGCGTCCCGCGCCGGGGACCGACCCGGAGATGCCGAGATGGATGACGAGGATCGACGCGATGGCGCCCCGGCGTGCGTTCCGCCTCGGGCTGATCCTGTCGGCGCTGAACCCGAAGAGCCTGCTGTTCATCGCGGGCGGGGCGGTGGTGATCGCCGGCGCCGGCCTCTCCGTCGCCGACGAGGCGATCTGCGTCGCGGTGTTCACGGTGATCGGCGCCTCCAGCGTGGCGGTCCCCGCCCTCGGGTACCTGTTCTTCGGTGAGCGGATCCGGCCGACGCTCGACGGCGCGAACGAGTGGCTCTCGGCGAACAACACCGCCGTCATGGCGGTCCTGTTCCTCGTGATCGGCGTGTCGCTGTTCGGCAGGGGCCTCGGCGGCCTGACCTGAACCCGGCGGAGCCGGCGGTCAGTCCGGCACGCTGACCGGCACGGGCTGCTCGTCGATCTCGGACAGGTCCTCGGGCTCGACGTGGATCCGGGGCAGGATGCGATCGAGCCACGCCGGGAACCACCAGTTCGCCTTGCCGAGGAGCAGCATCAGCGCGGGCACCAGCGCCGTTCGGATGATCACGGCGTCGACGAAGATCGCCGCCGCCAGGCCCAGGCCGAACTCCTTGATGATGCGCTCGCCCCCGAGGATGAACGAGCCGAACACGACGATCATGATCGCCGCGGCGGCGGTGATCGTGCCGCCGGTCGCCGACAGACCCTCGCGAACGGCGGTGTCGTTGTCCCCCGTCCGCAGCCACTCCTCGTGGATCCGCATCACCAGGAAGATCTCGTAGTCCATCGACAGGCCGAACAGGATCGCGAAGAGCATGACGGGGAGGAACGCCTCGATCGGCCCCGGCCGGCTGACCCTGAACACGCCGCCGAGCCAGCCCCACTGGAACACGGCCGTGAGGATGCCGAAGGCCGCGGCGATCGAGAGCAGGTTCATGACCGCCGCCTTGAGCGGCACGACGAGGCTCCGGAGCACGAGCGCCAGCAGGACGAACGAGAGCAGGACGACGACGCCGATGAAGACCGGCAACTTCGCGGTCAGCACGTTCGCGAAGTCGGTGAAGATCGCCGTGATCCCGCCGACGTAGACCTTGATGCCGGTGTTCCCCATCGTCGCGGGGATCACGTCGTGGCGGAGGCCGTCGATGAGGTCGGTGGTCGCCGCGTCCTGCGGCGCCGAGGCCGGATAGACCACGAACAGCGCGACGTCCGTGCCGGCCTTGCCCGGGATGGTGGTCACCGGGGTGACCGCGGCCACGCCGGGGGAGCCCTTCACGGTCGTCGCGAGCCGCTGCATGTCGGCGACCTGTGCGGGCGACGTCGTCTGGGCGACGATCTGCAGCGGCCCGTTGAACCCCGGACCGAACCCCCGCGCGAGGAGGTCGTAGGCCGTCCTCGTGGTGGTCCCCTTCGCGTCGTTCCCCTGATCCGACGAACCGAGGCGGAGGCGGAAGAACGGCGCCGCGAGCAGGCAGATGATCACGAGGGCCACGGCTCCGTAGAGGAGAGGGCGCCGCTCGACGGTCCTCGACCACCGCGCCCAGAAGCCATCGCCGGATGCGCGCCCCTCGCCCGCCGCCAGCGCACGGCGCTGCCGGCGCGAGAGGACCCGCGGCCCGATGAACCCGAGCATCGCGGGCAGGAACGTGAGCGCCGCGATCATCGTGAAGAGCACGCCGATGCTCGCGGCCACCGCCAGTCCGTAGAGGAAGCTGATCCCCAGCGCGAACATCCCGAGGAGCGCGACACACACGATCGTGCCCGCGAACAGGACGGCGCGACCCGACGTGTCGATCGCGAGCTCGACAGAGGCGCCGACGTCGCGGCCGGCCTGGAGGCTCTGCCGGTGCCGCGAGACGATGAACAGCGCGTAGTCCACGCCCACGCCGAGCCCGATCAGCAGGACGAGCTCGATCGAGAACTCGGGCATCTTCATCACGTTGCTGACCAGGCCGATCACGGACGTCGCGGTCCCCAACGCGACGAGCGCGGAGGCCAGCGGCGTCGCCATCGCGAAGAGCGACCCGAACACGATGAACAGCACGATCCCCGCCGTGAGGATCCCCAGGCCGGTGCCGCCGACGGACGGCGGGTTCGCCACCTGCGCGAGCTGCCCGGAGACCGCCACCACCAGGTTCGGCCCCGACGCCGCCTCGGCGGTGGCCACGAACTCCTTCGCGAGGTCGATCGAGAGGTCCTGTGCTTGCCGGTCGAACGCCACCGTCGCGAACGCGACCGTCCCGTCCGGGCTCGTCTGACCGGCGGCATCCTTCGCGTACGGAGACCGGACGGCGACGACATGCGGGAGCTTCGCGACCTCCGCGAGCATCGCTTCGACCCGCTCCCGGGCCGCCGGGTCGGTCACCTTCGCGCCGCCCGTCGCGCCGATCACGATCTGCTCGGTGTCGCCCGATTCCTGCGGTGCCGCGGCGCGGAGCAGGTCGAGGGCCTGGGTCGACTCCGTGTCCGGCAGCGTGAAGTTGTTCGAGTAGGCGGTCCCGACGGCGCGAGAGATCCCGAAGAAGACCACGAACGCCAGGAGCCACGTCGCGACGACGATCCGGCGATGCTCGAACGACCAGCGGGCGAGCCTGCGCATCCGGATATGCCTTCCCTCGGGGTGTCCCGGGCGGGCCGCGCACCGGACCGCTCCACGCTACCACGGGTCTGCGGAGCGACCGCGCGACGAACCATCGGCGCATATCCTTCACGACGTGGACGCGTCGGTAGACACACGCAGGGCGGTTCCGCGGGGACTCGCGATCTGGGTCGGCGGCGTCTCGTTCGGGCTCCTGGTCCTGTCGCTCGTGCCGCTGTTCGCGATGCGGGGCGTGCCGGTGCCGGAGGGCGCGCAGAGCTGGAGCCTCGCGAACGTCGCGAACACGATCGAGGCGTTGGGCGTGTGCGTCCTCGGCATCCTGATCGGGGTGCGGCGGCCGACGAATCGCGTGGGGTGGGTGTTCCTGGTCGCGGGGGCGGCCCTCGCGATCTTGAACCTCAGCCAGGACTACGCCCCGTACGCGTTGGTGGGCGGCCACGGCCCGGGCTGGCTGGGGAAGGCCGCCGCGTTCCTCGGCGGCGCGGTCTGGCCGATCCCGGTCTCGATGCTCATCCTCCTGCTCCTGTGGTTCCCCACCGGCGAGTACCCCTCCGCACGGTGGCGACCCGTCGGGATCTCGGTCCTGGTGCTGGGGTGCGTCTTCGTGGTCGCCGGCGCGATCATCCAGCTCGCGATCTGGAACGACCCGTTCACGTCGGCGGACGCGTCGACGCTGCCGGAGCCCGCGCGGTTCGCGTTCACGGCCCTGTCCACCGTCGCGTTCATCGGGCTGCCCGTCCTGCTCGTCCTCGCGTTGGTCTCCGTGATCGTGCGCTACCGGCGATCGCGCGGCGACGAACGTCTCCAACTGAAGTGGTTCGCGTTCGCGGCCGTGTTCGTCGTCATCACCTTCGTGTTCAACACGGGCGACAACCCCGTGTGGGGCCTCCTCTCGGCGCTCGCGCTCCTGGGGCTCTGGGTGGCGATCGGGATCGCGATGCTCCGCTACCGCCTGTACGACATCGACGTCGTGATCCGCAAGACGTTGGTCGGCGGTGTGCTCGTCGCGTTCGTGACCGTGGTGTACGCGGTGATCGTGGCGGGGATCGGCGCGCTGGGATCCAGCGTCGGCCTGCTCGATCGGGGGCCGCTGATCGCGCTCGCGACCGCGGTGGTCGCGATCGCCGCCCAGCCGGTGCTGCGGCGCGCGCGGCACCTGGCCGACCGCCTCGTCTACGGTGATCGGGCGACGCCCTACGAGGTGCTGTCGGAGTTCTCCGAGCGGATGGGGGAGACCTACTCCACCGACGAGGTGCCCCAGCGGATGGCGAGGATCCTCGCGGAGGGGACGGGGGCGACCGCGGCGACGGTGTGGCTGCACGTGGGCGGCAGGCTCCGTCCGGCGGCGACCTGGCCGGCCGATGTGCCGCAGCCCGACCCCGTCCCGGTCCCGTCCGGCGACGCCGAGCCGTCGGTCGGCGACGCTCGGACGTTCGCGGTCCGGCACGCCGGCGAGCTGCTCGGCGCCCTGTCGGTCTCGATGCCGCCGGACGAGCCGATGTCCGCGGTGCAGGAGCGGCTCGGCACCGACCTGGCGGCGCAGGCAGGGCTCGTGCTGCGGAACGTCCGGCTGATCGAGGAGCTCCGCGCGTCGCGGCAGCGGCTGGTCGTCGCCCAGGACGAGGAGCGGCGCAAGCTCGAGCGGAACCTCCACGACGGCGCGCAGCAACAGCTGGTCGCGCTGGCCGTGAAGGAGCGTTTGGCCGCGAACCTCGTCGAACGCGATCCCGCGGGGGCGCGGTCCCTGCTGGAGGAGATCCAGACCGAAACGACCGACGCCCTCGAGACGCTGCGCGACCTGGCGCGCGGGATCTACCCGCCGCTGCTCGCCGACGGGGGCCTCAGGCCGGCGCTCGAGGCGCAGGCCCGCAAGGCGCCGCTGCCGGTCGAGGTCGAGACCGACGGCATCGGCCGCTACCCGCGCGAGGTCGAGGCCGCGGTGTACTTCGCGTGCCTCGAGGCGCTCCAGAACGTGTCGAAGTACGCGGAGGCGGACCGCGCATGGGTCGCGATCGGCACCGACGACGGCGAGCTCGTGTTCCGCGTCCGCGACGACGGCCGGGGGTTCGATCCGGCCTCGACGAACCTCGGCACCGGCATCCAGGGCATCGACGACCGGCTCGCCGCGCTGGGGGGCCGACTCCGTATAGATTCCAGCCCGGGCGCGGGCGCGGTGATCGAAGGGCGGCTCCCGGTCGCCAACGGAAGGGAAGGATGAGCGATGGCTGCGGAGAAGGTTGCCCACCCGAGCCTCGAGGAACGCAAGGCGTACGGCAAGGCCGCGCGGACGAAGGCCCCCCTCCCGAGCCACACGGGATGGGAGCCGGCGTCGGACCGGCCCGATCCGGTCGGGTTGCTCCAGGAGCAGGACGCCGATCGCGAGCAGGATCTGGTTCCGGTCCGGCACGGGCGGATGATGGTCTCGCCCTTCACCTTCTATCGCGGCGCCGCGAGGATCATGGGGTCCGATCTGGCCGGCACGCCGACCGCCGGACTGACCGTGCAGCTGTGCGGTGATGCGCACCTGTCGAACTTCGGGATGTTCGCCTCGCCCGAGCGGCGACTCCTGTTCGATCTGAACGACTTCGACGAGACGCTCCCGGGGCCGTTCGAGTACGACGTCAAGCGCATGGCCGCGAGCTTCACGATCGCTGCGCGCAACAACGGCTTCCCGGAGTCGGAGGTCCAGGAGGTGACGTCGCGTGCCGCCTCGACGTACCGCGAGTCGATGACGACGTTCGCCGGGATGCGGACGATGGACGTCTGGTACTCCCACATCGCCGAGGACGAGCTGACGAAGCTGATCGGCCAGGTGGGAAGGCAGGCGGAGAAAGAGGGCACCTCGAAGAAGGTGGTCCGCAAGGCTGAGAAGCGGACGCAGGCAGCGCTGACGAAGGCGCACACGCGTGACAGCCTCCAGGCCCTCTCCAAGCTCGGGGAGATCGTCGACGGCCGGTACCGGATCGTCTCGCAGCCGCCGATCGTGGTGCCGGCGCGCGACCTCGCCGCGACATACGGCATCTCCGGGGACGACCTGGAAGCCCGCGTGCACCAGCAGTTCCGCTCGTATCGCGCCACGCTCCAGGGAGACCGGCGGCACTTGCTGGAGCGGTTCCAGATCGTGGACATGGCGCGCAAGGTCGTCGGGGTCGGCAGCGTAGGCACGAGCGCGTACATCGCGTTGCTGCAGGGCCGCGACGAGCAGGATCCGCTCTTCCTCCAGGTGAAGCAGGCGACCGCCTCCGTGCTCGAGGACCACCTGCCGAAGAGCCGGTTCAAGAACCCCGGCGAGCGGGTGGTGCAGGGCCAGCGGCTGATGCAGGCCGCCAGCGACATCTTCCTGGGCTGGACGAAGGGTGTGGAGGAGGGGCGGTACTTCTATTGGCGGCAGCTCCGCGACATGAAGATGTCGTTCGAGGTTGAGTCGCTCAGGATCCAAGGTCTCATGGCCTACGCGGGGCTGTGCGGCTGGACCCTCGCGCGCGCCCACGCGCGATCGGGCGACCCGGTCGCGATCGCGGGGTACCTCGGCTCGAGCGACAAGTTCGATCGGTCGATCACCGACTTCTCCGTGCGCTACGCGGATCAGAACCAGAAGGACTTCGACGCGTTCGTCGGCGCGGTCAAGGCGGGCCGGCTGAAGGCGATCGAGGGGGTCTGAGCCCCGGCGCTCAGCGGGTGAGCGCCTCGATCACGTCCTTCGAGTGCGTGAGAGGGATCCGGTTCCCC